>JACCDW010515658.1_pt1 | contig 78558 bp, 72 predicted proteins | sample 7449781 | NCBI WGS metagenome assembly JACCDW01 (sample SAMN15323449, study PRJNA562643) | freshwater metagenome | isolation source: river surface water | place: USA:Blue River Watershed | collected 2017-08-18
ATCTCTGCAGGGACCATCTCAAGCACCACTGCAAAAGCTCCAGCTGCCTCAACTGCCTTTGCGTCGGCAATAAGCTGTTCGGCTCCTTCGCCGCGGCCCTGCACTTTGAAACCGCCAAGCGCATTTACGCTCTGCGGAGTGAAGCCAACGTGCCCCATAACTGGAATGCCTGCCTCAACGATTGCAGCAATTTGCGCGCCACTTCGTTCGCCGCCTTCGAGCTTCACTGCCGCGGCACCGCTGGTCTTCATCATCTTGATAGCGTTAGCCAGAGCATCGGCGGCTCCGGTTTCGTACGAGCCAAATGGCATGTCAATCACAACAAGCGAACGCTTAACAGCGGTTGAAACAGCACGACCAAATGAAATCATCTCGTCAACGGTCACTGGCAGTGTGCTGCTATATCCCAAAGAGTTATCTGCCGCGGAATCGCCAACCAAGATCACATCAATTCCAGCTTCGTCAAAAATGCCAGCGGTCATGTGGTCATAACTGGTTAGGCAGCTGAACTTGCGTCCGGTTTGCTTGAATTCCTTTAGGTGCGCGGTGCGAACCAGCTTTGGCGTTAATTCCATTTATTTAGGCACGCTTCCAAGCATCAACTTCAATCTCAACCAGCATGTCTTTGTTGATGAATTGAATACCAGCCAGCATTGTTGCGGCCGGACGAATCTCACCAAAAATTTCACCGTGTGCTTTGCCAACCGCATCCATGTCGTCTGCATTAGCAAGGTAAACGCGACTGCGAACTACGTCTTCTAGACCGTAGCCAACCTGAGCAAGAGCCTTGGCGATAACTTCCTTTAGAGTCACAAGTGTCTGACCGTATGCATCACCCTTGTGCTGCAGCTCACCGTCAACGGTGGCGGTAGAACCAGACACGTGAACGTATTCACCGGCAACGGTTGCACGTGAATAGCCAATTACTGACTCCCATGGGCCGCCGCTTGAAATTAGTTTGTCTGCTGCCACTTGTTGCTCCTTATTTGTGTGATCGGTTGGTAATTGGAAGTCTGCGGTCGCGACCAAAGGCCATGCCGGTAATCTTTGGGCCAATTGCGCCCTGGCGACGCTTCCACTCTGCGCGGTCTACTAATCCGATAATTCGATCGACAATCGAAGCATCAAAACCAAGTGCAACAATCTCGTCACGCCCCAATCGCTTTTCAACATAGTTGTCTAGAAGGTCATCAAGTAACTCGTATTCAGGCAGGCTGTCTTGATCGGTCTGGTCTGGGCGGAGTTCTGCAGACGGCGGTTTTGTAATCGAATTCTCTGGAATCGGGGGAGTTTGCCCATTGGCTGTGGCAAATTCATTGCGCCACTTGGCCAGTTCCCAAACCAAAGTCTTTTCAACGTCCTTGATTGGTGCAAAGCCACCAACTGAATCACCGTAAATAGTTGAGTAGCCAACGGCAAGTTCAGTCTTGTTTCCGGTAGTCAAAGTGAGGTGACCCTCGGCATTGCTTAGACCCATCAGAATCACACCGCGCATGCGCGCCTGTAAGTTTTCAGCGGCAATACCATCAAGCCCAAGCTGGCTTTCGAAAGCATTCACCATTGATTCGATTGGTTCGGTTCTAAAGTGCAGACCAATACGATCCGCCAAATCCTCGGCATCGCTTCTGGAGTGCTTAGAAGAATATCGGCTTGGCATCGAGACACCAAAGACTCGTTCTGCACCAATTGCATCGGCGGCGATAGATGCGCAAACCGCAGAGTCAATTCCACCGCTTAAGCCAAGTACTACTGACTTGAAGCCGTTCTTGTTGACGTAATCACGAAGGCAAAGTACCAGGGCATTCCAAACCTGTTCGTGGTCGTCGTTTTTGCTGATGCGAGGTTCGCCAACCATTTCTATCTTGTTTTTTGACTCGATGTCAAAGACAATCAAGTCGGTTTCGAACTGCTTGGCGCGACCAATCAATTTGCCGGCGGCATCCACCAAAAGTGAGTCACCATCAAAAACCAGGTCGTCTTGACCGCCAACCAAGTTCACGTAGGCAACGGCGGTGGTGTTATTGACCGCAAGTTCACGCACTAGGTGCTGGCGCTTGTCATCCTTGTCGATTTCAAAAGGAGAACCATTCAGCACCAAAACGACATCGGTTTTGTTATCTGCAAGTTGTGCCACTGGACCGCCACTTTGCCAGATGTCCTCGCAAATTAGGGTTGAGAACTTTAGGCCTTGGAACTCAAAGCTCAGCGGATCGTTGCCCGGAACGAAGATGCGGTACTCGTCGAAAACCGAGTAATTAGGCAAGTGGTGCTTGGCATAGGTGCCGGTGATCTTTCCACCAAGCAGAACAGATGCGCAGTTCTGCGCGATGGCCCAGCCGTGTGAATCGCGCTCAGGTGCAAGCGCTGGGTGGCCAATGACTACGGCAATTTCACCGAATCCCGCCTGCTCCAGTCGAGTTGCCAAAGTAGTGACTGCCGAGGCGGCGGCCATTATGAACGACTCGCGGGCGGCCAGGTCTTCGATTGGGTAGCCAGTGATTGCCATTTCACCGAACAGCACAAGATTTGCGCCATTTGTGACAGCAGCTTTGACCGCCTCGAAGGCCTGATCGGTGTTTGCGCCAATGTCGCCAACGACAGGGTTGGTCTGAGCCAGAGCGAGGCGAACTTTCGGCATAACCATTAGCCTAGTAGGAGCAAGAGAGAGGATTTCCCGATGGAAAGACAGCGCGATTTTGTACTTCGCACCATTGAAGAGCGTGGCGTCAAGTTTGTGCGCCTTTGGTTCACCGATGTTGCGGGCACTCTGAAGTCTGTGGCAATTGCCCCGGCTGAGGTTGAGGGCGCGTTCGCCGAGGGATTGGGCTTTGATGGCTCTGCTATCGAGGGATTGGCTCGCACCTACGAGGCCGACATGCTGGCCCAGCCAGACCCAAGCACTTTTCAGATTCTTCCTTGGCGCGGTGAGATTGATCCAACCGCTCGCATGTTTTGCGACATTCAGACCCCTGATGGCCAGCCGGCAGCCGCCGATCCGCGCAACGTACTTCGCCGGGCATTGGCAAAGGCCTCTGACCGCGGCTTCTCCTTCTACATCCACCCAGAGATCGAGTTTTACCTTCTAAAGTCAACTCAATTGGATGCCAAGGGTGAGCCGGTTCCGGTAGATAACGCTGGCTACTTCGACAACGTTCCCGGTGGAACCGCTCACGACTTCCGCCGCCGCGCGGTTTCGATGCTCGAGCAGCTTGGAATTTCTGTTGAATTCAGCCACCACGAGGGTGGCCCGGGCCAGAACGAGATTGACCTGCGTTACGCGGATGCGCTGACCATGGCCGACAACATCATGACATTCCGTACAGTGATCAAAGAAGTGGCAATCGAACAGGGCGTTTACGCAACCTTCATGCCAAAGCCATTCACTCAGCACCCTGGTTCTGGAATGCACACTCACATGTCGCTATTCGAGGGTGACACCAACGCGTTCTTCGACCCAAGTTCTCAGTACCACTTGTCCAAAACAGCAAAGCACTTCATTGCGGGTCTTTTGAAGCACGCTCCAGAGATCACCGCGGTAACCAACCAGTATGTGAACTCATACAAGCGTCTTTGGGGTGGCGGCGAAGCTCCTAGCTTCGTTTGCTGGGGTCACAACAACCGTTCAGCACTGATTCGCGTTCCGCTTTACAAGCCAGACAAGGGAAACTCTTCGCGCATCGAGTACCGTGCGATTGATTCTGCTGCCAACCCTTACCTTGCCTACGCGCTGTTGCTGAACGCGGGGCTAAAGGGAATCGAGGAAGAGTACCCACTCCCTGCCGAAACAGAAGACAACGTTTGGTCATTGAACGATGCCGAGCGCCGTGCAATGGGAATTCAACCGCTGCCACAGAGCTTGGATCACGCGATTCGCAAGCTTGAGGAATCAGAGCTAGTTGCCGAGACCCTCGGCGAAGAAGTTTTCTCATATGTATTGGCTAACAAGCGACGCGAATGGAGTGAATACCGTTCTCAGGTAACTCCGTTCGAGCTAAAGCAAAACCTAGAGACTCTTTAGTCTTTCGGCAAAGGCGTCTCAAAAATGGCCAACGAGCGTTCGCTTGGGTTATCGGAACTCGCGCGCTTTGGTTTCGTTGACCTAAGTGGAACCATCGGCAAACTTGACGAACTGGTCAGGCTGGTGGGAGATTCCGGAAGATCCGCTCTTGCCGCACTTGGTGTTGCCGCCGATCCAGATCAGGCTCTGGTTGCACTTTTGAATCTGGCCACGGCTGAGCCTGCCAAAACAAAGGCGCTTCTCAAAAAAGAAGATTCTGCTCGCAGGCTCTGTGCCCTGTTAGGTGCATCCACGGCACTAACTGACTTCATCATGCGTCACCCGGCGCAACTTGATTTATTCGAAAAACCCCACGCTCTTTCTTCGCAGGATGAGGTAAAGCAAACCCTGATCCAAAGTGTGCAGTCGATGCTTAAGCCAGGCTTTGAGATTGCCGCGGTGTGGAATGCGCTGCGCGTTGCTTATCGCCGTGAGTTGCTAAAGATTGCAGTCTTTGACCTAAGTCAACCGGATGTTCAGGCGGGGCAACCAGCCGTTGCTGCTGCGCTTGCAGACATTGCGGCTGCAGCAATCGAGGCTGGATTGTTGGTTGCCAGAGCAGAGTTGAAGCTAACTACAGAACACGGTGTCTTTGCCGGGGCTGAGGTTGATTCCACACAGCTTGCTGTTATTGCAATGGGTAAGTGTGGCGCCCGAGAACTCAACTACATCTCCGATGTTGACGTTATCTATGTAGCCGATTCATCATCGCCTGATCTTGAAGCGCAGCGCGCCGTTGAGATTGCCACCAAGCTAGCCACTCGAATGATGCGTGCCATGGACGGTACTGCCAGTGAGCCAATGCTTTGGCAGGTTGATCCGAATCTACGACCGGAGGGAAAGTCTGGTGCGTTAGTGCGCACGTTGGAATCTCACGTTGCCTATTACGACCGCTGGGCACAGAGCTGGGAGTTCCAGGCGCTGCTAAAGGCAAGACCACTGGCCGGCGATCTTGAGCTTGGTCAACGCTACGTTGATGCACTCGCGCCAAAGGTGTGGTCATCTGCCACCCGTGAAAACTTTGTTGAATCGGTTCAGCGCATGCGTGAGCGCGTCACCGAATTCATTCCAGCAAACGAAATCGATCTGCAGTTGAAACTTGGTCCGGGTGGCCTTCGCGACATTGAATTCACTGTGCAGCTTTTGCAGCTGGTTCACGGCCGCACCGACAACACCGTTCACCAGCGGGACACAATCGGTGCCATTCACGCTCTATCGCAGGGTGGATACATTGGCCGAAGCGAGGCCAACGAATTTGCATCGCACTACCGCTTCCTTCGCCTGCTTGAGCACAGAATTCAAATGTCTGAGATGCGTCGCACACACTTGATGCCAACCTCTGATTCAAAGCGTCGTGCACTTGCTCGCGCCGTTGACTTGAAATTGACAGCCGAGACCTTGATAGAGCGCTGGGAGAGCGTGAAGGTTGAAGTGCGCGCGCTGCACCAAAAGATTTTCTATCGCCCACTCTTATCGGCGGTTTCAAAACTTGGAGACGACAGTCTTTCACTCAGCACCGATCAAGTGCGCGATCGACTTCACGCAATTGGTTTCGGTGACCCCAAGGGAGCGCTCGATCACATTTCCGCACTGACTTCTGGTCTATCTCGTCGGGCAGTAATTCAAAAACAGTTGCTTCCGGTTTTGCTGCAGTGGTTCTCTGAGGGAACTGACCCAGACGCAGCGCTGCTTGCCTTCCGAAGATTGAGCGAAGACCTAGGCGAATCGCACTGGTACCTGCGCATGCTGCGTGACTCAAGCGGCGCGGCAGAACGCATGACCCAGGTGCTATCCAACAGCCGTCTGGCGACAAACCTATTTGAAAGAATCCCTGAAGCCGCTGCGTGGTTCGAACGCTCCGAGGATTTGATTCCGATGACCGCGGCTGAACTTGAGGCCGAGTTTGACGCGGTTATCTCGCGTCACGAAGTTGTAGACACGGCGGCTAACTTGATTCGCAATATTCGCCGCCGCGAGACCCTGCGCATCGCAATGGGTGCGGTGCTAGGTGACTTGACTATTGCACAACTGTCGCAGGGCTTAAGCGATCTCACCGCTGGCTACCTGCGCGCGATGCTGGATGTTGCTACCGATCTGAACGGCTCAGATATCGCTGCCGGTGATGTCAACAAAATTCTTGACTTTGGAATCATCGCGATGGGAAGGTTCGGCGGCGAGGAGCTTGGCTTTGGTTCCGATGCCGACGTGATGTTTGTATACAAGACCAAACCAGGCACCGATGGCTCGGTAGCTCAAAAGGTAGCAGAGCGAATCATTTCTGAGCTGCGCAGACTTACCGCCGACCAGGTGCTGGAGTTTGAACTAGACATGGATCTTCGACCAGAAGGTAAGAATGGTCCGGTTGCAAGATCAATTGAGTCATACGCCGCCTACTATGAACGCTGGTCTAACACCTGGGAGGCGCAGGCGCTGCTACGTGCCAGACCAATCGCCGGGAGTGCCGAGCTTCGCAACGAATTCCTCGAACTGATCAACAAGTATCGGTATCCAACTGAACTTACTGATTCCGCAGTAACTGAGATTCGCCGCATCAAAGCGCGAGTTGAAACCGAACGTCTACCTCTGGGTGCCGACCCTAAGCGCCATCTGAAGCTTGGTCGTGGCTCTTTGAGTGACGTGGAGTGGCTAGTGCAACTGTTCCAAATGCAGTTTGGAAACGAACACCCAAGTATTCGCACTCCTCAAACGCTGGCCGCACTAGACGCCATGGTTGCCGAAAAACTGATCGCCGAACACGATGCTCGCGTGCTGAGTGAAGCGTGGTTGCTGGCATCGCGCCTGCGTTCGGCAAGCGTGCTCTGGGCCAACAAACGTAGCGACGTGCTGCCGACCGATCGCCGTCAACTTGAGGGCATGGCACGCATCATGGAGTATCCACACGGCAGCGCAACGCAGCTAGAAGATGACTACCTGGCCTTTACCAGACGGGCACGTAGCGTTTACGAGCGCCTGTTCTACGGCAGCAAAGAGGACAATCGGTACGAGTAGGTATCGGGTATTAAAAAGGACCCCACCTTGCGGTGAGGTCCTTTCTTAATACTTCCGAACGTATTACTAATTTGTAGTGTGAAAATGGGCCGGCTTTCGCCGACCCATTTTCAACTACAACCTATAAATCAAAGATTTACACGCCGTAGTAAAGCTCGAACTCGTATGGGTGAGGACGAAGAGCGAGAGGCTTGATTTCCTTCTCACGCTTGTAGTCAATCCATGTCTCGATTAGGTCCTTGGTGAACACGTCGCCCTGAAGTAGGTAGTCGTGGTCTGCCTCAAGAGCCTTCAAGCAGTCCTCTAGGTTGCCAGGAACCTGAGGAATTAGCTTCGCTTCCTCTGGTGGCAACTCGTAGAGGTCCTTGTCAACCGGAGCGTGTGGCTCGATGCGGTTCTTGATACCGTCAAGACCAGCCATCAACATCGCTGCGAAGGCTAGGTATGGGTTTGAAGATGCATCTGGTGCACGGAACTCAATGCGCTTTGCCTTAGGGTTGGTGCCAGTCATTGGGATTCGGATCGCAGCAGAACGGTTACCAGCTGAGTAAACAAGATTAACTGGCGCCTCGAAGCCTGGAACCAAACGGTGGAAACTGTTTACGCTTGGGTTGGTAAAGGCTAGAAGCGACGGTGCGTGCTTCAAAATTCCACCGATGTACCAGCGAGCGATGTCTGAAAGACCGCCGTAGCCTGATTCGTCGTAGAACAGAGGCTTGCCTTCTTTCCACAGCGACATGTGAACGTGCATACCTGAACCGTTGTCACCGAATAGTGGCTTAGGCATGAAGGTAGCAGTCTTGCCCCAACGCTCAGCAACGTTCTTCACGATGTACTTGAACTTCAGGATGTCATCTGCAGATGAAAGTAGGGTGTCGAACTTGTAGTTGATCTCACCCTGACCAGCGGTACCAACTTCGTGGTGGCTGCGCTCAACCTCTAGGCCAACGGCAAGCAACTCAGACACGATGTCGTCACGCATGTCAGCGTGCTTATCGGTTGGTGTTACTGGGAAGTAACCACCCTTGTATGGAGTCTTGTTAGCTAGGTTTCCGCCCATTTCCTCGCGGCCTGAGTTCCAGGCTGCTTCGTCTGAGTCGATGAAATGCATTGACCCGTTTTGCTTGTACTCGTAGCGAACGTCATCGAAGATGAAGAATTCTGCTTCTGGAGCAAAGAACGCGGTGTCTGCGATGCCGGTGGTCGCTAGGTAAGCCTGAGCCTTCTTAGCGGTCTGGCGTGGGTCGCGACCGTAGATCTCACCGTTGCGCGGGTTGTAAACGTCAAACACCATGCATAGAGTCTTCTGAACGCGGAATGCGTCGATGTATGCGGTGGTCACATCTGGAATCAACTGCATGTCTGATTCATTGATTGATGCAAAACCACGGATAGATGAACCGTCAAACAGCTGGCCGTCAACGAAGAATTGCTCGTCGATTTGCTGGGCTGGAAGGTTGAAGTGCTGCTGCACACCAGGTAGGTCTGTGAATCGAACGTCAAGGAACTTTACGTCGTTGTCCTTGATGTACTTGACTACCTCTGAGGCGGTCTTGAACATAGAGATTTTCCCTTCGAAGGTGAAATTGGGCATCCTGGCGCGTATTTAAGCCATCTCTTGAAGTTTACCGATGGGTATGGGTCAAGAATGTTCACTTAATGTTTCGGCCATGTAAAAACTTTCATTTAGGCTCAATTCATGAGTGAATCAGTCAATTGGGCAGGGAAGCGCCTGGGCCTTCCGGAGTCCGGTTCTGGCTCGCTGGCTAAAATGGGGCGTCGCGCTTTTGCGCTTGGCATTGATTGGTCCATCTCACTGCTGATTTCCGGCGCGTTCTTTGGTGGCGACAACACCGCCACGCTGACCATATTTATGCTTGAGCAGTGGCTGCTGGTGGCAACTACCGGCAACAGCGTTGGCCACCTGATCACAGGCATCAGGGTTCGCAGACTGGATGGCAATTACGTGGGCATACTGCCAGCTCTGGTACGGATTGGTCTAATTCTGTTGGTCATACCCGCTGTGATTTGGGATTCCGATAATCGTGGTTTGCACGATAAAGCGGCTCGGACGGTACTGGTTAGACGCTAAAAGCTAGTTAGCTGAACTAACCGCGGCGCATCTTGCCCAGTTTATTTGGGTCAATTCCCTTTGGGATAGGGATGTTCATACCCAAAGACTCAAGTCGCTTTGCAACCACACTGATTTCAGAGCGGTTCAATGACTTCTTCATCTTGTAGAGTGTGCGCGACAGATCGGCCAATGCCGTTGATTCGGCGTCGTTGGTAACGTAGACAAAATTAACTGGGGCACCAGGAGCTACTCTCAGAACTTTGCGACGCTCATCTTCAAGTAATACCTTCACGCGAGAACGAGATCCTTCACCGATAAGCACTACGCCCGCAGGTCCGATTGCGCGATAGACGGCATCTTGAGAGCGCGGATTAACTGCCACGGGCATTTCTGCTGATCGCCAGCCACGACGAATGTTGCTAAGCACAGCGCCGACAGCACCCAGCTGCCCAGCGATGCGAGAATAGGCCGCGCGTTCTGCTTTACGACCCATCACGATCATCGCAGCGATAATTCCAAACATCACGCCAAGAATTATGAAAATGACCAGGTTGAGAATGTTCCCTGGGAAGGCTATTGAAGTTATTGCAACGAAGCCACCAAGCACCAAGAGAAAAGCCAAAGCTGCCCAAAGCACCGATGTCTTGTCCTGCTGCGCAGTCATTTTGTAAACAGTCCACATTTGGGCTAATTGACCCTGTGGTTTTTTCGATCGGTCTTTGTTTTTAGTTTTCGCTTCTTTAGCCATTGGTAAAGCCTATCGTTTCGAAACTAGTGAACTGCTTGGCCAAAGCCTTCGCGTGCCGCAGCGTCGGCAAGGTGTTGGAGGTTAGCCGGAATTTCAAGTCCCTTTTTTGACATGGATTGAGCCCAGAGTCGCCCGGCACGATAGGAACTGCGCACCAGGGGACCGGATAGCACTCCTAGGAACCCGATCTCAGAGGCTTCCTCCGCCATTTCTGCGAATTCGGCTGGCTTCACCCAACGAGTCACCGGGTGGTGCTTAGGAGTTGGTCGCAAGTACTGGGTGATAGTGAGAATATCGGTGCCAGCGTCATGCAGATCCTGCATGGCTTGGGATATTTCTTCGCGAGTTTCGCCCATGCCCAGAATCAAATTCGATTTGGTTACCAGGCCATAGTTCCTAGCCTGGGTAATTACGTCGAGTGACCTGTCATAGCGGAAAGCAGGACGAATCTCTTTAAAGATTCGTGGAACAGTTTCAACATTGTGGGCAAAAACCTCAGGTCGAGCATCAAAGACTTTCCCAAGAAGTTCGGGTTTTCCGGAAAAGTCTGGAACTAGAATTTCAACGCCTGTGCCCGGTGATTGTTGATGAATCTGTCTAATAGTCTCTGCGTAAAGCCAGGAACCCTCATCTTCGAGGTCGTCACGAGCAACTCCGGTGACGGTGGCGTAGCGAAGTTCCATTCTCTTTACCGAATCTCCAACGCGACGTGGTTCATCAGCATCAAACGCGTCCGGCTTTCCAGTATCTATTTGGCAGAAGTCACAACGTCTTGTGCACTGTGAGCCACCAATCAAGAATGTTGCTTCTCTGTCTTCCCAGCATTCAAAAATGTTCGGACAACCAGCCTCTTGGCAAACAGTGTGTAAGTTCTCAGTCTTTACCAGAGATTGAAGTGCCTGATATTCCGGACCCATTTTCGCGGTGGTCTTGATCCAATCGGGCTTTTTCTCAATAGGAACCGAGCTGTTTCTAGCCTCGATGCGAAGAAGCTTTCGCTCTGGCTTTTTTTCAGGAACTGAGCTTTCGGTCATTACAGAGAAACCTTGCCTATCTTTTTTAGGTGCTTCTTAACGACTTCTGCCGCCATCGAAGGCGTGACATCTCTACCTAGAAGTTCGCTAATGGTACTGGTCTTAGCATCGCGAATACCGCACGCAACAATCGTGTCATACGGATCCAGCGAATTGTTGCAGTTCAGGGCAAATCCGTGCATTGTCGTGTGCTCGGCAACTCGAATTCCAATGGCGGCTAGCTTAACGTGGGTGTCACCAACTGGAGCCCAAACCCCACTTCTACCCTCAACCCGCTCGGTTTTTAGACCAATCTCAGCGATGGAGTCAATCAGTACCTGCTCAAGCCATCTCACATAACCAACGACGTCGATTGGCATCGGCAGTTTCATGATGGGATAACCAACCAATTGGCCGGGGCCATGCCAGGTAATCTTGCCTCCGCGATCAACATCAATCACGGGAGTCCCATCGGTGGGTCGCTCAGAATCCTCAGTGCGCTTGCCAGCGGTAAAAACGCTCGAGTGCTCAAGCAGAATTACGGTATCGGGTCTTCTGCCGGCCGCCACCTCAGCATGAATTTGACGTTGAAATTCCCAGGCATCTTCGTACCCAATGAAGTCTGGGTCCAATCCAAGGGTGAGGAATTCAGGACCCTCAGGGGTTTCGGCTGAGGTCATAGTTCAATTCTAGTTTTTGCGATGTCGCTCTTATAAACATTCTCCAGACACAACAAAATTCCCGGAACTTAGTCGTAGATGATTTAGGGATGCGAAAACCTAACATTCGTGGAGTACCCAAAAACACCCTTCGATTTCGTCTAGGCGGGTGGCTTGATTTATCTGGAGCGCGAATTTTTGAACACCGATGGTTGCTCAGGAGTTCTTGGATTCACCGCATAGCGAAAGATATTTCGATTCAGCCAATAATCACTCGTTCGGGAATCGTATTAGTGTCTCGATTACATGTGGCGAGGCAATCTAAAACCCGTTTTGTGAAGCCCAAGATTCTGATCTATGCCGTGACGATTTCTGGACTGCTTTTAGGAATTGGACTATTTGACAATCATGCTCCCTTGACTCAAAGCATGGTTCAGGACATTGCCAAGGGTGAGCGAGAGACTCAAGGTATTACTTGCGCTAATTTTCTGCAAAATCCTAAGCATGAACTTGAACTATGGGTATCAAAAGGCGTTAGCAATCGCGTCAAGATCCAGGAGGTCGCTGAAACGGTGATCGGTGGGGTCAAATCAAAATCAATCAAGTTTTCGTGCGGCCAGCAAAGTAACTCGTTTAGATTGTCCCTGGTTAAGAGAGACGAGAAATGGCTCTTAAACAATTTTGCCCGACTAGAAAACTAGCCGGGCAAAATTAGGAAGAAATTAGATGCCTAGTACACCGTCAAAATTCGCTTCTTCAAGTCGTGATTTAACATCAACTAGGAAGCGGCTGGCATCCGCACCATCAACCAAGCGGTGATCGTATGACAGAGCCAAGTAGACCATGCTTCGGATAGAGATCGAATCTTGACCATTCGCGTCAGTGACAACCACCGGGCGCTTGGTGACAACTCCAGTGCCAAGAATCGCTACCTGTGGCAGGAACACTACCGGAGTGTCGAACAAAGCTCCACGAGAACCAGTGTTGGTTAGCGTGAATGTTCCTCCGCCGAGCTCATCTGGTTTCAGTTGACTTGCACGAGTCCGAGCCGCAAGGTCCGCAATCTGCATTGCAATCTGGGCGATGTTGAGTGTTGAAGCGTCACGAATTACCGGAGTCAACAAACCCTTCTCGGTGTCAACCGCAAATGAAATGTTTTCAGTGCCGTGGTAAACGATGTTTTCGCCGTCGATTGTTGCATTGAGTTTTGGGTGAACTCGCAGCGCCTCTGCCGCAGCAAGAGCGAAAAACGGCATGAAGTTTAGTTTTCCACCGGTAGCTGCCACGAACTGTGCCTGAACTCGTGAGCGCAATGCTGCGATTTTCGTGACATCAACTTCCACCACGGTGGTTAATTGAGCAGTTGAAACCATTGATGCGACGGCCCGCTCGGCAAGCACTTTGCGAAGGCGGCTCATCGGTTCGGTGGTGCCGCGAAGTGGTGATGCTGCCCCTGGAACGAATGTTGTTGCGGGCGCAGAGGCTGCAACTGGTGCGGCAAACGCAATCGGAGCTGCGGCTGGAGCTGATGACGCTGCCAGCACATCATCCTTGCGAATTCTGCCGCCAACACCGGTACCGGCAATCTTTGAAAGATCGATACCGATTTCTGATGCCAGTTTTCTGACCAGTGGAGTCACGTATCCCGCATCAACATTGGTTGGGGTGGGTGAGGTAGTTGGAGTGGAGGGAGCGGCGACCGGGGCTACCGGGGCAGCAACTGGTGGAGCCACAGGCGCAGAAACAGGCGCTGACACAGGCGCTGCAGGTGATTCAGGTGCTGCCACAGGTGCAGGAGTTTCGGCAATCGGTGCCGGAGCTACAGGCGCCTCAGCAACTGGAGCTGCAGCCGGAACTGCGGCCCCTGAACCACTGCCGATTACGACAAGCACTGCGCCAACCTGAACAGTCTCGTCCTCCTGCACAAGAATCTGTTCGATTACACCGGCTACCGGTGAAGGAATCTCAGTGTCAACTTTGTCGGTTGAAACTTCAACAAGTGGCTCGTCCACAGCAACTGTGTCGCCCACTTTCTTTAGCCAACGTGTGACGGTGCCTTCTGTTACGCTCTCGCCCAGTGCTGGAAGAACTACTTGTTCGCTCATTTACTAATTGCTCCTTGTGGGATTTTTCTGTTTAATTTTTTAGGCGTGTGCGTGCAGAGGCTTGCCAGCGAGGGCCAAGTGCGCCTCGCCAATTGCTTCATTCATTGTTGGGTGCGCGTGAACCAGCGTTGCAACATCTTCTGGGTATGCCTCCCAGTTCACAATCAACTGTCCTTCCCCAATTTGTTCGCCCACTCTTGAGCCGATCATGTGTACACCGATTACTGGGCCGTTGTTGCGACGAATAAGTTTGATGAACCCAGCAGTGCCAAGAATCTGGCTCTTTCCGTTGCCACCCAAGTTGTACTCGTAGGTCGAAATGTTCTCTGCGCCAAATTTCTCTGCGGCCTTTGCTTCACTGAGACCCACGGAGGCAACCTCTGGCTCGCAGTAGGTGACCTTTGGAATTCCGGTCTCGTCAATTGCAGTCGGCTTTAGTCCGGCAATCTCCTCGGCGATGAAAATTCCTTGCTGGAATCCTCGATGAGCAAGCTGTAGGCCAGGAACAATGTCGCCAGCAGCGTAAACGTTTGGCAAATTTGTCTGTAGGCGATCATTAGTCAAAACGTAGCCACGATCCATAGCCACACCTTGTTCCTCGTAACCCAAACCGGCAGTATTCGGACCACGGCCAACGGCAACGAGAAGAAGATCGGCCTCTAGCTGCTCTCCACTCTCGAGTGAAACAACAACGCCAGTCTCGCTCTGAGTCACACCGGCAAATCGGACTCCAAGTTTAAAGTCGATTCCACGCTTGCGGAAGGCACGCTCAAGGCCCTTGCTTAGCGCCTCATCCTCGTTTGGTACCAGGTGAGGTAGGCCTTCAACGATGGTGACATCGGTTCCGAAAGATTTCCAGATTGAAGCAAATTCAACACCGATAACGCCGCCGCCGAGGACGATTGCTTTCTTTGGAACAAAGTTAAGTTGCAAGGCATGTTCAGATGTAATTACTCGGCCACCAATGTCCAAACCCGGAAGGGTTCGGCTGTAGGAGCCTGAGGCAAGAACTACGTTTTCGCCCGTGTAATAGTCTTGGCCGACCTGAATCGTGCGCGGTCCCGCCATGCGACCTTCACCAGCTACAACGGTGATGTTCTTCGAAGAGACTAGGCCGGTTAGACCCTTAAATAGCCGGTCGACGATTTGGTCACGGTAGTTGTTCACCGCAGGCATGTCGATTGATCCGAAGCTTGCTTGCACACCGTAGTGAGCGGCGTCTTTGACGTTGTCGGCTATTTCTGCCGAGTGCAGCAGCGCTTTGGTGGGAATGCAGCCACGGTGAAGGCAAGTGCCGCCGAGTTTGTCTTTCTCGATGAGTGCAACACTTTTTCCAAGTTGTGCCGATCGAAGAGCAGCAGCGTAGCCACCGCTTCCGCCACCAAGGATTACAACGTCAAAGTTGTGGTCAGCCAATTATTTCTCCTCAAAACTTCGTCAATACCTTCAAACTTTACTACTGAAAAACTGCTATTTGGCCTTTGCGAGACCCGATGCAACTTCAACCATGGTGCGCAAAATGGCTCCGGTGCCGCCCTTTGGCGTGTATCCGTAAGCGGCCCCGCCATTGTCAGCCGGCCCTGCGACATCCAAGTGAGCCCAAGCAATTGTTGAGGGCACGAATTCTCGAAGAAAATGACCGCCGATCAGCATGCCGCCGGCTCGGTTTCCGATCTTAACGTTTGCTATGTCAGCCACGTCGGAGTTCAGTAATTGTCTCAGTTCGATTGGCAATGGCATGTGCCAAACCAATTCGCCAGTATTCTTGGCGGCCTGCTGAACCACGCTAACAGCCTTCTCATCTCCCATTAGTCCGGCGTACCTATTACCTAGGGCAATTGTGGCGGCACCGGTTAGCGTTGCAATGTCCAAAATGAGATCGGGCTTGGCCTCAGCAGCCACCGATAGGCCGTCGGCTAAGACGAGGCGCCCTTCGGCATCGGTGTTTAGCACTTCAACGGTCTTGCCATTGCGTATTTTGATCACGTCGTCAGGGCGCTGTGCGGTACCAGAGGGCATGTTCTCGGCGAGGCAGAGCCAAGCTGTGACCCGGACCGGCAGTCCCAGTTTGGCAATTGCGACCACCGACTGAAAAGCCGTTGCAGCCCCGGTCATGTCGTATTTCATTCCAACCATTGACTCGGCTGGCTTCAGGCTCAGGCCGCCTGTATCGAAAGTTATGCCCTTACCCACCAAAGCCAGGTGATTCTTGGCGCCCTTGGGTCGATATTCGAGTTTTACCAGGCGAGGAGGACGGCTTGACCCCATACCAACCGCAAGTATTCCTCCGAATCCATCCTTGGCAAGTGCTTTTTCATCCCATACCGTGATTGAAAGCCCAAGCCCCTTGCTCGCTGATTGAACTTCTTTGACCATCGCTGCCGGGTACATCAAATTAGGGGGAGTATTTACTAGATCTCTAGTTGACTGAACGGCACCGGCGATGATTTGAATTCTAGATAGGTTCGCTGCTGTGACTTTTAGGTCAGTTATGACTGTGACTTTTGAAAATGCTATTGGTTTTACATTCGCCTTGCTCTTGAGGCCGTTGTACTCGTAGTTTCCAAGTTGAATTCCTTCAATCAGTGCCAGTAGGTCATCCTGTTTAGTGATTCCCAGATCAACAACTACTTGAGCGATGCCCTTGAGGTTTCGAGCAATCGCCCCACCCAGAGCGCGATATGCATCCGGATTCAGTTTCTCCACAGCTGAATCACCAAGACCAAGAAGCGCAAAAATGGCTCCATTGGGTGCAGCAACTCGCGACATGCTTTCAAGGTTGAAGTTTGCGCCAAGGTGCTCAAGGTCATGTTTCGAAAGTACGGACACATCTGTCTTGGAGGTTGTCAGACCCATACCTTTAGATGAATTTCTAACACCGATAACGAATGCGGTTCCTTTTTTGAAAGCTGGGACTTTGTTGCTCACATTTATCGCTAGTTTGCTCATGATTCAATGTTAAACGCGTCAAGTTAGGATGGTCACATGAACCACTCAAGAAGACTGTTCGAATTTTTGGACGGGTTTGAAGAAGTGCCAACTGGCTTGCATTTAATCGCGGGTCTAACTGGTTTCACCGATGCGGGCTCGACGCTAAGTCAGGTAGCCGATCAGATCTTTGCAAACCTTGAAACTAAATTGGTCGTCAAGTTCAAAAATGATGAGTTGCTTGACTACCGCTCAAGAAGGCCCGTCATGTTTTTTGAGCGGGATCACATTGAGCACTACGAGCCTCCAGTTTTAGGTCTATATCTCGTCCACGACGAGGTCAATCAGCCATTCCTCTATCTTCACGGCTACGAGCCAGATTTCCGGTGGGAAGAATTTGCCGAGGCGGTGCTTGATCTGGCCGAGGGTCTAGAAGTTTCTGACTTCACCTGGGTACATTCGATTCCATTTCCAATTCCTCATACCAGAGCTGTCGGCGTCACGGTCTCAGGAAATCGAACAGAAATAATCGACGCAGTCTCCGAATGGAAACCTCAAACTCAAGTCCCAGGAAATGTTCTTCACCTTTTGGAGTACACGTTTAGCCAGGTAGATCTGCCTACGGTTGGCTACGTCATGTTGGTGCCGCACTACTTGAGTGAAAGTGAATTTCCGCAGGCTGCCGTTAAGGCCTTCGAACAAATCGCTTCAACTACAGGGCTAATTTTTCCAACCGACGCACTTCGTGATGAGGGAGCGGAATTTGTTTCCAAGCTGCAAGAGCAGATTGAGAAGAATGAAGAACTTGCCAAGATGGTTGCCACTCTTGAGCAGGGTTACGCAAACGAAAAAACCGGCCCTAACCGTGCCCCAATTGCTAAGCCTGAGACAAAAATGCCAACTGCCGAGGAAATTGCAGCTGAACTTGAGGGATACTTAGCAACCCGTCGCAAAAACTCCCTGGATGACTAGATCGCAAAGCTAACTCCGGTTAATCTTTCGCTTTCATTCCAAAAATCCAGAACAGCAGCTGAATCCGTTCTAACTGAGCGTGCCTCGCTCGGGGATCCCCAAAGTTCAAGGAACCTTGGTGCCAAGTATTTTCCGTTTGATGTGTTCGCTGCTTGCCAAATAGACTCCGATCCAGTTACAGCCGAGTGCGCAAAACAGTACTCTGCCGCGCGAATCATCCGGTTTCCGTAATAACTTGCCCTGGCAAATCCAGGATGTGCCGCCACTGATTTATGTCCGGTCCCGCTTAGTCGGCGGGCAAGCTCTTGACTGAATACAAGGTTCATAAGCTTGGAATTTGCATAGGCTTTGCGTTCATCAAAAACTTCTAACTCAAACTCCAAAGTTCCTCGTCGGGCGACTATCGAACTCACGGTCACAATCGTTGCGTTTTCGTTGGCTTTAGACAGCAGGCTTCCGGTTAGTGCAAAGTGACCTAGGTGGTTTACCCCTATGTGCCATTCGTGGCCCTGGCTGGTTTGCTTGAAAGGTTTTTCGATTTTTGCGCCCGCGTTATTTATTAGCAAGTCCCAGTTACCTTCAAATCGTCCGACGAAACTTCTTGCGGATTCCAAATCAGACAAATCCAAAAGTACGACGCTCACTCTTGATTTGGGAAACCTGTCTAACAATCTTGACTTAGCCGCTTCCGCTTTATCGATGTTTCTGCAGGCAAGTGTCACGTCAAACCCGTTGACAATTGCTCGTTCGGCGCAGTGAAAGCCAAGTCCGGCATTCCCGCCGGTAATTATTGCTGCCTTTCGCATAAGAGCAGACTAATCCTTGACAGAATGTATCGGTGAAGAGGTCAAGCGCGTCGTTGGTAATGATTGCCGGTGCAATTGCTTATTTGATGACCGTGACAAATCGAAGCAGCATGGGTGTTGCCTCCCTGCTAGCCGCCGAAAAATTTGAAGCTGCCGCCACATCACTTTCAACTCTTGCAGTCGCCCAACTTGTTGTTTACGCAGCCATGCAAATTCCGGTCGGAATTTTGCTTGATCGTTTCGGCTCAAGAGTGATGCTTGTTTTCGGCACAGCAGTTATGACTGCGGGGCAGTTATTGGTGTCACTTGCGGAAACCCTTGGGCTTGCTGTTGCTGGGCGAATGCTGGTTGGGCTTGGCGATGCCTTTGTATTCATTTCAGTAATTCGATTGGTAAATGGTTGGTACGTCGGCGCTCGCGCAACGAGAGTTCAACAACTCATCACCAACACCGGTCAACTTGGGCAAGCTGTTTCTGCAATCCCGTTCGCGTTTTTTCTAGCGGAATATGGTTGGAACACCTCGTTCATGGCTCTCACCGGATTAAGTTTTGCCGTGATTTTTATTTCGGCATTTTTTATCATTAATGACCGTGATCCGGCTCCGTCAAATCAGCCAACAAATTCAATCAGGTTAGTGACGAGGCAACTCTTCGAAAATATTCGCCATCCTGGAGTTCGAATGGCTTTTTGGACACACTTTGTTCTACAGTCGGCTCCGTCGGTGTTTTCACTTTTGTGGGGTTACCCATTTTTGGTAGGCGGTCAGGGAATTCCACCAGCCATAGCGTCGCTGTTGCTGAGTAGTTTTGTGATCATCGGCTTCGTCGTCGGACCACTAATTAGTGCATTTTGTACCAAATTCCCTAGGCGCCGCTCCTTTCTTGTGCTCAGCACAGTCGCGGCGTTGGCTATGGTTTGGTTGCTGGTGATTCTGGTGCCAGGCAAGGCTCCTACTTGGCTTCTTCTTTTACTTTGTTTGGTGCTGGCAGTTAGCGGTCCAATGTCAATGATTGCCATGGACTACACAAGAAGCTTTATCGACAAGTCACGTTTGGGAACTGCTACCGGCTTTGTAAACATAGGTGGATTTGTTGCAACTTTCAGCATGATGTTTCTGGCTGGAATAATTCTGGATTTGGTGAAGGCGGCTTCGGACGCAGAGGGAACGAACGCAGCGTTGTACAGCATGGATGGATTCAGGGCGGCCATGAGTGTCCAATTCCTGGTGCTTGGCTTAGGTGGTTTGATGTTTTTGCTTGAGCGTCGAAAGGCACGCGCAAAGTTGTTCCTTGATGAAGGAATACTTCTGCGGCCCCTAAGGGTTGCTCTTATTGATCGATTAAGAGACAAAACTCGCTAAATAAGCCCGCAGCCTTGATTTGAGGGCTATAATCGTGATAAGACCCAGTCGGTCCCTAAATTTTTAGGGAACTTGACATGGGTCTTAGTAATGCCCGAAACGGTATGCACCGATTCGGTGGGGGCATCGAGAGGTATCAAGTGGCAAAGAAGGATTCTCAAACCGGTAAGAAGCGTGGCGGCTTGCTTTCCAGTCTTTTGCGTTCTGCCACAGATAAAAGCTCATCGACAAAGAAAACTAAAGCTAAGGAAACCCCCGTCATCAGCGCTTCAACCAGTAAATCAGCGGCAAAGACAACAAAGCCAGCTGCCAAGCCAGCAACAAAGACTGCAGCTAAAGCCCCAGTGAAAGCCGCAGCAAAGCCTGCTGTCAAAGCGGCTTCGAAGACGGTAGCCAAAGCTGCCCCAAAAACATCCGCCAAGCCGGTTGCAAAGGTAACTGACAAGGCAAAAACCGCTGCTAAGGCCGCAGCAAAGCCAGCTGCCAAGACCAGTGCTAAGGCTCCTGCCAAAGCATCAGTCAAGGCGTCAGCTAAGCCAGCCGCAAAAGCCGCGCTAAAACCTGCTAAACCAGCAGTAAAAAAAGGTGAAAAGACCACCGGTAAGACTGCCGCCAAGCCTGAGGCCAAGGCGGCGCTAAAAAGTACCACCAAACCGGCCGCTAAAGGTAAGGCTGCAGCCGTTCCGGCCTCAAAGGCTAAGCCGGCAAAGTCCAGTAAATTGCCTAAGGAATTAGCTGAAGACGAAGATGAAATCGACGATGAGGCCGACCTGGAATCGGTTGATGAAATCGTCGCTGAGGCTGCCGCGGTCGTAGACATTTCAGCGGTTGAGGAAGAACTTCCAGAGGAAGAGCCTGAAGAAGACAAAGCCAAGAATGAGATCGCAAAAATCGGTGGAATGGTTCTTTCCAACCGTGAAGAAGACGACATTCCTGCCCAGACCACAACTATTACCGGTGCAACTGCTGACCCGGTTAAGGACTACCTAAAGCAAATTGGTAAAGTCGCTCTGCTCAATGCCGAGCTAGAGGTTGAGTTGGCCAAGCGCATTGAGGCCGGGCTATTTGCAGAAGAAAAACTTGCCACCGATAAAAAGATTTCTCGCGACGTTGAGCGCGATCTCAAGTGGGTAGTTAAGGACGGCCAGCGAGCCAAGAGTCACCTGCTAGAGGCAAACTTGCGTTTGGTTGTAAGCCTTGCGAAGCGCTATACCGGTCGAGGAATGCAGTTCCTGGATCTGATCCAAGAGGGAAATCTGGGTCTTATTCGAGCCGTTGAGAAATTTGACTACACAAAGGGTTACAAGTTCTCTACATATGCAACCTGGTGGATTCGCCAGGCAATCACTCGCGCTATGGCAGATCAGGCTAGAACTATCCGTATTCCGGTTCACATGGTTGAAGTCATCAACAAACTAGCCCGAGTTCAACGTCAATTGCTTCAGGACCTTGGCCGCGAACCAACCCCAGAGGAACTAGCTCGCGAACTGGACATGACCCCTGAAAAGGTTGTTGAAGTACAGAAGTACGGTCGTGAACCAATTTCTCTTTCCACTCCTCTTGGCGAGGATGGCGACAGCGAGTTTGGTGACCTTATCGAAGACACCGAAGCGGTTGTTCCAGCCGACGCTGTTGGTTTCACGATGCTTCAGCGTGAACTTGAAAGAATTCTTGATTCACTGCACCCGCGTGAGGCTGGAGTTATTCGCTCACGCTTTGGCCTTGGTGACGGTGTTCAAAAGACCCTTGATCAAATCGGCGAAGAATTCGGTGTCACCCGCGAGCGTATCCGTCAGATCGAGTCAAAAACCATGTCAAAACTTCGTCACCCGTCTCGTTCACAGATGCTTCGCGATTACCTAGAAAACTAAGACCCGGGTACAAACAAGTGTTCTACGTTCCGGCCATTCTGATCGGACGCCTAGTGCGACTTGCGGTTCGCCTGGTGAGGCCTGGCGGCGGAAGTGCCTTGCCCGGTCTTGTGGTTAGTAAAATTGCGCCGGGTTTACTGGCGCGAACCCTTTCCAAGTTTCCCGAGGGCTTGGTCGTAATCACGGGATCCGCCGGAAAATCTACGACAACCAAAATGGTTGTTGCTATAGCTAGAGCGCACGGTAAAAAGGTTTTTACAAATCCCTCAACTGCAAACATTACTCAGGGCTTCTTCTCTTCGATTATTGAGCGCTCTGACATTGCCGGAAGAATTCAGGGTGACGTGGCAATTCTGGAAATGGACGAGGGGCACGCAGCCGAAATTACCAAACGCATAAAACCGCAGCACGTCACGGTGCTGAACGTTTTAGATGATCAGTTGGATCGTTTCGTTGACCCACTTCTGGTGAGAAATAAACTTGCCGATGTTGCTCAAAGAGCCACAGAAGCACTTATTTTGAATGCGGATGATCAGAACATCCTTCAAATCTTTAATTCAATCAAAAGCCAAAAGGCTTCTTGGTTTGGGCTCAGCTCACAGCTGATCTCAAACTCGGAGCATGGGCTTGGGAATTCACCTACCTACTTAGCCCCACTACCTCGACCTATCCCAGCAACCGAGGTGGTGGAATTCAAAAATTCCCTTGCTAAGGGCTTTGTTGCGGGCGAGCAAATCGAATTTGCGCTGCCTAACCGTGGAATTCATTTTGCTCTCGATGCAGCTGCCGCTTTGGAGACATCGAGACGTTATTTGGCCTCGGAATTTGATACCAAACTTGCAACCAAAACTCTGAGTGAACTGCCACCTGTTTTTGCGAGAGGGGAACTCACCAAAGTCAATGGGGTAGATGTTGAGTTTATATTGGTGCAGAATCCAATGAGCTTTCAGTTGAACCTAGACAATCTTCCAGCCGACCAAGAACAAATTATGGTGGCAATAGGCACAGATGTTCATGACCCGTCGTGGTTATGGACAGTTGATCTCAAGAAGCTCCCCAAGGTGGACATAGTCTCAGGCTTTAACTATGCCGAGATGGCGTTGCGTTTGGCATATGAAGAAATAGAAATAGATCGCATTGAGCCGAATTTAGAAAAAGCTATCGATGACTTTTTTGCTCTACCTAAGCCAACAGCGGGCCGACGAACTGTAATTTTCTCGGCCGATGCGATGAGGAGAACTAGACGATACTTGGGTTTCACAGATCCAGAGGCGGTCGAGAGATGAAATTGATTTTTGCAGCGCTCTATCCAAGTCATCTCAATCTAAACGGTGATCAGGCAAACCTTTTGGTTGCCAAAAAGCGGTTGGGCTGGGCTGGGATTGATTGCGAGATTGCGAGTATCGGCAAGGGTGAAGCAATCCCAAAGAACGCAGACCTGATATTTATTGGACACGGATCCATCGCCGCGTGGGAAGACATAGAAGACGATCTGACAGCAAGAATTCCAGAGATTGGATTTCTAGTAGATAGCGGTGCAGCTCTAATGGCCGTTGCAACCGGACACGAGTGGGCAATTAATTCTGGATTTTTTGAAAATCGGATTTCAAAGATCGATCGGATTTCAAAATTCGAAATCTCAAGGCTGGGTGAACTTGAAGTACTGGGCTATCTCAACACTTCAACGAATGCACCGGTGATTCAGAAAATCAATCTTTTGATTGGAACTCAGTTGCATGGTCCGGTGTTGGCAAAAAATCCTGTCCTAGTTGATCAATTCCTTGAAGAGATCATTGTTTCTAGGTACGGTTCAGTGTCAGCTGAAAAGCTTCGTCATTCAAACAGCAACCAGGCTGAGACAGTCAACAGCATTGTTAGCGAAGTTTGGAAACTTGAGCGAGATTTAGCGAGCGAGTAGCTTTTCAGTCTCGTCCTGCCATGCAATCGCAATAGGTTCAAGCTTTGAACGCTTCTCATTTCCGTGGTGTGAGCAAAACATCAGTTCACCCGTGGAGAGCGAAACCCTTATGTAGGCCTGGGCACCGCACACGTCGCATCTGTCGGTTGCATTTAGTTCGCGAACCTGGGAAACCTCAACGTCACTGGAAGTTGCTGATGTTTCTAATGCGTCATCTACTGGTTGCATGTATTTGGCCTTTCGTCTCAACAATCTCAACACAGGATTCGCCAGAAAAGTCCCATTATCCGAGGTATTTCGCTAACTGCGAAGTTTGCCAATTTTCCGTACTACCGTGTCAGAACCTAGCATTCAGCTAGTCGCGGTTAGCATTTTCAGGTGTCAAACAACGATTATTCAGCCCGCCACCTCTCTGTACTAGAGGGTCTAGAAGCCGTTCGCAAGCGGCCTGGTATGTACATCGGGTCTACAGACAGTCGCGGCCTCATGCATTGTCTTTGGGAAATCATCGATAACTCAGTTGATGAGGCGCTTGCAGGTCACGGTAACCGAATCGAAGTCACCCTGCATAAGGACGGAAGCGTTGAGGTAACCGACAAGGCGCGTGGAATCCCGGTTGACATCGAACCTAAAACAGGGCTCTCTGGTGTGGAAGTTGTTTTCACAAAGTTGCACGCCGGAGGAAAATTTGGCTCTGGTTCATACGCTGCCTCTGGCGGTTTACACGGAGTTGGCGCCTCTGTAGTAAACGCTCTATCACAGCGACTGGATGTAGAAGTGGACCGTGGCGGAAAAACCTACGCAATGTCTTTTCGCCGAGGTGAACCTGGGATTTTTGATGACAAAAAAGGCATTAAACCCGACAACCCATTCAAGCCTTTCGAGGACGGTTCAATTCTTCGTGAGGTAGGCAAGGTCGGCAAGAATGTCACCGGTACCAGGGTTCGATACTGGGTTGACCCACAAATTTTCATCAAAGATGCTGTTTTTGCTTTGGAGGAACTTTCAGCTCGAGCTCGTCAAACTGCCTTCCTGGTTCCTGGGCTTTCGCTTGGTATCAATGACGCCAGAGACGGTAAATCCAGCAAGCAGGAATTCAAGTTCGATGGCGGAATTATCGAGTACGCCGAGTACCTTGCTAAAGATCCAGCGCTAACCTCAACCTGGCGCTTGTCAGGAACTGGTTCATTTACCGAAACTGTGCCAGTCCTGGATGCAAGCGGAAACATGGTTTCAAAAGAGGTTGAAAGAAGTTGCGATGTTGATATTGCGGTTCGTTGGGGCACAGGCTACGACACCGATGTCAAGTCATACGTAAACATAATTGCCACACCTAAGGGCGGAACTCATATTCAAGGATTCGAGCAATCGCTCTTAAAAACTCTGCGCACGCAGATTGAAAGCAATGCAAGAAAACTTAAAGTTGGCAACGACAAAGTTGAAAAAGAAGATGTTTTAGCCGGCCTAACAGCCGTTGTCACGGTTCGGCTCGCAGAACCGCAATTTGAGGGACAGACCAAAGAAATCTTAGGAACTCCAGCGGTTAAGAACATCGTTGCCAATGTCGTTGCAAAGTCTCTCACCGCCAGATTCGCTAGTTCGAAAAGAGACGACAAAGCGCAGTCTGCTCTATTGCTTGAAAAAGTTGTTGCAGAGATGAAATCAAGAATTTCTGCTAGAAGCCACAAAGAGACTCAGCGACGGAAAAACGCTCTAGAGAGCAGCTCATTACCCACCAAGTTGGTTGACTGTCGTACCCAAGATACTGCGGGATCTGAGCTATTTATTGTTGAGGGCGACTCAGCTTTGGGCACTGCCAAACTTGCGCGCGACAGTGAATTCCAAGCGCTATTGCCCATTAGAGGAAAGATTCTGAACGTCCAAAAAGCATCAATTTCCGATATGCTCTCGAACGCAGAATGCGCTTCTATAATCCAGGTGATTGGGGCTGGTTCAGGGCGTAGCTTTGATTTGGATTCTGCCCGGTACGGAAAAGTTATCTTGATGTCTGATGCTGACGTAGACGGGGCCCACATTCGAACCCTTTTGCTAACCCTCTTTTTCCGTTACATGCGCCCATTGGTGGAGGCTGGCCGGGTATTCGCGGCTGTTCCTCCGCTGCACCGCGTTGAGGTTGTGAATGCCGGCAGCAAGGCGAATGAGGTCATCTACACCTACTCACAGGCAGAGCTCGAGGACTTACTCAAGAAGCTTGAGAAGGCTGGAAAGCGTTACAAGGAACCAATCCAGCGCTACAAGGGTCTTGGTGAAATGGATGCCGATCAACTTGCCGAAACCACCATGGATAAGAATGCACGCAGCTTGCGCAGAGTTCGAGTAGAGGACGCTGCCGCGGCCGAGACCGTTTTTGAATTGCTGATGGGCAACGAGGTTGCTCCACGTCGAGACTTCATCATTGATTCAGCTGACGGTTTCGAGCGCGAAAGAATCGACGCGTAGTTCCTCGATTTTCTGGTTTTTTCTAGCTTAATCGGTGACCAATGGAGCCGATAGTTCCGGCCGACTTCGACCCCGAAGCATCGCGCTTACTTGGCTCTGCAGGTAGTTCCGCCGGTTTGCCATCTGCCGACAGCGCAATTGCTTCGCTAGGTCCGGCCCAACCAAAGTACAACTGATCCTCAGTCCTAATGAACTTGTGCGCCCTCACGCCACCAGTGGCCCTTCCCTTGGCAGGGAACTCGCTAAGCGGAGTCCACTTCACGCTGCCGGCATCGGTGCCCGATAGAGAGCCTGAACTGTTTGCGGCGGTTACCGCAATGTTTTGCATTCCGGCTTTAGCAACGCAGAAGGTTATTGCCTCTGCTCCATCGGAAAGGTTAATTCCGGCAACGCCAGCGGCACCGCGTCCCTGAGGACGAACCGTCTTTGCCGCAAACCTTAGTAGCTGCGCGTCGTTAGTAATAAACACGAATTCGTCATCATCGGTGGCCAAGTCTGCTCCGACAAGCCTGTCGCCAGGCTTTAGCGAAATGATTTCAAACTCGGCCTTTGGTGCAAAGTCGGCGCTCACTCGCTTCACAACTCCCTGCGCCGTGCCCATTGCTATTGAGGTCGAATCATTGAGTTCGAAAACGTTAAGAACCTTTTCCGACTTGGGTAGACCAAGGAAAGAGCTTGCAGAAACCATTGAGCTCAAGTCAAAGACATCACTGAGGGCCGGGACATCACCAACATGGATACGGTGCATCACGCCTGTCGAAGTAACAAACCCAAGATCTGATCGTGTTGTTGTAGCAATCACGTTTTTAATGGCGTCATTCTTTTTACGTTTACTTGGGGGAGCCGCTGTGGTGTCCCAAACATTGGTCTTGCCGACCATTCCAGAGGCCGTAAACACGATTACGCAAGGGGTGTCCGCAAGCTCGGCATTGATGCTGGCAGCCTTCGCGGTCGTGATTGGCCTGACCTCTTCGTAGTTACTTACCAGAGTCGTTCTGCGATCGTCGCCGTACTTATCGGCAACATCCTGCAGTTCTTTCGCAACTAACTCGCGCAAGGCCTCATCAGATCCCAAGATTTTCTTGAGGGCTTTGATTTCTTCTAAAAGGCTCTTTTTCTCAGATTCAAGTTCTATTTTCGAAAATTTAGTTAGTCGACGAAGCCTCAACTCAAGTATGTACTCTGCCTGAATTTCAGAAAGGTCGAACACTTTCATTAGTTTGACTCGGGCCTGGTCGACTTCATCGCTCGCTCGAATGACTTGAATAACTTCATCAATCGAAAGGATTGCAATTAGCAAACCTTCAACCAGGTGTAGCCTTGCCTGCTTTTTGCCAAGCCTGTTCTCACTTCGGCGTCGGGTCACTGTAATCCGGTGGGCAAGGTAGACACCAAGCATGTCTCGCAGACCAAGCGTTTGTGGGCGACCATCAACGAGCGCTACGTTGTTGATTCCGAAGCTGTCTTCCATTGGCGTGAATCTATAAAGAAGGTCAAGAACGGTTTGCGGATCAAAACCTGTCTTCAATTCGATCACAAGACGCAAACCGTTGGTGCGGTCGGTTAGGTCGGTGACGTCTGCAATTCCTTGAAGTTTCTTGGAATTAACACCATCTTTGATCTTTTCAATAACTTTTTCAGGGCCAACTAGGTAAGGCAGTTCGGTGACAACAATCCCAAGTTTGCGTGGTGAGACGCTTTCAACCGATACGCGGGCACGAGTCTTGAAGACTCCACGTCCGGTGTCGTAAGCCTCGATCACCCCGTCCAAACCCATGATGATTCCACCATTTGGAAGATCAGGTCCGGGGACGTGTTTCATTAATTGCTTAGTGGTGGCATCTGGATTGTTCAGCAAAAAGATTGCTCCGTTGATGACCTCACGCAGATTGTGTGGCGGCATGTTCGTTGCCATTCCAACCGCGATTCCCGAGGCGCCGTTTACGAGAAGGTTTGGGAATGCGGCGGGCAACACCTCTGGCTCAGTAAGTTGAGCATCGTAGTTTGGCTTGAAATCAACTACATCCTCGTCAAGCCCTTCGTTCATCAGCATCGACGCCTGAGACAACTTTGCCTCTGTGTAGCGAGCGGCAGCAGGACCGTCGTCCAAACTTCCAAAGTTGCCATGGCCGTCAATCAAGGGGACTCTTAGCGAGAATGGCTGCGCCATGCGCACTAGTGCATCGTAAATTGCGCTATCGCCGTGAGGGTGCAATTTACCCATGACTTCGCCGACCACACGAGCAGACTTAACGTGCCCTTTGTCTGGGCGAAGTCCCATGTCACCCATTTGGTAAACAATTCGGCGATGGACCGGTTTCAAACCATCGCGGGCGTCTGGCAAAGCGCGAGCATAAATTACCGAGTAGGAGTATTCCAGAAAGGAATCCTGCATCTCCTTTGACAAATCAATGTCAACGATGCGCTCTTCGTTTTGAAGTTCCTTGCTCATGTGCTCTCAGTCCTTATAAAACCGCTCAAATCTGGCTGTGGCAGAATGACCTTATGATGCTACCTTCGGTTCCACGTTCCCTCGGGAGGCTATCCGATGTGTTCATCTCTGCATTGGGGAGCATCACGGGCAAACACAACCGCCTTGGTCTGCCTAAAGTTCAGAGTGCGTGCGTGGTGGTTGTTGATGGACTTGGCTCAGCAAATCTTAGGTATCGAGCCGGCCACGCCCCATTTCTGGCAAACCAGCTAAACACCGATGGCTCAATCATGTGCGGCTTTCCCTCGACTACGGTTGCGAGCTTGGCTAGTTTTTCCACAGGCGTTAGTGCTGGCGAACACGGCTTAGTCGGTTATCAGATTTACGACGTAAAAAGTAAGCGCAATCTGAACCTACTCAGCGGGATATCCGGCATTACCGAAGCCATGGTCCTTCAGCCAAAAACCACAGTCTCAGAGCTAGCCGCCGAGGCAGGAGTTGATTGCTACTTCGTTGGCCCTCCGGAGTACGAGGGCTCCGGTTTTACCGGCGCCACCATGCGCCAAACAAAATATATATCGGCACGCACCATTGATGATCGCGTTTCTGCGGCAAAAAAACTAATGGCCCAAAAAGGTAAATCTTTGATATACCTGTACGTTCCCGAGCTTGATCAGCGTGCACATTCATTTGGGTCGAAATCGGGCCAATGGGTTGAAAAACTAGAAGATTTAGACCTAGGGATTCGCCAACTCGTCACGAACCTACCAAGTCAGTGCGGTGTTTTGGTCACTGCTGATCACGGAGTGGTGGACGTAGCCCGGGAAAGACATGTGTACCTTGACGAGTTAGAACTGCCTGGCCTAGCCTCGGTTGGCGGTGATCCGCGAGTACTGTTTCTGTATTTTGATCAAGTTGTTGCAACTTCTACGTTAGATAAACTGCGCAACTATCTTGGAAAGCGAGCAATTGTTGCAGACCGAAATGAGATTGTTGCTGCGGGTTGGTATGGAAAAACAACTTCTGATGCATTAGAACGGATGCCAGAAATATTTTTACTAGCAGTGGGAGAGACCGCTCTTTATCACCGGCACTATGCAAAGCCACAGAGCCTTAATATGGTGGGTCAGCATGGCTCAATAAGTGACGACGAACTATTTGTTCCGCTACTTCGCCTAGGCGGATATCAGAAAATTCATTAGTCGTCGGCTTTTGTGCCAAAAACTATTTCGTCCCAACTGGGCATGGTTGCGCGGCCCTTTTTCTGAGGTGGCGGGTTCACAACATTGCCATCTTCTATAACTTCTGATTTATCTTCAGTTGTTATGTCAACGTCATCGATTACTGGTGTTGGTTCAATGTCAATAACCCGAATCTTTTCGGTGTTGGGATGATTTTCAAGGTCCAAATTCCCGCTTTTTGGTTCTTCACGCTCTGTGCGTTTTCTACGAAGCGCCTCTAAAAGATCGGCTGTAGCGCTTAGCGGTTCAGGTGTTGTCGGTGGCGTCATTGAGGTTGGCGGCGATACCTCCGATGGTTCCGCCTGTACCGGCTTGAGAAAAGCGGCCGGAGTTGACGGGGCCGGACGATCCTGCTCAGGCTCTATCGCTGTGGGCGTCTCGAATTCTGAGCCACGCCCGATTGGAATCACATCATCCATAACTACCGTGGCGTTTGACTCACTTGCATAAGATTGCTCCACGGTGCGCAGCTTGGGAATTATCGAATTGTTTATTGTTTCTTGACTGGACAATGTCACCGCGGTTTCACTCTCTGGCGAAAGAGTTAACCGTCTTGGGTCAAAAGTCCAAGTGGCGGAGCCTTCGGCCCCATTCAGTGAGTAATTGGCGATAACATGCCAACTATTCGGCTCAATCTTTTTTGCGACCCAATTGATGGCGGTTGCTCCGCTTGTTATTAGGCGTCCGTTTATGATTTCGCCAAATTCAACCTGTGTCGAGTCGTTGTATCGATCACCGGCAATCGTCAATCGAACGCTCAGTGCTGAGGAGACGATGTGTTCTAGCTCGGCAATGACCGGTGCAGCAAATTTCTCAACGTAATCAAAATCTGCTCCAGATCGTTGCATGAGATCTTCGATTGTGGCGCCATTGCGAATTTCTTCTTGGATCTCTCTTGGGGTAATAGTTATCGAATCCAACTGAGGGAGCTTGTCGCGCTTTATTGAAGAGCGAACGGCATCGTCCACCAGCAATCTAAATTTCTGGCCATCTTGTGCCTCGAGCACGAGAAAATCACCGTCTGTCTCAAACAGTCGAATGTCATCCATTTAGTAATGCCTCCTACGTTTGAAAGTTTGCCATCCAGAGCGAACAAAACGGCTCTATTCCCGTGGTGTGCCGTGTCGGGATTTCTAGCATTTCTGCGTATACTCGGCGTTGCTGGTTTGCTATTGCAGGTTTCTTGTTGCAAACTATGCACATTCGGGCCTGATTAGGTTCGATTCAAAACAAGCAAAGAAGCTAACAGGAAACGAGAGGAAGCCGAGTGGCAACCGACTACGACGCACCGAGAAAGAACGACGACGATACTGAGTCGATCGAGGCTATTAAGGAGCGCATCCCAGACAAACTCTCCGGAGTTGTCGATGTTGATGAGGAACATGGCGAGGGTTTCGCTATTCCTGACGTGGTTTCCGAGGACCTTGATGTTCTTGTTCTACCGCCACAGGACGATGAATTTACCTGTTCTGAGTGCTTCATTGTGAAGCACCACTCACTCCTGGCCGCCAAAAAGGGCAAGTACGGCAAGGTTTGTATTGAGTGTGAGGGCTAGACCCTAGCTTTTGCGACGGCGGACTTGGCCTGCTCAACCGCTCTAATTACTTTGTCCGGGCTCCTACTGGAAAACACCCAGTATGGAGTGGGGTCATTTTTATCGGTAATGTCCATCTTTAGAAGACCCTTGACTGAGTTTTGCAGGGCCAAGTAAGCATTCGCGTCCAAATTAGGAATGCGGGCTGCCAGCCTTGGGCCTTTAGGGGCTATTTCAATTGCTCCAACCAGGCCAACTGGAATCCTTGCCTTTCCGACAGCGATTTCCCCGTTTCCGATACGAATAACTGGAGCATTGAAGAACATAAACAAAACCGCTACCAGGGTAATGATGGAGCCGGATGCAATGCCTGCAAAAGAATTAATTGGCGCGAAGGCTAGCCAAAAAGTGGGGAAAATCAGTAGTAGCGGAAGAAAGGCACTCCAACCTGGCAGTACCCGTTCCCGGTAATTGACATCCCGATTTGACGATTTGTCCATGGTCTTAGATTACGCTCTTACCGTGAATAAGAATCTTCCCGTCCTGATCGTTGCCGAGGATGGCTTCGTACCAACTTACGCCCAACCTGGAGACGCTGGAGCGGACCTTAGGTCTAGAGTCGCCGCCGTGGTGCCGGCTCATGGCCGAGCACTAGTTCCCACTGGAGTTTCGATTGCCTTGCCGAATGGTTATGTTGGTCTGGTGCATCCGCGATCGGGCTTAGCCCACAAGCACGGCATCACTGTTCTGAACACTCCAGGCACGATTGATGCTGGTTATCGCGGGGAAATAGCTGTAAATCTCTTCAATAGCACCGATGTGGATTTTGCTGTTGAAATTGGAGATCGAATTGCTCAACTGGTGATTCAGCAGATCGAGCATGCTCAATTCATCACGGTTGAACGCTTGCCAGAGAGCGATCGCGGCGAAGGTGGCCACGGGTCAACTGGAAAGAAGTAATGACTGACTCATATGCATCAGATAAGTCCGCTCCCGCTGATCGGGCAACCGCGGGGCCGCTGGATCTATCAGAAATCCAAGGTGTCAGGCCCTACGTTGATTTCGGCTCAATGCGGATTCCATCCAGAGACAATGTTCAGATGAGACTAGAGGTTGAGGAAGCCACTCAGCGAATCGTGGCAATCAGCATGGACTACCAAGGTTCATCGCTGCAGCTTCAGGCTTTTGCAGCTCCAAAAAATGAGGGTATCTGGCATGAGATTCGATCTCAAATGAAGCAGAGCATCGTAAATCAGGGCGGTGAGACAGAAGAGCGGGTCGGTTCTTTCGGTCCGGAACTTATTGCAAAAATTCCACTGGTTGATGAGTCTGGCAACAAAACAGGTCATCGATTGGCCCGGTTCATCGGTGTCGACGGACCTAAATGGTTTTTACGCGGGGTAGTCGGCGGGGCCGCATTGAACGACGCCCGAGCAGCGGCCGACATTGACGACCTGTTCAGATCTGTTGTTGTGGTCAGAGAAGATGTTCCACTTCCTCCGAAAGATTTACTTCCACTCACTATTCCGGGCGGCACCGTCGCTCCACCGCGGTCCATATAACTATGGTCGACAAAGGTTCATCAGCCGCAAGGAGACTTGGACTCAACACTGAAGACGGCCAACTAAGCATCAATCGAAAATCAGTGCTGGCCGCTGTGGGAGGCTGGTTGGGAATCGTTGAGTCGATTCTTCCGGTGATGCTTTTTGTAGTGATTTTGGCAATTAGCAAGCAAACTCTGATTGCGGTGATTGCTGCGGCTTCGGTCAGCGCAGTTTTTCTTCTAATTCAAATAATCAGAAGGAAACCGGTGACCCAAGCGATTGCTGGTGCGATTGGCATAGCAATTTCGGCCTTTTTACCCTTGCGAGATGGCGGGCAGGCTGCGGACTATTTTCTTCAGGGCTTCTTTACTAATGGTATTTACCTATCGGTACTTCTGATTTCAGTGCTAATCCGTTGGCCAATTATCGGGGTGCTGGTAGGACTGTTAGTTGGGGATTCCAAGTCCTGGCGAGCCGATAAAACCAAGTTACGCAGATTCCAGGTTGCTACAGGGGTTTGGGTTGCCTTATTTGCCAGTCGTCTCATAGTTCAGGTACCCCTCTATTTTGCCAACCAGACCGAATTGCTAGGAATTTTTAGAATCGTTATGGGAGTGCCACTTTACGCGATCTGCATTTGGTTGACCTGGCTGTTGGTGCGCGGTTCAATAAATCAGCGTGGGTAGTGGTATTTTGGAACAGTTAACACAGAAAGCTAAGGGTCGACAAGGATGTCTAAAGTAAACAGTTTCGGATCTGCAGATCTTCTAAAGGTGGGTTCGAAAGAGTATCGAATTTTTAGATTGAATTCGGTCGACGCAAAAACACTTCCTTACAGTTTGAAGATTCTGCTTGAGAATCTTTTGCGAACTGAAGACGGCGCAAACATTACCGCCGATCACATAAACGCTTTGGTTAATTGGGATCCACAGGCGGAACCAGATGTCGAGATTCAGTTCACGCCGGCTCGAGTAATCATGCAGGACTTCACCGGTGTGCCTTGTGTTGTAGACCTGGCCACCATGCGCGAAGCCGTTGCAGAGTTAGGTGGCGACCCTAAGCGAATTAATCCACTTGCTCCAGCCGAGTTGGTTATCGACCACTCAGTTCAGATTGACGTGGCCGGTTCAGCCGATGCCTTCGAGCGCAACGTTGAGTTTGAATACAAGCGAAACGGTGAGCGATACCAGTTCCTTCGCTGGGGACAGACTGCCTTTGACGACTTCAAGGTTGTCCCACCTGGTACTGGAATTGTGCATCAGGTAAACATCGAGTATCTAGCCAGAACCGTTATGGCTCGTGAAGTGGCCGGCGAACTTCAGGCTTATCCAGACAGTTGCGTCGGCACCGACTCGCACACCACCATGGTTAATGGCTTGGGTGTGCTTGGTTGGGGAGTTGGTGGAATTGAAGCCGAGGCGGCAATGCTTGGCCAGCCTGTTTCAATGCTGATCCCTAAGGTTGTTGGCTTCAAGTTAACCGGTCAGATTTCAACCGGAGTGACTGCCACCGATGTGGTTCTGACCATCACTGAAATGCTGAGAAAGCACGGTGTTGTTGGAAAGTTCGTTGAGTTCTATGGTGCGGGTGTTACGTCTGTTCCGCTAGCTAACCGTGCAACCATCGGAAACATGAGCCCCGAGTTCGGTTCAACCGCTGCCATGTTCCCAATCGACGAAGTCACGCTCGACTACCTGCGAGTAACTGGTCGTGCTCAAGAGCAGATCGATCTAGTTGAAACTTATGCCAAGGAGCAGGGTCTGTGGCATGATCCAAGCATTGAACCTCGTTTCAGCGAGTACCTAGAGCTCGACCTTGCCACAGTGGTACCTTCAATCGCCGGGCCTAAGCGTCCGCAGGACCGCATCGTTTTGAGCAAGGCAAAGGAATCCTTTGAGGCTGTTTTACCAAGCTACTCAGAGCAGCTATCAAAGCCAACGGCAGTCAAGGGAAAAGAGTTCGCGCTCGATAATGGTCACGTGGCTATTGCCTCGATAACATCCTGCACTAACACCTCAAACCCTTCAGTCATGTTGGCCGCCGGTTTGGTAGCGCGCAAGGCAGTCGCCAAGGGCCTCAAGGCCAAACCATGGGTGAAGACTTCGCTTGCACCTGGCTCAAAAGTTGTGACCGAGTACTACAACAAGGCTGGCCTTACCAAGGATCTAGACGCTCTGGGATTCAACCTTGTGGGCTACGGTTGCGCAACCTGCATCGGTAATTCTGGTCCACTCTCTGATGAAATTTCACAGGCCATCAATGACAACGACCTTGCTGTCACCGCCGTGCTTTCGGGCAATCGCAACTTCGAGGGCCGCATTAGCCCAGACGTGAAGATGAACTATCTTGCCTCACCGCCGTTGGTGATCGCCTACGCCCTTGCCGGAACAATGGACTTTGATTTTGACAAGGATTCATTGGGCGAGGGTGTTGACGGAAACCCGGTATATCTAAAAGATATTTGGCCTTCCGCTGAGGAAGTGCAGAAGACTATCGATGAGTCGATAAATTCTGAAATGTTCAAGACTCAGTACGCCGGAGTGTTCGATGGAGATGACCGTTGGAAGTCACTGCCAACACCAAAGGGCGCTGTCTTTGAATGGGATCCAAAATCCACCTATGTTCGAAAGCCGCCTTACTTTGAGGGAATGAAGAAAACCCCTGATGCCGTGAAAGACATTACTGGTGCGCGAGTACTGGCGAAACTAGGGGATTCCGTAACAACAGACCACATTAGCCCTGCCGGATCTATCAAGGTTGATTCACCAGCGGGTCAATATCTAACCCAGCACGGTATTTCACGAGTTGACTTCAACAGCTACGGTTCGCGCCGTGGCAACCATGAAGTCATGATCCGCGGAACATTTGCCAACATTCGTCTGCGCAATCAGCTACTCAATGGCGTTGAGGGCGGTTACACCAGAGATTTCACGACTCCAGATGGTGCTCAGTCGTTTATCTATGACGCCTCGAGCAATTACCAGGCTCGTAACATCCCATTGGTGATTCTTGGCGGCAAAGAGTACGGATCAGGTTCATCACGTGACTGGGCTGCAAAGGGTACAAGTTTGCTTGGTGTGCGCGCGGTAATCACCGAAAGCTTTGAGCGCATCCACCGCAGCAACCTAATTGGCATGGGTGTTCTTCCACTTCAGTTCCCGTCAGGTGAGACCGCTGATTCGCTTGGTCTTGACGGAACAGAGGAGTTTGAAATTACTGGCATTGAAGAACTTAATAGGGGAGTAACCCCTAAGACGGTTCACGTCGTCGCCAAGCCATCTTCTCATTCAGCAGCAGGCAAGCCAGTGATCGAGTTCGACGCGGTGGTTCGTATCGATACCCCGGGCGAAGCTGATTACTACCGAAACGGTGGCATTCTCCAATACGTACTAAGAAGTCTCGTAGCGTAAAAGGAATAGCCCCGGTGGGCTATTAGTTGAGGAGTTTATGAGCGTACTAGAGAGAATCAACGGTCCACGTGACCTTGATTCGTTGAGCGCAGCGGAACTTTCTCAACTCTGTCGAGAGATTCGCGCATACCTAATTTCTGCAGTGGCCAAGACTGGAGGGCACCTTGGGCCAAATCTTGGAGTAGTCGAAACTACAGTTGCCATTCATAGGGTCTTTGATTCGCCCAAAGATTCTGTTGTGTTTGACACAGGCCATCAGTCTTACGTTCACAAGATGCTAACTGGCCGCAGAGATTTAAGCTCACTGCGTCAAAAAGATGGGTTGGCTGGATACCCCCAGCGATCGGAATCAGAACACGACATTGTTGAAAGTTCGCATGCGTCATCCTCACTCTCATGGGCGGACGGAATTGCCAAGGCCTACAAGCTCACAGGCCAGGACGATAGATACGTTGTTGCCGTGGTTGGGGACGGTGCGCTAACCGGCGGAATGGCCTGGGAAGCTCTAAACAATATTTCAGACGATAACGATAGAAAACTCGTGATCGTTGTAAACGACAATGGACGCAGCTACGCGCCAACAATCGGTGGCTTAGCACGCTACTTGAATGATGTTCGCACCGATAAAAACTATCGCCGCCTCTATAAACTCAGCAAAAAACTTTTTTACAAGTTTGGTCTAGTCGGCAGGCTCGTATACTCCGCAGCTCGAGGAGCCGGCAAGGGCCTGCTTTCAACGTTTGCTCCTCAGGGCATGTTTCCAAATCTTGATATCAAGTACATTGGTCCGGTAGATGGCCATGACCTTGCGGCGATGGAGCAGGCGCTTCGCCAGGCAAAGAAGTACGGTTCGCCGGTAATTGTTCATGCAATAACCCAAAAGGGTAAAGGTTTTGATCCGGCGACTCTGCATGAAGACGACCAATTTCACGCCGTGGGCAAGATTGATCCAAGTACCGGAGAGTCGCTTGAAGATTCAAGCGCAGAAACATGGACCGGCGCATTTGGCGATGAGATTTTGAAAATTGCCGAAAAGCGTAAAGACATTATTGGAATCACAGGTGCCATGCTGATTCCAGTCGGTCTCGATAAGTTCGCCAAGAAATATCCCGAGCGAGTGTTTGACGTCGGAATCGCCGAACAACATGCCGTCACTTCGGCTGCCGGCATGGCGTTTGGTGGCCTACACCCCGTGGTTGCTGTTTATGCAACATTCATGAACCGCGCCTTCGATCAGGTTCTTATGGATGTGGCATTGCATAAGGCTGGCGTGACCTTTGTGTTGGACAGAGCAGGTGTCACCGGTCCAGATGGGGCGAGTCATCACGGAATGTGGGATCTATCTGTATTGCAAGTTGTGCCCGGAATTAGGATTGCCGCGCCTAGAGATGCCGACACTCTCCGTGAGGAGCTCAATGAGGCGGTGGCGGTATCTGACGCGCCAACGGTGCTGCGATTTTCCAAAGGCACCGTGGGTCAGAGTATTCGTGCAATCAAGCGAACTGACGATGGAGTAGATGTACTTCTTCAGTCCGCAAGTAAAGATGTGCTCCTGGTGTGTGTAGGTGCTATGGCATCGGTAGGTCTTCAAGTTGCGGAATTACTCGCGGCACAGGGTATCGGTGCCACCGTTATTGATCCTCGTTGGGTTGTTCCGGTTGCAAAATCAGTTGTGCAGATGGCATCGGAACACAGGCTTGTGGTCACTATTGAAGATGGCATCAAGGTTGGCGGCATCGGCACACGCGTGCGTCAAGACATGCGAGCAGCTCAAGTAGATACGGCACTAAATGAGGTTGGTCTTCCCGATGAATTCCTAGAGCACGCATCTAGAGCTCAAATCATGGAGCGTGTTGGTCTGACAGCCCAAGCAATCGCTCGTGATATTGTCGCGCAAGTCGTTGGATCTAGGGTTCCGCATGCGCGCCCCATAGCTGATCCAGCGCAGGTTATTCGTTCGGAGAAGACTCAGAAGTAGCTTGTTGGCCTGACGAGGGCAGATTCGATTCGGCAGGACTAATCGAATTCAGAGCTGTAGCTAACGATTCAGCTGTGCACCCAATTTGCCATTCACGAGCACCCATTGTCTTGAGGGCCTTAGAAACTGTTTCAGGTGTGATGAGTTCCGGCGGCTCCCAGCAGAGCTGGCGCACCAAATCAGGGGTAAGCAAATTCTCAACTGGAAGTACTAACTCCTCACTAATTTTCACCAGGGCTGCCCGTGCATTCTTAAGTCGAGCGTCTGCCTCTGGATACCGTTTAGGCCAAATTCGATGGTTCGGAATTCCAACCTGTGGCAACCTAGTCGGCGGCACGTCTCTAGTATTCAGGCCCTCATTCAATGCCGCCCACCAGGTGTCTAGATATGTTCTGCTGGCTCTGCCCGTAAAAGTTTTAGAGGCAGCAAGCTCAGGTTTTGATTTCAATGGATTTGCAGCAAGTCCGACAATTGACGCATCAGGAATCAGTCGACCCGGTGAAACATCTAACCGCTCTGCCAAAGCTTCACGAGCTGACCAGAGTTCTCTTGCTATTGCCAGTGAACGAGCATCCTTAATTTCATGCATGCCACTCATTCCGCGCCATTTATCTAGTTTGGGCTCCTTCGGCTGCATTTTCGCAACGTGGGCAAATTCTTGCTCGGCCCATTCGAGTTTGTTTTGCGAAATAAGTAAATCCGCGACGCCATTTCGCAATTCGATGAGAACGTCAACGTCTAGGGCGGCATAGTTGAGCCATTCCGGATTTAGTGGGCGGGTGCTCCAGTCAACAGCCGAGTGTTCCTTTGCCAATCTAAGTTTTAGAAAGTGCTCTGTCACGGCCCCTAGGCCCACGCGGGCTAATCCTGCAAGCCTAGAGCCCAGTTCGGTATCAAAGATCTTTGTTGGCACGATGCCCAGTTCCCGAAGGCACGGTAAGTCTTGGGATGCAGCGTGCAGAATCCACTCATCTGTTTTGAGCAGTCGAGCAAGTTTTGAAATAGATTCAGGGGATGACGTCTGTATCTCTATGGGGTCTATTAGAAAAATTGGTGTGCCGGCGCGGTGTACCTGGATCAAATAGGCCCGTTGACTGTATTTGAAGCCCGATGCACGTTCGGCATCCAGCGCGAATGGTCCGGTTGCCGAAGAAAGAATCGAAATAGCCGCCTCTAGATCTTCGGCGGTGTTTACAAGTCGTACGTCTTCAACCCTTGGTTTGGCTAGAAGAGGATGTTCGACAATCTCATCGGTCATCGAGACAGGCCAAGGCTGGTTACGCCGGCAGGTAGATTTGGGAAACCAGACATGATGCAAACCAGGTCTTGCCACGCTTCGAGGTGCGCCGCGGCATTCGTGTCAATTGGTGACCAAGAGGATCGGATTTCAAGTTCAGCATGGTCGCTTTGGTTGCTCAGCGCACCGTAGCCAGAAGAGATTATGCGGGTTGCGGTTCCCGCTTCGGCGATAAATCGTGCGTTTCGATTTTGCAGCGCCTCCGTTAGCCAAGCCCAGGCCACATCAGAGATCTGCTCATCGGCACCAATATCGGTTTCTAGTGGAGACTTTGCGAAAGTAATCACTCGAAAGCGAGATTGCCAAGGCTCAGGTTCCTCTTGGTCCCAAAGTAAGACGAATCGACCGGTTCCCAGGTCTGAGGCCACATCAGTTGCCGAGGCGTCAACATTGGCAGAGAAGGCCACTTCGTACTTGGCTAGTTTCCCAGGCGCGGCTATCTGTTCGATAATCAATTCATCTCGAACACTTGCCGAGCGCAACGAATCCACCGCAAGTCGGAACTCGGCGGGGGCATCGCCCGGAATGTCAATCTCAATCATTGCCTATAGGTTATTTGCCTGCCGCGGATGCCGCCTGTAGCCACGCCGCTAGGCCGCGTTGAAGCCCCAGCGAGACACCAGGTTCGGACCGGCTACAAAGGCATCCTGCAGTTCGGCAGTGTCTGTTCTTGGCAAAACTTTAGCCAACATCGGTTTTAGGTCATCTGGACCAATTGATCCAAAATTCGAAATTGTGAGCACTAGTTGTGAGTGGCTTGCGGTGGTGACCATTCGTCCTAGAGAACTCGTGCCACCCTCAAAAAGCATTGTGCTGAATCCTAATTCGTTTAGTTGCTGGCCTATATCATCGAAGTCGAGTTCGGCTGAATTGGGTTTTAGAAAGATATTTTTATGACTTCCAGGTTCTCTGATGGCTGGTAGATGCTCCAAAGTTTCAAGCTTCCGGGTGATAAAAGCTAGCGGAGCGAACCTAGAGGCTCGGTAGTTTTCTGCTCTTGCGGTTTTTCCTGTGGTCACGATTAGTTCAGATTTAGATCTGAGTGCCAGAAGCAATTGTAGATCGATGCTGTTGCTGATTGATTTTGACGTTCCATCGGGACCCACGGTGTTGCCGTCGGCATCAATCAACAATGAAGCCAACCAACCCTGCCATTCAGGCAGTCGGGCGTAAAATTCGTTGAATTCTTGCCCTTTTGAAATTTGAAGATGGTCCAACTACTGTTTCTCTCGCACTTGGCGTTTGATTCGAGCTAGCATTCCGCGCATGCCTCGGATTCGTAGTGGTGAAACCGCCTCGGTTAGGCCGATTTTAGAAGGAAAGTCGTCGTCAAAGGCTAGGGTTTCTTCAACTGACAAACCGTCCATCGCCGCTGAAAGAATCCCGGCGAAACCGCGGGTAGTTGGGGCTTCTGCTGGAGCGCTGAAAAACAGATTCACAACGCCAGAGTTCACCTCGACAAAAAGGAAAATAGGAGATTGGCACTCCTCGACTCGCTCGAGTAAGTCCGGGTGATCAGCGTATCTTGAAGGCAGTTCAGGTAGTTGTTCGCTGAATTCGAGAAGAAGGTTAAGCCGATCCTGGAGACTAATCGAATTGAAATCTTCGATCAGAGTTTCGACCGATTCTCTTGGCACAGCTACCTTGCTACCGGGGCTAGGCCAGGCTCTGCTCCCTTGGCGATTGGGACACCAACCAAACTGCCCCATTCAGTCCAAGACCCGTCATAGTTTCGAACATTCTTAAAGCCAAGAAGGTAGTTGAGGGCAAACCAGGTGTGGCTTGATCTCTCGCCAATACGGCAATAGGCAATCACGTCGTCCCCGGCCTTGAGGCCGGCACCATCAAGGTAAACCTTTTCAAGTTCTTCTCGTGATTTGAATGCGCCGTCTTCGCCTACCGCCTTGGCCCAGGGGACTGAAGCAGCAGTTGGAATGTGGCCGCCACGCAGAGCACCTTCTTCAGGGTATGCAGGCATGTGGGTTCTCTCACCTGAATACTCCTCAGGCGATCGAACGTCGATAAGTGGGTTCCCAAAGTGCTTTAGCACGTCGTCTCTGAAGGCCCTAAGGGTTGAGTCGTCGCGTTTAACTACTGGATAGTTGGCCGTGGTAATCGAGGGCTTCTCTTTGGTTAGCTCGCGTCCTTCGGCAATCCACTTATCGCGCCCACCATCTAGTAGACGCACATCGGGGTGACCATAAAGCTTGAAAACCCATAGTGCGTAGGAAGCCCACCAGTTTGACTTGTCGCCGTAGATTACGACGGTAGTCTCACGAGATATACCTTTGCTAGATAGAAGAGCCGCGAAAGCCTCGTCAGAAACGTAGTCTCGAAGAATCGGATCGTTCAAGTCCGTGTGCCAGTCGATTTTTACAGCACCAGGAATGTGACCGGTTTCGTATAGAAGCACGTCCTCATCGGATTCAACTACCACTAGGCCATCCCTGCCAAGGTTTTTGCTGAGCCATTCAGTAGTCACCAGTACCTGAGGGTTTGCGTAACTCGCAATCTTTGGATCGTTGTCGAAGTCAATGCTCATTGGCTCGGTGATTCCTTCCGCTCATGTGTGTACCATCAAATAGGTTAACTGATGAACTTGAAACATCCAACGACAAGGTAATAATTGGCAACTTTCCCAGGAGATTTTCGTTCGATTGTAACCTTGCAGCCCCAGGTGAGCACCAGCCAGCTGTTAGCAGAGCTTGTCCCACCCAGGGAATTTAGTCAGGCCACCTTTTCCACATACGTGCCCCACACTGAGTTTCCAAGCCAATCCCAAGCACGCGACAAAGCCAAAGCATTTGCTGAAGGCAAGGGAAGTAGAAAGCTTTTTGGGCGTTCTGAGTCAGAGTCCGTTGGAATTTACCTTGATGGTGGCTTTGGTGTAGGGAAGACCCACCTGTTGGCCTCAATTTGGCACGCGTTTAGAGGTAAAAAGGCATTTGGGAGCTTCATTTCTTATACCAGCCTGATTGGTGCTCTGGGTTTTGCCGAGGCAACAGTAGCCCTCTCAAGATTTGAGTTAATTTGCATCGATGAATTTGAATTGGATGATCCAGGCGACACCATGATGATGTCTCGACTTATCAATGAGTTGTCTGCCAAAGGAATTAAGTTTGCCGCCACGAGTAACACCCCGCCTAACGCCCTGGGTGAAGGAAGGTTTGCAGCAGCTGATTTTCAACGTGAGATTCATGGAATTGCAGACAAATTTCAGATGTTGCGAATTGACGGTGAAGACCATCGACATCGACCGATTGAACAGGTAGGTAAGGCTTTTTCGGCCAGTGAGATGGAGATTTGGTTAGCCGATTGTCAGAAGGCGGCCACCGCTCTGGACGAATTTGACGCAGTTCTTAAGCACCTTTCCACCATCCACCCCTCACGCTATGGGCGGTTGCTTGAAGGTATTGAAGCTCTGGGCCTAGTGAACTGCCATGTTCTTGATAATCAAGTCGATGCTCTGCGTTTTGTTGCTTTCGTCGACCGTGCTTACGAGGCACAACTCAAGATTCGCGCAACTGGGACGCCCCTGACTGAAGTATTTTCGGCAAACTATCTTTCCGGTGGATATCGAAAAAAGTATCTGCGAGCCGTTTCTCGACTGGGTGCAATGACCGAGTAGAAACATCTTTTACAAACACGAAACATTTGTGGTCTAGAACCGAAACTTTCTTCGTGGAAACTCAAAACAGTAGCCGGACTCCTTCTGGCAACTATTTGTTTTCTTAGAGAGAGGTAAACAAGTGGATCAAGGCAACACTGCATTTGTGCTAATTTCCGCAGCACTGGTTCTACTAATGACGCCCGGCTTGGCGTTTTTCTACGGTGGCATGGTAAAGGCCAAGAGCGTTGTGAGCATGATGATGCTCAGCTTCGGCTCACTCGGACTCATTGCCGTGTTATGGGTTCTTTACGGATACGCCATTTCTTTTTCAAACGCAGGCACAAGTACATTTTTTGGTATCGACGGCTGGTTTGGAATTGATACCTCATTCCTGGGCCTAACCGCTCAAGTTGCTGACGCGGCTGATCCTGCTGGTGCTTTCCCAAGCATGGCCTTTGTCGCCTTTCAAGCAACCTTCGCAATCATCACAGTTGCCCTGATCTCTGGAGCAATTGCAGACCGCGCCAAATTCGGCGCTTGGATGGTATTTGCAGGCGTATGGGCGACCGTGGTTTACTTCCCAGTTGCAAACTGGGTATTCAACTTCACGCTTGAAGATGGAAAAGTAGTTGATGGCGGTTGGATTGTTTATGGACTCGGTGTTATCGACTTTGCCGGTGGCACCGCAGTGCACATCAACGCCGGTGCAGCCGGTTTGGCCCTAGCAATTGTGTTGGGAAAGCGTTTTGGTTTCAGCAAAGGTATAACTCAGCCCCACAACGTACCGCTGACTTTGCTTGGTGTTGCATTGCTTTGGTTTGGTTGGTTCGGTTTCAATGCAGGCTCTGAACTTGCTGCTGATGGAATTGCGGCAATCGCGTTTATCAACACTCTTGCAGCTCCTGCCGCTGCGATGCTTGGTTGGATCATGGTTGAAAAGTTCAAGCATGGCAAAGCAACTTCGATTGGTGCCGGTTCAGGCGCCATCGCTGGATTAGTTGCAGTGACTCCAGCGTGTGCAGTTCTTGATCCCGTCTATGCGATCTTGCTTGGGCTAGTTGCCGGAGCTCTCTGTGCTCTTGCTGTTGATCTGAAGTTCTCGTTTGGCTTCGACGACTCGCTTGACGTTGTAGGAATTCACTTGGTTGGAGGAATCGTCGGAACTCTATGGATCGGAATTTTTGGAAATGGCGTAGGAGTCGCATTCGGAAACGGATGGCACCAATTCGCTATGCAGGCACTTGGAGCCGGCGCCGTACTTGTTTACAGCTTCGTTCTGGCGTTGATCATTGGTTTCGTGATTGAGAAGACAATCGGATTCCGAGTTAAAGCTCAGGATGAAATTGCAGGTATCGACACTGTGGTTCACGGTGAAGAAGCTTATGCTTTTGGCGCAGACCGCGGCTAGAAAGTAATAGCCAAGGGGAGGAGCTTTCGGGCTCCTCCTTTTGGTCTGTTTGAAGGGAAGACAATGACTCATCAGGATACGACCATGTTCCTAATAATCTGCTCGGCCATGGTTTTGTTCATGACCCCCGGGCTCGCATTTTTTTACGGGGGACTTGTCCGCGCCTCTAGCGTGGTCTCAATGATGATGATGAGTTTTGGGTCATTGGCTCTCATTGCTGTTATGTGGGTTGTCTTTGGTTATGCGGTGTCTTTCGGAGCGGCTGGTTCTGGGAGCTTCGTTGGTCTCGATGGTGTGATCGGTATTGATTTAGACAAGATCTTTTTGGCGGATGCAATTGCGCAAGCCAAGGCTGGGGATGGCTTTAATCTTGCCTTCGCAGGTTTCCAAGGCACATTTGCGATTATTACCGTCGCACTCATTTCTGGCGCAATCGCAGACCGAGCGAAGTTTGGTTCATGGATGCTTTTCGGTGCGCTATGGGCGTGCGTGGTGTACTTCCCTGTAGCCGGTTGGGTATTTAATTTTTCGGTCTCAGACGGCAAGGTCACCGACGGTGGTTGGCTGGTTTACAACATCGGAGTCATGGACTTCGCCGGTGGAACCGTAGTCGAAATCGCTTCAGGTGCATCAGCACTAGCGTTATCTCTCGTTGTCGGAAAACGTTTTGGTTTCACCAAGGGCATGCATGCGCCACACAATGTGCCGCTGACCTTGATTGGAGCCGCAATTTTGTGGTTCGGCTGGTTTGGCTTCAATGCTGGTTCCGAGCTCGCTGCTGACGGTGTGGCCGCCCTAGCTTTTATGAACACACTCGCGGCGCCTGTTGGGGCAATGCTTAGTTGGATTGCCTACGAACAAATTGCGCACAAGAAACCTACTTCGGTTGGTGCTGCTTCTGGCGCCGTTGCTGGTTTGGTTGCGATCACGCCTTCCTGTGCTTTTCTAACTCCTGTCTTTGCTTTGCTTCTGGGTTTGATTGTTGGCGTGACCTGTGCCTTGGCTATCGAGCTGAAATACCTGCTTGGTTTCGATGACTCTCTTGATGTAGTTGGTATTCACCTAGTGGGTGGGCTTGTCGGCACCCTTTACATTGGACTCTTTGGTAATGGGGTTGGGGCATTCTTTGGTTTTGGTTTTGAGCAGCTCGGAAAGCAGGCAATTGGTGCAGTCGTTGTCTTGGTATTTTCATTTACCGCCTCGTATGTAATCGGTTGGCTGATTCAGAAAACTATTGGATTCAGAGTGACCAGCACCGATGAAATCGCCGGCGTTGATCGCGTTTTGCACGGAGAAACCGCTTACTCAGAGGCAGATCCAAGATGGTCTTGGCGCGGCTGATTTCGCGCGTTTGAAGTTTGCCAAGGGCAAAAATTTCGGTTAGAGTAGCCAAGTCTTGGAAACAAGACGCGCGGATGTGGCTCAGTTGGTAGAGCACAACCTTGCCAAGGTTGGGGTCGCGAGTTCGAATCTCGTCATCCGCTCGCATTAGGGCGTAAGCCTCGCAAAAGCATGGTGGAGTGGCTGAGCGGCCCAAAGCAACAGCCTGCAAAGCTGTAAACCCACGGGTTCAAATCCCGTCTCCACCTCCAAGGAATTTCTCAATTGCATTGGGAGATTTGCAGCAAAGTATGGTCGATTGGCGCAGCGGTAGCGCACTTCCTTGACATGGAAGGGGTCACTGGTTCGATCCCAGTATCGACCACAAAAATACCCCGGATAATCCGGGGTATTTTTTTACTTAATTTTCAGAGTCTTCGCTGTCGACTCCAAAGATGCTTTTGCCTTTTTCGCATCAGCCGACAGCTTGCTTCCGTAGCTCGGAACTAGCTTCTGAATCCGCTTTTTCAGATCCGGAATTGCAGCACTGAAACTTCTATCTAGAACTTCCAGCATGACGAAGACAGCCGTGGACGCGCCTGGAGAAGCTCCTAACAGCCCAGAGATAGATCCGTCGTGGGAGGTAATAACTTCAGTTCCAAACTGAAGAACACCGCCCTTAACCTTGTCTCTCTTTATAACTTGCGCACGTTGACCTGCGTTCAGCAACTCCCAATCTTCGGGGCTTGCGGTTGGCATGAATTCTTTGAGGGCGTCGAATTTCTTTGCCTTGGTCTTTAGTAATTCACCAACCAAATAGCGAATCAGTGAAAAATTTGTAAGTGCTACTGACAAATAAGGAATTAGATTGGACGGTCTTAGCGATGCCGGAAGATCAAAGAGGCTTCCGTTTTTAAGGAACTTCGGGTTTGCGGTCGCATAGGGCCCAAACAGCAACGAAGCTTTGCCATCGACCACTCGTTTATCCAGGTGAGGGACAGACATCGGGGGTGCGCCAACCGATGCTTGGCTATAAACCTTTGCAGAATGCTGTTCAACAAGTTTTGGGTTTGAGGTGCGCAACCACTGACCCCCAACTGGGAATGTGCCGTAACCCCGCGCCTCGGCAATGCCAGATTTTTGTAGCAGCTTTAGTGCCCAGCCACCGGCGCCAACAAAAACAAACTTGGCGTTCACATAGTCAGTCTCTGAGGTCTCAAGGTTTCTTACGGTTAGATTCCACGAACCATCAGAGTTGCGGTTCAGGTCCTTTACCTCGGCATTTGTTTGAAAATTTGCGTCATTTCTTTTCAAAAACTCAAACATTTGTCTTGTTACTGACCCAAAGTCAACATCGGTGCCCGATTCAACCCGGGTTGCTGCTATTGGTTGATCGCTCTTGCGACCCATAATCAGAAGCGGTGCCCAAGATTCGATGACTTTTGGGTCATCCGAAAACTCGATACCTGCAAATAGGGGCTCATCCTTAAGTACCTCAAAGCGACGACGCAAGTAGTCGACATCCTTAGCGCCCCTGACGAAGGAAATGTGTGGAGTGGAATTTATGAACGATGACGGATCGCCCAGAGCACCGATTTCAACAAGATGTGACCAAAATTGTCTACTCAACTGAAATTGCTCGTTGATTGCAATTGCCTTAGCCGGATTAGGTAGTGACCCGTCCTTTGAATCCGGCATGTAGTTCAGTTCGCAGAGCGCAGCATGACCGGTACCCGCGTTATTCCAAGGATTGCTGCTTTCTTGAGCCGGGGCATCAAGGCGTTCGAATACTTGAATAGAAATTTCCGGTTTGACCAGTTTAAGAAGCGTTCCAAGGGTGGCACTCATTATTCCGCCACCGATAAGAGCTACGTCGAAACTTTTTGTTGAATTCACTTGAACAGCATAACTTGACTGGTAATTAGATAGCCGTGCCAACCAAAGAGCCGATTGCAAATGTAATTCCCATGGTCAAAAGGCTCACAACCACGTTTCTAATAATTGCATTACCAGATCGGGCGCCGCCAATTTTTGCCCCAACAAATCCAGTTATTGCTAGTGATGCAACGACGGCAATGACAGTAACTGGAATACGGGCTTCAATCCAAGGGCCCGTCACGGCAAGAAGAGGAAGCAAGGATCCTGCCGCAAAGGCTACAAACGAGGCGAAAGCCGCTTGAGTTGGGCTAGCGTGTTGCTCGGAATCAATTCCCAGCTCTGCCTCTGCATGTGCCTTGATTGCGTCTCTGGCGGTTAGTTCTTTTGCAACCTTCGTGGCAAGCTCAAGGCTGAGACCCTTCTGCTCGTAAAACCAAGCTAATTCACGAAGTTCGCCCTCTGGGTCTTCGGCCAGTTCTCTTCGCTCTCTGCTGAGCGATGCTATTTCACTGTCCTTCTGAGCGCTCACCGAGGTGTACTCACCACCGGCCATTGAAATTGATCCGGCAACAAGACCAGCTACTCCTGCAATCAAAATCGAATTCGAATCAGTTGTTGCGCCGGCAACACCCATTACTAAGCCGGCTGTCGAGACAATGCCATCGTTGGCACCTAAAACACCAGCTCTGAGCCAATTTAGTTTTGCTGCCATCGAATTGCGCTGGAACTCTTGCTTGGCCATGACGGCTTCATCGAGTTTGGTCAACTTGGCTTTGCTCATAATTTTTGAAATTAGCACAGTTGCAGTTCTAGGAAGGCAGGCTCGCAGGTTTACCTTGGCTAGAATTAGAGCAAATTCCAGCCAGATGAGGTTTTGTGTGTCTCCAATAAATTTGAGCGTTGACGGTTTGACCACGGCAGTCGAAGCCGGATCGGATGGCTTCAAGTTATTTGCAGATAGATCCATCGTGGCGATGCGGGTTAACGGAGAGCTTCGTGACCTGGCTCATCTGCTGAATGATGGCGACGAAGTTGAGGGAGTGGCAATAGCGTCCGCCGATGGCCTGAACATTCTCAGACACTCAGCTGCCCACGTGTTGGCTCAGGCAGTTCAAAACATTAATCCTGAGGCGAAGCTTGGAATCGGGCCACCTATTAAGGATGGCTTCTACTATGACTTTGACGTAGAAACCTCATTTACGCCGGAAGACCTCAAGGCACTTGAAAAGTCCATGGAAAAAATCATCAAGTCAGGTCAAAGATTCATTCGCCGCGTAACCACAGACGGTGAGGCAAAGGTTGAGCTCTCTGCTGAACCATACAAGCTTGAACTAATTGGATTAAAGGGTTCTGAGTTGGGTGAGGGCGCAGCCGAAGTTGGTTCCGGAGATCTAACAATTTATGACAACGTTGACCCTCAAACCGGGGCAACAGTTTGGAAAGATCTTTGTCGCGGCCCGCATCTTCCCAACACTCGAATGATCGGCAATGGCTTTGCACTGACACGTGTTGCTTCTGCCTATTGGCGCGGAAATGAAAATAACAAACAGCTCCAACGCATTTATGGGACAGCTTGGCCAACCAAAGACGAACTTCGAGCTCACCAGGAGCGACTTGAGGAAGCTGCTCGTCGAGATCACCGAAGGCTGGGGGTAGACCTAGATCTCTTCTCTTTCCCGGAAGAGATCGGCTCAGGTCTAGCCGTGTTCCACCCCAAGGGCGGCATCATGAGGCGTGTAATGGAGGATTACAGCCGAAAACGTCACGAGGAATCCGGTTACGACTTCGTTTACAGCCCTCACATTTCAAAAAGCAATCTGTTTGAGATCTCGGGTCACTTGCAAACCTATGCAGATGGCATGTTCCCACCAATTCGCATGGATGAAGAGCTTGACGAACAAGGCAACATCAAAAAGGCTGGGCAGGACTATTACCTAAAGCCAATGAATTGCCCTTTCCATATTTTGATTTACCGCAGCCAGCCACGCTCATATCGAGACCTCCCGCTGCGCATGTTCGAATTCGGAACTGTGTATAGAAATGAAAAGAGTGGAGTACTGCATGGTCTTACACGTGTTCGTGGTTTGACCCAAGACGATGCTCACCTTTTTGTAACCAAAGAAAACATGGAGCAGGAACTCACCGATGTTTTGAGCTTTGTTCTTGGCTTGTTGAAAGACTACGGACTCAACGATTTCTATCTAGAACTTTCAACAAAAGAAGAGGGAAATCCAAAATTTGTTGGAAGCGATGACATCTGGAAAACCGCAACCGCAACTTTAGAAAAGGTCGCTGCAGATTCTGGATTAGAGCTGATCCCAGATCCGGGTGGTGCTGCTTTCTACGGTCCTAAGATTTCCGTTCAAGCACGAGATGCCATCGGTCGAACCTGGCAGATGTCCACAATTCAACTTGATTTTAACCTTCCGGAACGTTTTGATTTGGAATACACCAGCGCCGAGGGCACAAAGGAGCGGCCGGTTATGATCCACCGTGCTCTGTTTGGTTCTGTAGAGCGATTCTTTGGAGTGCTAACTGAACACTACGCGGGTCACTTCCCTCCGTGGCTAGCCCCAGTTCAAGTTGTTTGTGTTCCAATCGCAGACGCGTTCTCAGACTATTTACACGGCATTGCTGCAGAACTCAGAAAATCGGGTGTTCGAATCACGGTGGATGACTCTGACGATCGCATGCAGAAGAAGATCCGCAATCACACGATGAATAAGGTTCCCTTCATGCTTATCGCCGGTGAAGAGGATCAAAGAGCTGGCGCCGTCTCGTTCCGATTCCGCGATGGCACTCAGGAAAATGGAATTCCAGTTGCTGATGCGATTGAGCGAATCCTTGGCGCAATTCGCGACAAGGTCCAGGTCTAGATGAACCCAGAAAACATTCAATCCTCTGCCGAGATGCCGGGTGTACCAAACGCCTTCCAGCATCTATGGACCCCTCATCGCCTGGTTTATATTCAGCATGGTCAGCAACCAGCCGATGAAGATTGTCCTTTTTGTCTGGCGGTTGATAAAACGGATGAGGAAGCTCTCATAGTTTTCCGAGGTAAGCACAGCTACGTGCTGCTAAATCTATTTCCTTACAACTCGGGTCACATGCTGGTTTGCCCATACCGTCACATTGCAACCTACGACCAGGCAAACACCGAAGAGGTTGCCGAGATGGCAGAACTCACCCAACAAGCAATGAGAGTGCTTCGTAAGATATCAGGTGCGCACGGATTCAACATTGGCATGAACCAAGGCGAAGTTGCAGGTGCTGGTATCGCTGGTCATCTTCACCAACACATTGTTCCTCGCTGGCGCAATGATGCTAACTTTTTCCCAATCATCGCCGAGACCAAGGCTTTGCCAAGGCTTCTGGGCGAGGTACGCAGAGACGTAGCTGCAGCATGGAGCGAGGCTTAGCCCGTTGATACGTTATTGGCCAGAGTTTTTTGGGGCGTAGACTTTACTCATGAGCAATTCTCAGACTTCTAAATCAACACCACTAGTAAAACGTGGTCTCGCTGAAATGATGAAGGGTGGCGTCATCATGGACGTCGTCACCCCAGAGCAGGCAAAAATCGCTGAAGATGCCGGTGCTGTTGCGGTAATGGCTTTGGAGCGCGTACCTGCAGACATTCGAGCTCAGGGCGGTGTCTCTAGAATGAGCGACCCAGACATGATTGATGGCATTATCAATGCTGTATCTATACCTGTCATGGCAAAGGCTCGCATTGGGCACTTTGTAGAGGCGCAGATTCTGCAGGCTCTGAAGGTTGACTACATCGACGAATCTGAAGTCTTGAGCCCAGCGGATTACGTTAACCACATCGATAAGTGGAAATTTGATGTTCCATTTGTTTGTGGCGCGACCAATTTGGGAGAGGCTCTTCGCCGCATCACCGAGGGAGCAGCAATGATCCGCTCCAAGGGTGAAGCGGGAACCGGAGACGTTTCAGAAGCCATGAAGCACATTCGAACCATATACGGCGAGATTCGAACATTGGCTGCCAAGTCTGAAGACGAGCTTTACGTTGCTGCAAAAGAACTTCAAGCTCCGTATGAACTTGTGCGTGAAGTTGCGAGCACCGGAAAGCTACCGGTCGTAATGTTTGTTGCTGGTGGAGTTGCTACACCTGCCGATGCGGCACTGATGATGCAGATGGGTGCCGACGGTGTATTCGTGGGCTCGGGCATTTTCAAATCTGGAAATCCAGCCGAACGTGCAAAGGCAATTGTTAAGGCAACCACGTTTTTCAATGACCCCGATGTTTTGGCTCAGGTAAGTCGTGGACTTGGCGAGGCCATGGTGGGTATAAACGTGTCTGACCTTCCGGCACCGCACCGTTTGGCCGAACGCGGCTGGTAAGCATCATGCCAGTTGGCGTGCTTGCTCTGCAGGGTGATTTCCGCGAACACATTGCAACATTCGGCAAAATCGGTGCAGCAGCCGTTCCGATCAGAACGGTCCGCGAGCTTGAACTTTGCGATTCGCTAGTGATACCGGGTGGCGAGTCCACCGTGATTCAAAAACTTACGGTCGCCTACGGATTGTTTGAACCAATCAGAAAAAAAATACAAGCAGGATTTCCGGTCTTTGGAACTTGTGCCGGGCTGATAATGCTTGCCGATGAAATTCTGGATGGTGTCTCAGGACAAGCGGGTTTCGGTGGTCTTCATGTATCGGTGAGAAGAAATGCATTTGGCAATCAACTTGACTCATTTGAGACCAACCTTGAATTTGTTGGAGTTGCAGGATCTCCCGTACATGCAGCATTTATAAGAGCTCCGATAGTGGAGAGAGTTGGCAACGACGTTGAAGTTCTCGCAAAACTCCCAGACGACAGAATCGTTGCCGTTCGCCAAAATAACATCCTTGGCATTTCGTTTCATCCTGAGCTGACTAACGAAACCCGAATTCACGAACTCTTCCTTCGGATGGTAGCCGGGTCATAATCTAGACTTGACCACGTCAAAAATATATACGTAGGAGCACTATGTCTGGCCACTCCAAATGGGCGACCACCAAGCACAAAAAGGCGGTTATTGATGGCCGCCGAGCAAAACTATTTGCCAAACTAATCAAGAACATCGAGGTAGCTGCCAGACTGGGCGGACCTGATCTAGACGGCAATCCAACACTTTACGATGCTGTGCAAAAGGGTCGTAAAAGCTCTTTGCCAAACGACAACATTGATCGCGCTATCAAGCGCGGGTCCGGTGTTGGTGCCGATGCCGTGGAATATCAGAACATCATGTACGAGGGCTACGGACCTAATGGCGTGGCCATTTTGATTGAGTGTCTTACCGACAATAAAAATAGAGCCGCAGCCGAAGTGCGACTAGCCGTATCGCGCAATGGCGGAACCATGGCAGACCCTGGCAGCGTGTCCTATCAGTTTGCGCGCAAGGGCGTCATCGTAGTTTCCAAAACAGAAGGTACCACTGAGGATTCAATTCTTGAGGCGGTCCTTGAAGTTGGAGTAGATGACGTTGAGGAACGCGCCGAACAGTTCGTAATCACGACCGATCCAAGTGAAATGGTCTCCGTCAGAACAGCACTACAGGCTGCGGGCATTGATTATGAAAGTGCAGACGTGGAGTTTGTTTCGTCAATGCCTATACAGGTTGACGCAGAGACCGCACGAAAGTCGATTGCCCTTATTGATGCTCTTGAGGATTCCGATGATGTTCAAAACGTCTACTCCAACCTAGACATCTCGCCGGAAGTTTTAGCTGAACTCGAAAACGATTAGCTTGTGACCACTCGCGTTTTAGGAGTAGACCCCGGTCTGACTAGATGTGGAGTTGGGGTTATCCTGGCTGGTGCGTCTAGAAGAGTCTCTCTGGTTTCGGTAGACACAATTCGCACCGATGCGAGTTCTGAATTGGTCGATCGAATCGGCCACATCGGTGAAGAAATTGAGAAGTTAATTCTCAACGTCAAGCCAAGCGCAATTGCCATCGAAAGAGTCTTCTCGCAACAGAATCTGCGAAGCGTCATGGGTGTTGCACAGATTAGCGGTGTCGTCTTCATGCTGGCACACAAGCATGCAATACCAGTTTTCCTGCACACGCCCAGTGAGGTGAAAGCTGCAGTTACCGGCTCGGGTCGCGCTAACAAGCAGCAGGTTGGTCAAATGGTCGCGAAGATCTTGGGCCTGGAAGAGGTGCCCAAGCCCGCAGACGCTGCCGACAGTTTGGCAATCGCGATCTGTCACGCATGGAAAAGCGTTGGCGGAACCGTAAGTTCCTCTAGCGAAATGACGTCAGCACAAAAAGCCTGGCAGGCTGCCGAGCAGAATGCCACCGCCTCAAAGCGACGCTAGCGAACAAGCATTGGTTAGTCTTAACCGGTGATTGCATCTTTGGCTGGAAATGTTGTCGCGCTAGAAGCTGGTAGCGCGATTATTGACGTTGCCGGAGTTGGATACCTTGTTCAAATAACCAGTAATACAGCACACCAACTTCAAATCGGTCAGTCGACACTTCTCAACACATCGCTCATCGTTCGTGAGGATGGCTTCACACTCTTTGGTTTTACATCAATCACTGAGCAAAAGGTTTTTGACCTTCTTAGATCCGTCTCGGGGGTTGGCCCCAAATCTGCACTGGCGATACTTGGCACACTCACGGTTGAACAAATAATCGATGCGGTTGGTCTAGATAACGATGCGGCTTTCAGATCAGTTTCCGGTATCGGTCCTAAAACAGCCAAGCTGATTATCGTGACTCTGGCTGGAAAACTGGTTCCAAATCAAAAGCAGGTTTCGAGAAAAGATTCCGCTGCCATCCGGCTTGTCGTCACTGCACTGACCGGTCTTGGGTGGACCGAACGAATTGCACTCGAGGCGGCAAACCAGGCTGTCAGGGAGTTGGGCGAGTCTGCGAGTTCAAATAATTTGCTAAAGGCCGCTCTTAGTCAGCTTGGCTCTTCAAAGACTGTAAGTGCAAGCGATGAGTGAACTAACTAAGGCTGAAGGCAGCGACAACGAACTAGCCTTTGAATCAGCGCTAAGACCAAAATCTCTAGGGGAGTTTATTGGTCAATCAAAAGTGCGCAACCAACTCAAGTTAATTCTTGATGCGGCGGCTATTCAAAATAGAACTCCTGATCACATCCTTCTTGCGGGCCCACCGGGTCTTGGTAAAACAACCCTGGCGATGATTGTTGCTCACGAAGGTGGCCAGCCTTTGCGGTTGACCAGTGGTCCAACGATCCAGCATGCGGGTGACCTTGCCGCAATTCTGAGTTCTCTTGCCCCCGGAGAAGTCCTATTCATCGACGAAATTCATCGCATGGCCAGGTCTGCCGAGGAAATGCTTTATCTAGCGATGGAGGACTATCGCGTTGATGTGATGGTTGGTAAGGGACCCGGCGCCACATCGATTCCGCTCGAGATTGCGCCATTCACCCTGGTTGGAGCAACCACTAGGTCTGGCATGCTGCCGAGTCCGCTACGCGATCGATTTGGCTTCATCGCCCATCTTGAGTTCTACGAAAATCAAGAACTACAGCAGGTGATCAATCGCGCTGCCAAGAAACTTGGACTTGAGATTGATGAAACCGCTCAGCAGGAAATTGCAAGGCGAAGCCGAGGCACTCCCAGAATCGCAAATCGCTTGCTACGGAGGGTAAGAGACTTCGCACTAGTCGGGGGCAAAACCAAAATCGGTGTCGATGAGGCAATGGGAGCTCTGAAGCTTTACGAAGTGGACGATCTGGGACTCGACAGGCTTGACCGCGAGATTATGAAGGTTTTGGTGGAGCGATTCTCTGGAAAGCCCGTTGGCCTTTCTACCCTGGCCGTTGCTGTAGGGGAGGAGCAAGACACAATTGAGGCCGTCGTTGAGCCTTTTCTGGTGCGGATGGGTCTAATTGCTCGCACTGCTCGAGGGCGCCAGGCCACGGCTGCGGGATTTGCTCATCTTGGCCAAACGCCGCCAACTAACCTGCTAGACGGGCTGCTTGACCTATAATCGTCTAGACGCCGAAATGGCGTCTTTACTGTGTTTAATCCCAAACGATAGGCCACCATGTCTCAGGACGTATTCCTCGTAGTCGCACTCGCAATTCTTATCGCGATGATGTTTTTGAGCTCTCGCAAGCGCAAGAAGCAGGCGGCAGAGCTGCTTGCTAGCGTAAAGGTTGGTTCAAAAGTAGTCCTGCACAGCGGGATCACCGGCAAAATTACCTCGATAGATGGCGATCGCGCCATCTTGGAAAGCACCCCAGGAACCAAAATTGCTTTCCTAAAAGGTGCAATTCGCAACGTTGAGGCAGCCCCGGCAAAGGGCACCGTTGAAGAAAAGTCAGAAGTAAAAACAACTGCAAAGCCTGCTGCAAAAAAGCCAGCGGCTAAAAAGCCTGCCTCAAAGCCTGCGGCTAAGTAGCCAATCTAAATAAGGATTTTTCTGTGTCTGATTCTTCTGTAACAAAGAGCGCCCGAAAGCGACTGACCTGGCTCGGCGGCATCATTGTCGTATTGGTTGGTCTCATTGGACTTGGTTCAGTAACCGGTTCTGGTGCTTCATTCGCTCCAAAGCTTGCTCTGGACCTTCAGGGTGGAACGCAGATCATTTTGGCTCCTCAACTAGCTGATGGCGCAACCGTAACTGAAGAGCAGTTGAATCAGGCAGTAGGAATTATTCGTCAACGCGTTGACGCCACGGGCGTTAGCGAAGCATCTGTAAAAACCCAGGGTGCCAGCAACATCATCGTTGAAATTCCTGGAACTCCCGATGAGAACACCCTGAAGCTAATCCGATCAAGTGCAAAGCTTCAGTTTCGCCCGGTAATCCTTGCATCACAATCTGCTACTGCAGCCACATCCACAGATGCATCAAGCGAGGCTGCAAAACCTAGCGCATCACCGACTGACGCAAGTGACAGCGCGTGGGTAACCGCTGAACTCAAGGCTGCTTTCGACGCGTTAGATTGCTCCAAGACTTTCCGCGAGCCAGGGCAAGTGGACGATTCAACCCTTCCACTGATCACCTGTGACTCAAGTGGTTATGAAAAGTTCGTGCTTGGTCCGGTGGAGATCGAGGGTTCTAATATCGCTGACGCGAACGCGGGAACCATCACGACATCTACTGGGGCATCAACCAACACCTGGGCTGTGAATCTTGATTTTGATGCAACTGGCACAAAGCAATTCGCCGATGTGACGGCCCGCCTTTTCCCACAGACCGAGCCAAAAAATCGCTTTGCCGTCACTCTTGATGGCTACGTGATTACGGCCCCAACAACGAATGCCGTAATTAGCGGTGGGTCTGCCCAAATTACCGGAAATTTTGACAAGTTAACTTCCAAGGCTCTTGCCGATTCTCTAAAGTACGGTTCGCTACCTATTGGTTTTGAAGTTCAAAGCCAAGAGAACATTTCTGCAACCCTGGGCTCTGAGCAGCTTGCTGGTGGTTTGTTGGCTGGAGCAATTGGTCTTCTACTCGTAATCATCTACTCGACATTCCAGTACCGTGGCCTCGCCATCGTTACTGTTGGATCTCTTGCCGTAGCTGCGATTCTGGTTTACTTGGTGATCACGATTCTCTCTTGGCGACAGGGCTACCGCCTGTCGCTTGCCGGAGTAGCCGGATTGATTGTTGCAATCGGTATTACAGCTGACTCGTTCATCGTTTACTTTGAGCGTGTGCGAGATGAACTCCGCGATGGTCGTTCAGTCGCCGCTGCAGTTGAGCAAGGCTGGAAACGAGCATTCAGAACAATCATTGTCTCTGGCTCTGTTAGCTTGTTGGCTGCGGTTGTTCTTTACTTGCTAACTGTAGGAAACGTACGTGGCTTCGCATTCACGCTTGGACTCACTACGCTAATCGACTTGGGCGTCGCGATGATCTTCACCCACCCAATCTTGCAGTTGCTAGCCAGGGTTAATTTCTTCAGCTCCGGACACCCGTGGTCTGGTTTTGACGCCAAGGCTCTTGGAGCAACCGGTTATGTTGGGCGTGGTCAATTTAGAACTGCTAAGTCTGTTCCAGCAACAAAGGCAGCTCAGGCTTCAAAGGAAGCGGCAAAGCGTCAAACCATTGCGGAACGTAAGGCCGCACAAAATAATTCAGCTGAGGAGAGCAACTAATGTCTAAGTTCAGCGATTTCGGCAACGATCTCTACACAGGAAAGCGTTCGATTAATTTTGTAGGTCGACGCAAGACTTTCTATGGCATCGCTATTGTGATGATTATTCTTGCCGTGGTTCTTCCTTCACTTCGTGGAGGTTTCAACTTTGGTATTGAATTCCGTGGAGGCTCCGAATTCCGAGTTTCAGGTGTATCCGATTCATCTCAGCAAATAGCAGTAGAAGCCGTGCAAAAAGTTGAGCCAGAATCCCAACCTCTAGTCACCAATGTGGGGACTAATGGCATTCGTGTGCAGACAGAGCAACTCACCGACATCAAATCAGAGGAAGTCCGAGTCTCACTGGCTCAGGCCTACGGGGTTGACAGTAGCTCAGTAGCCAGCTCTTTCATCGGTGCAAACTGGGGAGCCGATGTAACCGGCAAAGCCCTTAATGGACTTGTTGTGTTCATTGCTCTGGCTGCTGTTCTGATGGCTCTTTACTTCCGAACATTGAAGATGTCACTGGCCGCTGTTGCTGCTCTTGTGCATGACCTAATCATTACCGCGGGACTCTATGGTGCACTTGGGTTCGAGGTCACACCGGCTGCGGTGATTGGCTTCTTAACTATTCTTGGATACTCGCTTTACGACACCGTTGTTGTGTTCGACAAGATTCGTGAAAACACATTTGAAGTTGAATTTAGTGAGACTACAACTTTCGCTCAGCAGGTTAACTACGCTATCAACCAAACTCTGGTCCGTTCCATCAATACTTCTATTGTCGCTGTGCTACCGGTTGCATCGATTTTGTTCATTGGTGCTACATTGCTAGGCGCAGGAACCTTGCGAGACATTGCCCTTGCCTTGTTTATCGGAATCATCGTTGGTACCTACTCAACAATCTTCATCGCGGCGCCTCTTTACAGTCACCTTCGTGAAGGTGAAGCTAAGTACAAGAGGGCTTCGGAAAAGATTCTCGCAACCAAGTAATTCGCTCGTTGTAGGCTATTCCTAAAGGAAGGGCCAGGCGTGAGTGATTCAACACCTACAGGTAGCATTTCAGTCCTGCGCAATCGCCTGCCCAAATTATTTTCAAAATCAGGGCCCTACGCAGCAGAGCTGGGCGATATCCTTCGTCTTGCCAAACAAAACCATCCAAAAGCCGATCTCTCCGTAATCGAACGTGCCTTTGTTGTCGCCGAGGAGGCGCATCGTCCTCAGCAGCGCAAATCGGGTGAACCGTACATTACCCACCCGCTGGCGGTCACGAAGATCCTCGCCGAATTGGGAATTGGCCCCATCACTCTTGCTGCTGCTCTTTTGCATGACACGGTTGAGGATACGGATTACACCCTTGAGATGCTTCGGAAAGAGTTTGGCGACGAGATTGCCATGCTCGTTGATGGAGTCACCAAGCTAGACAAGGTCAAATTTGGTGATCATGCCCAAGCCGAAACCGTCCGCAAGATGGTCGTTGCCATGTCAAAAGACATCCGTGTTTTGGTGATCAAGCTTGCCGACAGGCTACACAATGCTCGAACCTGGGGGTTCGTTCCCGAGGAATCAGCGAAGCGCAAAGCCCAGGAAACCCTAGAAATTTACGCACCACTTGCTCATCGGTTGGGAATTAGCACCATCAAATGGGAACTCGAGGATATTTCTTTCTCAGTTCTTTATCCAAAGGTCTACGAAGAGATCGTGAACTTGGTCACTCAGCGAACTCCAAAGCGCGCCGAGTTTATCGATAGCGTTATCGATTCCATCAATCAGGACCTTCAAGAAGCAAAGATTCGAGGGTCGGTAGCCGGCCGGCCTAAGCAGTACTACTCGATTTACCAGAAAATGGTCGTACGAGGTCGGGAATTCGATGACATCTATGACTTAGTTGGCATTCGAGTTCTGGTAGATGAGGTCCGGGATTGTTATGCGGTGTTAGGTTCGATCCACGCTAGATGGAATCCAGTTCCAGGTAGGTTCAAAGACTACATTGCGATGCCAAAGTTCAATCTTTACCAGTCGCTGCACACCACGGTTATCGGGCCTCAGGGACGGCCTGTTGAAATTCAAATTCGTACTCACGAGATGCACAACAGAGCGGAATATGGTGTAGCCGCACACTGGAAATATAAGGAACAGGTTGGAAAATCAGGGGAGACCGCCGATGAAGATCTGGTTTGGCTAAAGCACCTAACCGATTGGCAAGCTGAAACTCAGGATCCGTCAGAATTTTTAGATTCTCTCAGATTCGAAATTGGTGCAAAGGAAGTTTACGTATTTACGCCCAAGGGTAAAGTGATCGGTCTTCCAGGCGGTGCAACCCCCGTTGACTTTGCCTACACAATTCACACCGATGTCGGCCACCGCACCATGGGTGCAAAGGTCAATGGCAGACTGGTTCCTCTTGAGACTGCGTTGCAGTCGGGTGATGTTGTCGAGATTTTCACATCTAAGTCACCAGATGCAGGGCCAAGTAAAGATTGGCTCAACTTCGTAAAGTCTCCAAGGGCAAGAGCGAAAATCAAACAGCATTTCGCAATTGAGCGCAGAGACGATGCAATCGAGCACGGCAAAGAGATGCTAGCCAAAGCGCTCAGAAAGCAAAATCTTCCGCTTCAGCGTTTGATGGCCGCCGATGAGTTGGTGAAGCTTGCCGGGGAGCTTCGCTTTCCAAACGTTGAGGGACTCTACGCCGCCATCGGTGTAAATCATATCTCAGCACAGTCAGTCGTTGAGAAACTGGTCAATGCAATCACGCATGGCGAGAATGAAGAGAACGAATTCCAACTGCCACCTTCACCAAGAAGCGTAAATCGTCAACGATCAAATGACGCTGGAATTTTGGTAAAGGGTGACGCTGACGTCTTAGTCAAATTAGCTCGTTGCTGCACGCCGGTGCCCGGTGACAAAATCATTGGCTTCGTGACCAGGGGTAGTGGCGTCTCAGTTCATCGCTCCGATTGTAAAAACGTTGAGCAACTAATGCTTGAACCAGAGCGATTAATGGAAGTCAGTTGGGCACCAACATCTAAGAGCCTGTTTTTAGTTCAGATTCAAATAGAGGCCCTGGACCGCGGTGGCCTATTGTCAGATGTGACCCGAGTGCTCTCGGAACACCACGTGAACATTCTGTCAGCCTCAGTATCAACCAGATCAGATCGAGTGGCACTAAGCCGTTTCGTGTTTGAAATGGGCGACGCGAATCTACTAGAGCATTTACTGAATGCGGTTCGCCGCATTGAAGCCGTCTACGACGTATACAGGGTAAGTAACGCTTAAACTTTTACGCCTTTGAGGCTTTTACAACCTCTAGCCATGCCTTACGAGCCTCAAGGGCCTCAGTTGCATCCTTAATTTTCTTAGCATCCTTGGATGCGGTGGCCTTTTCTAGGGCAGCTTCTAGTTTCTTGATTGAATCCTCAAGCTGAGTCGTGACGCTGTTCGAACGCTCAATAGCAGCAGGGTCGGTCTTGCGCCACTGTTCTTCCTCAACCTTTCGAACTTTCGCCTCGATAGCACGCAGCTTGTCTTCTGTCTCACGCAATTTATCCTTGGGAACTTTTCCAGCTTTTTCCCAACGCTGCTGAATAACCTGAAGGGCCTTCTTTGCGCCCGCAAGGTCCTTTTCTGGATCAATGCTTGCTGCGTCTTTTATGATTTCAAGCTTGATTGCCAAGTTCTTTTCTTGTTCTGCGTTCTCGACAACCGCGGTCTCTGACTTCTTTGCAAAGATGGTGTCACCGGCAGACTTGAAACGCGCCCACAGAGCATCATCTGATTTACCGGGAGTGCTACCGCTTGCCTTCCATTCGTCAAGCAGCTTGCGATAAGCAGCAATGTCATCTGAGCCCTTTGCAACCAAAGCCTCAGCCGCTTCTACGATTGAATTCTTTTTTGCCTTGACAATCTTGTTAGTTGCGTCAAGCCCGGCAAAGTAGCCACGCTTTGCGGTTTCAAAACGGGTGCGGGCACTTGAGAATCGCTTCCAAATTGCATCCGCGTCAGACTTAGATACTTTAGGTCCGGATTTCTGAAGTTCTTGCCATTGCTCAAAGAGCTTTGTCATCTCTGCTCCGGAGCTCTTCCACTGTGTTTTTGAAGCGTCTTGATTTGCTATTTGCTCTGCGCGCTCTGCAATCTTGAGACGAGAGGCGAGTGCTTCGGCGGTGGCCTCTTTGGTGGCCTCGTGCTTCTCGGCCACAAGAGCGGTTATTTTCTCATCGAGGTTGTTTACGCGACGGCGAAGATCAGCAAGGTCACCTACCGCCGCTGGTTCCCTAAGATCCTCAACTAATTTTGCGGCAATCTTTTTCATGCCATGCGAGTCAACTTTGTTGGCAACACGTTGTTCGAGAATTCGGACCTGGGCAGCAAGATCCTCAAATTTACGAACAAAGTATGCAAGTGCCTCATCAGGAGTCACGCCGGGGTACTGGCCAACCTTGCGTTCTGATCCGTCAATTACGAATACGTTGTTTTCAGCGTCTACGCGACCGAACTGTGTGGTTGACATTTATGGCTCCTATTTTTAGGCGTCTAGAAATCTAGACCGATGGACTTGCTCTTTATTTTAGGTCGATGGCGCCGAGCTTGGTTTCGATGGCTGGCTTGCCATCCGAAGAACCATCTTGAGTGCCGGCTTTGATTATCTTGTTGAGCCCACTAAGACCCTTAGTGACTTTTCCGAAAACGGTGTAACCACCGACGGCGTCACTTGGAATATTGCTGTCCTTGTAAACGATGAAAAATTGACTGCCCATGCTTGATGCATCCCCGCCAACCCTTGCCATTGCTAAGACTCCCTCTTTGTAAAGATTGTCTGCTGGGGCATTCTCAATAGGCCCCCAGTTGTAGCCGGGGCCACCACTTCCATCTCCGTTTGGGTCACCGCACTGAAGGACGTAGATTCCAGCGGTGGTCAGTCGATGACAAGCTATGCCGTCAAAAAATTTCTTATTTGCCAAGCTCAGAAAGTTGGCCACGGCCTGCGGAGCTTTTGCTCCGTCAAGCGAGACAGCTAAGGTACTGCCACCAACCTCGATCGAACCAGTCCATTCGCGACCCAAAGCCAAATCCGGCGCGGGAACCAAGGATGAGTTTGTCGCCACTGACTCAGAAGCTGCTGGCGTCGACCCGGCCTGACCTGGACCGAATCCAAAGTATGCCAGTTGCAAAACCATGGCTGCAACAACGGCACCGCCCGAAACAATCAGGGCAAAACGATTATCGGAAGCCTGTTGGGCCTTCTTTATCGCGGCAGCAGCCTTGTGAGCCTCAAATTTTTGAGCACTCGCTTGGGCTGAGGCATAGATGTTCTGGGTCTTTTTCTTTGAGGCCAATTTACGTTCCTTTTTATTTTTCTCACTTGATTTTACGCACCTTTAGCAACCAATTCTCACGTCCGGCATCAGACATCGGCTAGCCTGAAGGCTATGTCAGACCAAACCGGGCTATTTTCGGGCGCCATGCCTTTGGCCGCCCGCATGCGCCCAACCAGTCTCGAAGAGTTAGTCGGGCAGGGCCACTTACTTAAGCCGGGTTCTCCGCTTCAGGCACTGGCCACGAAAGCCATCCCCGGTGAGAGATCCTCATCGGTGTCAGTGATTCTTTGGGGTCCGCCGGGAACAGGCAAGACAACCATTGCTCAGCTGGTGGCCCGTCTCAGTGGACGCAGATTCGTTGAACTAAGCGCAATTACTGCCGGAGTCAAGGACGTTCGCGAGGTTATGGAGCGGGCTCGTGCCGATCGGGATGCCTACGGCGTGAACACCGTGCTTTTTCTAGACGAAATCCACCGATTTTCCAAGGCACAGCAGGACGCATTGCTACCCGGTGTTGAAAACGGCTGGATCGTGCTGATCGCAGCGACCACTGAAAACCCAAGTTTCTCGGTAATCTCGCCACTTTTATCAAGATCGCTGCTGCTAACCCTCACTCTGTTATCTGACGCGGATTTGGTGGCTGTGCTAAAAAGAGCTGTACTTGCTCCGCAAGGACTTGCTGGTGCGATTTCAGTTGACGAAGACGTACTTGCGCAAATTGCCCTGGTTTCAGGGGGAGATGCCCGCCGGGCGCTAACCATCCTGGAGGCAGCGGCCACCGTCGCAATTGGGAATGCCCCCAAAGGAGCTTCAAATTCAACCACGGCAGTTCTCGAGGAACACGTTTCGGCCGCCATGGATCGAGCGCTGGTTCGATACGACAAGGACGGCGACCAGCATTACGACGTAATCAGCGCCTTTATCAAGTCGGTTCGTGGTTCGGACGCCGATGCCGCCGTTCACTACTTGGCTCGAATGATTGAGGCTGGTGAAGACCCTAGATTTATCGCCAGACGCCTGATAATCCTGGCCGCAGAGGACATTGGTCTTGCCGATCCACACGCTTTGCCGCTTGCAGTTGCCGCTGCTGAGGCCGTGGCGATGATCGGCATGCCGGAGGGTCGCATTCCACTGGCCGAGGCCACCATTTACCTGTGCCTGGCACCAAAATCTAACTCGGCATACAACGCAATCAATCAGGCAATTGAAGATGTGCGAGCCGGCCTGTTTGGCGAGGTGCCAAAGCCACTCCGCAGCTCTAATCATGCCGGCGCAAAGGGTGCCGGGGCGGGCGTTGGCTACCTATACCCACATGATGACCCAAAAGCGGTCGTCCCGCAGCGCTACCTTGACGACAAGACTCTGAACCGAAGCTATTTCCAGCCGAAGGATATCGGTGTTGAAAGAGAACTTGTTGAACGCTGGGCCAAGCTGCGCGGAATCATTCGCTCATTCAAAAAATAGCCAACTGCCCTTTGTTCACGCGTAAGTCGCTGTTAGGATAGACAGGTTGCCGACTGGAGCATTCAATCGCGGCTGAACGAATGCTCAACTCACGGTGCGACCCTCTTATAGCCAGAGGGTCCGTGGCAGAGGATCTCCTCGATCCGACTTGTGAACAATTACCGCTATAGGAATCTTCGGATTCAATGAAAGGAACACGTGTCAAAGACAACACGTACCCGCAGCAAGACTCGCTTGTCGCGAGCTTTGGGACTAGCTCTTACTCCAAAGGCTGCAAAGTATCTAGAAAAGCGCCCTTACGCTCCAGGTGAGCACGGCCGCACCAAGAAGAAGGCCGACAGCGACTTTGCCGTTCGTCTTCGCGAGAAGCAGCGTCTTCGCGCTCAGTACGGTATTCGCGAGGCACAGCTTCGTAAGACTTTTGCTGAAGCAAAGCGCGCCGAGGGTCTAACTGGTGAAAACCTTGTTGAGCTTCTAGAAATGCGTCTTGACGCGATCGTTTTGCGCGCAGGTTTCGCACGCACAATTGCACAGGCACGTCAGATGGTTGTACACCGTCACATTCTTGTCAACGGAGAGCGCGTTGACCGTCCTTCATTCCGCGTAAAGCCTGGACAGCTAGTTCACGTTCACGCGAAGAGTGAAGTTACCGAGCCATTCCAGGTTGCAGCTGCCGGTGGACACGTTGATGTTCTACCTCCAGTACCTGGCTACCTAGACGTTTCACTAGACAAGTTGCACGCAACTCTAGTTCGCCGTCCAAAGCGCGCTGAAGTTCCAGTTACCTGTGAAGTTCAGCTTGTGGTTGAGTACTACGCTGCTCGCTAATCGCGACACCGATATTCAACAACAATAGAAATTAGGGGAGTTCAGATGAGCGGTGGAGACATTGCAGCATTGATAGCGGCCGGAGGCTTCGTGCTTCTAGTGCTTTTCATTGCAGTGCCGTTGCTAAAGCTTGGGCGCGTACTAGATGAGACTCGCAATTCAATTCGCGATCTTAACGAAAGCGTTGCTCCATTGCTCACTGAACTAACCGATACCGTGACTGCAACCAACAAGCAGTTGGCTCGCGTGGATGTAATCACCGAGAACGTCGCAGAAGTAACGTCAAACATCAGTTCACTTGTTGCTGTATTCTCTTCTGCAGTTGGATCACCTTTGGTAAAAATTGCTGGCCTAACTCAAAGCCTGCGTAGCGCCCTAACCGGTAAAAAGAAGTAGGAATCAAAATGAAGAAGATCTTTTGGCTAGTCGTTGGTATTTTTGCCGGCGTTGAAATCAAGAAGCAACTTGATAAGAACCCAAATGCTCAGGCCCTTCTTGCTGATGCGACTGCGCGCGCTAAAGAACTTGGCGAAACCGCAACTGAGGCATTCCTAGACCGCACCGCAGAACTTACTGGAACTCCTCGTTCTTCAAAAGCAAGTGCTGCGAAGAAGCCTGCAGCCAAGAAGCCTGCCGCTAAAAAGCCGGCAGCTGCTAAGAAGCCAGCGGCAAAGAAGTCTCCAGCAACTAAGCCTGCAACTAAGTAATCGTGCAGACCGCCGAGATTCGCCGGCGCTGGCTCGATTTCTTCGAGAGCAAAGGCCACACAGTTGTACCTTCTGCTTCGCTAATTAGCGAAGATCCATCCCTTCTTTTCACAGTTGCCGGAATGGTGCCATTCATTCCTTACATGAGCGGTCTTGTTCCAGCTCCCTACTCACGAGCGACTTCGGTTCAGAAGTGTGTGCGCACGCTAGACATTGAAGAGGTTGGCAAGACTACCCGTCACGGTACCTTCTTCCAGATGAACGGAAACTTCTCGTTCGGCGACTACTTCAAAAAAGAAGCCATTGCTTACGCATGGGAATTTCTAACCGGCTCTAAGGATTCTGGTTGCTTGGGGTTAGACCCGCAACTTCTTTGGGTGACCGTTTTCCAGGACGACGATGAGTCCATAGGAATCTGGCGTGAGGTTGCCGACATTCCTATGGAGCGTATTCAGCGTCGCGGAATGAAAGACAATTACTGGTCAACCGGTCAGCCTGGTCCGGCCGGACCTTGCTCGGAAATTTACTACGATCGCGGTCCAGCTTATGGTCGCGAAGGTGGACCAGAGGCCGACGAAGATCGCTACATCGAAATCTGGAACCTCGTCTTCATGCAGTACGAACGCGGCGAAGGAACCGGAAAAGACAGCTTCGAGATTCTTGGCGAACTGCCAAAGAAGAACATCGATACCGGTATGGGTCTAGAACGTGTTGCATTTTTGATGCAGGGTGTAGAAAACCTTTACGAGATCGACCAGGTTCGTCCGGTACTTGATCTGGCTGCAAAACTTTCTGGCAAGACCTACGGCGCAAGTGTTGAAGACGACGTTCGCATGCGTGTTGTTGCCGACCACGTTCGTTCAGCATTGATGCTGATTGGCGACGGTGTCACTCCAGCAAATGATGGCCGTGGCTACGTGCTTCGTCGTTTGCTTCGCCGCACAGTTCGCTCCATGCGTTTGCTTGGTGTTGAGCGCCCGGTATTTACCGAGCTGTTCACAGTTTCAAAAGACGCCATGAAGGCTGCCTATCCAGAACTCGAGGCCGAGTTTGATCGCATTTTGCGCGCAGCAGTTGGCGAGGAAGAAACTTTCTTACGCACACTTACCGCAGGCACCGTGTTCCTTGATCAGGCGCTTGCCGATGTGAAGGCTGCAAAATCAACTCAACTTACTGGTGACGCTGCATTCCTGCTGCACGACACCTACGGCTTTCCAATCGATCTGACTCTAGAGATAGCCGAAGAAGCGGGTCTAACGGTTGACCGCGATGGTTTCAAGTCGTTGATGGCCGAGCAGCGCGATCGCGCTAAGGCCGATGCCCGCGAAAAGAAATTGGGCGGCACTGATCTTTCGGTTTACTCAGACTTCCGTGCCAAGGGCGTCACCAAGTTCACCGGTTACGAGTCTTTGGAAACCGATGCCAAGGTATTGGGCTTGATTGTTGATGGTAAAGACACCAAGTCTGCAGCCCAAGGACAAATTGCCGAGGTAATTCTTGACGAGACTTCTTTCTACGCTGAATCTGGCGGTCAGGACTCCGACGCTGGTCTAATAATTGGCGACGGCATTGAACTTGAAGTGCTTGACGTGCAGAAACCAGTCAAGGGCTTGATTAGTCACAAGGTGCTGGTTCGCAAGGGATCAATCTCTATTGACCAAAAGGTATCAACCAGGGTTGACGCCGAATGGAGGGTCGGTGCGCGTCAGGCTCACTCCGGAACTCACATAGTTCACGCGGCCTTGCGTGAGGTACTTGGCCCAACTGCTCTACAGAGCGGTTCCTACAATAAGCCTGGTTACTTGCGTCTTGATTTCGCTTGGGGTCAAGCACTCTCTGCCGAAACTAAATCAGAAATCGAAGAGGTCAGCAACCTTGCCATTCGCAAGGACCTGGCAGTTACTGCACAGTTCATGACTTTGCCGGAGGCAAAAAAGTGGGGGGCGGTAGCCCTCTTTGGTGAAACCTATGACGAAAGCGTGCGCGTTGTAGAAATTGGTGGGCCATGGTCGCGCGAGCTCTGCGGGGGTACCCACGTAGATCACAGCTCGCAAATCGGAATGATTTCACTAATCGGCGAGTCTTCGGTTGGCTCAGGCTCTCGACGGGTTGAGGCTCTGGTCGGCATGGAAGCATTCCGCGCCTTTGCCGCAGAGCGTGCATTGGTTGCTCGCCTAACTGAAGTATTGAAGTCGCCGAAGGAACAACTAGAAGAACGACTAACCTCAACCATCGAAGACTTGAAGTTAGCTCAGCGAAAACTTGCTGCCCTTCAGGCAGGTCAGCTTGCGACTCGCATTCCAGAATTCGTATCTGCTGCGCAGCAAATTGGTTCCACCAAATTCATCGCTGCAGAACTTGGAGAAGTTGGCTCAGTAGACGATCTTCGCACTCTTGCGTCCTCAATACGCGAGAAGGTCTCTTCTGAAAACGCGGTAGCGGCCGTCTTAGGGATCATCGACGCCAAGCCAATGCTGGTAATTGCCACTACTGAATCAGCTCGGGCAACTGGCGCAAAAGCAGGCGCTCTAGTTCGCATTGCAAGCGCCATTCTTGGCGGTGGTGGTGGCGGTAAAGATGACATAGCTCAAGGCGGGGGCTCAGATGCTTCAAAAATTGCCGAAGCTATCAGTGCAGTCAAGGAAGCCCTGAGCGCGTAGTGCGGTCTGGTCGTCGACTCTCGGTTGATGTTGGCAAGGTCCGCATTGGCGTTGCTGCAAGTGACTTTCACTCGATTCTTGCCTCTGGGTTGGAAACAGTTGCGCGTGGAGCCGAACTTGAGCCAAGCCTTAAGAGAATCGTCGAGTTAGTAGACGAGATAGAACCGATTGAGATCTACGTTGGTCTTCCGATTTCCATGTCTGGAAACAACTCGGCATCTACTCAAGATGCAATCCAATTTGCCAAGCAACTAAGTGTGTTGGTGGCTCCCGAAATTCGATTTATTGACGAGCGTATGACTTCTATCACCGCGGCGAATGCACTCAAAACTTCTGGCCGCGATTCAAAATCGGGTCGCAAGATAATCGACCAGATTGCCGCAACCATTATCTTGGAACAAGCAATTGAACAGGAAAAGAGCACTGGTGAGAAGCCAGGCAAGGCGATAGGAGAAGTAATTGAATAAGTTATCGCGTCGCCGTGTTCTTGCCGGATTTATTGTCTTTCTTTTGCTTCTGGGTGGCGCTGTTGCGTATGCGAACAAGGGCTTGATTCGTGCGGCCTTCGAGCAGCTGCAAGGCAACGATTTTCCTGGTCCCGGAACGGGCGAGGTTCAAATCACTGTTAGGGCTGGCGATTCAGGGGAGTCAATCACAAAGCAATTGTTAGCTGCCGGCGTGATTAAGAATTTTCGCACTACGTATCAACTGATTCTGGACACGAATCCCACTTTTTATCCTGGAATATTTACGCTGAAGCTGCAGATGCGATCAGCTGATGCAATCTCAGCGCTCACCGATCAAAATTCGGCATCACTGCGGCGTACAACCATAAAGGAGGGTCTGCGGGCAAGCGTGCTTTTTGGGGTATTGGCCGAATCAACGGGTTTACCCAAGAGCCAATTTGAATCGCTATTTAACAAGCCAGAGGTGTTTGGGCTTAGCGCAGAATTGCCAAACATTGAAGGCTACCTATTCCCAGCAACCTATGCCTTTGCACCGGGCTCAACGGCAAAAGAGATACTGCAAACAATGGTTGACCGAATGCAGCAAGAAATTCGGTCCTTCGGAATACCAGCAGCAAAGACACATGAGGTACTTACACTTGCCTCTGTGATTCAGAAAGAAGCCCGGATAAAAGAGGATTTCTACAGGGTTTCGCGAACTTTTCTTAATCGCATCGAAATAGGAATGCATCTACAGTCTGACGCAACGGTTAGCTATGGAGTTGGCGGTAATACCGTCAGCACCTCTAGGGCGGATCGAGCGAATAAAAACGGCTACAACACCTACCTATATCCTGGACTTCCAATTGGGCCTATTTCTGCTCCCGGCTCGGTAGCTATTGATGCGGCATTGAACCCGGCACAGGGGAAGTGGTTGTATTTCAGCACAGTGAATCTTGAAACTGGCGAAACAGTGTTTAGCGAAACCTACGCCCAACATGAAAAGGCTGTTGCTCAATGGTTGGCCTGGATGAAGGAAAACCCCGGCTATGAATAAAAACTATGCGGTTCTGGGCTCGCCGATCGCGCATTCAAAATCACCCGCCATCCACGCTGCAGCGTATCGGGTAATTGGTGAAGATTGGAACTACTCACGATTTGAGGTCAAAAAGGGAGCACTTAAGCGATTCATTGAAACCCAAGGGTCTGACCTCAACGGATTTAGCCTTACGATGCCGTTAAAAGAAGAAGCGTTTCTTTATGCTCAGGTAATTGATGAATCATCTTCACTAACCAAGACTTCCAACACCTTGGTTCGAATCGATGACCAGTGGCACGGTTTCAACACCGATATATTTGGCATCGTCCAGGCAGTTGGCAATCAACAGGTGACTCAAAGTCTAATAATCGGATCCGGCGCAACCGCAACCTCAGCCATGGTCGCAGTTTCAAGAATCGCTCCTGGTTCTTCCGTTATGGTTTTTGCACGTAATTCCAAGACCAGGAAGATACTCGTTGAGTTCGGCCGTGAGCTTGGCCTTAGCGCAACTGTTGTTCGAAGACTTAGAAAAGCAATAACCAAGTCGGATCTAACAATATCCACCTTGCCTGGTGGAGCCAAGGATAGTACAACTAAAAAAATCGTTGACTCCAGATTTTTTAGACCCCGTGGCATGCTTCTTGATGTTGCCTATGACCCTTGGCCAAGCCAGCTTGCAGAGGCTTGGATGAAACAGAACATAAAAGTTGTGAGCGGCTTAGAGATGTTGATATGGCAGGCAGTTGCTCAAATCCGTATTTTCAAGTCGGGAAATCCTGAGGCTGAATTACCGAACGAGATAGCGGTCGTGCAGGCTATGAGGATCGCACTAGAGCAATAGTCGCAATCGGCCTGACTATTTGGCGTACTGTGGCAAAATGGGACTATGTTACGTTGGATCACCGCAGGAGAGTCGCACGGGCCTGAGCTCGTTGCCGTTCTAGAAGGCCTGCCAGCAGGAATTGCCATCACCACGGCGGATGTGCAGACTGCACTTGCTCGTCGTCGTCTGGGATATGGTCGCGGTGCCCGAATGAAATTTGAACAAGATGAGGTTTCGATCTCGGGTGGAGTTCGACACGGACTGACTATGGGTGGACCGGTCGCGATTACCGTGGCTAACACCGAATGGCCAAAGTGGAAAGATGTGATGTCAGCCGATCCGGTTGATGAAGCCAAACTCTCGGGCGCCCGCGCGGAGGCGCTAACCAGGCCTAGACCTGGCCACGCCGATTTCACCGGAATGCAAAAGTATGGCTTTCTTGATAGTCGACCAATTTTGGAAAGAGCAAGTGCTCGTGAAACAGCGGCACGCGTGGCCCTTGGCGCGGTAGCTTCAAGCTTTTTGAGCGCACTTGGTATTGAACTTGTAACCCACACCGTTGGTATTGGTCCCGTCATGGCTGCTGCCGACTTTGCGCTGCCAAAGCCGGGTGACGTTGCTGCAATCGATGAGGACCCAATGCGCTGTTTCAATGCGCAACTATCAGCAGCGATGATTGCTGAAGTTGATGAATGTCATAAAGATGGCGACACCCTAGGCGGGGTGGTTGAGACATTGGTTTATGGTTTGCCTCCGGGCCTTGGCAGTTTTGTGCACTGGGATCGCCGACTAGATTCACAACTGGCTGGAGCACTCATGGGAATTCAGGCAATTAAAGGTGTCGAGGTCGGTGATGGTTTTGAAACCGCCCGCCGTCGCGGCTCCGTGGCACATGATGAAATCCAACGTGATGCAAATGGTGTCGTGCATAGACTCACGGATCGTGCCGGTGGAATCGAAGGCGGAATGAGCAACGGCGAGGTACTGCGCGTTCGTGCGGCTATGAAACCAATTTCCACTATTCCAAAAGCTCTTGCGACCATCGATGTTGCAACTGGTGAAGCAGCAAAGGCACACCACCAACGCTCTGACGTTTGTGCAGTTCCTGCAGCAGGAGTTGTCGCTGAAGCAATGGTTGCACTTACTATTGCCAATTCCGTCCTCGAAAAATTCGGTGGAGATTCTGTTGCTGAAACCAAGCGCAATCTTGAGTCGTACCTTGCAAACATTCCCGCTGTGCTAACTTCGGCTGATTCAAGTAACTAATGCCGGCAAAATCCGAGGTCATAGTTCTTATTGGCCCCATGGGCGTTGGGAAAAGTACCGTTGGAAAGAAACTAGCTCGGGCTCTCAAGGTCCCTTTTACTGACACCGATAATCTAATCGTCGAAGAGCACGGCAAGATTGCAGATTATTTCGCCGAACATGGCGAGGAAGCCTTTCGTGAGATCGAACATCAGGCGCTCGCACGGGCACTCAAAAACCCGGGCATTGTTGCCACCGGTGGTGGTGCGGTGCTGCTGGAAAAGTCACGTGAACTCCTTAGAAATGCCACAGTGATTTACTTAGCTACTGACGGCAAGCACATGGCCTCACGTCTTCGAAACGGATCTAGGCCATTACTTAAGAATGGAATAGAAGATTGGAAGCGGATTTACGATTCTCGTAAACCCATTTACCAAGCTACGGCTGACCTAACAATTGATACTTCAGGACATCCACTTGCACAGACCATTACCGAAATTCGGGAGAGATTGAGTATCTAATGAGCGCTGCAAAAACGATTCAGGTGAGCGGAGTAGATCCGTACGAGATTTTGATTGGCCGTGCACTTCTGGCTGAGGTGCCTGCAAGCCTTGGCCCACAGGTAAGCAAGGTGCTTATTGTGCATCCTGTTGCCCTCACAGCATCTGCCGAACTCCTTAGGGAAACTCTGATAGCTGCAGGAGTTGACGCTATCCTCGCGGGTGTGCCAGACAGCGAAGATGCCAAGCGCGTCGAAGTTGCTGCTTTCTGCTGGGGAATCATGGGTAAGGCTGACTTCACCCGAACTGATGCGGTGATTGGCTTTGGCGGTGGCTCAACCACTGATTTGGCCGGATTTGTTGCTGCAACTTGGTTGCGTGGCGTGAAACTGATTCAAATTCCGACCACCCTGCTTGGAATGGTTGATGCGGCGATTGGTGGCAAGACTGGAATAAACACCAGTGAAGGAAAGAATCTAGTTGGAGTGTTCCACGCACCAGCCAAAGTGATTATTGACCTAGACACCCTGCAGTCGCTTGCGCGAAACGAAATTCTTGCCGGTTTTGGCGAAGTAGTTAAGTACGGTTTCATTGCTGACCCACGAATTCTTGAACTGATAGAGGCGGATGTTGCGACTGCAACAGATCCAAGTTCTGCTGTCTTCCAAGAAATCATCGAGCGATCAGTTGCTATCAAGGCACGGGTGGTTGGAGAGGATTTCAAAGAGGCAGGGCTACGTGAGATTTTGAATTACGGCCACACTCTAGGGCACGCGATTGAGCATGCCGAACGTTATAAATGGCGTCACGGAGCCGCCATCTCTATCGGAATGGTCTTTGTGGCCGAGCTTGCCCGCCTTGCTGGGCGCCTAAGTGATGAAGTCGTCGATCGACACCGATCTGTGCTGACTCTGCTTGGATTGCCAATCGCATACTCTGCAGATAAATGGAATCAGTTGCTAGAAACGATGCAACGTGACAAGAAAACCCGATCGGGTACTTTGCGTTTTGTGGTGCTAGACGACTTGGCCAAGCCAACCATCATGAGCGCGCCAACTCCAGAAATGCTGCACGCAGCCTTCCAAGAAATCGTTGCCTAGCGCTAACCTAGAGACATGCAGAAAGTATTGGTCTTGAATGGCCCAAACCTTGGCCGCCTTGGGTCTCGAGAACCAGACATCTACGGTGCCCTTGATTTTTCTGAACTAACTGCGGCGGTTGAATCGGCTGCCACAAAGTTGGGTCTAAGCGCAGATGTTCGACAGACAGACAGCGAAAGCGAACTCATCGCTTGGATCCATGAGGCTGTTGACGCTCAACAAAACGTGATCTTGAATCCGGCCGCCTTCACTCACTACTCATACTCCCTGCGAGATGCAGCCGTGCAAATTACCAAGGCTGGTTTGAAATTAATCGAGGTTCATCTGAGCAACCCACACACCCGTGAGGAATTCCGCCACACCAGCGTCATTTCTGGTGTTGCCACCGGAGTTATCGCAGGCTTTGGTTCGGATTCTTACCTGTTAGCGCTTGCACAACTAGCCAAATAAGCGCTGGATGGCCTGTCTTGGGCCACTAGAATTGGGTAAGTTATTGCGCTTCGAGCGCATCCGAATTCGCTAAAAATTGAAACGAGTGATTGCGTCATGGCAACTTCAAACGACCTAAAAAACGGAATGGTCCTAAACATCGAAGGTCAGCTTTGGGCTGTGACCGAATTCCAGCACGTCAAGCCGGGTAAGGGAGCAGCCTTTGTTCGCTCAAAGTTGAAGAACGTGCTCACCGGCAAAGTGGTCGAGAAGACCTTTAACGCAGGCGTAAAGGTAGAAGTTGCAACTGTCGATAAACGTGACATGACCTACCTCTACAACGATGGCGAGGGCTACGTTTTCATGGACAAGGACACTTACGATCAAGTCACCTTGCCAGAGGCTGTTGTTGGCGATGCAGTCAATTACATGCTCGAAAATCAAGAAGCAACTGTCGCTATGCACGAGGGCAACCCAATCTACGTTGAACTTCCAGCCTCTGTTGTGCTTGAAGTCACATACACCGAGCCTGGCTTGCAGGGTGACCGCTCAAGCGGAGGTACCAAGCCAGCAACCGTTGAAACAGGTTTGCAGATTCAGGTTCCACTATTTCTTGAGAACAACACCAAGGTCCGTGTGGATACCCGCACCGGTGATTACCTTGGTCGCGTTACCGACTAATCGGTGAGCGCCAGAACTAAGGCTCGCAAACGCGCTGTTGACGCTGTTTTTGCAGCCGATCTTCGAAAGATTTCGCCACTTACTCTCTTAGATGATGTAGCCGAATTGGCTGCAGATCGCCAAAACCAGGACGCTATTTTCGGCTATGCCCGAGACATCGTTCAAGGCGTAGTTGATCACCATGAAGAAATCGATGATCTGTTGGAGACCTTTTCACAGGGCTGGGCGTTGGATCGCATGCCTAATCTAGACCGCGCAATTCTTCGAGTTGCCGTATGGGAGATCCTTCACAATCCAGACGTTCCAGACGCCGTGGCAGTGAATGAGGCCGTCGAGATGGCTAAAGAACTTTCCACCGATGATTCGGGTTCATTTGTGAATGGTCTACTGTCGCGAATAGCCTCTACAAAAACCGCAAACTAACTGATGTTGCCAGGTGATTTCCATCTGGTGGCCTGCTAGAGTTTTACAAACATCCTTTAAAGACCGTCCAGAGAGGCGGAGAAGGAGGTGGGCGTGCTCGCACGCACCGTCTTGAGTAGTGAAGATATCGATCGCGCTGTCACACGCATCGCTCACGAAATTCTTGAAGCCAACACTGCAGTTCAGAAGAGTTCAGTGCAGAAGAATGGCACCAAAGACCTGATTATTCTTGGAATCCCAACCAGGGGGGTTCTACTCGCCGAGCGTATCGCTGCGGTAATCGCCAAGGCAGAGCCGAATGCAGATATTTCAAACATTCTTGGTCGATTAGACATCACCATGTATCGCGATGATCTAGCGGCAAACCCCACTAGGGCTGTAACTGAGACCCAAATTCCGAAGCAGGGAATTGATGACAAGGTCGTGGTCTTGGTGGATGACGTATTGTTCAGCGGTCGAACCATTCGTGCGGCCCTTGATGCGCTTGGTGAGTATGGTCGCCCACGAGCGGTAAAACTTGCAGTCCTGGTTGACAGAGGCCATCGTGAACTTCCAATCCGCGCTGATTTCGTAGGTAAAAATCTTCCAACCGCTCGTGAAGAGCGAATCAATGTGAATCTCTCGGAGACCGATTCCCAAAATGCGGTGGTGATTGAATCTTGAAAAATCTACTCTCTGCAGCTGATCTAAACCGTGAGGCCGCCATCGAGATTCTAGACATTGCCGAGGAAATGGCTGGAGTTAATCACCGCGACATCAAGAAACTTCCAACTCTTCGCGGAAAAACGGTCGTCAACCTATTCTTTGAAGACTCAACACGCACTCGCATTTCTTTCGAACTGGCCGAGAAGCGACTTTCAGCAGATGTTATTAACTTCACGGCTAAGGGCTCCAGCGTTTCTAAAGGGGAGAGCCTCAAAGACACCGCCCAAACACTAGAGGCCATGGGTGCAGATGCCGTAGTGATTAGACACTCGGCATCGGGTGCCGCTTACAAGCTTGCTCATTCAGGTTGGATCAACGGCAGCATCATCAATGCCGGTGATGGAACACACGAACACCCAACCCAGGCACTTTTGGATGCATTCACGATGCGCAAGCGCATTCACGGGGACTCTTCACTTGGCAAGGATTTGGATGGGGTAAATGTTGCAATAGTTGGCGACATCTTGCACTCAAGAGTTGCCCGGTCAAATCTGATTTTGCTCAATACTTTGGGTGCGCAGGTTCACTTTATTGCTCCACCAACTTTGCTACCGGCAAACCTAAGCCGCTTAAATGCAAAACTGCACTACTCACTTGATGACGCGATCGAGTCCGAAAATCTTGACGTTGTGATGATGCTTCGAATCCAGACTGAGCGCATGAACGCCTCTTACTTTCCGTCAGAGCGTGAATACTCACGTATCTGGGGATTCAACGCGCAACGCTTGGCCAAACTAAAAAGCAGTGCAATCGTGATGCACCCAGGACCCATGAACCGTGGACTTGAGATCGACGCGATTTCTGCTGATTCGCCTCAGTCAACAGTTTTAGAGCAGGTTACAAACGGAGTCTCTGTGCGAATGGCTGTTCTTTACGCACTCTTGTCAGGTGAAAGGAACACCAATGCCAACTAACTACGTTCTAAAGAATGCTCAACTTGCGGATGGCAGTGTTCAGGACATTCAAATTCAAGACGAAAAGATTGTTGCGGTTGGGAAATCGCTTCGCGCAGACGAAACGATTGACTGTACCGGCCTAGTGGCCTTGCCCGGTTTCGTAGATCTACACACTCACTTGCGCGAGCCAGGTTTCGAACAAAGTGAGACAGTACTAACCGGAACCCAATCTGCTGCTCTTGGTGGTTTCACCGCTGTGCACGCCATGGCAAACACCATGCCAGTTGCTGACACCGCCGGAGTCGTTGAACAGGTTGCATCGCTGGGTAAGGAAGCTGGTTATGCCGATGTTTACCCAATCGGTGCGGTGACTGTTGGGCTAGAGGGAAAGCAGTTGGCCGAACTGGGGGCCATGGCTAATTCAAAAGCAAAAGTAAGAGTTTTCTCGGATGATGGAAAATGTGTTCACGATCCGGTCATCATGCGGCGCGCCTTGGAGTACGTCAAGGCATTTGACGGTGTAATTGCGCAGCATGCCCAAGAACCTCGCTTGACCGAGGGCGCTCAGATGCACGAGGGAGCCGTGAGTGCAGAGCTTGGATTAACTGGTTGGCCCTCGGTTGCCGAGGAATCGATCATTGCGCGAGATGTTCTGTTGGCAGAGCATGTTGATTCTCGAATTCACATTTGCCATCTCTCGACTAAGGGATCTGTTGAAATCGTACGATGGGCAAAGGCGCGCGGAATAAAGGTGACCGCAGAGGTAACCCCTCATCATCTATTGCTGACCGATGACCTCGTCCGCAGCTATGACTCCGTATACAAAGTTAATCCGCCGCTGCGCACTTCAGAAGATGTCACTGCACTCCGAGAAGCACTAATCGATGGAACCATCGACATAATCGCCACGGATCACGCACCACACCCGATTGAATCCAAGGATTGCGAATGGAATGCTGCGGCATTTGGCATGCTTGGTCTTGAAACAGCAGCGTCTATCGCCCAAGAAGTTTTGATCGAAAGTGGCAAGTCCGACTGGAATAGATTCAGTCAGGTATTGTCCAAGAATCCTGCACGGATCGCTGGAGATCAAGAGCAGGGTCAAGAGATTCAGGCCGGCGCGTATGCAAACATCGTTCTAATTGATCCAAGGGTAAAGCGCAAGGTGGTATCCGAGTCTGCGTCAAAGTCCATTAATTCACCTTTTGTTGGCTTGGAATTACCTGGAAAAATTACTCACACCATTTACCGCGGGTATTTCACGGTTCGCGATTCAAATTTGGCAGAGCAGGGAAGAAGCTAATGGCTAAACAATCAATGGCTATCATCAGCCTCGTTCTTTTTTTGTTGTTATCAGGACTGGCTATTCGTGCTTGGCGGAAACGTGCGGCCGAGCAGGCTGCTGAGTTTTCAGCGCCCCTTGAAGCTCTGGATTTCTTTGGTGAGCTGCTGGCCCAAGCCAATGCCTTTTACGTTGCCACAACCAGAGCGGCGAACCATTTAGAGAGAATTAACGCCTACGGCCTTGGAGCAAGAGGGCTTTCGCAGATTTTTGTCTTCACCGAGGGATTATTGATTGTTCGAAACG
>JACCDW010702559.1_pt1 | contig 78446 bp, 71 predicted proteins | sample 7449781 | NCBI WGS metagenome assembly JACCDW01 (sample SAMN15323449, study PRJNA562643) | freshwater metagenome | isolation source: river surface water | place: USA:Blue River Watershed | collected 2017-08-18
AACTCGTCGAAAGTATTTACGTCTAACTGCGTTGTCATTTTTGTTCCATTTCTGTTGTTGGCCAATAATACGGCATGTTCGGGTCTTCGGTCCATCCATATTGTTCATAATGGTCTGGCATTTTTCGTAACAAATTCGCTCGGTGACTGGAGTGAATGCGCTCATCTCCCCACCATTCTGGTAAATCTGATAAATCTGGCGCGCAAATCACGGAAAGCTTGTCGAGAACGGTGTCCTTATAACCCATCGCTTGCCAAATCTCGCAAATTGTTACCCCGTACGCACATAACCCGTTTTCGTGTCCTGCCCACATTTTGACTGCTGGGTGATTTTTCCATCCAGCCCTGCCCACTCCGGTCAGTGAATTAAGAATCTGAAGAGTTTCTACTCGCTGTTTGCCAAGTCTTCTGTAATCAAGCACCTTGGCAGATTCGATAAATGTTGGATAAGGAACAAAAGTTTGCATCATTCCCCCGATGCGTCGTATTTAGTATTTGTCATCATGTCTATCACGTCATTCGGATAAATCAAATACCCTTTTGCTGGATTATCTTCCCCACCGAATGCCCGTTTTGTTGATTCATTGAATTTATATGGATTAAGACGCAGGTAACGCTTCATTCTGGCCACATCAATAATCACAAATGCGCCTTCTGGGGCATAGATGTAGACCCACCATTTTGCTGTAGTGATATTGATTCCGCTCTGAACCCATATTTGCTCGTTGTTCTCGTCGCGAGCACCACGCGGATTCTGTTGTGTTTCAACAACCATTCTTCCGTTGCGATATCTATCGCTTTTCACCTCAAACTCGCCACCAGATAGTGACGAAAGGAATGAAGAGACTAATTCTTCACCTTCTTTGCCGTAAGCGAGGTCTGATGCGAAATCAAATGTTTTTGCTGGTAGGTCCCATGTTTCTTTTGTCACGAAACACAGAATACTTAATGCGTCATTAAAAAGCAACCAGAGTTACATTCTCCAGTTAGATAATCCGCCCTTGCTGTTATTCATGATGTAGCGCGCCATCATCAGGTTGCAATGAACGGTTTTCAATCCCTGCATCCGATTCTCAACAGCATTGTCGCCACATACATTCTTGACGGCTGTATACCAGCTTGAATTGATTTGCAGAAGTCCGGTGTCGTATGAGCCATCCCTGTTGAGCGCATAAGTCATATTTCCGTTTGCATCCCATTTGGCATTTTGCGCTTTTGGTCGACAACCCGACTCACGCCAGGCAATGTACGACCATGTTTCGATTGGGAAAAGACCGTACGCCTCAAACACTGGCTCAAGTTTCGGGCATCGCTTGGCTGGGTCGTTGGGGACCTCTTGCCGCTTGCCTGGATGGTCGCTTTTCACTGGTGGGAACTGCGGGAGGGCTCGTTTTGCCCGGAATGGGGGCTCTGACTCCCTCACTTCCTGGCTCGAGGACCATACTGGATTTGCAACCAGAATCTCCTCGTTGGATTCGTCGACTGATTCCTCCGACTGGTCCGAAACGACTGCTGTAACCGTTGTATTTGTTGGAATTCCAACTCCAGCTATAAAAAGGAGTATGGAAAACCCCCAACCAATGAATGTGTTCAATTGCTTCTCCTGTTGTCGGCGGATAAGACGTGGCGTTTAGTAAAAAGCCATTATTTGGTTTGCTTTGGTCACCCCGCCAGGGGCACTACTAATTATAACAGTTTGATTACGCGTGCTGCAACCCTGTAAAACCCAATAGCAGCAAGGGTTTTATTTATGTAAAATTTTCTGGCCCGAGGATTTCAACTACGGCAAGTATTTTTCCTTGAGGTGTTGGTCCAACGATAATTTCAAATTGCATTGACCGAAGAATTAGCTCAGCAATATCTTCGGCTTGACGCTTGGCATCGGCCAGGTCGCTCTCGTCTCCCGGTTTAACGGCAATATAATTTAAAATCACTCCAGCTAAATGGTCGATGACTGTTAGCCGTGAAACTGGTTCTGACATGGTTGACACGCTACACCACTTGAACTATGGTGAAAGGCAATATCAACCCAGTAGGAGAAGAAATGAACCTAGCACCAATAACAGTAATTGGGAATGTCACGGCAGACCCAGAACTCACCTACACGCAAAGCGAGCAGGCCCGCCTGTCGTTTTCCGTGGCAGTTAACCACATCTGGTACGACCAGAAGAACGAAAAGCAGGAAAAGGTCAGCTACCACAACGTAACTGCGTGGAGATACCTTGCAGAAAATACTGCCCGAGTCATTGAAAAGGGAATCGGTGTCGTTGTGTACGGACGACTTGAGCAGCGCTCGTATGAAGACAAGGACGGAAACAAGCGTTCAATCACGGAAATCGTTGCAGAAGACATTGGCGTTTTGACACGCTCAATTGAGACGATTACCCGTCGCGTTGGCAAGGGTGGCAATGAAGGACAACCACAGCAGGCTGGCTCCCGTCAGTCAACGCAGCAGTCAAGTGCTGCTCGCCGTGCTCGACCAGCTACTGCGGCCGTAGGCGCCCCAGCAGACGATTCAGAGCCATTCTGAACCCTTCCCGGGATTAACCGGGAAATAGTTTTAAAGCGCCTGTTAATTTGCGTCGGAGAGCGTAAAACAGGCGCTTTTTCTATGCCCCAAATCGATTTCTCATTCTAGAAAAAATCTCCAGAAAAAGGTTGTCATCTTTAAATCTAGGCATTAAATTGACTTGCACCTTAGACCACAGCCAAGGAGGTAGTGGAATGTCAGAATACAGCAAGCTCAAAGAAAAAGGCATGGGACGTGGTCGTCCTCGTCACAGTGAAGAGCAAAAGGTTCAATCCGCTGCGCTTAACTCAATGCGTCAAGAAGCTCGTCGCCGTGCTCACCTTGTTCTCAAGAGTCGTCACATTGACGAATACAACGAAATCTACGAAGCCGAATTCAATGCAATGCAGGCTGGCCCAACGGCTCGCCGCGCAAAGCGCACTCGCAAGTAGGTTTCAGTTAAGCCGGGTTGGCTGGCGGCTATAGGTCGCTGTCTGACCCGGCTTTTCTTATTCTTTTTTCGGCATTTGGGCTTAGGTCGAGAAGGAATCTTCTAGCCCAACTTCTTTTTTCATCATTACTCATCTCCCAGAAATTTTCTGGAAGTTTTTTAATCCTCTGAAGCGGTTCGTCAGCCATTTTCTTCTTCGCTTTCACCGTCTTGAACTAGCTCACCAGTCTTGAATCTTCTATTTTTTGCCATTTGGTCCATAATTGCAACAAGGTCCATATGATTCTCGTACCCAGACGCCCTCATCTTGCCATCAACGTTGGCGATTTGAGCTAAAGCCTCTATTTGCGCATCGAATCCTGGTGTTGTCACTTATCTTCCATCCCGTATCTTGTGAACCTTGTTTGATGAGTGTTTGTGCGTTTTCTTTTTTGCTGAACCATACTCAATTTCGAGCCACTCATCGAAATCTTCATATGCCCCTGGCGTATCCCTGATGTATCGCTCGTATTCCTTTAACAACTCAATGTACTCGTCGTCGTCTTCGTCAAATCTTCTTCCCATATTAAAATTTAGCCAGCCTTTGAAGACCTTGCACGCTTTCCGGCCCTGGATGCTGCTTCAGTATTTGGCACAAACTGCCGACCAGAGCGACTCCCAAGAAGTTTTTTGCGATTCGTAGCTGCCCTCTGCGCCGGAGTTAATCTCGACCACGCTTTTGCTGGAAGGTATCGCCGCATTCCGCCTGGACGATTAGCCGGTTTGCCGTCAGAGGTTCTCCACTTTTCCTTTGTCCACTTTTTCAGCGAACGTTGGCGTTTCTTTAGTCCACCGCGATACCCGCCACCAGCTTTTTCATACTCAAGGGCGAGGAGTTGTGCTTTTCTTGCTGACCACTGACCCGGTCTTCCGCCTTTTGAGCCAGCCATTATCCTGTTTTTAATTCTTTCGCGCAACTGCGGTTTTGTATAGGACATATTTGCCGCTTTCACCAAAATTGATGGCGCTTGACCAACAAATGAGTTAATTGACTCCTCAACCCATGCGGCTGTTGTATCTGAATTTCGCGTTCTCATAGTCAGTTCCTATATTATTGCATCTTTTATTAAGATTTTTTCTTAGTGCGTCGTACTGGGAGCTTTGGCTGCCCCTCGTCCCCGGATTCAAAAGCAAGTAAAGCTTTTCTGAACTTTTCAATCGTTTCCCTAGTAATCGTTTGACCACCATCGCCGCCGGTATCGATAAATGCAGGACTTAAATCATCTGCACCAGACTCAAGTAGCTCCCAGAGCATGTCTAGGTGCGTAACTGCTTTTTGATTTTCCTGTCCACCAAGCTCTCTCGCTAGCGGGAGGTATTTGCTAGCTGGGTAAATATCCGTTACATCCAAATATAGGGTTCCATTATCAACCCATCCGCCGATAGCTACGCGTTCTGCGCCTTCTGATGGGTTGTTAAATACATCTGGACCGTGGAAGTCCAGCCATGCCACGAATGTATCTATTAGCTCTTCTGTGGGCTCTCCGTCTGGCGTGAAATCCGAAGCAGCGGGGAAAATCATTCCCTTTTTATTTCTGGCAACAGCTACACCATTTTTGATGTCATCCATTGTGTCTAGCTCAACGGTGAATCCACCTTGGAAGCCCTTTTGAAGCGTCTTTCTTGCGAGCTGACGTTTTTCTGGTGTTTCTGCGTATTTAACTTCAACTTGTGAGGCTATTTTTCGTATCTGCTCAGGGGAGTACTTAACTCTTTGTTTTGTTGAAGCCGCTCCAGACGAGAGTCTTTCCGGAGTAATTGCCTGACTAGATGGTGAGGTATTGGGGATTTTGCCCCACGGCTCCTGATTGTCATCTATGAAAAGTATTGATGCAACATCATTTCGCAGTTTCCTATTGAGCGCGTGCATCTTTACGTCATCGTTTGGATGGAGCATTGCGACTACGCCCTCGGCGAATGATTCAGCTCTATTGGTGTTTCCGTAGGAAGACAATGTCATCGGTTCATCTTTAACCGAATTGATATCTACTCGCTGGTTGAATCTATCGAGCATCGATGAATTGACGCTTGTATCAGCATAATATTGGGCGACTTCTAACGCCTTGGCGTATCTCGCATCACCAGGGTCTCCTGAGCCGTAATAATGACGGTTCCTCGGTTTTCCAGCAAGTTCTCTGTCTTTCAGTGCCCTGAAGTGAAGCCAATGTCCCCATTCATGGGCAATAACTCCGGTTATTGAGGTATCTATTCCGTTGTCCCTACTTGTAACCCTTCGAAATTGGTCCATCACAATATCTTCAACTTGTTTTTCTGAATTATTAGTTTCTCTATCAATAATCAGACGACGATTGAATGAAACGGATGTGAGAAATGGGCTAGTTCTAGCTCGCACAAAAGGTTTCTTGTCATTTTGCGAAGCACTTCTAATAGCTGCTATCTGGTCTAGTCTTACTTTTACATCAGGTATTGCCTCATAAGCCCTCGATGCCGCTTCAGTTTGAACGAAAAACATTGGTGCACCATGCGTCTCGAATGCCCACTTAAGTTTTGGGTTCGAATCAAGCGCCTGCTTGACCATTTCTCTAACAGCAGCAACGGTTTCTGGGGAGAAATCCGGCTCATCCCATGGATTATTTTTGAAATACTGAGCATAGACGTTATTGAACTTCGACCTATACTCTTTTGACTCTCGTCCGCCAGGGGCGTAGTCATCAATTGCCATTTCCAAAAACTCATCCATTGATGTTGGAACAATGAGGTTTGACATCTGTTCGGATGTCATGTTTCTCATCCAATCACTTCGTGTCCGCCGAACCTTGCCTCCAAGTTCGCTCGAATCTCCATATTTATACTTTGCGGATTGATGTTTTTTGATATTCGGAGTATTTACTTTTATGAGTGGTCGTTCTTTTCCGGAAGACAGTCTCGACCGTTCTCGTTGCTCTCTCCTCGAGCCTCTACCTAGCAAACGATTCACGATGGTCCGTGGCGCTGAGGACTGGCTTCTACGGCGAACATTTCTTTTAAGAAAGAACGAAGTCCCATCCCCCTTGCGGAATAGTTCGTCTGAACGCTCAAAATCAACAAGTTCTTCTATTGATGCATTTGTTTTGAATCCATCGCGGCCAGCCTTAGAGTACATGGAACCAATTCTTTGGCGCTCTTCGCTGCTAAACCAATTTTCCGAGTTGTCCTTAATAGCATCATCTATTACTTTAAGGAACTTTTGTTTTTCGCCATCAGACGCCCATGTAAAACCATTCCTAGCCCAATGGGTAACACCCATGTAGTCGCCATCCGCACCAGATTGGGCCTGTGTAATTATCGTCTCTACCCCAAGTGCGCGATAAACGGCTTCATTTCTTGCATTAATTAAACTTGCTATTCCGTTGCCCCTTGCCGACTTGGATACCTGTAGCCCATCGTGCATAACAAGCGTTTCATCGCCTTTTATGGCGAGGGTTCGTGTTGCGGTTGCAATTGAGAATTCGTTATTTGCGTTGGATATTATTTCAAACTCTTCTACGTCGCCAAGTGAATCCCATCTTGTTGATTTTGGTATGCCAGCTGCAAGAAGTTTCTTTCGTGCATCTTCATTCTTGGGAATGACGTTAAAAGACATTGATATTGCGGTTGATGGCTTTCCATCGTCGCGCGAAAGATTAGAATCCGGTATAACTTCTTTCCACTGCTCAATTTCGTCTGGTTCGAGTTCGTCTATTTGAACAGAGTTGGTTGAAGCAACGACATCAAACTTGTTGCCAAGATTAATTTGTTCTCCATTAAGGGCGGTAACGACAACGTCTTGTCGTGTTTCAATTTCTGTTGAAAACGCCCGATTCGCAGCCCCCCGAAGTGAATCTTTCACTGCCTTCCTGTCATCGCTGTCGACAAGAGTGGAGTAAGAGTATTCGGCTCCTTCAAAACCTGATTCCGTTACTTCTTCACGAACATCACGTTTATTAAGCTCGTCATTTTGACGGACAACTTTTATCAGTTCTATTGAGTCGAGCTGCTCTTGCGAGAGTGCATTTTCTTTTTCAACCACTGATTCATATTCCGCCCCAGAAGAAAGGCGCCTATCGCCAGAAGGGTCGTATCCCCATTCAAGCCAAGAGTCACCATTTGTATATATGTCTTTAGCTTTGACTTTCTTTTTTACGATTTCGTAATCTCCGCGCAGAACACCTTCTCCGTGTTCAATTGCATACTGGCGAACCGGGGTTACCCAATCACCTGGATTTATTGAAACGAGTTCTGACTCTTCTTGATTACGCAAAACATCTAACTCTGAGGAGATTTCGTCATAGTATTCGCTGTGCGTTAGGTTTGTTGAGATACCTCGCGGTATTTTCCCGTAGCGAAGAATGTACTGCTTTTGTTTTTCTAGTCTATTGATTTGTTCGTCTCGCGAAATTGGAACTGCGCGGTATACGGTAACGTCTGCATCTGGTTTGTCGCGGAATCTCTTGATGAATGAAACCGCAGCAGCATCCAATTCATCATTTCCAGTGCCGTAATACCTGATACTTGCAGCTGAATAAACATCATCTGGATAAACGCCAGCAAGATTATGTAGAGGCGCTCCAGATTCAGCATCCGGTGCCATATGCATGCCACGGTAATCGTCTTCTCCACCAGACATTAAGCGTCTGTACTCAGCAACATCTTGTTCAAACTTTTCTACAGCAGCAGCAAATTTTGCATTATTTGCGTTCATTTTTGCTTGGCGCTTATCTACACTTAAGACATCTGATGACCAATTATTTTCTACTGCACCATTGATAATGGCGGACATGACCAAACCAGTTGCCTCTGCATCTGCATCAGCAGTATGGTGTTTCTCCCCAAGGTCGACATTCAGGTATTTCGTTATTGCTGCCAATCCACTTGATGGTCGTTTGTTTCCATCTTTGTCCAAAATGAATGGGCCGTCGTCTGTTTCTGGCGTCCAACGTGGTAGCGCCATATCGGCTATTTCTTTTGTGTCGATGTAGCCCTTTGGTCTCCATTGAATTCCTGACTCACCAAGGGCAAGTTCAAGTACGTCTTTGTCAAATGACGCATTTTGAACACCAAAAATCGCATCATCTCCAGCAAACTCGGCAAGTTGCTCGTGTGCTTTTTTTATTGATGTTTGTGTTTTAAGCCACTCATCCGTTAACGGGTTGCCATCAATGTCCTTGAGATTTGCTAGTGACCACTCACCAAGTGGCTCTTCTGGATTCATGAAAATATTGATACTGTCAATAATCTCGCCATTCTTCATCTTCACAGCACCAAACTGTGTTGGCCGTCCATTTGATGAAGGTTTTCTAAATTCGTCGAATACGAGTCCAGTTGTTTCGTAGTCAAAGAAAATTATTTCGCGGTCGTTGTATTTATCTCTAAATTCAGCCCAAGACGTAATGCTGCCGAACTCATCCTCTGCCCCACCAATAAAGGCTCCATATGTTGGCTTTCTCGGGTAGCTAGGCTTTTCGGACCCACCACTAGAAAGTCGTTGAACCGGTTTGCTCCCGCTATTTATTTCAGCAATTAGTTCATCAATGTCGACAGCGCCGCGCTCATCATGCATCCGCATAACGCGAGGCGTTATGGCTAGCAAGATGTCTGAATATTCGGTTGCATCAAAACCATTAGGTTTTGAAAGACCAAATATCGGTGTATTTTTGCCGATTACCTGCCACTCTTCACCTGGACCAAGCTCCGACGTGATGTCGACACCCCAACGCCCAACCCCAAACCATGAGGTGCCGCGACTGTGCTGGCTATCCAGGATGTTGCCAAGTCTGTATAGTTTTTCGTTTTCTACTTCTTGGGCGATGGCACGGTATGAATCCGTTTGATAGCGGTTTAGGTACCCCTGCCAGTTTGAGGCTGCTTTTTTCATGCCGCCATGAGTTGACATGAAATTTTTAGCACCATCGAGTCTCGCAAGAATTGTCCGCAATTCTTCTTCTTTGTTGGCGTGGACTGAAATGTTAAGTTCTACTCCAGCAATTACTCCATCCATGCTGATGTCTTGTCTTCTTGCTTTTAGGTCTGAAGACCTAATACTGTCGCCAATTTCCCAGCCTCCTGTAACGCGTGGGTAGTCCGCAAAAGCTGGATATGGGCTCGACATGACAGCTGCCATAGCGTAAATTTCGTCAGTGCTGGAGATGACAGAATTTGCATCATCGTTTCTCAGTTTTTCAAGAAGCCCCCTAAACGCCGTCAGACTTTTTTTATGCCCTGAATGCTCTTGTCTCTTATTGTTTGCCATCATTTCATTGAGCATTCTCGTGTTGCCCACAACCTGTGATGAGCCGAGTCCTTGACCCCTGCTTCTGTCCGGGTCAAGCGCTCCGCCATCTAATTCAGCCATACCATGATGAATGAAATATGCGTTAGAAGTGCTGGGGGAGATGAATAGTTTGTCCGACTCATCCTCTGACATCGCCTTAATTAGCTTTGCTTCTTCCCGCAGGATGTTTCGTGTTTCTTCTGGCATGTCCTCCACATCAAGAACATTTTGCGAGAGGCGTTCGTTTTTTCGCGACTCTTCCCATTCCTGGATTTTCAGACTTAGTTCAGCAAGAATTAATTTTTCCTTAGCTTCCTCAAGTCGGCTCTTTATGGCGTCATTAATTTCTTTTTCCCGCTTGGCTGGGTCAGTGACATTTCGTTTATCCAGCTCCTCATTTAGAGATGCTACGAATTGCTCCCGGGTTTGATTTGCGGGTGCTTTAATGGCGCGTGAATCTATGTCAATTGAGCTAAAGAATTGGTCGTTATTTGCCCTCAGGATAACGCCATTGTCTGCACCGGTCCAGTTCCCTGTCTTTTCATATTCAGCAATTGCCGCACGCAACCCGTCTACACGCTGTCTTGCTATGGAGAGCGAATTAGGAGATGAGGATTGTTGCCGTTGTTCGCTGGCCCCAGAAGAGAGTCTTGGCGAGCTACGCACAACCTCTGGTGCGCTTCTTTCTCCGACAAATCTCGGTCTTGTTGTTCCCTCATCTACCCAGCCGTCATTGTCTGGGTCAAAGTCGCTTCCGGTTGGTTTCCTGCTTCCAGGAATACCACCTGTTGGAACATCAATGTCTCCACGTCGGCGCTTACGCCCACCGCCTATATTCGGCCTATCGACAAGGCGACCGCCTATATATGAGGCAAGGCGACGACCAACTGCCTTCGTTTCCTGCTCCAGCTCTCTACCTTTTCGGGAGAGCTCAAACGGAATCTCAAATTCCTCATTGGCGTTAGACATCTACAAAATGATACCACTTGTATAAAACCCAATAAAAATGGATTCAGCTTAGTGTTAAGGTTTTACTGAAGTCTCGTATTGCACTTGGTGCAGGTGACCGACCACGGGTAGCGTTTCACCATATTCGCCGGATGCTGGCATTCAAGCGCCAACTTCGCGCGGTCGTTGAGGCAATTTCTTATCCATGCGGACAGAGATAGCTGCTCTGCTGATGAGGCCTGTTTCCAGCGCTCTCTTTCTGCTTCTGTTGTTCTAATTAGAACCGACTTATCAATTGGTGCATCATCTTCTTTTGCGACTGGGGCGATGGTTGGGCTGATGGTGCCGGCAACTTTCATCATGGCTGCCGCAATATTTGACGCGTCTATATCCTCACTCGTCAAAATCTTTATCTGCTTCTTCACCGTAATCCTCCTCGGATTCATCAGAGCCAGAAAGTTCGATTATCTCAGCATCAATTATGTCTGAGCTTTCTTCGCCGAGTAGAGACTTTACTGTACTTTCTGGTAGTACACCGGAGATAGCCATCAATTCCAAAAGTTTCTTAGCTTCTGATTCTGGGTCAAACCCGACTGCTGGCCGCTCTACACCCGGTTGGCCTGCTATGACAGCGCGAATATTCGTATTGTTATTGACATCCATTTGAACATTGACGTTCGTCTGCTCCATTCCAAGCAGTTTTGTTCGTCTGTCCATTATCGAAAGAACCTGCTGAATCGCCTTGAGGTCTGGCTCTATTTGTATCTCTGTGCCATCTTCCTGAACCTCCCGACGATGCTGTGTCATGGGCCAGATTGCTTGCTGCAGATTGTCCAGTCGCTCAAGTTCAAGGCGAAGCACTTCTGGGTAAGCGAGAATCGCTTCTTTGTTCATTTTCTCTAATTGACGCTGCACAGAGCGGGTCACAGACGACGTGGATATCCCAAATCTTCTTGCAATTTCATGAACCGACGTTCCTGCCTGACGCATCTTGAATATGCGTATATCTCGCTCATTCAAGAACTCGCGAGTAGTTATCGGCTTTGTTTTATCGTCGCTCATGTTGTCGTCTTCATCCACTCTACCACTTCGAATGGGAAGCGTTTTCCGCGCTTCATCTTCAGCGGCCAGTGGCGCTCATCGCGGGCTCCACGGAAGTGTTTTACATCGTAAATGTAATCTCCCCCAGCGGTTGGGTCAGGCTGGAGGGAGAGACCGAATTCTGGCCATCGAGACCAGACGGCAGAACCGAATGGTCGCAAATCCCTTGATGTCGAACTTGTACCAAGAGGGGCATGGTGCTCAATCCATAGGGCACAGCCATAGACAACACGAATTGTGTCCAGATATTTGGCCACTTCGATTGCTATTGATTCCGAGGTGCGTCCACCCGGGTCCAAGAAGGCCTTGTACAACGGACCAATCACCAGAAGTTGCGGGCGGACCTGGTCAAGAGCGTCTTCGAGAATTGCTCTGTCTGCTGCTTTCAGCAAATCCATTCCAGACGGCTTGGAGAGAAGGTGCGCATTGATGCTATCTGTGCGTGCATGAGCCATGGCCTGCAATGCAATCGAACGCGATGTTCGCCTGATGATTCGTTCAGGGTTTTCTAGGTCAACGGTCAGGGTTGTAATGCGTGGCATTTGCTGGAATGAAAATGGATTGATTCCAGCAGAGGTGAGGATTCCAACCTGTCTGGCAAGCATTGTTTTACCAACACCCTCTGCTGCGACGACAATGACTCGCTCGCTTTTTTCGAGAAGGCCAGGAATGACCCATTCGTAAGTATCGCCAGTTGTTTCGTTAAGGAATTCATTCCATTGAACAAGGCGACCAGTATCAAGAACAAAAGAAACAGTCGATGACGCAATAATTAGATTGCTCTTTGCGATTTTTTGTTTCGCGTTGAGGTCTGTACGCGCAATTAATTCACTAAGTCTTTCGAGCGCAGTGTCTTCTGGTGTTTTCGGAGCCACTTCCTCAACTGACGTAGATTCGTTGATTTCTTGGCCATCCACAATTGGCAGCAGTTCATCAATCGAGCCCCCACTTGAAATATGGTCGGTAATGTCTTTGTGCGATGGACAAACCCAAGCTTGGGCACTGCATCCAGCAGATAAAAGAATAGATACGACATCGTTTGCGTGCTTTAGACCTATTTCATCATTGTCTGCCACTACTTCAACCACTGCGCCAGCCAGTGCTTCCGTGTGAATGTCGAGCCACTTTCCTGCACCGCCAGGCATTGTCGTGGCAACGATGCCCATGTCAATCAGGGTGTTGGCGTCCTTTTCTCCCTCGACAACCCAAATCGGAATACCGTTCTTTTTGGCTTCCAAAACGGCTGGCAAGTTATAGAGCACCTTGGGTGTTTCGCCCAGGGAATAAACCCAACCATTTCTTCCATCTGGTTTCCGCTGGCTAAACGACTTTTTTCCATTTTCATCTACATATCTAACCTTTTGGAAAAGTAGTTGATGATTTTCGTCAACGAAGTCGTATGCCTCAACGAACGTTAGCTTTGGCTTTTGTGTTGGTATTGGCTTTTTATCAAATTTATTCGGCTTGTCCGTTCCGACATTTCTTACTATTGGCTTTGAATCTTGTGGCATTAGGTCAGAAACTCGCAACCCAACTGAGCTGCAAATTTCATCAACATTGCAGGACATTGCGCGATGACATGTGACCAAAACACGACCATCGTTTCCTTCGGAAACAGATAGCGATGGGTTTGAATCATCGTTTCTGCATGGGCAGCGCGCAACCCATCCGGTGCTTGTTTTTCGAACGCCGTCAAGCAGCCCGAGAAAGTGTTCAACTGGTTCGGATAATTGGCTCATTTGTCTACTTGAGATTCATTCCTGGAATCATGATAATTGGTTCGCGAGGCACTAATTGTATTTTGAATTTCCGGCGCAAAGTTTTTCTCTGCCTCTCCGTCGTTGCAGCCCATATTCCATATTTTTCGTGATAGATGCTGTAAGCAAAGCATTGCTCAATTTTTGAACACTCATTACAGATTTCTATAGCCAGCTTCGTATTTTCTCGTGACTCAATGTAGCTCGCCTGAAAATCTTCGCTTTCGCGTTCTGCATGCGGGAAGAATATTTCAGGACTGTAGTCCCTGCACGCCCCATCAAGCGGCGGGTTATCAACGCGTTTTGGAATGTCAGTTTGTATAAATGGATAGCTTGGCATTCATCCCCCAAAACATGAACTAGAAAATGTTGGGTGTGATGTTAGCGCGTGTCAACCAATCTTGTCACGTCTTGAGCAGAAAGAAATATTGTTGCGCTTCGAATAATTAATTGTCCTGATATATCTTCAGACAACACATCGACGGCATCGACTGGAACTGCGAATCTCGCAGCGAGCGCCGCCCGCGCACGTTCGATTTTGACTTCATCGTCAGCAAGTGCCTCATCTTCCGTCTTGATTGGACGAAATCTTGTTAGCGCACGTATTTCGCTATCTTTTTGTTCAGCGCGAAGACACCATGCGCAAGCGAGTTCGTTCGTGGACGATGCACGCTTTCGTATTTCGGTATGACCACAGCTTAGGACGTGATGATAGGAGACATCACCCCAAGCACCAACCCTTTTTATTTCGGTGATTTTGCGTCTTGGTGAGCGCCTACGCTCGGTTGTCATTCAACTCGAGCCGAGAGCTATTTAAAAAGCTTTCGGAAGAGATTCTTCAACCAATTCTTGGCAGCGGTTGTGTCAACCTCGACCTTATCTGGAATGTTCTGGTCAATTTTCTCTTCTACGGCATCCCATGCTTTCATGAATTCGTCTGAATCAACAAAGTAAGACGATGCCGAATCTTTTACTTCAGCAACCTTTTTGGCTGCTGGCTTTTTTGCCGCTGGCTTCTTTGCCGCTGGCTTCTTTTTTGCCGGAGCCTTTTTTGCTGCTGACTTCTTCGCTGTTGGTTTTTTGTTCGTTGTCATATCGACGACTCTAGTACACGAAGCGTGACAGGCAGTGGATGGCTAGTGTTTATTGAAATCCCTAGTATCGCGATAAGTTATTTACATTAAATTTTTTTTAAAGTCATTAGTATTTTGCCGTGGAGCAATACGTTGATGATGTTGGCAAAATGGCCTTGGCATTGACGTCGGCACAGCTCGCAAAGGATGTGGCAGTTTCCGAGCATGGAATCGGAGAGGATATAGCCACCCATTTTCTGGGCTGGTCGCCTAAATACCTGATGCTTATTGCCCAAATGAAGCAGTCCGTTACGAACATGTCACAAGAAATAAAGTTCAATAAATGTAAAGAGCTTTGTGAATTGATGAGAAAATATTGGGGAATTGCTTCGCTGACAATGGTCGCGGAAGGTTACTGCTCATTTGACGTAGCACAGACGAAGAACACAAGTCTTGCCGCAGCATTTGTCGACAAGGAGAAATCAGTTTCGGAATGCATTACGGTTAGCCACGCGTCGATTGATGAATCGGATTCAGTAACGCCAGTTTCAATGGTTGCGGCCCCCTATACCGTGTCTATCGGTAAAAGGGTGGATTGGCAAGAAATGCTTTTTTATCCAGAAAAAGCGGATAAATACATAAAACAGGCAAAATACCCCAAAATGATGAGAAATTCACTGATGGGCAATGTTGTGGAAGATGTGAGCCAGGGTCAAATAATGCGAATTCGCGATGAAATAGACCAACTTGGTTTCATGGTTCAAGATTTTACTGTTTAAATATTAGATATAATTAAATGCATGGGAGCTTTTTACGATAGTCCTGCATTTGGTGGCAGCGCAAGAGGCGAAACAGAAATAATTGCTGGTGTTAAATTTCATCGTGCAGACCGTCAACCATGTCCAGTCTGTGGTCATCCAACGGGGGACTGCAAAGGTGAGTCTGGACCGCCAAAAACAATTTTTGGTTATAACACCAATTCAACGCTCGATAACAATTTGACTTTCTACGTAGAGGAAGACTACGTTGAAGAGCACGAAATAGCACCAGGCATAAAGACAAAGACAATTGTTTATCGAGCAGGACAGCATATTCCATTGAATACGGCGAAAGAGCTCGGACTAATTTAATTTTTCTTACGACGCTGGACCATTTCAGTATTTTTTTGTCCGCTAAACTCGTTTCTCTTATACGCTCACCGCACCACAAAGTAAGGAAATTAAAATGTCTACCCTTGACCCATCTTTTATCGCCAGCTACGCAGACAAGCAAACACCATGGGGCTTTGGTGGTCTCGGCGAGGTCGTTTATCTACGCACTTACAGCCGTCCAGTTGACGGGATGGGCCGAAACGAAACATGGACCGAGACGATTACTCGCGCAATCAATGGTGCGCTTGAAATTGGTGTTCCATTTACCCAAGAAGAGGCAGAGAAGCTGTTTGACCACATGTTCCACCTGCGTTGCTCACTCTCCGGTCGAGCCCTTTGGCAGCTTGGTACACCGCTCGTAAAAAAATTCAATGCAACATCATTGAATAACTGTTATTTTACCAATATTGAGTCAATTGAAGACTTTGAACTGTTGTTCGAATACCTCATGCTTGGTGGTGGCGTTGGGTTTTCCGTAGAGCGCTCCAAGATTCACGAACTACCAAAAGTGAAAGCAGGCGTGACAATCACGCACGAGCGCTCAAACGATGCGGACATTATTGTCCCTGACTCGCGCCAGGGATGGAAACGTCTTCTTCATGCAGTATTGAAATCGTTTTTTGATACAGGGAAATCATTCTCGTACTCAACAATTCTCATCCGTGAGTACGGTGCACCGCTCAAGACTTTTGGCGGTACCGCATCTGGTCCAGGCGCACTTATTGATGGCGTAGCTGACATTTGCAAGGTAATGCAAAATCGCGAAGGAAAAAAGCTTCGCTCAATCGACGTGCTCGATATTTGCAACATCATTGGTCGCATCGTTGTGTCAGGTTCATCACGCCGCTCTGCGCAGATTGCAATCGGAGACCCAGACGATGTGCTCTTCCTTCGTGCAAAGAACTGGTCAACCGGAAGTGTCCCTGCTTGGCGTGCCAACTCCAACAACAGCATCTATGCCGATGCCTATGAGGAAATCATGCCAGAGCTCTGGAAGGGTTACGACGGTTCTGGCGAGCCATACGGCCTCGTAAACCGCAAGCTCGCACGCAACTATGGTCGTCTCGGTGAGCGGATGGTTGACAACTCAATTGAGGGATTCAACCCGTGTGCTGAAATTGCCCTTGCCGATGGCGAGTCGTGCAATCTTGCAACGATATTTTTGCCGAACGTTGAGTCCTTGGACCAGTTCACTGAAATATCATTCCTTCTTTACAAAATCCAAAAGCAGATTACGCGCCTTGATTACCCATACGCAAAAACTACGGAAATCGTTCGCAAGAATGCCCGTCTTGGTCAAAGTATCACCGGAATACTTCAGGTGTCTGAGGAAAAGATTTCGTGGCTTGACCCTGTTTATCGCGCATTGCGTGATTTTGATGAGGAATGGTCAAAGCAGAACGGTTGGCCTACTTCTGTCCGCCTAACAACTGTTCAGCCGTCTGGAACTCTTGCGCTTCTGCCTGGAAACACCCCCGGTATTCACCCTGGATTCGCTCAGTACTACATTCGTCGCGTGCGATTCGGCTCTTCGGACCCGTTGGTCGATGGCTGCCGTAAGCGTGGCTACAAGGTTCAGTGGGATATTGGAATCGATGGTCGCGAAGACCACACGAAATATGTCGTTGACTTCCCTTGCCAATCCCCCGAGGGTGCCGTACTGGCTGCCAACATGACAGCCGTAGAACAGCTCGAATGGGTGAAGAAGATGCAAACCGTATGGGCAGATAATGCCGTGTCGGTAACCGTCTACTACCGCAAGGAAGAGCTTGACTCCATCAAGGATTGGCTGAGCAAGAATTACGACAAGGGCGTAAAGTCGGTGTCATTCCTTCTCCATAGTGACCATAACTTCCCATTGCCTCCATACGAGGAAATCACCAAAGAAGAGTACGAAAAAATGATGTCAAAAATTGACTTTTCTGTTCCGTTGGTTCAGAATATTTTTGACGGTCAACTTACTCTTGATGAGTGCGCAACAGGTGCCTGTCCGGTAAAGTAATACGCCATACAGGCGTTGGTAGCTCAATTGGATAGAGCAACAGACTTCTAATCTGTAGGTTGCAGGTTCGATTCCTGCCCGACGCGCCAAATGGCTAATAGGATGGCACCCACAAGATGGGAGAAACGCTAATGGCTGGTAATGCTGACACGACACAAGGATTCGTCCGTCTCGACGGATGCATGGCTGATGATATTTCAGTTGTCAATGCAGCTCGCGTTTCATTCGCAAAAAGTCAAGACGAACTTGACGAAGCGGCGATAGGCCTAATTAATTTTCTTATGCGCGAAAGACACGGCACGCCATTTGAACACAATTCATTTAGGTTTCATATCAAGTGCCCGGTATTTGTGGCAAGAGAGTGGTTCCGTCACAGAATTGGCTCGTTTAATGAGTTCTCCGCGAGATACAGCATGGTGAATGATGAATTTTTTGTACCAGCAGAACAAGACGTTAGAACACAAGTCGGAAAACCGGGCTCCTATTATTTCGCCCCAGTAGAGCAGACGGTTGCCGAAATGGCCATTGAAACAATCAAGCAAGTAAATGAAAACGCCTACAACGCTTACAAAAAAATGGTAGATGAGGGTGTAGCGAAAGAGCTTGCAAGAACAGTTTTGCCTATGGGTATGTACACCCAGTTTTATTGGACAGTAAATGCTCGCTCGCTGATGAATTTCTTGTCGCTAAGACTAGACAAGTCTGCACAAATCGATATTCGGAGATATGCGACTAGGGTAGAAGTTATTTTTGCTCAAAAGATGCCAACCACATACAAGGCATGGGTTGAAAATGGGATGGTTTGCCCGTAATTCGGCTACTCATCCAATAATTGTTCAATATCGCCACACAGGCGCTCGTACTCCTGTTCTGGGGAGTCGCAGTATCCGTCGCGATGCGCCCACCAAAGCAGGACGCCATTCGCTTTCCTGATTCTTTTGTTGCCCTTTTTATCAACAATAAATTTTTCGAAGTTTCCGTTTATTGGTGCACTTTCGCCATCGGGGTTTAGTTTTTTATACAGCGGATGAACATCTGGCTTTTGCTCTTCGCCATCGCGTGCCTCCCGTGATACAACAAGTTCAGAAAATGGATAAGTGACACCCCATTCATTTCTGCCGTACTCTTCTGCTGCTTTTGCGTCGGATATTCCGTTTTCGTATTTTCCGTATGTTACGCCAGGACCGCAGTAATCATTTGTCGGGACAGCAACAACCTGAAACCCTCTATCTTTGTACTTTTGGTACACATCTTCCAATATTTTGTATTGCTCAGCGTTTCCGCAATGCCCGGTAACATTCGCAAAAAGCGTGACCTTGCCACGAATCTCATCAATAAGATTTTTTTGCTCATCTGAATCCATGAGAACTATGTCATTTATTGACATTGGATTGCTTTCATCTTGCATATATCGCAATTATACATAATCGCTGCTAGCATCAAATTAAGAAGAGTTATCAACATCATTGGCAAGTAGCTCAGTTGGCAGAGCAAGGGACTGTTAATCCCTGGGTCGTAGGTTCGAGCCCTACCTTGCCAGCCAAGCGGGACGTAGCACAGCTTGGCTAGTGCGCCTGGTTTGGGACCAGGAGGTCGCAGGTTCAAATCCTGCCGTCCCGACGGATAGTATGTATATATCGGAGCGGTGGCAGAGAGGCTTATTGCACCTGTCTTGAAAACAGGAGTCCGTTTGCGCGGACCGGGGGTTCAAATCCCTCCCGCTCCTCGAAGGGCTCGTGGCGAAATGGCAGACGCGCCAGATTTAGGTTCTGGTACCTCGAGTGTGAGGGTTCAAGTCCCTCCGAGCCCACTAGAATCCTGTCACGCCCTTGTAGCTCAGTGGCCAGAGCACCTCACTTGTAATGAGGTGGTCGTGGGTTCGACTCCCACCGAGGGCTCCATTTTTGCTAACTTCTATTTATGGCAGTACGACTCATAGAAGGCGTTGACGTTGGCGAGGTGCCACCAACTCCAGCCATCCCTATCATCGATGATTCCCGTACGCCTGTTGCGACGTCAAATTTGGTGGATATTGCCGGATTCTACGGCCACTTGGTCAGCTACAAGCAAGAGCAGGATGGGCGGCTGATTCAAAATATTGTTCCCGTACATAAAACCGAAACACAACAAATATCCACATCATCCAAGGTCGAGCTTTATCTGCATACAGAAACGGCATTTCATCCATACAAGCCATCTTTCGTTATTCTTATGTGTCTGCGCGGTGATGAAACAGCCATGACAACGTATTCATCCTTGGTCGACATCCTTGGCGAGCTATCCAGCGAGCAGGTCGACATCCTCAGGACACCGTCGTTCACTACGTCACTTGATGACAGCTTCATGATGCATGGCGAGCCAGACTTTACATTTGAAATAACCCCCCTCTCTAGCGATAGTTCCGGGAACGATATTTTTACCTTTGATTGGGCTTTGATGAAGGGGAAAACAGAGGAAGCGCAGTCTGCTTTGTCCGCTGTTCGAGACGCAATATCTAAGACGATGAAGGAAGTTGCGCTTAAAACTGGCGACGTCATGGTCATAGATAACAGAGTTGCCGTGCATGGACGAAAACCTTTTCAGCCGAGATACGATGGAACAGACAGATGGGTGAAGAGAATTTTAACCGTAGATAAACTCCCACCAAAAAAATACATGGATGAGCACATTATTGATTTTGATTTTGAAAGCGAAATGGCATGATGGTTCATGAGATAGGTCGCTCGGAAGAATTCGACCAAATTCTGATGCGATTTGTTGATGGATATGATGACCACATTTCTGTTGGAACCGGATGGGGCGGCTTGGTGAAGGAATGCCATGACACACTGGTTGCATTTGACCCGAACTACAGGATTTATCAAATAAAACAGAAATTTGGTGGGCTTCGGTACTATGTAAAACCATCAATTGATGCCCTTGTTTATCGGACGAGCGCAATAATCGCACCGTTTGAAAAGCGTTCATACCTCGTATGCGAGGTGTGTGGGTCAAATGGAAATCTCAGGGTTAAAAACAGGCACTACCAAACCCTGTGTGTCGAGCATGGCTCTGATGAAGATGGATTCATAAGCGCTTCGACGATATATTCGTAATATGTACCCGATAGTAATCACGCAATCACGTTATTCCGGCACATACGAAGGGGGCAAATGGTTTGCGTACCATTCAGATATTCCCTTAACTCTCGCTTACTATGATTATATAGACGGCGATGATTGTTATGCCGTTGACTTTTGGAACTCCGACGAATCGCGGCTTTTTGGCATTGGCGATACGCCAAATGAGGCCCTAGAGGATATGTACAAAAAGAACCCGCCTACTCGTACATCTCTCGATTAGGCATTGTCAGGTCTTTTCTAATACGTAGAAATGTCTTAATCATCGCCAGTGCTATTAACGGCGAAAAGAATATGGCAGCAAATGCCTGGGCTTCTTTTTTGCGGAAAATCACCGGTTATCTCCGCTTCCTTTTATCGCTCCTCGCGCCTTTCTGTCCGCAAGTTTTGCAATATTTTCATGCGCAATAACATCAAGCGGTATATTCAGCTCAAGTGCCAACTGGGATATGTACCAAAGAACATCCCCTAGCTCTGAGGCAATCTCGAATCTCTTTTCGGTGGAAATATCTGAATTGTCGTCACGGATTACTTTTTTTAACTTTCCAGCCACCTCACCGGCCTCGGAACATAGACCAAGGGTCAGGTATTCAATTGCCTTGCCATCCGGATACATTGCGGTCGAACAGCTCTTCTGCTGGTAGTCGTTAAAATCCATGATTGCCCCTATCTAATTTAGAGATATGTTGTTTATTTCAATCTAAATGCGAGATGAATCTGGCATACTGTTCGGCATGTCAGCACTAATCGCACTAATCATAACATCCTCCGTGGTTTATTCACTCCATACTCTTCTGATGAAGTCAGTTGAGAATTACGACTCCTACGGCAGCCAGGGCGGCTCATTCAGGGAGTGGCGGGAATTTGAGCGGGAGAAGATGCAGATTCACTGATTAGGTCGATATAAAAATCCCGACCCTTTTCTCCTCTGCTGTATCTCTAATAAACGCATAACCGTTCGGCACTTTGAGCGCTTGCTCTTCTGTCCAGACTGGAATCATTGATTTATTACCGTACACGAAATCTGGGTTTTGTCTCAAGTGAACTTCAATTAAATTTCCACCAATAAATTCACAATTAATGAATTCATACTTTTTCGCTATTGCAGAAAATATCCCCGGGAGTGGCAAATAGTAACTTTCCCTCACCCAGTAGTCGAACTTGAATAACGGGTTAGCATTATTCCTGTAACCAGCGACGGTGGTTGCCTGTTTCCCATTCACATAATCAACAGAGACATGCTGCCCTGTGAATTTCTTAACCCAGAAGTCGCCAGGGTGGATATCCATCATCCAATCGCCTTTATTCCTGTGTTCAATTCTTGCCCCATACCCCATCCCCTCAAAATTGGTGACAGGTCGGACGCAATAAAGTCCTGATTCAGGAATTTGGAACCCTCTGGAGCCACAGACATGTCCGCTCCGTCTGGCGACTATTAATTTATCAAATACCCAGAGGTCTTCTTCATCCGCAAGCTGCCAGGCTTCTTGGTCAGTAATGGCTTGGTTATGGCTCGATAAAGATGCACTCACCAGGGCACTCTTCTGCCGCTTCTATGACGTCAGGAAGCCTTTCGTCTGCGAAAGAGGCTAGCCCCTCTGCCCCCTGAGGGTTCCCCACAGCGGCCGCATAAATTTTGCCCTCTTCTTGCACATACGCAAGACCGTCTGGCATCATGTGAAAAACATCTGGGGCTATCTCCGCGCAAAGACCATCTCCAGTGCATAGGTCTTGGTCAATCCATACTCTCATTGACCAGCCTGGCTGTCGCAATATGTGCGTGCATCGTGCAGAACATCAAACCAGCGCGTATCGATGTGTGCCCCAAAGTACGTAAGTTCACGGAATAGTTTGTCGGCAACTCCCTTATCGCAAAATTCCTTAAATGTCGCAAAGAATTCAGGGCTATTTGTGCTGAAGTGCATATCTTTTTTTGTGTGAGGGTGCGTCATGCGTATAAAAGCAGCATTTAACATTGGTGTGCAGACGTTGTATTCGGAGTTTGAAACAGAAAGAAACGATGCCTCTTCGGTATTCTTTTCTTCTCTTGCCTGCTTCTTTTTGATTGGACCGGCCATTATTCCTCTCCAGATTCTTCTTCTACCAATGGATTATCTTCTGATTTATTTCTTCCAGTGGAAATCATCAAACCGGCGAGTGTTCCAGTAATAAATGTTGCAACGCTTGAAAGTACACCGAAAAACATCTTGTCGTTTTCCGCTTGAGCGCCAATTGGTTGTGTTACGAACACAAGTGCATAGAGAACGCCAATTGTCGTTATTGTCAAAACTGCTGCCAAAACGCAACCAACAACAAACTTGAGCCGGGCATCAAGGTCTTCTGGGGTTAGTCTATTTTTCATGGGGCGACTGTTTCCTCTGTCGGAACCGTTTCTACGGTTGTGTCTGATATTCCTGATGGGTCAAACCCAATCAATGCCTCTGTGCATGTGCCATCAACCTCGCAAATAGGTGGATTGCATTCATCTGATTCCCAGTTTGCTGGGTCTTGACATTCATATCGGTAGTGGCCGTCGTATCCGCAACTAGCGAGAAAGAGAGAAAGAGCTATTACAAACTTTTTCATTTTGTTTTAAATTCTTCCCACGTTTTGTCGCCAATACCGAAGTACTCTCGCGCAAAACCAGACTGAATTATGTCTTTGTTTAGGCATGCGGTTGATGGGTTATTAATATCCTCGGAAGAATAAATCCTTGCCAAGATGCGACCGTACTTATCGTTTTTGTCCGGGATAGTGTTAACAAATACCCATTTATGATTCGTTAGCCAGTCCTTAGTAAATTCCTTAGCCTTTAGGCCAAGCTCCTTTTCCTTAAGGTCTTTGGTTCTAGATTCAGGAGTATTTACTCCGTATAGGCGAACCCGAATTTTAGTGTGAACATTAAACCCGAGGTCGACCATCAGGTCTATAGTGTCCCCATCTACTACTCCGAGAACAGTTGCTCCATACCAAAAACGCTCCATAACAACTTGCTATCTTGCGTCTTTTGGTGGTCGCTTCGGTGATGGTGTCTGTCCGGGAGGGTACTTTCTGCCAGGCGAAGGATACCTATCTGCCGGCTTTGTATCCGATGATTTTGGTGATGATGGTCTCTGGCCGGGAGGATATTTCTTCCCAGGGGAAGGGTATCTATCGGCCGGCTTGCTTGGCGCTGGCTTTGATGGCGATGGGTATCTGTCGGCTGGCTTTACATCTTTTGGTTCAGGCTTCTGGCCAGGGGGATACTTTTTACCAGGAGACGGATAACGGTCAGCTGGTTTTCTATCAGAAGGCTGAGATGGCTCTGGCTTTTGACCAGGCGGGTATTTCTTTGGTGGGCTAGGAAGTCTGTCAACCGGCTTTTTGTCTGTTGGCTTTGGCTTTAGCGCTCCAGGTCTTGTGTCGATGTTAGGAAGTCCGCTTGCAACCGGCTTTCCATCTTCACCGCGAAGAACTCTGTCGAAAGCAGCGCGGGCGCGAGCACGCGCATCTCTCTCTTCTTTGCTTCTGTCCTCGACACGACGATTCATCTTGATTCCCTGCAACTTAAGTTGCTGGCGAACAAACTTTCTTCTCTGCTTCTCGTAGTTGGCATCACTTGAGCGCTGGTATGGCTTTCTCTGCTCTTGTGGTGTTCCGTCGAAAATCATTCCATCGTTGTCATGGTCAACAGCTGCGCCTGGATTGGTCCCAGCTGGTGCTGCCCCTCCAGCTCTCTGTCCTATGGACATTCCAAGTGCTGCTTTGTATTCGTAGTCGTCTATTTCATCTGACTTCTTTTTGGCGTTCTGGTAACGCTCCAAGAGTCGTCTTCCTTTTGCGGCAAGTTTTGCAGCATCAGACATATCCTGCGGTACAGGCTCTCCCCACGCTGCGGCTGAAAGAGCTAGACGAGTTGAACGACCCTTATCGTCCTTCATTGGACCACTTGGGTTACTGAAGAAGCGAGTAAGGAATGAACCCTTGCGTCTCATTTTCTCCGGAGTATCAGCAGGGCCTCTTACGCCAGGCTTTAGGTTTGCCCCTTCTGTTCGCTTAAAATATGCCCGACCAGCAGCCGTAAGACCACCCTTGGGGTCTTTTAGTGGCTTTTTGCCACCTTTTGTTTTTATGAAATCTGGAATAGCAGCAATCTGCTCTTCTGACGGAAATTCAAATTGTCCGACACGGATTGAGCCGTAGTATTCATCGAATATCGGCATGAACTCTTCTGATTTGAGCTCAATTAATGTCTCGTCTATCAGTTGTTCTAGTTCGTCTTGCTCTTGTATTGTGTTGGCAATTTGCTCAAGCTCTTCAAATAGCTCGTCATCACTCTTGATTTCAGTCACGGCTTTTTCCATATCCCAATTTTCGCATAATTACGTGTTAATAAAAGAAACAACCCCCGGTTTCACCGTTTTCACGATTACTCCCGGGGGTTGCTTCTCAGTTCATGCTGGGGTTCCAGCTACTGATTCAATCAGCTTGGCTCCGTATCGAAGTCAACCTTGACGAATGCCTCTGGACGCTTGACAGCAAGGGCGAGACGCTGCTCGGCCAAGATGACGATTGCGTTGCGTACGAAGAAGTCTGAGTGCTGCTCCGAAATACGGATGCTTGCCTCTTCTCTGTCGTACAGCTGGGCACCGGTGCCGAAGGCACCAACAAGGGCTACGCCCTCCGTCATCGCTGGGGTGTCAACTACTGGCATTCTCCAGACGCGTGGCTCGCCACCCATTGCAACTGAAACTGCAACGAGGTACTGGCCATTTGTGTCCTTGGTCAGTTCGATGTCTTCCCAGTCGTTCGGGTGAAGAACGATGCCGGTTGGCTCGTAGTAAGCAAGGAACGACAACGTAGCAGCACGACGAATCGCATCTGCCTTGGTGTCTGGGACTGGCGATGTTGCGCCGTCTGACCATGCGTACTCCTGAATGTTTGGGGTATTCAGAACGCCGAGAAGGTTCTCGCCGGTGCCGTCACCATTCAGAATCTGGTTGTCCTCGAGGAGGCGCAGACCGTACATGAGTTCGTTGTCGATGATTGAACGCAGCTGCGGCTCATCGGCAAGAACGTTGCGGTGTGCGGCTTCCCAGTGGGCCAACGTGCGGACCGGAGCCTGCTCACCAACGAAGGCGAACGATGACTGCGGCTTGATTCCGAATGCGCCACCTGAACGCTCAGCAACTGAAGATGCTGAGTTTGTACCATGGCCAGCCTGAATGGTTGTGAAACCGAGCTGACGGAAGTACTCGATGACAGCTGCTGATGTTCTGCGAACTGGGAACAGGTCGCGAACACGCTTTGTGCGCATCGGAGGTACGACGATTGGGTCACGCTGAATGGTGCCGAACGAACCAGGAGTGCCTGATGGCAATGCTGAGTAAACGTCCTTCACGTTGTATGAAGTCAATGAAGCAGCTACCTGCCACGGAGCAACCATGTTTGCGCCGTTGCGGCCACCGTTGAGTGTCTTGAACTCAGGTGACTCGATGAACATCTGACCGATTGACTTGATTTCACGTGATGTGAGTTGGCTGAGGTCTGCGGCTGCAGCTGCGTAGCTTGAAGCTACTGCATCGCTCTGTGGCTGTGCTGACCATGTGTCAACATCACCCATTGTCTGGAGGTCAGAAAGCAGTGACTTGATTGACTTAATGTCCTGCATGTTCTTGTCGAACGCTGACTTCTGTTCTGCAGAAACGACTACTGTGCCGTCCTCTACCTTGAATGAATCCGCAATGGCTTTGTTGTCTGCCATCTTGGTGCGAAGAGCTGATTGCAGCTCTTCAATTCTTGCTGTGTCTTGTGACATGATTTGCTCCGTATTGGAATTTGAAGGGTTGAATTACTGCTTACGTCGTGGCTTAGGTAAGCACCCAGCCCTCGTAATATCAAAAATAACAGATGATTTACAATCTTTAGTGCAACTAATAAAGTTTTATACAAAAGTGCGTAAATAGTATTTTGTATTTATTTTTGGCCTAGGTCTTCGGCAATTGCTTGCTTCTTTTTCATTTCGTTTTTCCCGCCGGAACGAAGAACGGTGCGAACAGCATTCATCATTTCTCGACTCCTGCTTCGCTCTATATTTCTTCTGCCAAGCGCAGTAGAACCGGTTCTGTTGGCGTAGTCAGTCATATTTGTGCACGGCATCCAAACAGTTCTTCCGTTCTTACTTACCCGTCGGCTTACCCCAATGCAGCCAATTTGCCTAGCCCTTGACCGAGCCGACTCTGGGTCCATAAATACATCGGCATCTGTTTCTCTTACATATTCTGGGCCGACCGACTTTGCCCCAAATGAATTGCCGGAAACCAGCCCGCCGCCCTCAATTGTCTCAATCCCCTGTATGGGCATTTCGCGTAGATTTTCCCAATTCTTCTTTTTCTTCTTTTTCCGTCCAGTACTTCTTCCTGCTGCTTTTCGCTCTGATGCGACAACGGTTCTCCACTTGCTAGTTTCTGCAATATTGGATAGACGCTCTAATTCATCCATTGAAGCACATGGCATCCAGTTGCCATCTTTATCTTTGTGGGCACCAGAGCACCCCATCTCTCTAGCGATTGCAAGTGCATCTAGCTTTTTTACTAAATCAGTCTTTTTCATATCTTCCTACTTAGCTTTGACTGAAGGGCGGCCAAAAGCCTCTGGTTTCCTGTAGGTGGATTTGATTCTCGCTCTGACTCGACCAAATAATCGGCGTGTCGATTTGCTCTTCTTGACGATGACTCCGGCATTGATGATTTGCTAGCGACATGGAGTCTGAGTACTGACTTTTGGCCAATTCTCTCAACGATTCTATTTATTGCTACCGAAGCAAGACTATTTGCGTCTCTTGCTATCAGTTGACCTGATTTTTTATCAAAACCAATATCTCTATTATTTTTGATAGAGCTAAATCCCTCGGACCTTCTTGTGGATGAAGAAAACAATCTCGCCTTGAAGTCAACTATGTTTAGTTTCTCTATCGGGCTCTTGAATTTGTCAAGAGCTCGACTTGATGGCGACCTGAGACCACCTGACTTTTCTTCCGAAAGCTTCCGTGTTCCATTTATTATTTTTTTCTGCGTTTCGGAGAGGGATAATGACGTTGAAATTATTTCAGATGATTCGAAACTAATTCCATCAGCAATTTTTTGAACTGCTGCTGTTGCCTCCTTGAAGTCAGTTGCAACGAAACCAGCAGGTAGTTGGTTTTGCATGTATGACGACTTTGAGTTAACCCCGGCGATGAGGCTTCCTCCAAATTCGGTCAGTGATTTAACCATGAATTTTTGACCGTCATCAACCGCTATTGCGTGAGGCATATTGCGAATGACGTCCTTGATTATCGATATTTTTTTCACTTTTCTCCTCCGGAAATCAAACCCCTTAGGACCTGCTTCTGGTTCTGCAACACGCTCAATCTTGAGTTAAACAGCTTCTGAATAATATTCAAGTGAATCTTTTCTCCATCAGACATTCCATATCCGTTCATATCCGATGCAAACTTTTTCGGGTTGAAGCTTCTTGCCCTGTTAATCATTTGTGACAAAAGTTTCATGAAAAGAACTCTTTGTTCGGCGCGCAATTTTTGATAATAGTCAGAATATGCGGGAACAAGCTGACCGCCATAAAAATCGTCCAATCGCATTTTCATTCGCTTTGTTATTTCTATCTTTGATAGGTCAATGAGTCCTGATGTCGTGTTTTCTGCAAGTACGGCACGAGTCCCATCGGTTGTGTCTATCGGATATATCGATGAAGCCGGTCTCGAGCGTTGGTCGGTTAGGAAGTCACTCACGAGCATTCTCGCAACATCAGCTGGGTCTAGATTTTCAAATTTTTGATTTGGGTTAAACACTCCACCAGGAACTGCGGATTCAACATCTTGCCTGAGATATTTTCTTTTATCATTTGGCTTTCCGACAAAAATTACGTCAGGTGATTCCATGCCGAGATGTTGCTGCAGGTCGGAGGCGAAACGTTCAGCAAGGTGCTGGTACTTCTTTGGGTTTTCGTAAACAAAATATTTTTGAGCGCCAGATTCAACGGCTGAAATTGAGTTAGAAATTCTTTCTTTACGCACTAACTGTTGATTGGCTAGGAGTTTTGCGAGAACACTAGGTTCAATTCTCGAAAAGCTTCCACCATCAGCAATAAAGCTGATTGCCTTTTCCAGGTCGTCAATAAGCTCTCCTCGCTCGCTAAGCGAAACAGTTGAGCGTGCTGTCATCTGTTCTGTTTTTGGTGCCTTGATGAGCTTGCGCTTCCCAAATAGCTGCTTTGCCCAAGCAGTTGTTCCATCAACTATCTCATTAGGGTTTTTTATTCCCTTAAATGATTCTGTATAACGAATCCCGTCACCTATCTCGTCAGCCACATTGCGAAGTCGCGCGCTAGGGTCCTTGGCATTATTCAGTTTTTGTGCTGAATTTACGACTCGTCCAAGTTTTCTTCTTTCTCCGACTGAAAGTTTTCTTGCTTTCTCCAACGTGAGTGTTGAGCCGCCCGGCAATACGTAAATCAAGCTTCTTATTCCAGTGTTGGAAAGAAGCCCAAGCTCCTCTCCACCTAGGTCTGCCGAAGACAGCGTGGACATCAGGTAGTAGGCGCCTTCCATGTCTCTGTTGTCCGGTATTGCTCTCAATACTTTTGTTGGAACTACCGGTTCGAGAACGAATCCATCTCGTCTAACCATTCTTCTGGCTTTTGTGTTCGAGGAAAGATTGAATTTGCCAATCTCGTCAACGAGTCCCCTAACTCTGTCTGATGATGCTCTTCGATTTTCGTTGCCTACACGGGTGATTTGTGGTTTGCGACTGGCAATCAGCGAGCTGTCAATTGGGCCGCCGGTTATTGTTCTGCCTTGAACTGTCGATGGAAGACCGGAACGACCAGCATTTCTTATTGCCTGTATTGTTGCTCCAAGCACAGATGGGATATCAAATAGCTTTGCGCCACAAGTTGAAAGTCTGTTATCGGTAAATCGTCCGCCATACTGATAGCCCTCGGGACAGCGATACCCACGATTCTGTCCGGGCCTGGAGCCACCTCTACTCCCACCAAAACCTGGCGTAATTGTTCTATATATCGCCGAACGGATTGGCGAGCGAATTGGCCCAGTGTCGCCGGGTATGGCCGAGCTAAGCAGTGTGCTGCCAAGCTGGCGACCAAAATTGGCTTTTGTGCTTATTAGTCCATCGGAATCGACTTTATGTCTTCTTCTGGTATTCCCGTTAAGACGAGATAGGGCCTTGTACTCGATAACTTCTTGCACTCTGGCAGAATGGCCGCGTATGAAATCCAAGTTGTGCTTGGAGCTCAAGTCGGAAAGAATTACTCTGGTTACAATTTGAGCGTCTTCTCCCGGGCAGCAGTCGTTTGGGCTGTAATTAGCCACAGCACTCCTCGTCAAGAGACTTCTTCTTTATCACTTCCATGGACATTGTTTTGCCCATTTCATCTTCGCCTTCAATTTCCCAGTTTTTATCATCTCGCAGGAATTCCATGAATTTTGGTTCCATGTCACAGAAGTCGCGAAGAACGACAAATGCATGCTTATAGTCATCTTCGGTAACAACTTCCATTGCTTTTGATTCTTGTGGGATGAAGTCGTGGAAAAATACGTCATCGCCAAACATTGCATCTTTTTTAGCCCCACGAACAATATTTGCCGGTTTTCCCCGACCAGAAAGACTTCGCGCAAATTGCGCATCAGTCCAGTTCGTTAGCTTTCTAATTTTTTTGCGGCAGTTCTTCATTCCTGGGTGATGGCACCCCTCGTTTGGCCAGAGTCCAGTGGTTTCATGATGTAGCCATGCGCAAATATTGCTCAATGGATAAAGCTCTGGATGATTAGCAAGAATCACGCGGCAGCGACGAAAGCCACCTGGCTTTTTCATGATTGGACGCCAATACCTGAGAAGACGCTCCAAATTGCCACGGCGCGGTCCATAACCTCGGAGAATATCTCCGGTGACCAGCTCTTGCGGAAGGATTCCGCCAAGAGGGTCAGCCTTAATGCTCTCTTCGTTAGACATCGCTGTTTTCCTCCAGTTGTCGCAATACATTCATTGCGTTCCACGCGTCACTACGTTGTTGCAGTGATTTGAACGAGTAAATATCCCTATCAGACTTTACCATTCCCCCACAGCAACCAATCTGAACTTGGTCTGCATCGCTCTTGGTGCTCAAGAACTTATTAATCCTGTCCGACTTCTGCTTGAGTTTTTTTTGTTTATTTCCTAATTGGGTTACGACATTCATGCCGTCAAGCATTTTTTTATCTATTGGCTTTGTCTTCAAAATGAATGTTTCGTACCATGACCCCTTGGTTGGGTTTTGAGGAGAATCCCATAGAAATCTCAAAAACCTTGACGAACGATTTTTCCTCACATTCATTGCTTTTGCTGAAAACGAGAAGAAGTGGATAAAGACTGCACTGCCGTCTGGACGTACAACGGCGCCATCTTTCGAATTCTGGGCAGCGTCGACTATGTAGTAAAGCCGGTCCTTTCCAACGGAACCAGCAAGAACGGCTTTCACAGCAGTGCCCCACTTCCAGTTATGAGACTTGGGCTTTTTTCTTTCCTAATATCAGCAAGTAGTTTTTTCGCGTTAGAAGTTATTTCGCGCATGATTGCTTCTTTGAGCACCGACTCAGCATTATCTGAACGTTTTGCTGCAGGGCTGTAGCTCCTTGCGTCGAAAATATTGATTCCTTCTGGATGGGCGATGGATACATTTTTGAAACCCATCTTCGAGTACTCATCTTGAATTTTTTTAGCAGCTCTATAATTTCTCAATTTTGCCATACTCTGCGTATTTAGTTTTCCTCCGGAGTTAATCGAGTAGAAGTACTCAATTTCTTCTTGAGAGAATCCGGCCGACCTCAAACGCTCAGCGATTGAACGGTTATTCACCACATCAGAAATGTCTTCTTTTGAAGATTCTGCAGACAAACGCGAGAAAGGATAATTAATCTTCTCAACTTCATCTTTATCAAATCCACCAAGAATCTGAGCCTCAAATACTTCTCTATCCGCCGTGTTATCCATATTCCCCGGAGTAGAAAACTTGCCCTCTCTGTTTCTTCCGCTATTTACGGATGAAAAATCATCGGCGATTCCGGCACCAAGAAGGTTTAGTGTTGCCTCAAGATTTCTCTTCGTTGAGCCAGGACTTGCTCCCCCTACGTAAGCATCAACGATGTCATCTCTATTCATTGAGTTAAGGGAAACCGGCTTGTGTCCAGTTGCAAGAGAATCACCCTTGCCGTAGGCAACACGATTCGAGACATTCGGTTTGAGCACAACCTCGATATCGCCAAACGCAGTTAGACCATCCCCGGATACGTCTTCGTCCATTATCTCAAAATTCGCATCTATATCCAGATTTCCTGCGCCAGCTTGCGAAACTTGTTTTTGTTTTGCTTTTTTGTGTGATTCGTGGACGAGATATCCGCTTACAGGTCGCAAATCGTCTGGCGTATCGGCAGACAATCCAATAGAGGATTGATAATCTTTTGCAAAGCTGGCCGCAGACATGCCAATTCTTGGAGAGTCTGGTTGATTTTGTGCGTCATTGGAGCCACCGCCAATGAGAACCTGTCTCCGTGTTTTTGATAGGACACCACGTGTTCTTCTGTTGCTGTCGCCATCTGGGCGGTTCTTTATGAACGCCCTGAATCCATCAGCAAATGAGTTCTGCATTTTTTTGATATTGCTCGCTGGTTGTCTTGGGCCGGAGTAGTCGCCAAGTTTCTCCATGGCCTGCATTGCGGTATTCTTATCGATTGCACCACTTCTTTGTAATTCTCTGACAGCAACAAGCGCAAGGTCCTGGTTGCCCATAGCGGCAATCTGGTTCGCAACTCGTGCAACTTCATCTGATGTCCCACCGTTTCTGAATGCGCTCATTGCTGAAATAGCTTGAACCATATTCCCGCGTTGCGACCTATCTACGCCGGCTTTGGTTATTGCGCTAATAGCTCTGGCATTGGCGTTTCTATCATTTCTTGCAATAGTTGAGGCACTAGTCATTTCTCTTCCAGAACTAAACCATGTTCTCTTGGATGCATTTCTCCCCATGATTTCATCACTGTCGTCTGGAAGCGTTCTTCTTCGACCTGCGCGCAGCGATTGTCTTGCTGCCACTGCCTTTTTATAATCTGGACGTGCGGTGTAGCCGACAGCTCCAACCTTGATGAAGTCGCCGCGCTCGTAGAGTTCGTCAGCCATATCTTCGATGTTTGATTTCAAGTCCGCTGCGACTTGAGCGACTTCCGAGTCGCTGATTTCGGCAATGTCACCCTCTTTCCAGGCACTTTCTGCACCGAGTCGAGCTTCTTTTATGCCGTAAACCTGCTGAAACGCGCGACCAAGTGTCAACCCCTCAACTATGTCTGTCTGGACTTCGTTCACGTTTAGCGGAACCTGCATTGATTCATCAAGCCCAATATTTGCGACGTTGATTCCAGCCCATCGGTGGTGTCCATCAAGTATGTACTTGTCCATGGTTGCGAGTATCGGAGAGCTAAACCACTGCTTGTTTATTTCCTCAAGGAAACGTCTTCTAAATTCCGAGGAGCCCCTATCCAGCCCTTCAGAATCTAGTTGCTCTGCGATTTCGAGTGCCTTTTTTGTTATTCCATCTGCCATGTCCGCGACTTTTGAAGCAACAAGCTGCTGCTGCGACGGAGCGTACTCATTTGCTGGAACGTTTTTCTTGCGCACGGCAGGGCCGTTTGATGCGTCTTCTGGAGTGAGTGTTTCGTTTAGAAACTGAATAAATTCAGACTCTAGATTTACCTCAGTGTCGTTCCAGTTGGTATTTGAGTAAAACCAGTTCAATTCATCTTCCGACATTGGGTCGGATGATGGTTTATTCTTCATTGGGTGGCGCTTGGATAGGTCCTTATACTTGGCGCTGTCCTCATCGCTTAGGCCGGATTTTGGTGCCCATTTACCGTCAGCTTTTCCGTTCTTGAGCATCCTGATGGCGACAGTATCCGCACCCCTTGTTCGCCCATTCGTCTGTGGCATCTTCTCTCTATCGATACCAATATGTCCAGAGCAAAGCAGGTTCTCCATTGCGTTATATAGCCCACAGAGGTCTGCCTGATAACTGTCAACATAGTCTTTCTTCATTTTAGAAATGAACGACTTATCTGTCAGGTCAAATCCCGGGTCTCTCGCAAGCGAGTCGGCTTCGTAGCCTTCCTTAAACCTTAGCCATCTCTCGTTGTTTGTTTCAATATGCTGCGCCGCAAGTTTTTTTACGGCTTTTTCTAGTTTTGATTGAGCGCTAGTCGTCAGCGTCAGGTCTGCGTCCTTGACTATTACGTGGTGACCGAGTGACATTAACGCAAGTGCTGATGGTACATCTTTGGCAATGTAAGTGTTTTTATGTTTAGCGCTAACAGCTTGCCTCGTTGAGCGAAGTACGGATTTTCCAAATACCTTCGATATCTCGTCCGGGGTCATATCGTCAATGTTTTTGCCGCCTGAAACAACTTTGTCAAAAATATCTGCTGCTTTTGCAGCTGCCTCATCTTCTCGGAGCGCTCTTTCATCAAGCTCGCTGCTGGAACTAACTCGACCACTGGATGGCCGTCTAGCTCTTTCATCTGGAGACATTCTTGATAGTCGTTCAGTTCGTCTCGTAGTTGGGTTGGTAAAATTACCAATTCCACCAGAGCGAACAACTCCATTCTCGGACAAAGACTTGATGTCTTCGTCACGCATTCTTACTCGAACCCGTCTGTCGAAAGAGCTGTGCATTTTGAATGCAGCATTTTCAATCAACTGTGCTATCTGTTCGTCGGAGTATCTGCGAAGAGCTTCTGCAACATTCGGGTCCAGCATGTCGGAGGTGATGTCGTCATATTCTTTGGAGCCATTACCGTTCAGAATTGAACGCAGTTCTCGCATGTCAGATGAAAGCCGCTTACGCCGCGAAGACCGTCTTTCCTCTCTTGACAGGGTTGGCCCAAAATGCGTGGAGCCAGAGGATAGGCGCTTTGTCGGCGCTTCACCGAAAGTTGAGCCGAATTCCGCAACTGAATCAAGAATCTCCGCACTTGTTGCGTCTATTTCGCTTGATTCTGGCCCTGATGAATCTGGTCTTGTTATGTCCAGCTTGCTTCTTCTAATTATGGCTCTATCCGCCACCTCGCGTATCTTCTTCGCATTGCCTTCACGCCAGAGAACGTCATCCGTGCCAGAGCTGATTCCAGAAACGAGTGAGTCAAGAACGTCTACTGTGTCTTTTTGACGGACAACCTCGGCGCGAATTGTTCCATCCTTATCTCGCCCGACAATACGCAATCTTCCGGGAGGGGCGACAAATTTCTGTTCCTCATCCTTGCCCGCTGTCGGGAACACGCCTCTATTCCCTTCGGAAATGCTGATGATTAGCTTTCTCTTTGCTCGTCCAGTCTCTTTATCTTTTCCACGAGGTGAAGGTGTTGGCTTCGAGCGTGATGTGAGCACTCTGCCGGAAATAAAATTGTCAACATTTATTTCGTCTCCAACTTTTTTGCCTGTTATTTCAGTAGACGGGAAGTCAGAAACAACCTCTAGTTCAAATGGCGAAGATATAGAAGACGAATCAATCGCCTCCATAGTTGGAATAAGGATATTTTCAACTTGGTCTGTCAGCGAGCCTTCATCTTTTGATGAGGTGTCTATTTTTAGGCCGAGTCTGCGCATTCTTGCATTTCTTGCGTTGATTGCACGGCCAACGACAGTTTGCTTTTCTGGAGTAAGCATCTGTGCAATTTCTGGTTCAACGAAATCACTCATTTCTCGGATTGACTTTGCTTGTTGTGTAGTTATTTTTCTACGCAAGCGAGCTTTTTCTCGTTTTGCATTGTCAACGGCTTCTTTTTGTGTTTTGAACTTTTTAATCTTTTTTGGCTTTGGGCGAAGAACCTCATCCACTTTCGTATTGAATTCGCGACCTGCTCGTGCTGTCGCGCGTGAATCTCCGCCTTCTGCAATCCGGGAAATGTATTCAGAACGCAAAATTGAACGCTCTTCCATCAATTCCTGTACTGCTGGGTCATCCTCTGGCTTGTCTTTTGTTAAGACATCTATATCTGCGGCGCGCCGGACTAATTCTGTAATTGACTTTGTTTTCGCTGACTCTTTAACATCATCAATGCGTTTGGCTCTGGCAAAGGCTTTTATCTCTTCGTCATCCACCATTCCAGCGTCGCGTCTGGTCTTTTCGACAACCCTGTCAAATCTGGCCGCTTCACCCTTTGCTCCAACGCCAAACTTTTTTCTCCATTCGGAGCGGGCATCTGAGTACATCTTGTTGTAATAGTCGTATATTTTTTCTGAATCAGATATCTTGGTTTTGAGTTCAGTCTCTTTTGCTGAACGTTCCGCTATTGACACTTCGTCCGCGTCATCTGGAAGTGCTGGCAGGGAATCTAGCTCGCTCTTGAACTTGTCTAGTTCAATAAGTATGTCACGGCGCTGGGCGTCGACAAGAGCGGCAGTTTGGAACATCTCTTCTTCTTCGAGACCTGCAAAAAACGTTTTGAATTCTTTCAGCTTCTTTCTTCTGTCTTCGGCTGAACGCCCTTCAATGTCTGCGCTTATATCGCCAACCTCTTCATCGGAAAGCCCATCAGCCGCAGAACTTGAAACCGGCCTAAATGTTGTACTTTCAAGGATGGCTCTTTCTTCAGCGTCGATATCCGCCCTCTCTGCTGAGAGTCTGCCTCGCTCTACATTGTCCATCCACTCGAGGGCGGCATCAACATCTTCTCCAAAAATAAGACCTTGCTCTCGAAGTGCATGCAGTTCAGCACCAACTTCAAGACCCCATATTTCGCTTCCGATTGTGTAGTCAGTTGGGTACTTACCAGCCAGGAATGCTGCGACCTCACTCCTGCTTAATGCATCGGACATATGCTTCAAATCCAACCCATCGTTTGCATCCATCATCAAATCCATGATGTCGCCGCTTGTCAGGTTGGTAAGCAGACCTCCACGCTCCGGGTCGAAATCGACGCTCACGGTTCGGTTGCCAACAAATACCATTGCCCCAGTTTTTTTGTCTTGTCTGTATTGTGGGATTTCTATTTTCCCGCCATTCTCGATGGCTTTTCGCAAAACATTCTGGATGAATGCTTGACTCTGAATTCCGTGAGAAAACTCATGGAACGCGATGTGCTTGGTAAACGACCGAGGACCGTCTACAAGTCCTGCCATATGTCTGGCAGCGTATTCCGAGTTAATCAAGAAGTCTGCAACTGCACTTTTTGCTTCTGAATCACTTACTGCGCCAATGGCGGACACTGCCAAACGCTCATCTGGGCGAAGGTCTGGCAGCATGGATTCTTGGTTCGTCATTATTCTTTCTAGGTTGACGTGCATTATGCCGCGTATTCCGCCAGCACCTGGACGCATACTTCCGTGAACAGCGGTTCCGGCTTCGTCATTGGTGAAGAAATTGAATTCAATTCGGTCAAAGAATTTTGCAGTGCCCGGCTTTGTTTTATAGAGGTGTAGCGCCGTTTCGAAGTAGGCTCTCTCGGTCTCGTAGTACCGTTTAATGTCTGCATCAATCAGACGCTCTTGTTCTGCTTTTGTGAGAATCTGCCAGTTCTGAAGTTTTTGTAGACGTGCAGTTATGTATCTGCGAACCTCGTCCGGACGCATTCGTGAGCTATCGCCCATTCCAGAAACATTTGTTACGTTAAGGTCCCAGCCATCCCGTCCACCGGAAGCATTGAATACTTCATTTAGTTTGTCTATTGCTTCGAACACGTCAGCATTTATCGCTCTTGCTGCATCGCTCCTATCGACCCCAAGTTCGCTGTATAGGTCGGAGACGCTTTCGTCAAACCTTATTGCCGCGTCCTGTGCGTTTATGAGACCATTTCTGAACAGACGCTGACCGGGTTCAACGTCTACGGTGCGCCAATCTGGAGAATCAAGTCGCTCACCAGTTATTTCGTCATAATATGGGCTTCGTGCCATCCGAACCGGAGCCCACGGAACGTTCGAATCCCAGTCATTGTTTTTTATAAAATTCAACAGCGTTCTTACGCCATTGGTAAATCCACCGAGTTCACCCGCATCCTGCATTTCTTTTGCTTTGCGCGCAGCAAATCTAGAGAACCGTGATGCACTAAATCCAAAACAATTCGTTCCGAACATGTCGGTGAACTGGTTTGCTGCTGGAGTGCCAGGAGGGCACCTGAACTTGTTCAGCTCATCTCTGACTACGCCAAATCGAGCAGCAGCCCGCGCAATTAGGTTGCCACCGGGCACCCTGGATGCGAGTGAGCGACCTGGCAGTGCCTTCTTTTCGACGCCATTTTCTTTTTCTGATAGCGCCCTAAGTTTTTCTCGACGCTCCTCAAATGACATGCCAGGAGTAATCGAAAATGCATCGATTAGCTCCCCTGACTCTTGGATGACGTCGTCAGTCTTGGGGTTGACTTTAAATTTTGTGAGCTGTATCTGTGGTTTTCGATTTAGCTCAATCAGCATTTCATCAAGGTTCTTGAATTTGCCAGTTGTCGGCTCAACCCAGCCGATATTCGGCATGGTGTCCATGCCGTTCTTGCTTTCGTGTGATGGAGTGATTACGAGTCTTTTACCTGGCTCCCACTTTGCCGCAGTCTCCCACCTATGCCCGAAAGCATCTGCCTCAACACCAGGTCTAGTGTCTCCAGTGAACTCTCGTTTTTTGTTGTCCGTATCCTCGTATGTTTGGCGATTTTGGCCAAGCGCCTTCACGGCTATATCTGCAAAAAGTCTTTCTTGTTTTGTTGATTCAAGGACAGAAGCCTTGAACGCGAGTGCCTTTTCGTCCACATCACCAAGTACGCGAGAGGGCGCGAGCATGCGTGACGATACGATTACTCGTTCCTTGTTCGTGAAATCACCCGTCATTACGGGTTCCCTTTTTCTTAGAGATTGTCGATTTGGTCTTCGAGCAGCTGGAACTCGACCAGCGAGGCGAGGAAATCTGCATCATTTGGCACCTCATTCTTTTCTGAAGCACCAGCAATCCAGTTTGCTGGAATCAAGCTTTCGAGCTTCAGAGCTCGCGCCCGCTTCATGATGTGCTTCTTAGCTGCTTCCTTATCTTTTGCTCGACCAAATGCCTGAATTGCATTGCGCAAATCAGCCTCTGTGACAATTGGGTATGAACCATCAGCAAGCGCCATGCCCTCTTTTGCGAGGTCCATTCTGCGCTCTTCGCTGAATGCGCGCTTTAGCGCAAGCTCAGCTGCTTCGGCTTCGATTGCCTCTGCCTCATCCTGCTCATATCTGTCATAACCGAGGACTTCTCCATCAAGCGCAACGAAAACATCGTACGACTTGCCGTCAAATCCTTCGATTTCAACTGCGTATGAATCGAAACCCTCGAAAACATCTGGCTCTACAGCAACTACATGACCGTCAAAAGACTTGACTGCAATTTCTGCAGCTTCTGTAAAGTCAATCAGCTTGTACTCAGATGCTTCTGACTTTTGTTCGAACTCGCTCATGTCGAGCTTGTGGAATCCCATTACCTCGGCAGTTGTGCCGTCGATGAAAACTTCCTTTACGTCGCCGCTCTTGGTCTGAACATCGACCACGAACATATCTGCGTCTGCGGAGTATCCGGAGTCGATTACGCGACCATTGAACATCTGCTCAGCGAGACCTTCGACATGCAGGATTCCAGGCATGCCCTTTTCTGCAATGCATCCACCAGGGCAGTCATCGCATACGGGAGCAGAACCGGCATATGCCTTACGCTCTAGCGAGCAGACATAGCCAGAAGCACCAAGCTCTGAAGGCGTAATGCCCATCGACTTGATTCTGGTTTGACGAAGTTCGTCCCAGTATTCGCTACCGGCATCAAAAGACTTTTCCTCTGTGTCTTCTTCTTCGTCTTCCTCTTCCATTTCCATTTCTTCATCGGACTCTGCGGCTTCTTCGCCGTCCTCTTCCATGTCCATGTCTTCTTCCATGTCCATGTCTTCTTCGTCTTCCTCTTCGTCCATTTCGCCTTCCGACATATCCATGTCTTCGGCCTTGAACTTACGGCGTCCCTTTGGACCCATTCCGTACATCTTCTCAGACTCTGGTGTCATTTCTTCGTCGTCTGCGTCCGTGTCGAGGTTTTCATCGTCCTCGTCCTCGTCCATCATGTCCATTTCTGGTTCAACGTCTTCCTGCATCTCTGGGACCATGCGCTTCTTACCCATTGAATCTTCTTCGCCTTCTGGCATTTCCTCATCGTCCATCTCGGCGTACATTTCCTTCATGGAAGGCTTCTTCTTTTTCTTCTTATCGCGAGAAACCATGTTCTCTGACATTTCTGGAATCATGTCTTCTGTCATTTCTTCTGACATGACGCTCTTTTCGTTGAGTTCTGAGACTGGAACCATCTTCATCTCAAGTGGCACTGCGCCACACTTGGCGCAAATCTTTGCGCCCTTGACAAACCCGCACTCGCCAGAAGCAAGTCCTTTCGCGCACTTCAGCACGTTTCCGTCGCTGTCGATGCTGACATTCACCTTCTCGTCGTAGCTCATAGAACTCCTGTTTGTGCAGGAAAATGACCGGTCTGGACATTAACCATTAAATTGTGCTCTAAATTATAACGTATCATGTCGCAGCAGCGTGAATTAGCAACATTAAGTAATTTCTTCAAATTTATTTACTACTGAAAATCTTCCTACTCTGCTGTTCCTGATTTACCGAACATTGTTCGGCCTTCTTCCTGAAGTCTCTTGCGTGCAGTTTCTAGCTGCTCTTTACTGAAAATGTCATCAATGGTGTGGCTAGTGCCAAATATTTCATTGAAACGATTGACCACTTCTTGAAGTTCATTTCCTGAATATCTTGGCTCATCTCCCTTGATTTTGCTGAAAGTCTTGCCTCTTGTCTTTGCGGCATTGCTTAGCAGCGCCGAAAGATTGCTTGTCCCGAGTATGTACTCTTTGTTTTTCTTTGTGTTCCCGCCAGCATCTTTTTGCGTTTTAGAGATGAACTCAACCATCGCTTCAGCGACATTCGCCTTGCTTGCTCTCAGTTCGCCGTCAAGTTTTGAGCCGCTTTCTGGCCAAACGCTTTCCGCATTCTGAATCATTCCGGTTCTAATCATTTCTTGTATCGCTGCAACCGGAACACCGTCGGTTTCCCACGATTTTCTATCTTTAGGGTTTGTCAAACCAACATCATCCATGCCAAATGACTGTCTCATTCTCTCTCTCAACTGGGTCATCCACTCTTCCCTGTCGAGCCCGAGGCTGTCCACCAGGTTGTCAAGCTTAAAGTCCTTGCGGGATGTTTTTGCTCCGGCTGGATTTACTTGATTCACTGTCGGTGCTGGTGCTTCTGGAACGAAATCTGGCATTCCCTCGTAAATCAAGTCTGCTTCTGCGGAAACTTCTCCGTCAGCATCTTCTGGATTGTTCGTGAAACGTCCAGTTGCTCTGAATTTTGCAATTGGGTCAACTTCTCCAAGTGTCGCATACTCATCAGAAGAAATAATTTCATTTTCTTCTCTATCCATCCAGAACGGATATGCATCTTTGCCAAATGTCTCGATAATGAATCTGTCGCGCATATTGGCTCTGCCGAGATTTTCTGCAAACCGCTGAGCGGATGACATCTTGTCTACGCCAGGCTCGTCTGACGTGACGGGTGAAAACAGTCTCCATCCACCGAATTCTGGCCTATTACCGAGTTCGGAGATTAGGAATCTGACGGCATTATTCGAAATTCCGGCATCATCGTCGGAAAGTTTTTTCACATCCTGCGGCGAAAGGTTAAGCAACCTTGCTAGGTCAGCGTTCGAAATTGGTTCAGACTTGGTCCACTTAACATCGGCAATTGTGTTGTCTGGATTTCTCACAACATCAAATTCTGTTGGAATTCGAATTGATTCTTTGAGATTCTTTACCGGAAGCATCCAAGTGTCAGAATCTGGGTTTGAGAGATTTGCATTTCCAGATACGCTGCCGATTGTCACCTGAGGGCGTCGCTTCATTGCGGCAGCAGCCTTATCGAGACCCTCATTTATCTGACGACGACGCTCTTTCACTGTTCCAGACTTGCTTGATGTATCTAGTGTTATTCCGCGTTTTCTAAAACCATCCCAGAATCTTCTGGCAAACTCGAATGACTCTCCAGTCTTTGAGCCTCTAATTGCAGCAAGATTTGTTGCATTGATATTGTCGGCATATGTCGCGCCACTTGCCATACGGCGAGACTTTCTGTCTGCCCTATTCGTTCCATTAATACTTCGCGGAGCACTTGGTGCTGCTTGTGTTGGATTCGGTGCGGTTTCTGGCTGATTCGGCACAGATGCTTCTGTCTGCTGCGCCTCAACGCCACCGCGTAGTCGAGCTCTTCTGTTTTGGCGATTTGTTCCTGACGAAGTTGGCATTTCTGGCAGCGCGGCGTCTACGCCTCTACCGCTAGAAAGTATTTCGCGTGCACCATCTGGGAATACTTGTTCGCCACCGGTAAATGGGTTCCAGAAACCAGATGGCTGCTGCTGTTCTTCAGTGAGGAACTTCTTGACGTACTCAAAACCCTTTGGGTTTGTGGTTGGGTCAATCAGCCAAGATGTTGCTTCAGACATCTGAATTCGCTTCTTCGCGCGAGTTGCAGCTACGTAGATTAGGTTCTCCATTTCGCGGCTGATGTCTGTTCCCGGAACAATTTCTCCAGTCGGAGTGAATTCCGGCTTAAAGAAGTCATTCCCCATTACGACGTTATCGAACTCAAGTCCCTTGGCTGCGTGTGTCGTGAGGAACGATGCGTCGACTTCCGGCTCATTTGCTGTGTCGGTAATCATTTTGCCAACGAGGCTCAATATCAAACCAGTCTCTTCTGGCGTATCACCCTTTATTCTCACGGCGTCATACGCAGGAGCATTTGATGAGCCGGCTTTACGTGGCACGTATTGCTTTTCGATTGTGACTTTGCCCTCGAGGTTAAGGTCTTTAATCATCTTCTCAATACGACGGCGCATAGCTGGCTTTTCGCCATTCTTGTCGCCGGTGTACTGAATTTTTCCTGATGCATCCTTGAACTGGTAAACGTCGATTATTCCTTCTCCAGAAATAATTACGCCGTTTTCCCACTGTCCATCAGGTCCGAGCTGCTCTGTGTCGAGCTTCCAGAAAACTTCTCTGCTTGGTGTCTGGCCGGTTGGGTTTGGAATGATATTGAATCGCTTATCACGATTCATCTTGTATGCGCCCTTGGCTCCTCCGCCACCCTTGCCGGCTTTTAGTTTTCCAAGCGCTATGAGTTCTGCACCAGAGACAGTCGCTGATGTTCCATCAATATTCTTGAACGGGTCAACATCGAGTGGTTCTTCGATTTCTCGTATTCTGGCCCGCATAAGAACTTCACCGGTCTTGGGGTCTTTGCGGCCAAGCAATCTATTGAGCCAATCAAGCGGAGAAAGTTGATTTCCTTCTGCGTCTCTCACCTGCAGAAGCTTGAGCATTGAGCCGAGCTGACCGTAAGAGGACTTCTGTCCAGCTCTCTTCTTGACCTCTTCCATCGTCCATGCGTTGCCGATAATCTTCGATTCACGTGGCCGAGTTCCGACTGGGCGAAGTATGTACTGGTAGTGCCGCAAGAACTCCACCATGTCTCGATATTTCTCTGCTGGAAGACCAACAATCTTGTCTGGGTGTGCACTAATGAATTCAAGCGCAGCGGTCAGCGTGTCTCTGTTCGAATATGAGATGTATGCCCACGTGCCATCTGCGTTGGTCGGTATCTGGCGATAAAGGATTCCCTCTGCCTCTGGGACAAGATATGAACGGGCTTTGCTTAGCAGCTCATTTCGCTCATTTTCTGGCATGTCGGATAGTGGCTGACCATTGGGGCCGGATATTCCGTACTTTCGCTGAATTGAATCAAGCTTCTTTTTGAGGTCATTGCCCTTCAGCGTTCCAAGATTCAAATCATGTTCAACAACGCTTTGTAGGCGACCAAATAGCTTGTAGTCCGCAGATACGGTGTCTACGCCATTTTCTCTGTCGTTCATATTTCCACGGCCGAGAATCAGGTTGCCAAGGAATGCAACCGTTTTTCCATAACGGAATGAGTCTGTGAGCGTAAGGTTGAAGTCTGGGTCAAGTCTTGCAAACGAGTCCGATGAACCACGGAAGCCATAAATTGACTGACGTGGGTCTCCAACCATAACCATCGCGAGATTATTTTCTTTGATGTTGTCTTCGATTACTCGCTGTAGTACCGGGTTGACGTCCTGTGCTTCGTCAAAGAAGAATACGGATAGCGGTTTATCCTTTGTTGCGTATCTTCTGCGCAGCGCACCACGGGCACCACCGCCCGTATAAACAAAGTCAGTTCCATCAACCTGAACTACTGCACCCGGGTCAAGCTTCTTGTCCTGAGCTCTTGCGTCCTTGACTTTTCTCGTACCGTGACCGACCATTCCGGCGTCTGTTCTCAGATTCGGTTTCTGTAGCGCCCAGAGTTTTACTTGCTGGTCATAGTTTGGAAGTACGTTCGACTTTGGGTCGAGCGTGTCTGTCCACATTTTCTGTACAAGCGATACCCATTCTTCTGGTATCTCTACGAATTCTGTTTCTGCCGGGTCGACTTGTCCACCAGAGTCACGAATCTGCTTATTTCTCTCAATCTCGTGTGGTCGTAGTTTGAAGTGTTTTGCACTGAGTTCGTCATCATCGCTTTGCGAATATCTGGTGAGCGCATTAATCAGTACAAGACCAAAGTCGTCTCCTGAAAGCTGAGTTCCCTCATGGGCGAGTCCCTCTGGATACTTGTCAGAGAAGTTGTAATGTTTTGCAACGTCTCGACCACCGCTACCGGTTTCGAATGAAACGTAGCCAAGGCTTCTAAATCCAACCTTCTTCATACCGGTTGTATCTACTGTTTTGCCGCCAAACCCTTCGGCTGATGTTGCTTTCTTTGATTTTGGATTAGCCGAAGAATAATATTCGTTTCCTGCACCTATTCCAATTTTCTTGAGCTTTTCCTTGAACTCCGACGAGATTCCTGGTCTATCTTCGAGCAACAATGACCAATATGCCAACTGGTTAATCGATGAGCTACCAGTATTGTCTGGCATTCTTCTTGCTGCTTCTGCAGCATTTTTCTTGTTAAACGTGATGTAGTAGAACTGCGAATCTGGCTGTTCTTTCGCCATTCGGATTGCCGCAGTTTCAACTGTTGTTGTTTTGCCTGCACCAGCTCCGGCGCGAACAGCAACAAGACCGCCCTCCCCTGTTCTGGTCAGGTGGGCAACTGCATCCATCACATCTTTTTGTTCATCTGTTGGCTCAAACTTAAGCCCGAACTTCTCCATGAATGAGCCCTCAGAACGCTCAATCTTGCGCTTCGAGTCTTTTGCTCCAACGATTGGTCCACGACCAGACGAGAGTCTCTTGTTTATCTGGTTGTAATAATTTCCGTCTTCGTCTTTAATTACGAATCCGGTAATTCCACTCGACAGTCTGTTGTTGTCGTAATCTTCGATGAGAGTTTTAACAGCAGATGGACCGGTTCCGCGAACACGAACGCGTTGCGTTACTTTTGGCACTGGGGAAGTTGTGGATGTTGGCTTTTTCTTTGGAATAGGAATTGTTATCCGTCCAACGATTGGTGCCTCAATCGTGTAGTCCTCTTTGCCTTTGCGCTCACCATCTGGTACGCCAGCGCGCTTGCGTAGCGTGGCTGACTTATTCATGATGTAGTCAACGGCCTGCTGTGCGCCTTCGATTGCTTGTCTTACCTTGCTTGGGTCGTCTTTGAGAACTTTCAACCAACCAGACAGGTACTGGATGTGGTCCTCGCGAACCTGTGGCTCAAGACCAAGGAATCCCATCGAGAATGACGCGCCTATTTCTGCAATGAGTTCTTCGAACGCATACGCCTCATCCCCAAACTTCCCACCCTTGGTTCTGTCAAGACGAGATGGATGTCCGGTCCAGTGAATTACCTCATGAAGAACCGTGCCGTAGAAGCCGACTGGTTCGATGAATGTTTCGAAAGGAGGAACGAAAATTTCATCAGTCGCAGGTCTGTAGAATGCTCTGAATCCTTGCTCTGTGAATTTCGGATTTATTTCCTTAATTACATTTTCAATGTCTTCCACTCTTTGCGCTGGGTCGAGTTTTTCCTGCTCTGTTGTCTTGTATACCCAGTCAGGTAGCCCATCCATCTGGTCGGCATTGAATACGAGCTCTACCTTGTATCCCTTTTGTCCAATCGGAATACCATTTTGGTCTTTTATGTCAAATGGAACCAGTACGCCAACGCCAATTTCACCTGGCTTTGGTTTTGCCTTCTTGTTCAATTCTCGCCACTGGCTTCTTCCTGCCCAGCGATTTGTTTTGTAATTGCGCTTCGATGCGACATGCGACAGGAGAAGCTGATTCATACCCTGGTAAGCACGGTTTCTTCTCGTTGGGTTTCTGCCGAAGAACTCTGGAGTTCTCCATGGCATATTCCATATGCCCTTCTTTGTTGGGTCTTTAATTATTTCTTCGAGCGAAGCAATGATTGATTCGCCCATTTGCTGATACATGTCTTTGATTCGTGCATCATTAGCTTCCTGGTCTTCCTCTTTTCCTGAGGAAAGCACCTGTCCATCCTTGTATCTCCATAGAGGGCCGAGATAGTCCTGCTTTTCGCGACGCGTTCTCTTTCCTTCTGGCTTATCCAAGAATGCCTGGAATCCACTTGAAATTCTTGCTGTTGGCTCTGGAGCTCTTGCTGCTGAGTTTCTCCTCATCTCAGCCATGTGGCGTTGCTCTGCTTGGCGAATTTCGGTTCGTGTTACTCCAAGCTTCTTTGCCATGTCTTCGAGCGATGTGCCACCCATACGCTCTTCGTAAATATCTTGGTCGGTGTAGTCTTCTGGCTCTTTTGCTCTAGCAGGACGCTGCGTGACCTTTGGACGAGGAAGTTCCTCGCCAAGAAAATCTCTAATTATTCTGTCGTACGTCTCTATCCCTGTTTCATCAAAGGGAAGATTGTCGTCACCGTAAGGATTGTCTGGGTCGAAATCATCATCCAGTGCCGGAAGTCTGCCGGACGAAAGTTTCCTTGATGGCTTATTCGGACCTGCATCATCGAACCCATAAGAGTTCATCCATTTGGCAAGAGCTTCCTTGTCATTTGGGTCCCATGAATTTGTTACAGGCCTGCGCTCATATACTTCGTTTCTAAGCGCACTCTCGATACCGTCAATAAATTGACGTTCTCCATCTTCTCCGACATATTTCTTATCTTTGTTCTTTTCGTTGTCTCCAACAAAAAATTTATTTGTCGCATCAAGATAGGTTCCCATGCTGCGCACGAAGTCGTAGTACCACTCGTTATACGCTGATGAACTCTTTGCCTTTTCGTCAAATTTTGCTGGACGCTTCTTGACGTCTCCCTGCCACATTCTTCTCGCCTGGTTGTAACCAAGTTCTCTACCGCGCAAAAATTCTGCAGAGCGCGTTTTGTCTGTTTGGTAGCGTGGAACTTCTTCCCACCCAAAACCTTTGTCAACCCAGTCTTGGGCAATTTTGTCAAAGTCGGCTCTTCTTGCCTTTTCGTCAGCCGCAACGCCAAACTTTTCTTCAACTTGTTTGCCAAGTCCATGACGCGAAGTATTGAATCTTGACTTCCTGTCTTCACCGGATGAGAGGGGCTTGGATGGTTTGTCTGGAGTTGCTCCTTGAACGCCAACAAAACGTGGTCGTGTTGTCCCTTCGTCCACCCAGCCGTCATTATCTGGGTCGAAATCACTTCCTGTTGGACGCCTATTTCCTGGCGTTCCGGCTGTTGGCATGTCGATGTCGCCGCGTCCACCACGCCTGTTGCGTCGACCACCAATAGATGGTCTGTCAATCAATCTGCTTCCGATGTAGCTCCCAAGTCTCCGGCCAATGGCCTTTGACTCGAATTCGGAGCTATCTAGAAATTTTTTTTTTATGTTTTGCAGAGCGTTGTCGACGGCTTCGATGAATTCCAAACTTATGCCCGACTTGAGAACTATGCCATCAATATCAACTTCTGCATCAACCATGTAGTAATCGAGAATTGGGTCGATTTCCTGCTTGACGTGGAATGCGTCATTTGGGTGCAATGGAATGCAGTAAGGCTCATCAAATGAATCCTCATCTTTGCCGAACTCGGCAAGAGACTTAAACTTTCTGCGCTTCTTTTTTCTTGCCCCTGCTGCACCGCGAAGCATTGCAAGAACAAATTCGCCTGGGTACTTAACCTCGAGGTCCTCGATATATTCGTCAACTTCTTTGTCTGATTCGATTTCGTATTCCTTCTTGCCAATTCCATCGACGTTTACAACGCCTTTTGGAATTACGGCAAATCTGCACTTGCCTTCTGGCTCAATTGCCATGTCAACAATCTTGCAGGAGCCATCATTCTGGAAGAAGACACAGTTCGAGCACTTTACGCCAATTGAGGCAACTGGATTTTCTGATGCTGGCTTATACCCAGCCCATACACCATCTTTATCCTCGTTGAACTTGCCATGCCGTTTAACAATTTTTAGAAGTGCATCGCGGAGGTCGGCTTCCTCTTTGTCCAAGTTGTTTTTGTCAATCGGCTTTTCTCTGCCCTCTTCGTATTGAACAGCAGGTAGTGGAACAACCACAACACCTTCCATTCCTGGTTTTACGGCGATAGGCATAGATGGCATCTGTTGCGGACGAACTATTCTTCGTGGTTCGTTTGCAGGCATCATCATTGGCGCGGCCTGAGGGGCCACTGGTCTCTGCATAACGATTTCTTCTGGCGGACCAAACATCATTCGTCCACCATTGCGACTCCAGCCGCACTTAAACCTCTTCACCGAGCCATCTGCGACTCTTCTTGCGAAAGTGAGATTCTCGTCGTCCATTTCCATGAGCGAGATTTTTGAGCCAAGCATGCTTGAAAGCTGCTTTTCTATTTCGAATTTGTTTGGCTTTTCATCATCCATCATCATGACGGAGCCTTCTTCGCCGTAAGGGTCATCTGCTTTTACAGAGATGGTTCCTGTCAGTTGATTTGCACCATGCAGAACTGGCGAAACTTCGTATAGTTCAAGTTCGTAAATTACGTTGGCTTGTGATTTCTGGTCGTACTGAGCACGAAGGGTCTTGTAGCCAATCGACCACTCCTGCTCTTCACCGAAGAACGCGACCATTGCAAACGCTTCTCGCCCTTTTTCTGACTGAAGATTAAATTGAACCTTTGCGAACAGACCGCCGATGCCGGCAATCTTCATCTTCATCGGCAAGCGCGGGTCGGATGGTGGAACTTCATAAATCTCAAGAACTTTTCCGATTGGGTCGTTCCAGTTGTGGCCCCATACAACGCGAGGCTTGCGGCGCTGGAGGCTCTTTGTAAATGCACCGCTGGCGCAAATATCGCCTACGGAGTCTTTATTTCCAATGCCAGCAACGAAACATTCGACAATTCCCTGCATTTCATCGAGATTTACAGACCCAGCTTTCTGTGATGCTGAGCCGAGCGATGTCGACTTGTATTCGAACTGGTCAGTGGTCATTTAATTCGCTTTCACTAAGACTCAATAGATGATAAACGACCAGATAAATCTGCAGTGCAAGTATTGAAAATAGGTTCCTATTTACAGAAACTATTTAGTGAAACTGTCAGAACTGGGCAAAGTTCCAAGCTCGGCGCGTCTCTTCTTCCGCTATTTCAACGTGCTCTTTGGCCAAAAGATTTGCATACATTTCAATCAGTTCTTGCCTGAAAGACGAGAATCTTCTCTCCTCATCCGAGTAGACGAAAGATTTGAGCATGATTTCATTTATGTTTAGCGCTGTTTGCTCGTTAATTTTTTTGATATTTGCAACGTGCGAGTCGACTGCTTTCAGGAACTCAAGTGGTGGTATGGCCCTTGGCGACAGGCCCTTTGTCTGCATTCTTTCGCGTTTTGATTCATGTGAGTCATTGATTATTGCGGAAATGACTGGTTTGAGGTCATCCTCAAACTGCTTGTTCCATGAGTCAATGGAAAGAATGGAATCTATGTCAAGAGTTCCAGCCATTAGGCCCTTCCTTGCCTTGCTGCCGCCAGACTTTTCCAGAACAACTCTCTGCTGTCTTTCAAGAATTCTTTCGATTCCGCGAGACAATATTTCGGACCAGCGCTCGATTGACGTTTCAGTCCTGTCTTCCACAACCGGTTCTGCGGCCTTGTACTGCATTTCTCCGCTTTCGGCCGTAAGCGCCCCTGGCGGAGTTGGTGCTGCACCAGTTTGTGGCGCAGCGGCCTCTGCCGGAAGAGTGCTTTGCGCAAGCTCTCCAGTCTGTGCCGCCTCTGCCATTGCTCCTTGCATTGTATTCGGGTCAAGAGGGACGTTCTCGGTTGGGGGAAGTTGTCCTGGCATCGGAGGCATTCCTGGGATTGGGGGCATCCCCGGAGCTCCTGGCATTCCAGGTGCCGCACCCGGAACCATTGCAGTGTTTTCTTCCATCTTTTTCTTTGTATTTGCAATCGGAATCAAGTTTGGATTAGCGAGTAGCGAGTCGGCCAAGTCTGATTCAACTTCTTTTCTTGATGAACCAATTCTGTATTCGTTACCGCTTATCAATCCAGCTTGGAATTCTGTGAGCAAATACCTATCGCGCTCTTGTTTGTAAAGCTGAAGAATCGGAACCTCGCTCGTGTCGAAGTCGACATAGTTCTTATCGTCAAGTTCATCCAGAGCACGAGCTATTGGTTCGAGGTGAGGAAGCATTGTTTCCATCCAGAACACTCTGATTTCTTCTGCAGCGTTGCTGAATGTTCTTCCAGCTGCATTGCCGATAACAGACTCTGGCACACCGAATGCTGCAAGAATTTCTTCTTTTGTTACCTGACGCATTTGGATGTAAGCAGCATCTCGCGGGCTTGCTGATGTGTCTACAAAATCAACACCATCGTCTGCTGCGATTACCGTGGTATGCCCGGCCTTTGAAAGGTTTCCACGGAATCTGCTCTTTAGTTCTTCTTTATCGTCTTCATCGATTTCTCCACGGACAACAAGCAATCCACCAGGACGTCCGTCATTGAGCAAATAGTTTCTGTTGTACAACTTTGCAAGATTTTCAATCTCGATAGCTACGCCAGACGCTTCAAGCGGTGTGAGCGAAAGATACGGGTCAAGTGGATGCGGCCTGCGAATCCAACAAACATCTTCCGGCTTCAGGATTACCTTGTCCCCATAAGGCATGGCGACTTCGTAGCCAGAAACGAATGTCTTGGGGTGAGGTATTGGCGCAGTCGCTTGAGGCGGTAGAAGATTTAGGGCGATGATTCCGCCATCTCGACCACGTATTTTTTCAATGAACGCACCTCGTGTACCGAGGAGAAGCTGAGCGGAGAGCCTGTATCTGAAGATAAAACTATTTTCTCCAACATTCGCTCTGGTGTTGAGTAGCTCGAGAAGATTCGACCGAGCTGCTTCCTTGCCGACAATTATTTCGCCCTTATTTGAATTATCTTTGCGCAGAATTATCGGTAGTCTTGCCTGATTTCCGGCAATCGCATCGATACACCTATTTACCCAGGTAATTTTCGACATACCTTCGCGGTATGCACGCTCAATATCCCATGAGTCTCGGTATGGCTTATTTACTAGCCCTGGGTTTGCCGAGATTGGTGCGCCAAAGGCAATCGCTTTGGTGTCAGATGACTTGAGTGATTTGTTTTTTGGAGAGTTCCAACCCATATTTTATCTACTCAAGCCCTAATAGAAATCCGAATATTCCACAACCAACACCAGCAACAATCAAGCCGACGGGCATGGCAATAAGGCCAGCACCTACGCTTGTTAATATTATAAATGAAAGCATGAATAAATTAGCGAAAGTACGGCGATTTGATGCAGTCTTGGCCCTTAAGCGGAATTTATTAACTGCTTCTTTTAATTTGGGCATATAAGATACAGTAGCGCATAATTTACGATTGTCCGTGGACAAGAAGACGCCGAGATATTCATATGACACAAAAGCCAAACTGGAATGAAGTTTTGGAATATCTGCAGCCGAAGTTGCCGCCGTTCTGCCCAGAAGAGCCATCGATAAACCAAAAAGTTTTTTTAAGAACGAATTCAATTGAAGCTTTATTCGGTGGAGCGGCAGGAGGCGGCAAGTCAAGCGCTTTGCTAATGGCTGCACTTCAGTACGTTGATGTACCTGGGTACTCCGCGATTCTATTCCGCCGTACCTTTGCCGACTTGTCCCTGCCTGGAGCGCTCATGGACCGTTTCCGCTCGTGGATGTCGAACTATGACGATGTCCACTGGAACAGCAATACATTCATTGCCACATTCCCGTCGGGGGCTCGCATTTCGTTTGGATACCTTAATAATGCCAATGACTATTTACGTTATAAAGGTTCGGAATTCCAGTTCATCGGCATGGACGAGGTTACAGAAATCCGTGAGTCTGACTATCGATACCTGTTCTCTCGTCTCCGTCGTCCTGCCAGCGGTCCGATTTCTCAGGTTCCCTTAAGAATGAGGTGCGCGTCAAACCCTGCCCCCAACTGGGTTCGGCAGAGATTCATCGTGGAAGGACGAGAACAGAATCGAGTTTTCGTTCCATCAAAACTGACCGACAACCCAGGAATTGACGCAGAATCCTACCGTCAGTCGCTTGCGGCCCTTGACCCTGTCGAAAGAAGACGCCTCGAAATGGGTGACTGGTGGTCAACTACTCTTGGAAGTCTTTTTGAAAGAACTTCATTTATTATCATCGACTCAGAAGAAATTCCAGAAATCAGAAGTTCTGCTCGTGTCGTTAGATTCTGGGACCTTGCTGCCACCGAACCATCGCCAAGCAATCCCAACCCGGACTGGACGGTTGGAACGCTGATGATGTTTGACGGGGGAATCGCATACATCCTCGATGTGAAAAGAGCGCGGGTCAAGGGCGAGAAGGTGGAACAGCTAATCGCCCAGACCGCTAACGAAGACGGACACGGTGTATCGATACGTATGGAACAGGAACCTGGCTCATCGGGCAAAGCCCTCGCCGACCAGTACGCCAGGTATGTCGTTCCTGGGTATGACTTTGCGGCTATCCGCTCCACGGGAGATAAAGAGACCAGAGCGCGGCCATTTGCTGCAGCCGCCGCCAATGGAAACGTTCGCCTAGTTCGCGCTCCATGGCTGACCGCGTGGATGGATGAATTTTCTGCGTTTCCTGAGGCTTGTGACCACGATGACCAAGTTGACTCTGCTGTGGGTGCTTTTACTTTTTTAACTGGCTTGGGGTTGCCGCAGAGAAAGCGCGTCTCTATACTGATTTAGAAATTAGTTTCATCACTACTGAATTTAAAGGGGTAATTAAATGAACGCCGTAGAAAAGATAGAGCAAATTCGCGCACTGATTTCAGAACTGGATACAGAACTTCAGTCCATCGCTGATTCTGGAATCGAAATTTCAGCTGCTTGTGCAATTCTCGCTGATGTCAATTTCTTGAAGCGCGATTTGGGATTTGCCTATGACGGCTATGCCCACCTGGTCGGCCAACTCATGGGCTCAACAGAATCGGTCAAGCTGGATAGTGGCGCAGAAATTGAAAAGAAGTCTTCATACGACAGAAAAGCGTGGGACCACAAGGCGCTCGCTTCAGCGGTTTCCGACAAATTGGTAAAGATGTCAATCGACATGGATACTGGCGAAGTACTGAAGTCGCCACGAGAAATCGCGATGGACATGGTCACCTACTGCGCCCCATCCTACTGGCGAGTAAAAGAACTCAACAAAATTGGTATTAACCCAGATAATTATTGCGAAGTTGGCGAACTGAAGACTAGCATCATCGTTCGTAAGCCAAAAGATTCCGAATAAACACACCACCAAGGGATACAAAACACAATGGAACAGAATCAAGTTAAAGACGCCTCTGCGATTATGAAAGAACTGTATGCGCAGTTTCCGCAAGAGTCAGAGCGAACAATCGTTAAGAGCGGAGTAGAGCTTGTCTACCTGCCAATCAGCGAAGTAATTAATCGCCTCAACAAGGCACTCGGCGTTGGGGGATGGTCGTTTGAAATCATCTCAGTTCGTCGTGACGAAATTGACCAAGACGAACTTGTTGCGCATGTCGTGCTAACTGCCGACATTGGTGACAAGCGGGTCGTCAAGCATGGATTTGGTGGGTCAAACGTCAAGCGAGCAAAGAGCACGCAGAAGCCAGTCGACCTCGGCAACGATTTCAAGGGCGCAGTATCTGATGCCCTCAAGAAAGCCGCACAGCAGTTGGGTGTTGGTCTTTATCTTGCTCGTTCGGTTGATGCGATGGACGCCGAAGAAGCAATTCTTCTTGACGCATCAGACGATGGTTTTTCACGTGTTGCAGAGCAAGTACCGGCCCCTGCTCTTTCCGAACTTGAGGAAAAGTGGAATACGTTTATCGACATCACCAAGGGGCTGAAGAAAGAACAGAAAGATGAGTTGAACTCATTCTGGTCCACGCACTCCGGCGGACGACCCAAGCCGACTAAGTCAAGCGCCACAATGGATGACCTGCAAGCACTCATAACAGAGGCACTGCGAATCCAGTTCGGTGGGCAGTATGTCACAAATTCCTGATGGTGGATTTGTTGCTCCAGAGTATCTATCGCCTTCATCGATAGGAACATTCCGGCAATGTCCGCAGAAATTCAAGTACAGCAAAATCGACGGACTTCATGACCCGAGTGGTCAGGAGGCAATCCTTGGAAACTTTGTTCATGATGTGCTTGAGGACCTGTATCGACTTCCGCCAGAGCTAAGAACTCTTGAGCAGGCAAAAGATATTGCTCGTAGTCAATGGGCGAATAAATGGTCGGCAGAGGCCGCATCTGTAATCCATACAGATAAGGAGCTGAATCGTTTCCGTTGGGCTGCGTGGTGGTGCATCGAAAACCTCTGGTTGATTGAAGACCCTTCCACCTTGAACCCATTTGGTCTTGAGTCATTTGTCCGTGGAGAAATAGGTGGAGTAAAGATTCACGGCTACATAGATAGGTTGAGCGTTAACAAAACCAGCGCAAAAGTAAGCGATTACAAAACAGGAAAAACACCAAAGAAAAATTATCTTTCGGATAAGTTTTTTCAGCTAATTGTTTATACTCAACTGCTGTCTAGTTTGGATATCGATGTAGATGACAAATCGGTAGAGCTGCTTTACCTGAAGGATGGGGTCAAGTTTGAGAAAGACGTTACGTCTGATGACATCAAATCGACGATTGAATTAATACAAACAACAAAAGACGAAATTGATAGGTGCTGCAAGACTGGTGAATTTGTCGCCAATAAATCAATTCTTTGCAATTGGTGTGGCTTCAAGTCAATCTGTCCTGCGTGGAAAAATTAATAAGCCAAGGAGAAAATAATGCAAGTTTTAAACGACGACTCATTTGCGCGCATGGTTGCGGAAGAGGTTAAGAACAAACTCTCGCCAACCCACAAGCAGGTCCTTCTCGAAAAAGAGAATTGGGGAAGATGGAAGGATGCCCTTGTCGCTCTTTCTGAGAATCTGCAGAATCAAATTGACAATATTGAATCCGATGCAGAATCCGATAATCTGCGCTACTCGTCGCTCGGCCCTGCTGGCTCGAAGCTTGGTCGTGAGGCAAGTTCTTACTACGACACAAAAGCGACTCGCGTAAAAAGGTTTAAGTTTCATGTCGACAAACGCCTCGATGAGGTGATGAACATGATTGAAACCGGTGCGGAAATACAGACCGACGGCTGGGACCAGGTCGAGTTTTTACGTCGGGCGATTGTCACTCATCGCGCACTAATGAGGTCATTTGATTTGGAAGATACCGCTATTGACAGGGCACTATGGTCTACACTTGACAATAAGTGGCTGTTTGATTCTGTGACTAGCGATAATTTGTAACAAAGCCACACTTAATGTGCCCAGCAGGGAGATTCACGCTCTAAACATGTAATAGGAGATTCGTATGCTTCGTCGTAAAAAGCCATTGAAGCGCACGCCGATAAAGCGTTCAGCAACAAAAGCAAAGCCGCGAAAAGCAATTCGCAAACGAAGCAAAAAAATGTCTGATACATATGTGGAGCGCCGAAAGCTTGTTGAGAAGGTTCTTCAAGAACGACCGCTGTGCGAAGCATGCAAAATATTTGCTACACACGACGGAAAAATAACTTTCAACCACCATCTAAGCAGAGACCTGCATGAGGTTGTTCGTCGCTCACAGGGCGGCTCAATTTTGGACGAAGAAAACATCCTGGCTGTATGCAGGCCTTGTCATACAAGAATTACCGCCAACCCACAACTCGCATTTGACCTTGGTCTCGCAAAGCACGGCTGGGAAAGATAGTTTTTCGAAGACAGATACACAAAGTGTACATATTCTGTAAATTTTAAATATTCAACTTATTTATACCTTTTTGCATTTGTGTTTGTGTACTCTTATAACTCTTAGGACCGTTATAGGTGCGAGGGCCGGGTGTACAGGGCAACGTGCTGCACCCGGTTCTTGCATGTCCAAAATTAAACAAATTAATTTTTAATTGGTTTACTAATCAGTATTTATTTTTAGTGTTACGATTTCTCCATCTAGCCAGTATCTACTCTTAGCGAGAGAAAGGCAGGTGGTCAAAGGTCTAGTAGCGAAAGCTACGGCAAAACTGCGGAAGACGTAACAACCACCAACGCCAGTAGCACCCGCCGGACAGGCTAGAAGTTCGGCGGGTCTTTGCTTTTTTCGATTAGTATCTGCAAAGTGAATATCCTTGCATTAGACCTATCTCTGACATCAACCGGTTACTCGCACAATGGGGAAACTGGAATTATCTCTTGCAACGGAACTGGTCCGTATCGTCTTTCGTACGTAAAAAACGAAGTAGAAAAGCTAATTAATCAGTTCTCGATAGATATTGTCGTACTTGAGGGGTATTCCTTCTCATCAAGGAATTCGCAGGCCCATTCAATCGGCGAGCTTGGCGGAGTAATTCGTCTTTTATTGTGGGAACGCGAAATAGGATTTATCGTTATTCCTCCTACTTGCCGTGCCAAATTCGCAACCGGAAAAGGAAACGCTTCTAAAAATGAAGTTATTTCTTCAATATCTGCAAAAACCGGCATGGTGTGGCAAAACCCTGGGGCAGACGACAAGTGCGATGCATGGGTGATGGAGGAGATGGTTCTTTACAAGGTTGGTAAGGCACAATTCGATTGGCCATCGACACACGTTTCAGCACTCGACAAAGTAGATTGGAGTGGGCTGGACATCTACAAAGCAGCGCATGGAGATTTATGAGAAATAACCCTATAAGCCAGGTCGAAATCGAACAGGAATTACTGCGATTGATGGACAGGCTAGAAAAAGAAACCGAACAATTTGAGACGCTTGCCATGGATTGCTCAAAGAAAGAAGCTTTGTATAAATCCAATTGGGCAAAGGAATATCTTTCTGCAAAGGGCTCAATCAAGGAAAGAGAAGCCTGGGCCGACTACAAGATGGACCAACAAAATTTTGAATACAAGTGTGCTGAAGCTTTGGTTAAATCAAAACGAGAAGCATTGCTTTCACTTCGTGCATCAATGGATGCAATTAGAACACTCAATGCGAATGTCAGGACCCAGGTATAGATATGGCCAATGGAATACATGAGTCGCTGCTTTCTCTCGCCGTCGACATAAACACCCTATTCCCACTTGACAATAATCCACGACGCGGAAATGTTGAAGCAATTATGTCTTCATACGCAGAGTTTGGCCAAATAAAGCCAATTGTTGTGCGACCCAACGGTGACGGAACATCAACGGTGATTGCTGGTAATCATCAATTCGAGGCAGCAAAACGTCTTGGCTGGGACAAAATTGCAGTCGTTGAGTACGACGTAGACGACAAACGAGCAATTGCCTTCGCGCTTGCAGACAACAGAACAATGGAACTTGGCTACACGGAGCCAGAGCTGCTAAATGAATTTGTCTTGGAAATTAGCGACTACTACCCGGAGCTAATGGACGGCCTTGGCTGGGACGAGTTTGACATTGCGGAGCTAGAGCAAAAATCTATTCGTGACAGTCATCAGGTTATTGAAAGCGGTGACTATCGTCCACCGGTCATTACGAATCCAAACGCCTCATTTGACAACCCTGACGATTTTCTTGAGGATGAGCAAGATGAAGAAGACACCCCAGTCCGTCCGCAGCCTTCTGTTGATATGAGCGCAGTTGAGGTGACGAAGACGCGAGATGGCCAGCAACTGTCGGTGAAGGATGGAGTTGACCAGCGAGATGCTGTTATTCGTGGTTCAACTACTGTCTCGCCGTCTTCTGCTCCCCAAGCCGTTGTGCAGTACACGCTTGTTTTTGATTCGCCCCACCAGCAATCTCGCTGGTACGACTTCATTAAGTGGCTACGCGCAAACCCGAGCATCGATGGCTCAACCACTGCAGAAAAACTAATGAACTTTATTGATGAACATTGCGAAATTTAATAAATGACAAGACAAAGACTTTTTTTGGACATGAGCTGCGTCGATGCGGCACGCGAACGAATTCGGCATGTCTACGACACATTCGATACGGTGTGCGTCCAGTTCTCTGGAGGAAAAGACTCGACTGCGGTTTTGTATTTAGCCAAAGAAATACATGAGGAGCGCGGACTTGGTCCAGTAAAAGTCATTTTTCGCGACGAAGAGATGGTTAGTCCTGCCGTAGTTAAATATGTAGAGAAGGTAAGAAATTACGACTGGGTTGATATGGAGTGGTACTGCCTTCCATACCCCGCTGAGGTTTGGGTTCTTGGCTACAGAATAACAACGCTGCTATGGAGCGAGCAGCGAAGAAAGCAAGACCGACTCGTAAGGGATATACCATCATGGGCAATCACTGGAAAGCATTTTGGCCTAAATCACGAAGTGTCCCTTCCGGAACAAACTGACTACTACACAATGCAGGGCAAAAAGGGTAACGTTGCGTTTCTAACTGGTGTTCGTGCCAGTGAGTCAATGGTTAGATACCGCTCAATCGTGCAGAAGCTGCACGAGAACTACATTGTCACCCCATACAAGCTAAAGCGTGGAATACCGCTTAAGTTTGCGAAAATAATTTATGACTGGAACACGAATGATGTTTTCAAATTCATAATCGAGGAGCATGGTGCGGACTATTGCGAATATTACGACCTCGCTGTCGCAACTGGAAGCAACACGAGAATCGGCATTCCGCTCCACGCTACGGCGATACGAAGAATAGGCGATGTGATTGCCACAGAGCCAGAATTCTATGACAGACTGTATGAATGCTTCCCATACATTGATGCCCAGCGTCGCATTTGGCCGGAGTATGACGTAGAGAAGGTTATTTCCCAGTATGCGAAAGATGGTTTTGCTGGGGCATCGGCATTCATAGATAAGTATCTTGTTGGTTCAAGAAGACAGATGGAGGCGCGTGTTTTTGTTTCCAAGTTCAGGAAAAAGCACATGACCGACCCACACGGTTATCCAGTAAGTTGGCTTATTAGAAATTTGATGCTTAACGAAATCGACGTGAACTCACCGACACCGGTTGGTCCACGGACAAAAGCCCACACAATAAGGACAGCTGAGCTAGAACAGGAACTTTACGGCGATGGCTATTAATATTGAATACGTAGATGCCGACTCACTTGTCGTTCCTGAGTGGAGAGCGACATATGTGCTCAGGCCAGAGCTACTGATTATCTCCGGCTCGCTCATCGAGTTTGGGTTCATTCAGCCAATTCATGCAAGGCGCTCATCAAATGAGATTATCGACGGTTCAGAAAGGTATCTTCTCGCAACAAACATAGACGAGATATATGAACAGCTTGACGGGAAGATTCCAGTCGTGTTTCACGATATTGGGCAGATTGAAGCAATGATGATGCACTTGCGTCTAAATCGTGGGCGCTCAACGGTTATAGCTGCAAAAACATCGGAAATAATTAGAAAAGCAAAACGTTCTGGCGACTATAGGGATAGCGATTTCAATGAGTTGCTCTCAATGAGAAACGAAGAGCTTTCGTTAATGCTTGACGGAAGTGTCCTTAAAGCGAGAAAAATAAAAGAACATAACTATGCAAAAGCATGGATTCCGATTGAGGCTCCTTCATCTCTTCCGGCTTCTGACAAGATGGTTATTGAGTCTCCGCCAAATCCTGACAGATAAATAACATTTTTTTCTGCTATATTTTTATTGAGCTTAAGGAGCAACATGCCTGGTGTACGGTACGGCCCTGATATTTCTGATGACGCCGCATACATATTGAATCAAATTGTCAGCTTTCAGGACCTCGAGGCTGACCTCAAGCGCCGTGGGCGGAAACTTAACGACGACGATTCAAAAACCTTAGCGCGAAACGTAAAAGCAGCTCAAACATTTTTTGGTGTGAGTGCTGCAGACATAAAGAAGAGAAAATTTGGGGACATGGGCACACTGGCTCAGTATTCCATGGAAGGAATTAATCTCTCTCGTCGAAAGAGAGGGGCTAATGGAAAATGGGTTTATTCAAAATCTAAGCGTGCAAAACTCGCGAAAGGCAAAGACGGGATTGAGAAGCGCACAGTTGCCGAAGAGCACGTAAAATACCGGGGAGCAAATCCGGGTCGCACATTTATTGGGGCCCGCGACACGAAAAAACTTCAGGAGAAACTCAACCCAGTTGGTGGCGGAACATATCTAGGACGGACAAGTCCAAGAAAATTCATGGATGCACAAAAGCGCTTCTATGACCGGATGTCAAAAAAGGGTGCAGTATCCTACGGTGGCCAGCCAGCAAGAAAAATACGCGGGCAAGACGACCTCGATAAGCTCAATATAGCTAAGGTAAATGGAAAAACTATCCGTCCAAGAATGGTTACCTCACGTCCTGGCGGGAAGAGGAAAGCTGCGCCAAAAACTCCAGCTCAAAAAAAGCGTGAAAGAACAATTGCGACAGCCGGAAGGCGCGACAATAAAATGAGCACGGCCAAGAAACCGCGTGGGGCAAAGAAGCCAACTAAACCACGAAAAGCAACAAAGTCGAAAACGCCGCGTAAACGGGCTAGATAATTTACTTAGCTAGTAAAGATTGATTCCCAATCGCCAAGGTCTACTTCTGCACCTTCGCTAGTTGTCTCATCAATTTCATCTTCGTAATATGCTTCGCCCTCTTCGCCTATACTTTTTTCCATAAGCATTTGCTTGACGCTTTCTACTGGTGACATTTCAGCCAGTATTTTCCCGTCTTTGGTTTCGCCAATAATTTTCATATTTAGCGAGCCCATGCAAAGAACTGCGATGTCCCAAACAAATAAAACAAACTCCTCAAGCTGCTCTTCGTTCTCGAGTTCTTCATTTTCTTCAAAGAAATAATAAAGAATTTCAGATACATGGTTGATTATGTCAACAACATGGTCTTTTTGTTTTTCCTTAGAAATTCGAACAATTTTTGTCTCTTCGGCCATGGCACGAAGCTAGCACATGGTGTTCGCCAGGGAAATGCGTATTTAATGTTAAAATTTAATATCAGCAATTTATTGCATCATTTGACGAGAGGCCGAGATGCTCGTATCAATATTCGACATTAAGACATATATGGACATCTCGCTTACTGCAAGGCAAGAGGATGCCGCAACGATGATTCTTGCTGGATTACAGAGCGAACTCGAAGGCTATCTCCGTCGTCCAATTGAGGTTTCCGAATATACGGAAGAGCATCGCCTCACTTCTTCGCACACCGGAATCCCGATGAGCACATTTCTTACCGCAAACGACAATACCTATAACTATGGGTTTGAAACCAGTCCGCGGTACGACATGACGACCTGGGCATCTCCTCCACCAGCCATCTATTTCAAAAATACCCCAATCTCATCGATATCTGAAGTAAAGGTAAAACCACTCTTCGGCGAAGAGCGGGTACTTGAAGAAGAAACAGACTACGTAACAAGACCGTATGGCATTGACTATTACTACGGATATGCAGATGACTTGATTACAGTTACGTACGAGGCAGGGCTGGATGGTTCTGCAATTCCGGTATTTAAGTTGATGATTTTGCGTGCAGCAAGTCGTGAGATGCAAAACATGCATGATGATGTTGTTTCGGTGAAAGATTTGAACACAAGAAATACTGGTCCGCTTGTGACTGGATTCCTAGATTCAGAACTAATGGCAGTGAGAAAATACCGCCGAGTTAGGGTTTAATAATGGGCGGCGCCGTCCAATACAAAGTTCTCATCAGAATTGATATTGATGAGGCAAAAGACAGACTGGACAACATGCTTGACCGCATGAATGATTTCAGCCCAATCTTGAGAAGCGCTGGCGAGAAGCTTGAGCGTGTCTATTCGGAAAATTTTACGACAATGGGCGCGATGTCGGCAAAAGCAATGCTTCGTGGAGCATGGCCTCCGCTTGACCCACAGTATGCGGCATGGAAGGCAATGAGATATCCTGGGGCTCCACCATTGGTACAAACTGGTGAGCTGTTTCGAAGCGTGTCGAATTTAACCAAGGGTCCAATAAATGCGATAAGCGACCATCAGGCCGAATTTGGTGTTGTTGGAAAGATTCCAAAATTTCATCAATATGGAACTGAAAATATGCCTGCTAGAAAAATAATATTTGTTCCTAGAGATTTTGACCGAGATATGGGTAGGGCTGCTGCTCGATATGTTGTCGAAGGAAGCAAAATCATATGACCGACCTAATGAATGGCGTACATTTTGCAAAACAGTATGTAAATACCTATTTACAGCAAGATATTCCGATTCGACTCATCCGGTATCGAAATGGGTGGAACCTGCATGCCGGAGAGCTACCTGACCCCGAAGAGTATTTGGCCCATGAGCCTCTAGCCATAGACCACTGGCCTTCAGTCATAACTGTTGCTCTGTCAACCGGACAAATGGAAAGAATTGGTTTTGCTGGAGCGGACCCCCTTTACAGGGTCGCCTACAACATGAGAACTTACGTTTGGGTAAGAACAGAGGGCACGGCCGAAACAACACTCATGCGAGACAGGCTGACGACTGTCGTCCGCTCGGCATTGCTTGACTATCCATGCCTAAAAGCCTTTGATTCAAGGACTTCTTTTAGGGCCTTAATCGATGAATCAACATTTCGTGAAGAGTTCTCGGACATCACCCTGCTCAAGGGCGACCGCTTCATGGCTGGTGCATACATCGGATACACGTTAGAAATTGATGAAGTTGTGACGAGACTTGACATCGGCACCATGGATGAACTTCGACTTATTGTTAAGTCGGTATCTGCTGACTCGCCGCTCCCTTCAATGCTTGATGACCAAAACCAATCAGCAAGTGTTGTACTTGGATAATCAGCCGATGAGACTATTTGGATTTTTCAATTTTAAGTTAAATAGATAGTTGCATAAAATAAACGCTTGCAATCTGTACAATTGAACTCAACATACGGGATTCAGCCCCAATACCGAATTAGGAAGGTCCTATGCCTGGTGTAGTTATTTCAACTTCAGTAAGAACCGGCCCGTCAACGGCAACGGTTCGCCAGTCTTCGCAGCTCTTCATTGTTGGCCTCGCGGAGCGTGGACCATCAACAGAAGCGATTCTTGTCGAAAGCATCGCAGAATTCGAAGACATGTTTGGCCCATACAAGTCAGACTCGTACCTGCACCCACTCGTTGAGTGCTTCTTCGAAGAAGGCGGCACGCGCGCATACGTTGCTCGTGCAGTTGGAGCTTCGGCAACAGTCGGAGAGCTGACACTTCAGTCTGGCGGCAACGACGTAATGACGCTCACAGCCAATGGCGCTGGTGATTGGTCGGAAGACGTAGATGTAGAAGTAACACACCCATCCGGTTCGACATTCAAGGTAAACCTGTACTACCTCGGAAACCTTGTTTACACAACTGGAACAGTTTCATCAACGCCACAAGCTGTAGGAAGAATCAACCTGAGCGCAGTAGCCTCACGCTACGTTGTTGCATCGGTTGATAACGACGCACTAATTCCTGCGGTTCTTTCATCAACAGCGCTTTCTGCTGGAGATTCGGATGAAGCGGCAGTAACTGACACTACTTATGCAAATGCCCTTGAGCTCTTCAATGACGCTCTTGGAACAGGTGCCGTTGCGTGTGCAGATTCATACTCCAACGCACTTAGCGCAGACCTTGTTGAGCATGCAAATGCTTACAACAGAATCGCACTCCTGTACCCAGCGGAAAATGCAACAGCAGCAAATGCCAAGTCTCTGGCCGCAACAATACAGGCTGCAGATAACGCAGAGCACGCTGCCGTTTACCACCCATGGGTTCAGGTACCAACAACAGTTGCTGGCGTAACTCGCTACATTCCACCAGTGGGATATGTAGCCGGAAAGCGTGCAGCCGCACACAACCAGACTGGTCCACATCTTCCAGCTGCAGGTCTCATCTCGTCTTCACGATTCGTGAGCGGTTTGAAGACCGACATCAACAAGACAGTTGGAGATGACCTCGACGAGAACTCGGTGAACTCACTGCGTATCATTCAGAATACGGTGAGAATCTACGGTGCACGTTCATGCTCATCGGATACCGACAACTTCCGCTACATCACGCAGCAGGATGTTGTTAACTCAATCGTTTCTGAGTGCTACAGAAGCCTCGAAGACCTGGTGTTCAGCCCAATTGACGGCAGAAACACAATCTTCGCGAACGTTGAGGCACGCCTCGTGGTTATTCTCGCAGCAATGCGTGACCTCGGCGCGCTTTACCCAGCATTCGACGCGAATGGCAAGCAGCTCGACAACGGTTACACCGTCAAGTGCGATACATCGATTAACCCAGCGTCACAACTCCAGACAGGTCTCGTCAAGGCGAGAGTTGGTTTGCGAGTAAGCAGCGTTGGCGACCAAATCGAAATCGATATCGTCAAGTCCAACCTAACCGCGTCAGTGGTATAACGGAGGAATAAACAATGGCCAAAATAGCACAACGTCAAGTACTTGCGGAGATTTTCCCAAGCAACTTCGCCAATAACGCCAAGCAGCAGACAAACGTTCAGGCAAACCTGCCGAAGTGGACGAGTTTCAAGTTTGCTCAGGTATCAGGTGGCGAAATCACCGCTTCGGTGGAGAAAATCTACGAGGGTGGAAAGTCTCGCCCAACGGTCTTGTGCGCTCCCTCCGAAATAGGTGACATCACCTTGACGGCTCACTACGACGACGACAATGTTCCAGCCGACACGGCTGCCGGCATTGCAGCGAAGATTCAGACGCTTCGTAAGTACGTAGGTGTTGCTTACTACAACATCACGGTATCTACTTACGACTGCGACATCAAGGACCCAACCAACGACCGCTACTACTACGATGCGCTTTTGGTCGGAATCACAGAGCCAGAGGGTGACTCTTCTTCGGGTGCCCCAGCTACGTTTGCCCTTACCTTCGCAATCTCAGACGTAACGTCAACAGCTCGCTAAATTAGGGAGTTGCGCCACAGGGCGTAACGGTGTGATAGTTTCGCGTACATGAGCGACACACTTTACACATCAGAAGACAACGAGCCATCACGCAAGAAGGCAACCAAGGACGCGCAGTCGTCCGGCCTTGTGCAGACAAAAGAAGAGTCACAACTCGACCGTCTGCGTGCTGTAGTCAAGAAGAAGGTTGAGCGTTCACACGTTCTTATTCCAGTCCCAGAGCGACCTGGCGTAAGCATCAAGGTGAGCCCGAATATCACGCAGACACAGATGAAGAACTGGCGCAAAAATGCCGGTGAAGATTCGCGCAACGGACTCGATGCAACAAAGTTTGCCTGCCTTGTAATTGGACACACCACGACAGGAATCTTCATCGATGATGAAGAAGTGTTCGACGAGAGCGGTAATTTCTTGAATTTTGCCCACCCGCTCATCCTTGAGATGACCGAGGCGGCGAGACCAGTGCCGGACGCAGTTCGCGCAATGTTCGGCGTCGACCCACATGTTGAGTCAGCTGCGCTTGCAATTCTTGATGCAGCGGGTTACTCAGATACGGTGGCAGCAGTGGACCCTACGAAGGAGTCTTCGACGAACTAGTCGCAGATTCCGCAATAAAGTCCGCAGCTCGACTTGGTGAGCTGTTTCACACCAACCCCTTGGAACTATTAGCGGTAGAGGATGTTGACTGGCTAATGCTTTTAGCCTGTGCTAAAGTTATATCTAACGACCGCGAAGAGCAAGAGCGTAAGTCGAAGACTCAGAGGTAGTAAGGGAAACCCCAGAATCCTCATAGCTCGGCCGCATTTTACACTCACGTGACTTAAAACTCACCTGGAGCAGTAATGGCCGACGAGACAGTCAATATAAAAATAAAGATTGATGCGAAGACTCGCGAACTTCGCAAGGTAATGACTGAGCTCAGCGCTCTCAAAAAGATGGAGCGCCGTTTTGCCAGCGGTAGAACGATTGAAAATTACGCTCAATCCACAACCAGAAGTATTTCTGGAATGGCTTCTAAATGGAAGCGAAGTTTTGACGAGATAGATGCCGCTGTAAAAATGACAGGAAAATTCCTGAGCGGATTCTTGAAACTCGCAATTAAGGGCGTTATTGCAGAAATGGCCCTTTTGTCAGCGACCATGGTGGGCGTTCACGCACTGTTTGTGGCTGGAAAATTTCTAGTCAAGGCATACCACGGAGCAATGCAATTTTTAGCTGGTGGAGCAGCGGCCGCAGGTATGGCAATAGGCACGGTTGCGGCGGCAATCCGAGAACAGCAAGCAGCAATGTTTGCATACCGCGGCAAAGGTGCAAAAGAGTTTGGTAGCGCAATGAACCAAACACGAATGGCGATGAGAAATCTTCAATCAGATGTTTCGCTTGCAGGACTTGGTGTCGATTCGCTGAACAAGGCATTTGGCGTCATGTCCAAGACCATGAATATGGCGCAGATAAATGCCAGCAATAAAACAATTAGGGCACTCATGGACTTTGGTTCTGCAGGACAGGACCCAGCAAAAGCAGTTGAACAGGTTGCCGCAGTAGTTGCTGCTCTCTCTGACCAGAAAAAAGGTATTTCCGATGTTATGGCTGAGGCAAAAAAACTTGGTCCGGAAATGCAAAAAGCGCTTAAAGATGCAAATGTAAAAACAAAAGACCAGTTTAAAGAACTTCTTTTTTCTGGAAAGCTTGCAGAAAAGGGTGGTGTTGCCGGTCAGTTTGAGGCAATAAACAACACACTTATCGGACAGCTAAAAGCATACTTCGGAGTAATTCGCAGTGAGTTTGCTGACTTCGGAGACCAGTTCCTTGAACCAACGAAGAAGGCTTTCGAAGAAGTTTTTGTCATAATTCGCAGAGATTTAGCGCGGGCAAGTGCAGCAATCCAGGGTGGACCGGGATTTACCTCTTTTACTGATGGCTTTGTTTCGGCAATTGACAAAGTATCAAACTGGATGGTCAAGATGCTGCGCGAGTACCTACCCAGGGCTCAGGGAATGTTCGAGAGAATGGGTAATTGGTTCTCCAATTTCCGCCGTGGTTGGAATTTGCTTCTTGATAAATTGCGTCCACTTATAGATGGCGCCAGAATCCTGTATAAGGCATGGGACCCAATTTGGGAAGCAATTAAGCGCGGCGCAGACAACCTCACCCTTTTCAGGGAATTGCTTATCAAAAACGAAGAAAGCGTTGCCGAATTTGGACAACGCATAGGCGACCTAATTGATAGTTTGTCAAAATTCTTTATGAATATGAAGAAGATGTTTGCCGATATGGCACCATTCATCAATGACCTGCTAGCTGGCGTAAGAATGATGTTTGATGTCCTTTCAAAGATGATGACCCTTGGTGCTGGTGGGGGACTTGCATCCGCTCTTGCCCCACTGTTCGGTTTTGCCATAGCTGCACGAGGAATGAAGAACGTCAAGGGCATGATGATGCCCGGTGTGGGGGCAATGAGTGCTCAACAGATGAACGTTACTGCTGGAGTTGTAAACGTCGGAAGTGCCGCGCTCACTGGTCCAACTGGTGCCGCAGCTGTTCTTGCCAGCGGAGGAAAAGCTGCAGCAGTTGGTGGCAGCCCATCAGAAAAGAAGGGTACTGCAGCAACTCTGGCTAGCGCTGGTTCGGCGGCAAAAGTTAGTGGTTCGCCAAAGGAATTCGGCGGTCCTGGCTCTATTGGTCCGAACACTGGGTTTTTCCAGGCACTGGGGATGGGTTATCGAGAGCCAACCAATAATGGAATGGCAGCAGCAACGGCCCGAAGGATTGAAGGATACGCACGGCGTCGCGATGCTGCGCTCGGGTTTACAACTGGCCCTGGCATTACTTCGAGAATTGGTGCATCAATCATGGCACGCACTAGAGACTATGCATCAGCAGCAGCAATGACCCCAGCAGAAAGAGGTGGTCTCAGCGCATCAGAATATGCCGCTGGAGGAGTTGGTGGTGGCGCTACATACGGGGAGGCAATGCGCAACTCGATGTCGAGGGCCGGAGCGCACATTCGTTATGGGGCACTTGCAGGAGCCGACAGGGCTCAACTATTTGCGCGAAGAGTTGGTACTGCTGCTTCACGCGGCATGGACTACATGAGACAGGCTGCATATGACCCAAATCTAAAAAATCCTGATGGAACAATGGGTGGATATGTAAATCTTCAGGAACAACGACAGGCAATTAGCACCAACAGGGCTGCAGCTATAGACGCACGAGGCGGAAAGTTCCTTGCAAGGCAAGCAGAAAATATACGTGCTATGCGACAGAATTTGCGCCTAGAAAGAAACATGACAAAGTTTGGCGCAGCGCAGCAGAAATTCGGCAAGAGCTTCGGTGGTCGAATGGGAACTGCAATGGGACTTGGAATGGCGAGTCAGTATGCGCCTGAAGAAATGCGTGGCGCAATGGCGCTTGGTGCAACAGTCTCCCAGCTCGACCCACGACTCGGTATTGCTGTAGCTGGAATTGGCGGAGCGATGACAGCGCGTGGTGGACTGAAGGGTGGACTTGCTGGTGCCGCCGGTGGTGCTGCTCTTGGAGCACAATTTGGCGGAGCGTATGGAGCCCTCGCAGGAGCGGTAATTGGTGGAGTATTCGGCGTTATAAAGGGGAGCATTAATAAGGGCGCATATGAAATGAAACAAGCGCGAGAAACGGCGCGCGAAAGCATTAATGCTGTATATGCAGGAATCGCAACCGCTGCAGGAACACAATTTGAACGTAATCAAAAAATAGTTGCCGCCGGAGGCAGGGTATCTGGTCCTGGAGCAATGGTTAATCAGGCAAGCCTTATGGCGAGCGCAAGGACAAAAACAAATGAAGGCCTAATAAATCTGATTCGTTCTGGCAATTATGTAAACCTTGGGAAAAAGCAGGGTGGTGGAGATAGTGGGCAAAAAACAGCGACTGTAACAGAGATATTTGCAACTTTATACAAAAATCAAAAAGACCTTGGCGTCACAATCAGCAAGGCTCAGTATGAAGACATACTTGGCTCTGGAAGTAGAGACAATAAGGCTGGAGCATATCTAGAGGCAATGGGTTTTACTGGAATGAAAGACCAAAATCCATGGTCCCCAGATGACTGGAGTAATGCAAAAAATATACAAATCAGCAAAGACTTCACTGATGAAATGAAAGCTTACGGTCAAATACAGGACCAGAATACTGCACGCATGACTCATCTAACAAAAATTACCGGAATGTCCGGGGCAGAGTTGGAAATCCTTGCTCAATCAATGGGCGTAAATCTATATGACCCAACAATAAAATTTAATGACCTCGTCACTGAGCTTGGTAAAAATATTATACGAACAGCGCAAGAAATGAAAAACGCTTTAGTTGATGTGATGGTTACAGCTGGAGATTATTTTAGACAAAAGCGTGAAAGCAGAGAAGCCGTTGCAACAATAAATCAGTCATCGCGCGGATTGCGCGACACCTTAACTAGCGGTGGTCTGAGCGATACAGAGAAGACTGCTGCGGTAGAGGGGTATTTCGAAAATTATTTTTCTCAGATTCTTGCAGCAACTGGTGGTGACCCTGTTGCCGCATACATGGCTACGGTCGGCTCGTTTGGCAAGGAGGGGCAAGGTGTTTATGCTCCTGGGCAAGTATTCGAAGGACAATATGGGGCGATAAATCCAAGTTATCAAACTGGAATCGCTCAAGTTAAAAAAGGTATTGGCGACCAATATGGAAGCCAACTACAGGCAATGCTTGGTGCTATTGGTTTTAGCGCTGACGCAAAGCAGGCATCGGGCATGATTTCTAGGTTGTCAGATGACCAAATGACCAGATTCCTTAATCTTGCAGATACTGGGAAGATATTTACGGGTCAAAAAGGCGACTACACACAAGACGAAGTTATGAAGATTTTGACCGGAATGGGTTTCGGTGGTCTTGCTGTATCGCAAAACGACGAACAGGCACTTGATGCAGTTGCAACTCAAACAGAAAAACTTGCCAATGCCTCAGTGGGTATGCAGACAGCTGTTGAAACAATGAATAAATACATGGGTCCGCTATTCTCCAGAATTACCGACAAACCGGAATGGTGGTCAAAAGAGGCAATGGCTGAAATTATGAACAAGGACACCACAACCCCGCGTGGTGATACAACTTCAAGCAGGCTTTCGCAGACAATGGCTCGTCATGCAGCAATGGACAGCCAGCTAACTGGTAAGCGAAACATAACATCCGCCTACAGAACAGTCGGACTTGGCTCAATTAATTCAGACCATGTAACAGGAAGGGCGTATGACCTTGTTGGCCAAAACCTTGGCGCCTACTCTCGCCTAGTCCACGCGAATGGTGGATTTGCAGAATTCCATGGCACTCTTGCCAACAGGCATCTGCACGTTGTGCCAGCAAGGGCTGGGGATACATCAACCCCAATGGCCCCTGCCGGAATGTCTCAAATGTCTGGCGGAGGTGGTGGAAGCACCAACTACTTTAACATCGAAATAAATGGAGCAACCCAGTCTCCGGAGGCCATAGCAAACATGGTGATGGCAAAGATTGCGGAAAAAGAACGAAATACTAGGGAGCGAATCTAATGGCTTCTACTGGCACAATTCGTCTATTCACAATTGGCTACACATCGTCTGATGCGCCGAGCTTCTTTAAAAATTATCCATTGAAGAGGAAATATATTCAAGTTGAAAATACATCAACACCAGTTTTCCCAGAGTCATATTCTCTTGTATCAACCCAAAAATATTGGTTTCCATTCTCGGCAATTACTCCATCTGACGAAGATTACATAACATATACAGATGGTGACGAATATACGTTTGATGAACAAGATTTTCAGAGAACGCCAGAAAACAGTGCAAATCCAAATAAAAATAAAATAAATGATTTTGCAGTAGGCTCAAGAATCGTCTTCAATAATGAGGTGTATGAAGCGGTTAATTATAAATTCAACTGGTCGGATACAGAATTTGATTATTCAAAGAACCCATATCTGACTGACTCAATTTATAAATGGAAAAAGCTAAGCGATTCTTCCGACTCCTGGGTTCAGTATTGGTACCATCCGCAGCTAAAAAGATTCTTCCCTTTAGCAAATAACAGCACATTACAGTCGCTACCAGATGTTGGTGACTTCGATGCATCAAAGTGGTCATCCTTTATTGGAGACTCAAAAGATTTGAATCTGACCAATTTTACCGATTCACAAATTAATGAGCTTGTTTCTGGCGGGCTGTCACTATTGGCAGCCAAAACCATTGTTCTTGATGCAGACAAACGAATTTCAAAAATATATAGCGGAACAATCGCACTCGATACATTGCGCAATACTGGCGCTATTCAGAATTACGACAATGGCCTCAGTACTAGTGGCACAACTGTTGTGGTATCAAAATCAACTGGTGGCTCAGAGGGCGAAGGCGGTTCGTTTTCATACTCACTTGACCAGCCGCAAATGGTTCAGTTTTACAACAATCCAGATGGGTCAACTGCACCACGACCTGCACGTTTCGTGTTCGATTATCGCCCAAATAACGTTTCATATTCAAACATTGGTGCTGAATGGACCGAGATTCCGCGAGTAAATAATACGCCTTTTGTTGACTTCAAGAACTTTAAGCTAATGAAAATTAGTTTTGAATTTTTGGTTGGCGACAACAACAACATATTCACCTCATGCGATGAGAAGCTACGCGAGCTTCGAACGATGGCAATGCGTCCAGAGCCTGTAATATTTTTGGGTTTTGACTCAATGTTCACCGAACAACTCACATATCCAACGTGGACTGGTGGAAGCGGAATTGTATTTGCCATTGTCGACATGTCAATAACTTCTGTTCAAAGAACTAGAGCAAGCAACGACTCCGCATTTAATCAAACTCCAACTGGTGAGATAAATAGAGCAACAGTAAATATGTCGATACAAGAGTTGCCACTAGAAACGCCACTTATAGCTGTGCTTCCAAAAATAACGCCAAGCACGCCAACCCCTGGGGGCCCATCAGACAAACCAGATGACCTATGTACGCAGATATTTACCAAGAACCCTGGAATACCACAGAACGTAAGAGCGTTAATGGCCGCTCAAGCGGGGTGTCCAGGAACCCCAGGGAAGCCGTAGGCATTCATGGCTGCTGAACTTACAGCATTTTCTGGCTGGCGTTATTCGCGTCAGTATAGGGGCCCGTATCAGGGCAAGATACTTATTGCCGACCTTTCAAATACTTCATCGAATGGTTATGCGGACATATCAAAACTTGTTACGAGCGTCAATGTGAGCTACTCGATAGATATGGCTTCACAGTTAAATTTTGAACTTGTTGACCCTGAACTCAGAATGTCCAGTCAGAATTTTTTCACCCTTGGAAGAGATATCATTTACGAGACACAAACACTTGGAAGAATAGATGAAGGAACTGGAAATGCTGCTCTCGTTAAACAGCTATTTGAAATAGCTAAAGTCACCGTCTCGCAGGGTCCTGGTGGAAGTCCAACATTTAGCATTGACTGCTATTCCAAGGCGATACAGCAAATGAAGCGAGACAAGCGCGCAGATACGATAAAGGGACAAGGAACTGATTTTGTCCGCCGTGCTGCACAAAAGTATGGACTCAAGTTCTATGGGCAAGAAACATCCAAAAAACAAAACATAACCAAGGCGTCTGGCGAAAAGCAGGCAGAATCACTGTGGGATGTGATAACTAGACTTGCTGGTGACGCGAAGTTTGTCTGCTTTGAAACAGACGGCTACCTGGTATTTGCCTCGGAGCAGTTTCTTCTACATAAGTGGGGAACCAACGTTAGACAGGTTCCAAAATTTACAGTAGACAAAAAAACAGGGCAGAAGAAGCAAACAGGTAAGAAAACACAACGCTGGATACCGCTGCAGTATCCAAATCAAAGTACGAAAGATTTTCAATATCTTGGGACACCTGGATACTTTAAGTTAACGCAGTATCCGACTATAAACAAATCCGATAACGACCCATATGCAGCTGACGGTTCATGCGTTGTGGAAAGAATTAACGGAACACAGATTCGCCCTGGGATGACAGCATATGTCGGGAATGTGCCCAACATGTCTGGCTTTTATTTGGTTGAGTCGGTCTCGTTTGATGAGATGTCTTCTGAGCCTGTAAGCGTTTCGTTTAGAACCCCACAGCGAGATGAGGAGAAAAACAAGCCGAAACTTCTGCCAATTGGAACAACATACCAACAGACATACGTTCCTTTTGCGGGAACACAAGTTGTTCCTCTAACCGTTGTTCAATCGGCGAAAAACGCAACTGGAAAACGAATCACATCAGAGTCGCTAGATGCGCGGCTCATTCCACTTCCGGACCAAGCAAATCAATTGAGATATCCACGTATGCCATATGCAAATTTAACAATTACATACCCGATGCTGAAAGGCTCAATAACCCAAGGCGGCGCAGGACAGGCAAGCACGAATGATGCAGATTCTGTTCTATATACGGGAAATATCAATCTTTACTCAAGGCCGATTCTTCCGTCTGGCAGCGATGCGTTAACTATCTATTCAATTACTTATGATTTTCAGTTTGGAAGTGAATGGAGGGCCGTATTGCTCCCATCGATTTACACCCAGGGTGGTATTGCCGTGCTGAAATCAGCAGAAGAGGTAATTGCAAAATACAACGCTGATGGTGGGTATCAAGGCTCAGCAAAGTATCTTGCGGTTTTAAGGGGAGAAACAAAACAGAAAGCAATCCTCAATGCGCGCGACTATGCGTACTTATTGTCAAAGCAGCAGTCATTGATACTCGATAAGCGTTTTCCAGAGTATGCGGGGTCGAGAGGCTCAATCCCCAATACGGCAGGCGACTCGACATCGCTGTGGGTTTAGGAGGTAATTACAATGATTAGCAAGAGACCGGACATAATCGATAATCAAAAAGCTTCTTCGCATCCGCTGAAGGCAGGACGCATTTTTACAGCCAATGTCACAGCTGTAAATAGTTCTGGGCAAATAAGTGTCTCCATCCCATCTATTGGCTCTACGTATGGGCCAATCACGCCACTTGGAACAACAACCCTTAACAAATACTCAGTTGGAGATGTAGTGAAATGTTCATTCACCGATGAGTTTTTTAATGAAATAATTGTTTATGGGTCAGCAAAAGTGAAAGCAGATATTTATGCCTCGAAGGTTTTATTTGAACAACTGCAGGCAACTGTAAGCGCTCTTCAGACACAGGTAGCCAATCTTCAAAGTCAACTTAATTCGCACAGTCATTAGGAGGTGAAAAGATGGACATGATTCAATTCCCAATTCAATTTGATTCAACTGGGTTTAAAAAACTAAAAGATGGGACAACCGATTATTACGCACAATTGCTGTCCATTGTCATACTCACTGAACCAATGACGCACCCATTCACGCCATCATTCGGAGCAAACGACCCAGCATTTAGAACTGTCGATAAAGGACTATTCGTTCTTAATGCTTCACGATTTGTTCCGGAAGTGAGAATAACGAATTTATCAACAACACCAAATGAAGGAAATACTGGTAAAACCAAAGTTTCTTTCGCTTTCGAGATACAGGGCTCATAGGTTCAAATATGCCAGCAGATTTTTCAGAATACGTAAATCTAACAATCTTCGATAAAGAGCCGGGAGATATTTACCGAGACTCTATCGAGCTTGCTCGCTTGAGCCTTCCTGAATTCAACCTCAGAACCGGCTCCCCGGAGGATGCAATATTCCAGTCGATGGCATATGTCAGCGCGCTCAACATTGCTGCAATAAATCGACTCCCAAATCGGCTGATGGCTGGCATCGTTAGCATGCTTGGTTTTGTCAGGCAGGAAGCAATACCAGCAGAAATCGACGTAACAATCACCCTGAATACGTATGACGGAGGAACTATTCCGGCTGGAACCGTGTTCAGTTATGAGGCGCTATTTGAGGATGAACTTCAGGAATTTCCATTCCAGACAACATCAGCACTTGAACTAGAACCAACAGACCTTGAAATCTCGGTTGATTACCCAAGTGCTTCTGCAACAATTGTTTGCTTAACACCAGGAATAATCCCACCAATTGATGATGGCGTTCAATTGAAGATTCTTTCTTCTGGAACACAGATACAAACAGTTACTGTGAGAACTCCATCCAATTTTGCCAATGGAATTAATGCGGATTCTGATACTGACTATTTATCACGTGCAACAACATATTTACGTTCGTTGACATCTGCTCTAACGAAGGCAACACAAGTTGATGCATATGTTTTGTCTGAGTACCCAGATGTCATTAGCCGGGTCAAGACATATGACCTAACAAACGGCGACGATACAAGCGGGGACGTGACAGTCAAGCGTGATGCCGGGGTAATTAAGACATTCCTCGATAACAACCTGGCCACAATACAAACAGCCGCACCGCACCTATTCGTTACCGGAGACACCATCGAGCTAGAGGTATTTGATGCATCGGTAAGCGCAATATTCAATGGAACCCACGAAATAACGGCAACTGGTTCAGACACTGTGAGCTTCGTTAAAGTAGCCACTAATTCGGCAAGCACAACAGTTACTGCATCAGCATATACAGGGCAAGATGTTTCTGGATATGTGGCCGTATTTGGGTATGGGCTGAATACGTTCCTTACGTCAATTGAAAAATCGAACATTGTCGCAGATATCCGGACAAAGTCTGTAGCAGGTCTCACATTCGAGATGCTGGACCCGGAACTTTGCACATTGGAGATATCCGGAGAAGTAGTTGTAAGCGAATCATATGATGCTGCCTCAGTAGAGGATGCCGTGCTTAATGCCCTTGTCGACTATATAAGTCCGTCTAAATTCCCATACTCCCAAGATAGGGTAAGACAGACACAGCTGATATCTATTATCAGCAACGTTCCTGGGGTGGTTTTTGTTGAGTCACTGACTCTTATGCCGACAGGAAGTGGATGGCTGCCTCAACTTGGGAATGACTTGCTCTTCCATAAGAAGGGCTCATTGCCGATAATCGCAGTTGATGACATCAATCTGACATTTACCGTTTTGGATATTGAGTAAACATGCCAACAACACGTAATCTACTGCCGTATAACAATGCGCTACGCCGCATCGACGACGACGGAAGACTTGTTGAGCTCGGAATTTATCAGAACGACTGGCAATCAACAAACTCTGCGCTATCGGTAGTTTCAACAAATTTCTTGGTAGATACTCGCTACGTACTCCAGCTCAACCCATCATCCACGGGAGAAATACAAGTAACACTCAACGATGTCCCCCTATATCTTGAGGACAACGGCCGAATACTTTCCTTTAATATGCGCATCAAAACGCAGTCGTCAGTTGACGTTGCGACAATGATTTACCTTGACGGCTCAACTACTGGTTTTGACGAATATGTTCAGTCTTTTAGCAGTGGAGAGTACAACGCAATACAGTCAAATCGCATAACAGTTCCAGACGATGGCGAACTACACACGCTCGATATTCGTATATCCATAACTGGACACAATGCATCAAACATATGGCTTACATGTCCGCACGTTATTCATGACCTAGCGTTTTATTCAAACGATTTTGTTTCTGGAATTAGAAACTTTTTGCCTGACTTTTACTGGGAAATCGATTCAACCAAGACTCAACCGTCATATCCGTTTTTTAGGCTCATTGACATACTCACATCTACAGCCGGGGACACAAAGGCCGAGTATGAAGAAATGTACGGGCTTGAGGCAGATGAGCTAATAACACAAGACGAGGGCGTATTGAGCTGGGTTCAGAGCTCTCTCGTTTCGCCTTCAGCGGTACGAGATGCATATCTGTCATGGTTGGCCCAATTCGGCGGAGAGAGAATCCACCGAAATTTCCAGCTTTCTGACGGCACTCTCTATTTCAATAACTCTGGCCTGCAGCGAGACTTTGTCGAATGGCAGCTTTACGGCAGCCATTATGGGCGTGGTGCTGGAACCAGGCATTCAATGATTGAAGCGGCAAAACAGGTAACAATTAGAACTAAGGACGGGGAAGCATCCACGCAATCTGTTTCGCTAACGCCGTATTTTGGTGGCGACCCATTTGCCATAAGAATGCAAACACTGACCAATGAGACGATTGACGCAAATGAGGGAGAATCAAGCGACCTCGTTTTGCAGTCGGTAAATCTCGCAAGACCAATGGGTTATGTAGTAACTCATCAAACTGTTGACGAATTCTTCTTAACACTTGATGACGTTACGTACGGCTTGCTAGACGGAAGTATTTCGTTCGGGTAATCAATATGAAACATAATGCTAAAATAAAGCACAATAATTTGGGAGATTTCTAAATGGCCGGTACAGGTGTAAGACTATTTCTTTCTGGTGACACTGCATATGCAGCTGACGTCAACACATATCTCATGGACCAGGTTGTAGCACGATTTGCTACCACCACAGCCCGCGACGAGGCTTTTGGCGATGGTATCCCTGTTTCGCTCGGTGGAAGCGGAAAGCCAGCACTCTCCGAGGGCCGTATTTGCTACATCGACAACTTGAACCTGATTCAATACTATGACGGAAGCTCATGGCAAGACTCGGCGCAGTTTACGGTGGGCGATGGAACTATCACAACGAATAAACTGGCCAACAACTCAGTCACATCTGACAAAATTGCCCCAGGAACAGTTATTGCAGCAGATATTGCCGCTGGTTCGATTACAAACACAGAAGTCAATGCTTCTGCTGGAATCGTCGACACTAAATTGGCAACTATATCAACCGCAGACAAGGTGTCTCTATCTGCGCTGAATATTGACGGCGGAACAGACATTGGTGCAGCTCTTGCCGATGCGGACACGATAATTGTTGATGACGGTGGGGCCGGAACAAACAGAAAGGCAGCAGTAACCCGCGTTAGTGACTATGTATTCGGAAAAGTATCCGGAGACATCACAATTGCTAGCAACGGCACTGCAACGATTGCTGCGAATTCAGTAGCACTTGGCACCGATACGACCGGCAACTATATGTCCGACGTTTCTGCTGGTACGGGAATAGCTGTTACGCATACTCCATCCGAAGGCTCTACTGCAACAGTAGCGCTTGCCGATGTAACGTTGGTTGAGAACGCTGGTAGCTATTCGCTGACCGTTGCTGACAAGAATAAAATTATTGAAATAACTGGTTCATCTTCTGCTTCAGTTACAGTCCCAGCAAATTCATCTCAGGCATTTCCAATAGGTTCACAAGTGACAATAGTCAGAAATGGTTCCGGCTCTGTTCGCGTAATTGGACCGAGCGCAACAATTCGCGCCACACCAGGCGAATATCTGCGTGCTCAGTATTCATCCGCGACGCTCATCAAGCGTGCAACTGATGAATGGTACTTGATTGGTGATTTGAGCGCTTCGTGATTCCTGGCAATACCTCTAGTCAAGGCAAGTATGCCGACCAGCCGAGCTCGGTTTCCGCTACAGCGGGCAACGCTCAGGCAACTGTTTCATTCACGTTGCCGGCGTATGACGGGAAAGGGGTTGCAACCTATGTCGCAACATCTTCACCTGGTGGGATTACCGGCAGCGGGTCTAGCTCACCAATAACTGTTACTGGTCTTACGAACGGAACCGCTTACACATTTACTGTTACGACAGTTACCGGATACGGAGTAAGCGCGACATCTGGAAGCTCAAACTCGGTAACTCCGGTCGTTCCTGGCCCACCGCCACCCCCCCC
>JACCDW011849582.1_pt1 | contig 78321 bp, 87 predicted proteins | sample 7449781 | NCBI WGS metagenome assembly JACCDW01 (sample SAMN15323449, study PRJNA562643) | freshwater metagenome | isolation source: river surface water | place: USA:Blue River Watershed | collected 2017-08-18
GGATTGTACAAAGTCGCTAGTCGTCAGTCACTAGTCGACAGTTGAATTAAACGAGTAACATGACCGAATTTCAACACGACAATACAAAGAAATAATACTAGCGACTGACGACTAGTGACTAGCGACTGAACTCAACATTCCTCGCTTTCATCTATACATTCGACCGCTGAGCAGAAAAAATAACAAACTAAAAGTCACCAAATGTATCTTTGGGATACAATAATATTCAATCCGCCTAATGAAAAAATTCATTCTCACTACCCTTGTTTCGATAAGCGCACTATTTGCATTTGCGCAAGTACCAGGAGCCCCAGCTGGGGCTAAAATGCCCGACATGAATCGCGGCCACGTCTATGGAAAAGTCGTTGACGACCAAGGAAAGCCCGTCGAGTTCGCATCGGTTGTTTTATTAAAAACGACAATCGATCCGGCAACAAAAAAACCAAAGGATATTTTGGTAAAGGCCCAACAAGCTGAATTGAACGGGGACTTTAATTTCAAAGAGATTCCTATCAATGTGAAATTGAAAATCAAAATCAGCTTTGTAGGTTTTATAAATTATGAAGCTCCAATCACTTTCGCAATGCCTCCTATGGGTGGTATGAAACCTGGCCAAGCACCGGATCCAGAAATGATGGCGAAAATGATGGCAGCCTTCGAAAAAGATTTGGGAAATATCAAATTAGCAACCGATTCCAAAGAACTTGACGCTGTTGTAGTAACAGGAACCAAGGCACTTGTTGAAATGGATATCGATAAAAAATCCTTCAACGTAGGACAAAACATCGTGACTTCTGGAGGTACTGCCATCGACGTGATGCGTAATATTCCATCTGTTCAAGTGGACATCGACGGCAACGTAAAAGTGCGTAATGCAAACCCGATTTTATTCATTGACGGTCGGCCTACCACTCTATCCATGGATCAAATCCCGGCCGATATCATCGAAAAAGTGGAAGTTATCACGAACCCTTCAGCGAAATACGATGCGTCGGGTAGCATGGCAGGTATCATCAATATTGTCTTGAAGAAAAACAAAAAGAATGGGTACAATGGAATGGTGAATGCAGGTGTGAACCGCAGAGGGGGAACCAATTTGATGGGTAATTTCAGTTACCAACAAAACAAATGGAACTTGACGGCAACGATCATGAACATGATGGAGCGTAACGAGTCGAATGGATATAGCGATCGTCAAGCGAACATTGGAGGTATTCAATCATCGATTTACCAATCCTCTGATAATAAGACAAAAGGATTCATGCTGTTCCCTCGTTTTTCAGCCGATTATGCCATCACAAATCGTTCTACGCTTACTGCAGGAGCATTTTTTGGCGGTGGTGGCCAATTCAAACCTAATGAAACACTTGACATTACAAGTACCCTGAATGGGCTTAAGTCATTCAGCAATCGCTATACGGAAAGTATGCGTGAGTTTAAACCACAAGGTTTCCAATTAGGCTTCAAACACACCTTCCCTAAAGCAGGTGAGGAATTAACCATGGATATGAACTTCTTTGGAGGGACAAATAAAAATGAATCCTTGATTACAACGAATTACTTGAACAACAGCACAATCACAGGAACGCAGATTCAAAAAAATGCCGGCGAAGGGAATAATAAATTCATCACGATTCAAACGGATTATGTGAAGCCCATCAAAAACGAAGGCACCATTGAAATGGGCCTTCGAGCGCAAATAAATGAATTAGCGAATAAAAATGTAAATACATTAAAGCCCGTTGGCTCTGACGTCTACAAAGAAATCACATCCGCTTCAATTAACTACACCAGTACTAATCATGTGTACGCAGCCTATATGTCTGTTTCAGGCAAAACAACGGGCTTCTCTTATAAATTAGGATTGCGTGGCGAGAGCTCAAATTATTCAGGGGAATTGTTAAATACGAAGCAACAGTTTAGCAATAATTTTCCGTTAAGTTTATTCCCATCCATTTTCTTAAAAAAGGATTTATCAAAAACAGATCAATTACAATTGAGTATAACACGCCGGGTAAATCGGCCTAATTTCTTCCAAATTATACCATTCGTCGATTACAGTGACAGCTTAAATATCACGCGTGGAAATGCGAATTTGGTGCCTGAGTTCACGACATCTGGCGAGCTTTCTTATAGCAAGACAAAAGGGTCGGCCACCTTCTTATTCTCGGGTTATTACAAATACACAGACAATTTGATTACACGGTATTACAGCCAAGAAATCAATCCAATCAGTGGGAAATTAGACTTGATCAATACTTTTATCAATGCGAATTCAAGCATTAATTATGGGGCTGAGTTAACCTATACCAACAAGTTTCAAAACTGGTGGGATTTTACGGCCAATGTGAACGTGTATAATTCAAAAATCAACACGAGCAACATTGAAGGATCAGGCGCAGTAGCCGATGGAATGTGGACAGCCTTTGGTAAGATCAACAACAACTTCATCTTGCCAAATAAATGGGTGATTCAATTGTCGGGAGACTACCAAGGAAAAACCAACATGCCTGTATCCCAAAATCAAGGACAAATGGGCCCTCCAGGTATGCAGGCACAAGCTTCTTCTCAAGGCTATGTGGAGCCCTTTTACGGCATCGATATTGCGATCAAGAAAACCTTCTTAAAAAATGATATGGCATCATTGACCTTGGCTTTCAATGACATCATGAAAACAAGAGGAAATACGCGGGTTTCGTTTGGCGATGGATTTACGCAAACAAGCTACCGGATTTCAAATCCACAGCAAGTACGTTTGACTTTTTCCGTACGTTTCGGGAAGTTTGATATGAGTCAGATGAAACGAAATAATAACAGTGGGGCTGATATGCAGCAACAAATGCAATAAGTAACAAAAAATTAAGATTAAAAAACGACCCGATTGGGTCGTTTTTTTGTTAGCGAGCTAATACCTTAAACAATAAGTCTTTTAAATATTGCTCCACAAATGATTCCTTAGGCGCGGCCTGTACATCCGTAAGCTTAGGCAAAAAGGTGCTGAAAAATAGCTGCGAATGCGCCGTTTCGATCAGCGTTGTACTCAAGGAATGTGGAAATGGATATGTAGGCTGGTAGGCCTTAATTAAATCTGAAATCCGCGCACACAAATCTTTATAAGGCTTAAAAACCTCATTTTCGTTAATCTCCTTTACCTCTTTCACCAGGTAGACTTTGCTACTTTCCGAAATGACGATTTGATGTAAACGATTCTTATTATAATCTGATTGACCTACGCGCTCAGGTAATTCGTGGGTAAATAATTCAACGACGCGTTCAAGCTTGGCGCGTATATCTTGAATGGGCTCTAACTGAACCACCACCAAATACTCCATGTAAGACCAATACCAATTCAATATATAGAGCAATAGACGATGCTTATTCGTAAAATAGCGGTAGATGGATGCCTCCGTCGTATTCATTTCAAGCGCTAGTTTTTTGAAGGTAAAATGCTCAAAACCTATCTCGTAAATGAGTTCTATGGCATGCTTGATAATCTGTTTGCCGAGCTCCGTACCTTCCGGATCGCGCAAATAGATATGCTCATTTACCTTAAAACTCAACGAATAATCCATAATGAAATAACGACATTCAAAATTAACTGATATTAACACTATTGCAAAATATATTTTAATATTATATTGAATAGTAATGCTATTATTTAAAAAAGTATTTATAATTTTGGTCCAAAATTTAATAAAACATGACACCTGCCAATCCGTTAAAGCGAATTGCCCAACTAGTTAGCGTACATAAAAAGGAGGTCGTTTCCATCTACCTCTTCTCGATGTTGAGTGGTTTAATCAATTTAAGTTTACCCTTGGGTGTACAAACAATCATCGGATTGGTGATGGGAGCGACCATGGTTAGCTCCATCTATGTTCTTATCTTCCTTGTTGTTTTAGGTGTTTTTCTTGTAGGTCTATTACAGATTAATCAAATGAAAATCATCGAAACAATCCAGCAACGCGTTTTTGCAAAGTATGCTTACACCTTTGCGGACACGATTCCACGTATGGATTTAAAAAAAATGGATCACTATTTCATACCAGAAAAGGTGAATAGATTTTTTGATACCGTTAATATTCAAAAAGGATTTGCCAAACTATTGCTAGACATTCCCATCGCCAGCGTTCAAATTGTCTTCGGTATTTTGCTACTCTCCTTGTATCACCCACTCTTTATTTTATTGGGTGTTTTTTTGCTAATCTTGCTGGGGCTAATATTTAATTTAACAAGCAAAAAAGGGATATCTACGAGCATTGAAGAGTCCAATTATAAATATGAAGTAGTAGGCTTTTTCAATGAGATGGGGCGTACCCTGAAATCGTTCAAATTTAGCCAAGGCTCTGATCTCAATTTGGAGAAAACGAATGCACATACCCGGGGATATTTAGAGGCCCGCACCCAACATTTTCAGGTATTATTGTTTCAATACAAAACGCTTATTTTCTTCAAAGTTAGTTTGACGGTGCTAATGCTCACCTTGGGTACTTACTTATTGATTGACCAACAATTGAATATAGGCGAATTTATTGCCGCTGAAATTGTCATCTTAATGGTCATTGGTGCAGTGGAAAAACTGATAACTAGTTTAGACAGTGCGTATGATGTGATCACAGGCTTGGAAAAAATAGCCAGTGTCACAGAGAGCCCACTAGAGAAATCAGGAACCATGGAAGTGAACCCTGAAAAAGGCTTGGATATACAACTGTCCAACTTCTCTTTTTCATTTGATACAAGTAAGAAAGTGCTCGACTCCATCAATCTACACATTAAACCTGGCCAAAAAGTAAGTATTGATGGCCCTGAAGGTTCAGGAAAGTCGATGTTATTACGCATGTTGACAGGCAATTATCAAGATTTTGAGGGTAGTTTTCAGCTAAATCACTTTCCTATTCAGAACTATGCTTTGGAGGGTTTAAGAAAATGCACCGGAGTTGTCTTGCACGGTCAAGAAATCTTTGGCGGAAGCCTTTGGGAAAATATCAGCTTGGGACAAAAAGAAATCACTGCTGATCTCATACTTCGGAAGGCTATGGAACTCGGATTTGACGATTTCTTTAGTCATTTCCCTGCCGGTTTTGACACCATCATAGAGCCCATCGGGAAGAAAACGCCCCAAACCATCATCCGAAAAGTGCTCCTACTTCGTGCACTTTGTGGTCCGAAAAAGCTCTTATTACTTGAAGAACCTTGGGCCGGATTAGAAACAAAAAATAAAGATCAATTGAAACACTACTTGCTGAATTTACCTGCAGATACTACCGTCATTGTCGTGTCAGATGATGCCGATTTTAATCGATTGACAGACCAACAAATTTATATGCGCCATGGAAAAATTTAATGCGTTTGACCATATCTATTCGGAAGAGAAAGGCACAGCCATTAAACCCTGGCTGATTTCCTTGCTGGCCTTGACCTTGGCAATTATATTTTTGCCCTGGACACAAAATATACGAAGCAAAGGAAATGTCACCAGCTTATTTCAAGAACAAAAACCACAAAAAATCTATAGCCCCATCGCCGGAAAGATTAGTCGGTGGTGGGTGAAAGAAGGTGACACCGTTCAAGCAGGAGACACCTTGGCGAAAATAACCGAGATTAAGGGCGAATACTTGGATCCCAACTTGATTGCACGTACGCAAGAGCAATTGAATGCAAAAATTGGATCGCTCCGTTTTTATGAGCAAAAAGTTAAAGCCACAGAAGATCAAATGAATAACCTGCGACGTTCTTTAACTTTAAAGCAAAGCCAGGTTGATAATAAAATCAAACAGTTGCAACAAAAGATAACCGGGGAACGGGCAGAGCTGGAAGCCACTCAAAATGACTATAACCTAACCAAGGATCAATTTGAGCGAAACCAAAAAATGTATCGCGAAGGACTCATCTCGCAAACACAATATCAACAGCGCAATGTGGCCATGCAAAATGCATTTGCAAAAAAAACAACAGCTGAAAATAAGGTGAATCAAACCTTACAAGAAATTGCCAATGCCCAAATTGAATTGCGTGGTGTGGATCAAGAATATCGTGAAAAAATCAATAAAGCAGAAGGCGAGCGTTTCCAAAGTTTAGGACAAGTAGAAACGAATAAGGGAGACATTGCAAAGCTTGAAAACCAAGTAACGAATTACACCCTACGGAATGGCATGTATTACATCATTGCCCCGCAAGCAGGACAAATCATCCAAGCGACCAAATCCGGCATAGGTGAAATTATTAAGGAAGGAGAAGATTTACTTACGATTGTGCCCAACAATACAAATGTGGCGGTGGAAATTTTTGTCAGGCCAGTTGATTTACCCCTCATTGTTCCCGGTGAGGACGTCCGATTGATTTTTGACGGATATCCTGTCATTTTATTTGCGGGCGGCTGGCCGAACCAAAGCTTTGGAACATTCCCAGGGAAAATTCGGGCAGTTGAGAATACCATCAATGATCAGGGGCTATTCCGCGTCATTGTCGAAGAAGACCCCAAAGGGAAAAGATGGCCGAAGCAACTGCGTATCGGTGCGGGTGCTCAAGGTATCGCCTTACTAAACGATGTACCCCTTTGGTATGAATTATGGCGTAATATCAATGGTTTCCCAGCGGATTATTACACGGGTAAAACAGTTAAAAAGCAAAAGAATGAAAAATAAGATCTTACTATTTTTGCTGGTTTTCCAAGTGGGATGGGCTCAACAAAAATCCTTAAGTTCCACCGAATATTGGCAAATTGTGCAGCATTTTCATCCGGTCGTGAAGCAAACATTGCTTGACATTAAGCAAACAAATGCTTCATTGACTTTTGCAAGAGGCGCATTTGACCCCGTACTACAGCATTACAGCACAAAAAAAACCTTAGACGGCAAAAATTATCTAGATTACCACGCTCCCTCCCTAAGCATTCCCACTTGGTATGGAATTGAGTTGAATGCGGGCATTGAAAACATCCAAGGTTCCCGCCTAGACCCCAGCCAGACCGTTGGGCAAACCAGCTACCTCGGCATTCAAATCCCCTTGGCCAAAAATCTGTTGATGGATAAGCGCAGAGCAGCCCTCCAGCAAGCGAAAATCATGCAAAAAATGGCGATGCAAGATCAGCGTGTTGAGCTCAACAAGCTACTATTAGATGCCATGGAAAGCTACATCACCTGGGTTAGAAGTTACCAAGTATTACTGCTTGTTCAAGCCAACTACTTAAATGCAACGAAGCGCCTTGATTTCGTGCGAAAAAGTGTAGCGTTTGGGGATAGGCCGGCGGTGGATACGCTAGAGGCCTTAACACAAAAGCAAACATTTGAGAATATGTTAACAGCAAAGACCGTGGAATTTACGAATGCCCGACTAGGTCTTTCTGCCTTTTTATGGAATGCGGACAATAGCCCTGTTGACTTATCGGATGATGTCATTCCTGCGGCCAACGAGGAAATACGCCTCCTTGCAAATGCAGACCTCGACTTAACAAGTCTGTTAACGAAGGCCGTGCAAAATCATCCAGAAATAAATAATTATCGAAATAAATTGGATGTATTAGGCATTGAAAAACGATTGAAATTCCAAAGTTTGCTCCCTAAACTCGATGTCAGTTACAATCATTTATCGAAGGGCGGACCCTCCTTGTACAGTGCTACATTTTTGGAAAACAATTATAAATATGGAATCAAGTTTGAACTCCCTCTGCGTCTTTCGGAAGGAAGAGGAGCCTACCAAGCGGCCAAATTAAAGTTGGAAACCGAACAATTAAATTTAAATCAAAAACAACTTCAAGTAGAGATCAAAATTCGCAATTACTTCAATCAATTTGAGGCACTACAAAAACAGATTCGGACACAAGAATCCGCATTTACAAATTACCAATCTTTGGTCAAAGCAGAAGAAATGCGATTTGAAAATGGAGAATCATCGTTGTTCTTAATCAACAGTCGGGAAATGAAATCCTTGGAAGCCGCAGAAAAATTGGCCGACCTGAAAGCCTACCTACAGAAAACGACTTTTGCCTTGCAGGCAAGTGCTGGTATCTTGTACGAAAATTAACTTTTACGACTTTTGACCTGATCGAACGCCTCGTCATAATCGTCTCGCATTGTACCCATGATACGATCCCAAAATAACAGATATAGACCGTAATTGCCTTTGAAATATTTGTGATGCTGATTGTGCGCGACAGCGGTATTCACCCAACGACCGATCAGCGTTGTATTAAAACCTTTGGGATAAAGCTCCCAGCCCATATGTCCATATATGTTATAGATGATGGAAAATAAGAAAAACATAGGCACGTGTGAAACATGCATCGGGAGGGTGAAATAAAACAACATGATAATCCCATTTTCCAAAATTGCTTCTAGCGGATGAAAAGCATAGGCTGCCCAAGGGGACGGATTCGTTGATTTATGGTGTACCAAATGAATCCATTTGAATAACGTTGGGTGGTGCATCATGCGATGAATCCAATAAAAATAGGTGTCATGCGCGATAAACATGATAGGGAAGGCCAAGACATAATAGGTAAGACCATATTCCGAAATGTCTGAATAAATGCTCGTATGCGGCCGGACCGCGGGATTGAAGACAACTCCCGTAACGATCACAGCAAATATGACCATGCTCGAAAATGAGTATACCATTTCTCGGAGGTAGTCGGTATTTTTGGGGAAAGTTAATTGGATTTTCTTCTTCGCAATGCGATTGCGTAACAACAAATAACTAATCACAAATACGATTCCAGCAATGATAAAATAACGGCTGCCAACAATCGTTAAAATCTCCAGAAATTTGGTCATTGAAAAATTCATGCCACAATATTACATTAAGTTTTACTTTTTACGTCCCCACCAATTCGCCAAAATTGATGCAGTAATATTTTGCATCGAACCAAAAATCCCCGGTACCAATCCCATCGTGGCGATGTAACCCATTTTGGCAGCTATGCCTGAGGCTAAGCCCGCATTTTGTAAGCCCACTTCGAAAGCAATTGTTCGCGAGTCCTGCTCATTAATTCCCATCCATTTACTGATCCGGTAACCAAAAAAATATCCCAAAAGATTATGAATCAATACGATAAAAATCAATAACCATCCAATCGACATTAGTGTACTGTGACCCGCTGAGACAGTCAATGCCACAATAAAAATAATGGATACCATCGATAAAATAGGCAATAATTCATCCAGCCATTTCTGTTTGCCATAGGCATATTGATTATAGACTAAACCAGCAATAACCGGGAAAATGACAATTTCCATGATGTGCCAAAACATATCCCAAAAGTTAATGGGCACTAATTGGTTGGCAAGTAATTTCATCAACAAAGGAGTAACTAACGGCGCAAGCAGCGTAGAAATCGCGGTGACGGTCACCGAAAGCGCTAAGTTTCCCCCAGAAATAAATGCCATGACATTCGAAGCTACTCCGCTGGGTGAACAACCAACTAAGATAATTCCGGCGGCGATTTCAGGTGGAAGATCTGTCGTCATTGCTAGGGCCAAACCGATTCCTGGCATGATTAAATAATGACAAAATATTCCAGCAAATATGGGTTTGGGCGATTTGACAATTTCCACAAAGCGGGATAAATTCATGTGAATCCCCATGCCAAACATCGTTACTACCAGCAAAGGGGTAACCAATTTCTTCAACGGAAATCCCTGATAACTTACCATGTTTTCTGGGAAAGTGAAGGCATAGGTGGACGCTGCAAAAATGAAAAATGTATAAGAAAATCCTTTCAACAAGGGATAGGCTTGAAATCCTATGGCCAACAAGGCAAAAAATAAAATCAGTAAAATGGGAGCAAAAGAAACGCCTAGCAAAAAGCAGGTAGCAGCACCGATGCCCACAAATAATCCTAAAACAAGACTAGCTTGACAAAAAAGATGTTTCATGTTTGATCGGTTTATTTTGATAAAAATAACAAAAATATAATTGGGGCTCCACAACCTTCCCTAACTTTAAGGAAATAAGACCCATTCTATGTCACAAGCTCACAAAGTTGCCATTGTCACCGGTGCCGCACGCGGCATCGGTTTAGCCACCGCAAAATTATTTCAAAGCCACGGTTATCACGTGGCGCTCGTTGACCGGGATGAATCTGAGGTATTAAAAGCAGCAGCGAGCATCGAACATTCGATTGCGATTGCTTGTGATATTTCGTCTCCTGCCGACGTATCCCAGATGATTGAAACGGTCATGAACTCTTTTGGTCGGATAGATGCATTGGTTAATAATGCGGGTGTGGCAGAATTTAAACCGCTCGAAGAAACCGATTTTGACTGTTGGCGTAAAATCATGTCCACCAACCTAGATGGCGTATTTCTTTGTACGCAGGCAGCTATCCCGGCCTTGAAAGAAAGCCGAGGTGCCGTAGTGAACATTGGCTCCATATCGGCTGTTCGTGCGAGTACCTTACGCGTTGCCTATGGCACATCCAAAGCAGCAGTTGTTCATTTAACCAAACAGTTTGCCGTGGAATTAGGCGATTTTGGTGTTCGTGTGAATTGTGTCTCGCCAGGACCAGTGAAAACCAAATTAGCAGCCGCGGTTCACTCTCCCGAAATCATCACGGCTTATTACAATGGCATCCCCTTAAATCGTTCGGCCACGGTAGACGATATCGCCGAAACCGTCTACTTTTTATGTTCCGAAAAAGCGGGGTATGTGACTGGTCAAATGATTGCCGTCGATGGGGGATTTGATGCCGCTGGCGTAGGGCTTCCGGCATTAAGGGCTAAGCGCGGACATTAAAAAAGGCGCCCATTTGAGCGCCCTTTCTTTTATCCATGGTTTTATAAATCCTTTCGGCAACGTACCGAAAATCCGTGCAGTCCTCCTTCTAAGGCATCAGGATAAATATTGATATCATTGTTTTCCGCTTGCATGTAAATATAGTAGCGTAAGTCTCCATTTCCTGGATCTTTAATCCAAAAGTAAGATTCTAAATTCACATTATTAAAATCAAACTGCCCACGAATGATTCCTCCAGCAGGATATGCTGTAAAACCTGTGCTATTCGATGCCACAAAAGGGGTTCTCCACCCAGTTGTTGCTTTAATTTTAGGAGCTCCTGGAACACCGGCAGCTGTTATCAATTCCATCCATTCCGTTTTGCTTGGAATATGCCAACCTTGGGGAGCTAATCCACGAGGATCATCAACGGCATATTTATTGTACAATTTACCCCAATTAGGATTCATAGCTGAACCAAAATTATAATAACACCATGCCCCTGCTGTGGCCTTGTTCCAATCAGCCAAGTTTTTTATTTCAGGAATCACATCCCCATTGCGGTACGTTGATACATCTAAATTCTTCAACATCCAGGTTTTTCCACTGATGGTTACCTCTTCATACACCGCAAACTTGTCTGTACGCGCAGTAACAGAACTTGTTGGCCCATCCCCATAATTATTGAAACGAACAACCTGATAAGTATATTTGGTATCAGGTGTCAAACCTTTATCATAATAGACATTATCCGTCGCCCCCAAGGTGGCGAGTAAGGTAAAACTTGTTTCTGCCTCCGACTTGCGATATACTTTTGTTCCAACAACGGGAATTTCAGCTGTACCTGCAGCATTATTTAGCCACGAAACTGTTGCCGTCGTGGGAGAAGTATATTCTAAAACAACAGCACCTGGTGAGCTAGGCAATGGAAGGCTTGGTGTTACCACAGTCAGGTATTTGGGATTCCCATTGGCATCTCCATTCCAACGATAAATGCGATATTCATAGGTGGTGTTGGGTTTTACCGTTGTATCAACATAAGACTCTGTAGGATATTTCACATTCTCTAAATTCGTGAAATCTGTTTCATTCGGCCCTTTACGACCCACGAATGTGCCACTAAAAATAGTCGTACATTCCTTGTTAAAACTATTGGTATTGAATTCTCCCCATTTTAAGGAAATTTGTTTAGGGAATTTGGGATCAGTCGTATACGTGAACGTACCTATATCACAAGGACTATCTGCAATTGGATCTTCTACTTTACAACCTGAAATTAAATAAGCGAACACGAATGTGCCAAGAATAAATTTTAAACGAAACATTTGTTAGATGGGTTTGATTATCGATAGCAAAGGTATTCCCTAGGTGATGCACGAACCAACCCTAGCTTGTCGAAGCCAAACAAATGATGTCGCAAAAATATAGACAGCTCGCTATCTGCGATTTACGGCTGTAATTAAATCTATTGGCGTTCCTCCATGAAACTTTTTAAACGGTTTATAAAGCGCCGTTCGAGAATTAAAACCTGATTCTTTTGCCAATGCCTCAATGGAATAATGGGCATAATTTGGATTTTTGGCAAGAGCAACAAAATATTCCACGCGCTTTTTGTTAACTAATTGACTAAAGCTCATCTTGTAACGTTGCATGATTTGCTCATTAAATTGATCAGATTCCAAAATTTTATTTTGCTTACAATAATGCTCAATCGTCGCTTGTGTATTCAAGTAATACATCTCATGAAAGAATGGTACAAAAAAGTTTCTATCCGTCAATGTTAATTGATCCGACAAAATATATCGCCTAAAATCAAACTTATTTACTTCGTGATTATTTAGAAACTCAGGACGATATATTACGTTTAGGAAAATGCCAGCACAAAAAAAGGAATAGGCTGATTGACTTATCTCATAAAAAAAAGGCATTTGGTACATCCACCAAACCAATACATTATTGCAAAAGACGACAAACAACACGAGAAGTATGTTCACCTGAAGCCAGCGCTTCAGTTTCAAACCATATAAATTCCGCTCCGATTGTATCTGCTTAATCACTTGGTAAAGTTTAAAAACGGCTAGCAGTAATATAACTCGTTGTGCAAAACGAATAAACTGAACGATAGGAAGGTCTTCCACCATTCGCAACATAAAAACACTCCTCCCATCAACCTGCAAATTCAAGTCCCCACTTAGTAAATAGTAATTATAGCAATTCAATAAAAATATCAAACCTGCAGACCACCAAACCCATTTGGAAATATGTCCTACCGTCAAAATGGAAAGCGTAAATAAACCAGATACCCAAATACCAAAATTGATTAGTGGAGACCATGCCACCAAATCCTGAAAAGTCACCCCAACCCAAAGTAGCAAGTCAAATGCAAATAAAGTGCAGAGGAAAAGGGTGAAAGCCAACTTAAAATGCCGTGGCCTTTTAAAAAGAATTAAAAAATCCAATATTGCTAATGCCCCTAATACGATGGATACAAAATAGCTGTAATGTAATACGGTACCCCAATCAACCTTGTCAAAAGAAACTCCAATCATACTGTAAATATCAAAAAAAAGGTGCACGAACATGCACCTCTTCCACTATTTTAATTTCATATTCACAGGATCCCACTGAATAATCTTCTTGCTGAAATAACTTTCGTTACAAGCCAAGGCTGGCGCAGCTGCTCTAAATCCGAAAGTCGCATCTTCCACCACTTGCTTGCCCGTACGAATCGCATCAAAGAAATTCGTGAAGTGATCCACGTGCTCATCATACCCAGCAGGCGGTCTAAAAATCACATCCTCCTTGATTGGACGCTTGCGTTGTGCCTCCGTCCATTTGGCATTGTATTCTTTCGTCATCTCATCTTGCATGCTCTTCGAAAACGTAAATACGGAATCATATCCACCAAAACCCGGTGCCTCCGGCATAATGCTATGCTTCACAGAAATCGTATTTCCCTTCACATCCATCACCCCTTCCGAACCGATCAGGCGAATCACTTCTTGCCCGCCCGTTCCGCTGACAAAGTTTACTTGTAAGGTTAATTGAAAGGCAGGATGCTCTGGCGTGTCAGCATATTGCATGACGCCCGACATCACATCGGGCAGGTTCCGACCGTCTTTCCAATGGCTGAATTGGCCCGTAGAGAAAATCGTTTCGGGACCCTTCGAGTTGGTCATAAAGTGTGTACCACTCAATAGGTGAATGAATAAATCCCCCGCTACTCCAGTTCCTACCTCTTTGAAAGCACGCCACCAGAAGAATTTCTTCGCATCAAATTCCATCTTGGCCGTAGCCTCAATGAAACGATTCCAATCACACGTTGACGCATCCGCATCCTTCGGAATAGTATACTCCCATGCCCCGATCGAACTCTGACGATCATACACGGCATTCACCATATTCAGTTTCCCGATTTCACCATTGGCCAACATCTCCTTGGCCTTCGCTAAACCGATGCTACTCACGCGCTGAGAACCGACTTGTAAAACCTTGTTGTATTTTTTTTGCGCTTGAATCACACGATGCCCTTCGTCGATTTTATAGACCATCGGTTTCTCCACATACACGTGCTTGCCCTTTGCGAGCGCGTCGATCGTGATGCGTGCATGCCAAACGTCATGCGTGGCGATGATGACCGCATCAATATCGGGACGATCTAGCAATTCTTTGTAATTACGTGTCGTGTACAAATCTTTGCCATAAAGTTCTTTGGCATTTTCAATGCGTCCCGTATATAAATCACAAATTCCCGCTAATTCTACGCCGGGAACTTTTAAGGCAGAGGCTAAATCAAAGTGCCCTTGAACTCCAAAACCAATCACGCCCAAGCGGATTTTATCGCCAACGGAAATTGGTTTTTCGTAAAGCAAAATACGCTCTTCAGCTTTTTGTTGAGCAGCGAATGACTGAATTGGTGCCGCTGCCGCGACCATACTCGTTGCACCTATTTGCTGCAGAAAACGTCTGCGCGATGCGGAACTGTTATTTTTCATAATAGGTTTTATTTTTTCGAGCACTAATTTACAAATCTTCTAATGCGTAACGTACATAAGCGAACTTTTTCCCATCCGGACTCCAAGAAGGTACATTAATCGTTCCCTGACCACCAAAAAACGCCTCTGTCAAATCTTTTATTTGTTTGGTTTTCAAATCAAGTAAACGCAATTTGATTTGTCGGCCAAAGGGGTGCGCCTGCACCTGGTCTTCCATGTAGGTAATTATTGTAGCCACTTGATTGTTCGGCGCAATGTGGGCAAACCAGTTGGAATAATGATCAAAAGTCATCTGCTCAGGCTCAGAACCATCTGGTTTCATCCGCCAAATTTGCATCATTCCCGTACGATACGAATTGAGGTAAATGTATTTTCCATCGGGCGAATATTCTGGGCCATCATCTAATCCATCTGTGCTTGTAAGTCGAATTTCTTCTCCGCCATTTACCGACATCGCATACACATCATAATTCCCATTTCGTGCGGCGCAATACACCATTGTTTTTCCGTCGGGAGACACACCATGCCAATAAGAAGGAGTCAAGGGAGTTAATTGAATCGGCGTGCCTCCATCCGAGTTGACCTTGTAAATGAACGAAGTGTGCTCTTTGATTTCGGCTTTGGCACTAGAAATAAATAAGGTCTTTCCGTCAAAACTGTAACCATGATCATTATTTGCCTTCTGTACGGTTCCGGTATTCAATTCTCCTAATTTCTCGCCTTGCGGGCTAATTTTTTCGAGTATCCCATAAGCATTAATAAGAAGAAACTTCCCGTCGCGCGACCAATTGGGCGCTTCAAAATGCCGCTTCTCTTCTAAAATTTTCTCTGATTTTCCAGACTGAAGATCGTAGATATACAACGAGCTAATGACTTTTTTGCCCACAGGCACTTGTGCCGACAGCGAGCTGGCGATGAGCGCCAGGGCGAAGATTTTTTTCATGCTAGGTTTAGATTGATGTAAGTTTACGCAGAAACGAAGGAGATTCCTATCCTGAATAAGCCGTTTACCTTTGGCAAACCTTGGAGGATTGCCAAAGGTACGGAGGTGCGAGCACATTTAAAGCGCTAAAACTTATAATCCATATCAACCTATCGAAAAGAAAAAACCAGCGGAAAAATAAAGCTCACAATGGCTGCCCATAGGGCATAATAAGGCAAAAATCGCGTCATACTAGCCTCCACATCCGCGAGCGTTTTTTTCCCGTTCAACAAGCCAAGCAATTGGCGCGTCACGAAAGTCAAATTCAATAATACCAATAAATTACTTCCCAAAACCGCCAATCGGTTAGGCGTTATCCCCATCTCCATCAAACGAAAGGCAATGGCTGATAAAGCAATGCCATTATTAATAATCGCTAACAAGGCTAAAACAATAAGTGAAATCCTTTGAAACTGAGAAGCCGCATCCTTCGTTGACTCACTCACGGAAAACAACAACAATGCCATCACACCGATCAAAATTCCATTAAAAATCAACAAAAAGTCCCGGTCATTATATGGATCCTTCCCCGAATAAATAAACGCTACCAAGAAAATAAGCAACATCAACGTCACCAAGGGTGTGAAAATCCGCGCAATCACCGGGGAAATCTTGCTAACGAGCATAGGATTATGTTGGACCAATAAAGTCGCCAACAAAGGCACAGATGGCAAGGCAGAAAGCACCAAATAGCGGAAATATAAATCTTCAATGTTGATTCCAATCAAATTGAACAAATTAATCGTTAAAGCGGTAAAAAGGCCACCGGCTAATAATATCACGGCACTCATCACCAACAAATCTCCATGAAAACGCAGAAATTCAATGCGTTTTTCAATCCGAGATAAATCAGCACCGCAATACACATAGCCGACCAATAGCCATATAAAAACTGGCAAGTGAATACAACTTAAAATTAGGGTATCACTCGTGGTATTTTGTGGCAGAAAATTGATAAACAAACCGGAAATCAACATAAAAATAATCGGCACAACTAGATCTTTCCACGCCAAGCCTTGCTTATAGGAGAAAAAGGCAGCCAAACCAGGCATCACGATAAATGCCATGTTTCGTGGGAAATAGAAATCATGTGAAATGGATGCCCAATCCGGGAATTGCATAAAAAATGCAATAAACAAAGCGATAATTCCCACAAAGGTCCAATCTTTTGCAAGCCCCCAAGTAATTTCCTCGGACCTACTCCGCAATCTTTCTGCCCAGATTTGGGCACTGAGCTCCGACTGGATTTCCGGATAAATTTCATGAAATGCACGCTTGAATGCAGATGGATTTGAACGGTATAATTGTTCCAAAATCGCCGCCTCCTGGATATGTTCTTTAATTTGATTTTTCATACTACGATTGCATTTTTTTAATGAGTTTTTCCAACGAAAGTAAATGGGCCGAAAAGGCACTACGTCCTAATTCTGTAGCCGCATATTGTGTATTGGGTTTCCGACCTATAAATTGTTTTCTGACTTCTACATAGCCTAATTTTTCAAGCGCCTGCATGTGGCTCGCCAAGTTTCCATCGCTCAATTGCAGGGATTCCTTGAGGCTTGCAAAATCAATCTCCTCCTGAACGACCAGTAAGGCCATCATGCCCAGCCGAACCCGACTCTCAAAAGCCTTATTTAACTCCTCGATGAAATTAGACACGTTCGTATCGAATATAAATGATGAAACCATATAGGATATGAACCAAGCCAAAACCTAAGGCCCAAATCAATAAACCATAAGACAAAAAACCTGTGGCAAGAAGCCCAAGTCCCGTAATAATGAGGCCAACCGTACGAATGGCCTCCAAAGTATACTTACTAGCACTCAGTAAACCCATCCCATAAAACAAAAGCGTGACGGGAGCCAATAGGGCCACTAAGCCTAATCGAATCAAAAGCACAGAAAATATGCCTCCCACCAAAACCGGGATAAGTAAACTCAAAGAAAGTCGCTTCGCAGACCCATCCCACACATTTTTACCTGCTTGGCGTGCATTTCGCCTAGCCATGTATAATCCAAGTCCCAAGCATGCGACTAAAAGGGCAATAAAAATGCAACTAATTTGTATCTGATTGGAACCATGCCAAATGCGCTCCAACGCCTCTGCTTCAAATGGGCTAATGCCTGTTTGTAAATAAACCATGTATAGACTAAGCAAGGATAATAAACCTGCAATCATACCGGAAAGGCCACTTATCGATTTAAATCGGGTTGCCTGATCCATCATATTCCGCATTTCTTGGATAGCGGCCAACTGCTCTTCGTGATTTTTCATATAAAAAAGTACTTTGTGGTGCAAAGTTAAAATGAAAAATCAATTACGCAAGTACCTATTCCAAATGTTTCTGAACTATTTCTTTAATTTCTGTTTGTAAACGACGAATAATATTCCATTTGGCATAAGGCCTGTAATAACAGATACTCACTTCACGACTCAGGCTGCCGTCCGTGAGTTCCAATAAATGTTGCCTCCTTTCCTCTTTCAACTGACTTACATACAATGCCGGCAACAAGGTCATCCCTTGAAAGGTATCCACGAGATTTAATAAAGTATCAAAAGTGTTTGATTCGACCGACAAATTAACAGGCAAGAATTTATGCTTTTTCAATCCACAGAGTTGGATAATTTGATCCCTCAAACAGTGCCCCTCTTGCAATAAAAAAATCCGCTGTTGGCTCAGTGCCGCCTTACTCAGTCTACCTTCCCCAGCAGCCATGTGTCCATATAAGCGCAAATCTTCCACATACATCAACTCCGTCTCCAAATCAGTAGCCGCAATAGGCGTACTCAAAATTCCCACATCTAATTTCCCCTCACGCAAATCCTTGACTAATTGATTGGTCGTCACCTCATATATCTCCAAATACAAAAGCGGATACTTATCAACCAATTTTTTCATAATTAAAGGTAAAATCGAACTAGCTATGGTAGGAATAATGCCCATTTTAATACGCCCCTCGATTTTCTGATTAATCGCCTTAGATGAAGCGAGTAAAGCATTTGCATGTGCCACAACCTGCTGGGCCTGATCCAAAATCGCTCGCCCATTCTCCGTGGTCGCAATCGGATTTGCCTTCCGATCAAAAATCACGATTTCCAATTGCTCTTCCAATTTCTTCACCATGGCACTCAAAGTCGCCTGCGTCACATGACAATAATCAGCTGCCTTGCTAAAACTTTTAAATTGGTCAACGGCCAAAATATACTCCAATTGATGAATATTCATGTGTATAGATTTTATCTATGCCAAATATAGAAAATTTCAGTTTTCTCTATTAAAGGTTCGCGATTAAATTGGCGGCACTAAAAATCAAGAATCATGAAAAAACTACTAATCATCAGTGCGATTTTTGCAGCGACAGCATCTCAAGCGCAAGAATACGCAAATCCACATGCAGCAGCAGGTGCAAACCCTCACGCATCAAATCCACATGGCGCTAACCCACATGCTGCAGCGGGTGCAAACCCACACGCTGGCATCAATCCCCACACGGGTAAGCGTGATGCAACAACAAACAAGGATTGGTGGCCAAGCCAATTGAACGTTAGCATTCTCCGTCAAAACTCAGAAAAGTCGAATCCGATGGGGCCCGACTTCAACTACATCAAAGCATTTAAGAGCCTTGACTATTTCGGATTAAAAAAAGACATCGCGGCTGTTTTGACAAAATCACAAGACTGGTGGCCTGCCGACTTTGGTAATTATGGTCCCTTGTTTATCCGCATGGCTTGGCATAGTGCGGGTACCTACCGTTCAGGAGATGGACGTGGTGGTGCGCGTGCAGGCCAACAGCGTTTCTCTCCGCTAAACTCTTGGCCAGATAATACAAACCTGGATAAGGCGCGTCGTTTGTTATGGCCAATCAAACAAAAATATGGCGATAAGATTTCTTGGGCTGATTTAATGGTCTTAACAGGGAACGTTGCGCTGGAACAAATGGGTTTTAAAACCTTTGGTTTTGCTGGTGGACGCACAGACGTCTGGGAGCCAGAAGAAAACGTATACTGGGGTTCTGAGAAGAAATGGTTAGACGATAAAAACCGTTACTCGGGTGATCGCAAATTGGAATCTCCTTTGGCAGCTGTACAAATGGGTTTAATCTATGTGAACCCCGAAGGACCTAATGGCGTACCAGATCCGGTAGCCTCTGCCAAAGATATCCGTGAGACCTTCGGTCGCATGGCGATGAATGATGAAGAAACAGTTGCGTTAATCGCAGGTGGTCATACCTTTGGTAAGACGCACGGTGCAGGCCCAGCAACACACGTTGGCCCAGATCCAGAAGCAGCCGGTATCGAGGAGCAAGGAATGGGTTGGAAGAGTACCTATAAATCAGGAAAAGGGAAAGATGCAATTACATCCGGATTAGAAGTAACATGGACTTCGACGCCGACGCAATGGGGTATCGGATACTTACACTTATTATTTAACAACGAGTGGACATTGGAGAAGAGCCCAGCGGGAGCCAATCAATGGGTTGCGAAAAATAGCGCAAACATTATCCCAGACGCCTTTGACAAAAATACTTTCCACAAGCCGACCATGTTGACAACGGACATCGCCTTACGCGCTGATCCGATTTACGAGAAGATTTCCCGTAGCTTCCTAGACAACCCAGAATTGTTTGCGAAGACTTTTGCCAAAGCATGGTTCAAATTAACGCACCGCGACATGGGGCCAAGCTCAACGTATTTAGGACCCGAAGTTCCTAAGGAGCAATTGTTATGGCAAGACCCAATTCCTGCCTTAAATCACGAGGTCGTAAACGCACAAGATATCGCGGCATTAAAAACTAAATTATTAAACTCAGGATTATCAATTAGCGAATTGGTATCGACCGCTTGGGCATCCGCTTCGACCTACCGTCACTCCGATCGCCGCGGTGGCGCAAATGGTGCACGTATACGTTTATTGCCACAGCGCAATTGGGAAGTTAATAATCCAAAGCAATTGGAAAAAGTGTTGACGGTATTGGAGAAAATCCAACAGGAATTCAATGCAAAATCGGGTAAGAAGAAAATCTCCATCGCGGATTTAATCGTATTGGGTGGCTCAGCAGCAATCGAGCAGGCGGCAGCGAATGCAGGAGTGAAAACAACTGTACCATTTACGCCGGGTCGTATGGATGCATCCCAAGAGCAAACTGACATCGCATCCGTTAACCTATTAGAACCCATGGGCGATGGATTCCGCAACTACACCAAGGCGCGCTACACGATTTCAACCGAGGAGATCTTCGTAGATAAAGCTCAATTACTAACATTGACGGCGCCAGAAATGACCGTATTGACCGGTGGCATGCGAGTGTTGAATACGAATTACGATGGTTCAAAACACGGTGTTTTTACCACGAAGAAAGATGCCTTGACAAACGACTTCTTTGTGAACTTGTTGGAGATGGGGACTACCTGGAAACCAACAGACGAAACCAAAGAAAAGTATGTAGGGAAAAATGAAAAAGGTGAAGTGGTTGCGACAGCGACACGCGCCGATTTGATTTTCGGTTCGAATTCAGAACTACGTGCTTTAGCGGAAGTCTACGCAACGAAAGATTCACAAACAAAGTTTGTGAAGGATTTCGTTGCGGCATGGACCAAAGTGATGAACCTCGACCGCTTCGATGTAACATTTAAATAGGGTTGTTAAGGTTTAAAAAAGCCAGCCACACACTTCGGCTGGCTTTTTTATTTTTGACCTTTTAGCTTATCATATTCCTGTTGTTCCAAGGAGCCTACTTCGATAACATAGGCATAGACGTATTGGATGCCTAAGCCCAAACCCCAGCCTAACATCGGCCAAATCGGCCAAGGTATACGGTTAAAGCGGAATTCTTGCGGTGTTGTTAAATACCAGATTATCCACAAAAACGGAATTACTAATGAATAGGCACTAATTCCTCTTTTAAATTTGGCCCGTCTTTTCGCGAGGGCCCACAATTGTTGGTCTGTACTTTCCATGATATTTCGTTTTTCGGTTTCATCATCCGGAGCATACAACAAAGGTAAATTCACCCCAAGTACCTCGCCGATCGCATTCATAGAATACATACTCGGTTTCACCTCATTACGCTCCATGCGCTGCACGGTCCGAAGTGCGACACCACTTTTTTCAGAAAGTTCATTCTGCGTGAGTCCCTGTGAGGTACGGATTTCCTTTAATTGTTCTCCAAAATTCATGGGGCAAAGTTGGGCTTAATTTACCTACCAACAAACGTCAACTACCTGACTTGTTTACGTCATCTCTTAAAATTCTCGATGGCTTTGTGCGACCCATCACAACTGGGCTTTCGCTTACTTAAGCCACATATACAATCCGTCAATCCTATTCCCTTCAAAATATATTTCTCATTTTTCTCAATGCGGGATGTACGTGTCTCAGATTGTTTCCCGTCCGAAAAAAACCGAAGATAAGCCCGCTGACGACCTGGCGTGAGATTCTCAAAGGCTTGTTGCAAAGCGGGTTTTTTAGCGAAAATCGTCGTTAATTCTTCCGGATGCGGAATTTCTGTGGACTTTTCCAATTTCAATCCTAGTTTCTCCACCTCGATGGCTTCTAAAATATAGGCTTTGATGAGCTCTTCTTTGGCATAGATCTGATCCACCGAACTGAACTTCATCCAGCGACCTAATTGGGTATGTTCGCCAGGTTTTATCAATAGCCCTTCCTCATTTTGCAGCAAGGCTCCATTGAAAAAATTCAAGGCACAATGGTCTTTCAGGGAAGAAATAGCGATGAGATTTTTCGTACCTAACATATACACGGGAGTCTTCCACTTATAGGTTTCCACGAGCAAACAGTCGAGCAAAATACGACGCAAAAAGGCCATTTCGGCAGTCCACTTGTCGGCACTTTGCATAAATTCATCTACATTCGGGTCTTTCATATGATTAGAATTACGGACAGAATTGCTTTCCTATACAAAGAAAGAAAAAAGCCATGAAATCTCGTATCCTTTTTGCCGCACTTCTCATTTCGGGAAGCATGTATGCGCAAAACCAACCGATCGTAAAATCACAAAGTGCCGCTTTGTTGAAAGTAGGCAAATTGACCTTCAAGGATTTAAACAAAAATCAAAAACTAGACAAATATGAGGATTGGCGATTGCCAGTTGTGGAGCGTGTCAAAGATTTGGTTTCCCAAATGACCCTGGAAGAAAAATTGGGATTCATGTTAATCAGCACGACACGGATGGGCGGCGATAATGTATTCGCCAACGGCGTTCAAGGAGGTGGGCCCAAACCTATCATTACCGATGGATTTAATGAAGAAGATTTAGTCCAAAATACGAATATGTTTACCCGAAAGCCCCTCGGCGCACCCAATATGTCGGCAGCAGGAACTACCAAAGGGGTAACCCAGTTCCACCTACGTCACTTCATTTTGCGTGCAAGTGCCTCACCCGAAATTATGGCGAAATGGTCAAACAACTTGCAGGCTTTATGTGAGTCGACACGCTTGGGTATTCCAGCCATCGTCGCATCCAATCCGCGTAACCATGTAACAACGGATGCATCCGTAGGTTTGAGTGTAGGACTAACGGCATTTTCGAAATGGCCCGGCGAATTGGGATTAGCGGCGATGCGTGATTTTCCATTAACGCGAAAATTTGCGGAAACGGCTGCCGCCGAATGGCGCGCGGTGGGTTTGCGTAAGGGCTATATGTATATGGCGGATTTGGCCACGGAACCGCGCTGGGGTCGGGTGGAAGGAACCTTCGGAGAAGATGCGGATTTGACATCCAACATGATTACCCAAATTGTATTAGGTTTTCAAGGTACCAAATTATCGAACTCGTCGGTGGCGATGACCACCAAACATTTCCCTGGAGGTGGTCCTCAATTAGATGGACAAGACTCGCACTTTGATTGGGGAAAATTTGCGCACTATCCGGGTGGCATGTTTGACTACCATGTGAAACCATTCAAGGCAGCTATCGCAGCCGGGACTTCGGCAATCATGCCTTATTATTCAGCACCGAAAGGCAAGGAATTTGAAGAGGTAGGATTCTCCTTCAACAAAGCGATGATTGGCGATTTATTGCAAGACAAATTAGGCTTCCACGGAATTATTAATTCAGATACGGGCCCGATTGAAATGATGCCTTGGGGGGTAGAAAACTTGAGCATTCCTGAGCGCTACCAAAAAGCTTTAAATGCGGGCGTAGATATTTTCTCGGGGGCAGCGGATCCAACAACCTTAATTGAAGTGGTAAAAAAAGGCTTGGTCAAAGAAGAGCGCATCAACCAATCCGTAGCGAAATTATTGACCGAAAAATTCGAATTAGGACTCTTTGAAAATCCCTATGTGGATGTGGAAACGGCGACGAAAATCGTTGGGAATCAAGAAGCAGCGGCCGCAGCGGAATTAGCTTTGCGTAAATCGATTGTGTTATTGCGCAACGATGAAAAACGTTTGCCATTGGCGAAGAAAACCAAAGTGTATTTCGAGACCTATTTCCAGCAGGGACGCCATGCGGGGGAGGCGATTAAAGTTTCCAAACCCAATTACCCAGGCCTAGAATTTGTTTCTACAAAAGAAGAAGCCGATGTGGTTTTGTTGTGGTTGGTCCCTACAAGCGGTGGATTATTCAGCTCACAAGGTGCTAAAATCGATTTGAATTTATCCGCCAATCGCATTGATGTCAATCACGTGAATGAGATTTTAAACGCCAAACCGACGATCGTTGCGATCAATTATACGAACCCTTGGGTAATCGAAGAAATCGATAAAGGTGCAGCAAAATCGATTATCGCAACCTTTGGCACGACGCAAGATGCCTTATTGGATATTGTGACGGGAGCCTATAAACCGACGGGCAAAATGCCATTTACCACGCCAAGAAATCAAGCAGCTGTTGAGGCAAATAAATCCGATGTTCCGGGATATATGGAAGGTCCGAATTATGGATTATTTGCCTTTGGGCATGGATTAAGTTATTAAAGAAAAGGGAGCGCTTGCTCCCTTTTTTTATAAGTTATACTTCAAGCCCACCGTTGCAATCACTTGCCCATCTGTGAGTGTATAGTTGCCGAAGGCTTTGGCTTGGAAATGTTTATTGATATCATAGGAAATTGTCTCGGCAACACCCGTCAAATCTCCCACAGTCAAGTAGTAGCCTTGCGTGAGCAAGTTCCATTTCTTGTGATGGTAATTGGAATTTCCTGATACGAGCGTCACTTTAAAATCCGTATTACGCGCATTCCCGTTCAAAATAAAAGAGCCTACATTCCATTTATCATTAAGCGGATAGGACAAGGTTAATTCCCGACCAAAAAAGCTCGTCACTTCATAATCTTCCGTCATTTGGAAAGCAGGAATGTGAATACCCACAATCGCCTTGAATTTCTTATCAATGAAACGATAACGTGTGAACAAGGCCACCGTCGTAGGGGTCATGCTTTTCATGCGCATCATATACAACAATGAACCCGTTAATCGTTTCTTTGGATTCGTGCTCGCATTGATGATAATATTAGGCTCTTTCGAAGTAAAAGCGGGAATAAAAGAGAACCCGCCCGTACTCATTTCAATACTCCCCGTTTGGGCAGTTAACGAAAGCGAAGCACATAACAAGCATAGCACTAAATATTGTTTCATTTTGATACATTAAGAATTTGAAGGTGCAAATGTAGGTAATCCTAGTATCGAAAACAACCAAGGGCTTTTTCAGTTACTTATACATGTCTAAATCTCCCATCCACATCGTCTGGTTTAAACGTGATCTCCGCTTTACGGATCATGAACCATTATACCGGGCATTGGAGTCAGATATTCCCGTTTTATTGGTCTATTTTTTTGAACCTTCGATGATGGCATTCCCCGATAGCGATCTACGTCACTGGCGGTTTGTGCATGAATCATTGATGGAGATGCAAGGGCGTTTAGAAGATCGGAACGGGATTCTGCACATTTTCCACAACGAAGTGCTACCTGTGTTACAAGCTTTGGCCGAACAATTTGACATACGCCAAATTTCCTCTCATGAAGAGATTGGAAATGATTTGAGTTTTCAACGGGATAAAGCGGTGGCGGCATATTGTAAGCAGGCCAACATTGCCTGGAAAGAAACGCCAACCGGTGGTGTCATTCGCCGTTTGAAATCCCGCAAAACCTGGCAAGAGCGTTGGGAAAAAACAATGCGACAAGAGCCCTATTTTGTAAGAGAGGATAATTGGAACTTAGCACGATTAGACTCGGCTTTTTATGAAGCCTTAAAAGGTCCCGAACTACCAATAGCATTTAAAACGCGCAATCCCATTTTCCAGGAAGGCGGCGAATACTGGGGCTGGAAGTACATGAAAAGTTTCATCGAAACACGGCACACAGCGTACAGTTCTTCGATTAGCAAACCAGAGGCCAGTCGGCGAGGATGCAGCCGCATTTCCCCCTATTTAGCCTATGGAAATATCAGCATGCGGATGGCTTACACCTACACGATGCAGCATTATAAAACGGCGGGAAATAAACGAGCGCTCTCAAATTTCATTTCCCGCCTACACTGGCAGGGGCATTTCATGCAGAAATTCGAGGATGAATCTAGGATGGAATTTGAACCCGTGAATAAGGCTTACCAAGCGCTGGAGAAAGACCGTGATGAGCGTTTAATTCAGGCATGGCAGGAAGGTAAGACCGGCGTTCCGCTCATTGATGCCTGCATGCGTTGCGTGGTTGCGACGGGGTATTTGAATTTTAGGATGCGGGCTATGGTCGTCTCGTTTTTCGTCTTTAACCTCTGGCAGGATTGGCGGGATTTGGCGCATTTTTTAGCCCGCCAATTTCTAGACTATGAGCCCGGAATTCATTACCCCCAAATCCAAATGCAAGCCGGCGTGACCGGTATCAATACGATCCGTATTTATAACCCAGTCAAGAATTCCTACACACATGATCCCGATGGCGTTTTCATCAAAAAATGGGTGCCAGAATTAGCCTCGATTCCATCTACCTTGATTCACGAACCTTGGAAATTAAGTGAGATGGAACAGACATTGTATGGGGTCAAAATAGGCGTGGATTATCCCGCTCCCGTCGTAGATTTAAGTGCGACGAGAAAAACAGCATCGGATCAAGTTTGGGCGATGCGGAAAACGAAAAAGGCCCGACAAGAGGGGGCGCGAATCCTTGAAAAACACGTGAACAAATGAGAACATTCCTGATATTTCCACATCAATTGTTTGAAGAAACACTCGCACAAGAAGCAGACGCTTTTTTTGTCGTGGAGTCTGATTTGTTCTTCAAACAATACGCCTTCCACAAACAAAAACTGATCTTCCATCGGGCCAGCATGCGGGCCTTTGCGGATCGCCTTCGCACCGCAGGAAAAACGGTGAAATACATCGATGCGCAGGATTCTCGTTCTGCGGAGGTAGTACTAGCCGCGTCGATAACAGGCCCTATTACGCTTTTCGATCCCCATGATTATCTGCTCGAACGCCGACTGCGTCGCGCAGGTAATATTCACTTGTTGGCGAGTCCGAACTTCCTCAACACCGATACATCACTGCTCGGCTCACGTAAACCTTATTTCCAAACTGCCTTCTATACCCAGCAGCGAAAAGATCGTGGGATTCTGCTCGAGGCCGACGGAAAACCGATGGGTGGTCAATGGACCTTTGATGCAGATAATCGGAAGAAAATTCCGAAGAATACGTTTATCCCAGCACCCTTTCCGGAGGCTATTCCGAATGATTATATATTGGAGGCCGTTGATTATGTAGCGACCTACTTTCCTAATAACCCAGGTTCTTCCGACATGCCCTTTTCGGGAGCCTATTATCCAGTAACGCACAGCGAGGCACAAGCAGCACTGAACCTTTTTATTCAGGAACGTATTCCACTTTTCGGGGATTACGAGGATGCCATCAAGGCAAATGAAAAGACTTTGTTTCACAGCATTTTGAGTCCATTGATTAATGTAGGATTACTGAATCCGAATCAAGTTATCGAACGTGTCGCCGCCTCCGCCGCTCCCTTAAATAGTGTGGAAGGATTCATCCGACAAGTCGTAGGATGGCGAGAATTTGTCCAATTGTTGTATCGGAAAATCGGGGTCCAACAGCGTACCAAGAATTATTGGGGATTTACACGAGATATGCCAACAGCCTTTTACTCCGGAACGACAGGGGTGGAACCCATCGACCAAACAATCTGTAAGCTCTTAAAAACAGGCTATAACCACCACATCGAACGCTTGATGGTGCTAGGTAATTTCATGTTGTTGTGCGAAATCAAACCGGATGCGGTTTATCGCTGGTTCATGGAACTATACATCGATGCCTACGATTGGGTGATGGTTCCCAACATCTACGGCATGTCGCAATTCAGCGATGGGGGATTGATGACCACCAAACCCTACATCTGTGGGTCCAATTACATCTTGAAAATGAGTGATTATCCGAAGGGCGAATGGCAAGAAATTTGGGATGGATTATTTTGGCGATTCTTGGATAAACAACGCGAAACCTTCCGCAAAAATCCCCGCTGGGCCATGCTCATCAGCACCTGGGACAAGATGCCTTTGGAAAAAAGAGACGCCCACCTTAACCGAGCGGAAACCTTTTTAGCGCAATTGTTTGCTTAGTTTATTCCAAAACGAAAAGAAGCTATTGAACTCCCCTTGTAGGCCGGGTGCCAATGTCGGATGCACCTCGCGGATACCCTGAAAATGAGCATTGATAGGATGATCCCGGAAGACTCCGTGCACCTTTAGATCAGAATATTCGCCGTAATAAACTTGAATTCCAGGTATGTTTTCAGCCAGCGATAGGATAAACTCAATCGTCTTAGGTGCCATGGGATGTTTCGCAAAATGACTCGGCTCTAAGACCAAAATTCGATTTCCTGCTTCCCCCTCATGGAAAGTCGGATCCAGCGTATAATGGGTATAAATGAAGCTGGGAATTCCTTCGATTAATTCCAGCGGCTTCGTCGTAGGCGGGGTAAATGGAAGCGCCACTTCAACTGAGCTCCGTAAATGTTCGGGAGCAGCTCGCCATGGTAAATCCTCGTATTCAAAATCCAGAAAAGTTCCTCGCTGTTTGCTACCCGTATATCGATTAATATTCTCCTGATTCGCGTAATACAACTTATTACTAAAGGTGCCGGCGCACCATTGCCAACTCAGCGCATTGCTCGCTAAATCGCCGTCCAACAAATGGTAATACATCCACTGGGCAGGTTCTAGCCAATGGTATTTGGCCACATTGCAAATCGTGGCTGCCAAGTACATGCGGAGATGATTGTGCAAGTAGCCTGTTTCCGGAAATGTGGCTAAATGCGTATCCAAAGCCTGGATTCCAGTTTTAGATGCTAAAACAGCACGAGGGATTCCGAAGCGTTCAATGCCCTCCTGCGGATGGCGAATATCTTCGAAAATAGCATCACCCTTTTGAAACCAGGTCCGCGTATAAAACTCCCGCCAGGCTAATTCTTGTATGAATTTTTCCGCTTGTTCTAAACCGATTCCACGGTCCTTTAATCGCTTCACGACTTGGGGAACGGTGATGAAACCGCGGGATAAATAGGGAGAAAGATAAGACACTCCTCCGGTGATAAAGTTGCGCGAACGAGCGTATTTTTCTACGTCAAATCGATCGATTTGCGCGAGTATTTCTTCGTATTTTGTCGAAAACTTCATTAGCGCTTACTGATTTTATTCAGGCTGATGCTGCGTTGCAACGTGCATTTGAATCGAGGATCTAGGGCAACCCGTTTTTGCAGGTGTTTGGTATTCCGACCAGCCATCCGTTTCCGCCACATGCGGAAACTCGACTCCTTGCTATGTAGGCGCATGAATTCAATGACCTCTTTTTCCTTCAGGCCAAACTGAAATTCGATCGCCTCAAAAGGCGTGCGATCTTCCCAAGCCATTTGGATGATGCGGTCAATATCTTCGTCCGAAAACTTATTTATTACGTCTGCACTTTTCACCACAGTAGATGATTTGGTCCCAATTCTTCTCCCACTTCTTGCGCCAGGCGAAGGGGCGGTTACAAACGGGGCAGATTTTGGAGGGTAAATGTTGTTTTTTAACGCCTTGCATAAAAAAGGGCTTGCCTAAGTAAGACAAACCCTTTTCTATTCAGATTGTTTCAGACTAGAACAATTTCTCTGCGGGTGGTGTTGCTCCTGCCATACGAATATATACCGTAGTTTGACCTCGATGATGTGTTTGGTGTTCAAAAGCCTTATCAATAACTTGACCACGTGTTACATCGAAACGATTGAATAATTTAATCATCTCAACCCATTTTGCATCGGGAAAATTTTTTATGGCATTAATTGCAAAATCGTACGATGCTAATACTTTCTCCGTCACGCTAACTTTGGCAACATCGTTCGACTTCTCCAAATCTTTCACCGTCGGCGCAACTTCCGTAGCGGTTCCCACAATACCATAATTAGCATCAGCGATGTGAAGCATTTGGCCGGCAAAAGAACGCATTTCTTTCGTTGGCTTTAAGGCATAACCCGTTTCCGGCATCGCGTCAAGATATTCTTTCGTGTAAGCACGTGCGCGCTCCCAATCTTTCAATACGTTCGCTTTCGGGGTTTGAGCAGTCAGGTTGCTGGCTATGGCAAGAATTACCAAAAAGGTGAATAGTTTTTTCATGGTTGTTAAATTTAAGATGTTCAAATGTATATAAAATTTAGATTTCAATCTCGCCTCGCAAATACAACACGGCCTCCCCGGAAATCTCTACGCGATCTCCCAGCAATTTGCAAGTTAAGTCGCCCGTTCGCTGGGAGAGTTGGCGAGCTGTTAATTCCTTCTTTCCCAAGACAGCTGCCCAATAAGGTGTCAAGGTCGTATGCGCCGAACCCGTCACGGGATCTTCATTCACTCCACAATTGGGGCCAAAAAACCGCGAGACAAAATCCGTTGTTACACCCGGTGCCGTCACGATGATGCCGCGAACGGGATGGGTTTTCAAGGCCTCAAAATCCGGTTGTAATGCGCGGATTTCTGCTTCCGAATCGTAGACAAATAAATAGTCGGTTTTGCCTTTTAAAACGGCACGTGGTGATTGGGATAATCCGACAGAATGCTCGGGAAGAATCGGTAATTCTGTCATCGTATCCACCGGAAAATTCAAAGCTAAAACGGAACCATGCTTTGTTACGGATAATGGACCGCTACGGTGTGAAACGAAGTTGACTTGGTCACCCGCAAAACCTAATTCATTGAACAAAATATGCGCGCTCGCTAAGGTTGCATGACCACACAAATCCACTTCGACGGTGGGGGTAAACCAGCGAATTTCAAAATGATCAGCAGAAGGAACAATGAAAGCTGTTTCGGCTAAATTATTCTCCGCGGCGATGTTTTGCATCACGGCATCCGGAAGCCATGAATCTAGGGGACAAACGGCGGCAGGATTGCCTTTAAATCGTTCGTTCGTAAAAGCGTCGATTTGGTAAATAGCGATTTTCATTAGTCCAAAATTAAGTCATTTTCTTTAAATCCCTTGAACGTCAAATAAACGCCCAACGAAAATTCCCAAAGGGCAATCGGAATCGCGGATAAACCTGCGATGGGCGCGCGCTGATCAAATATTCCGAACAAAACGGCCACATCGCCAGCCACCAAGGTAAAGGCGCCAACGATACCAACGATAGGTAAAATGCGAGGAACTAAGCGCGTTTGGTAAAGCAAGGTTCCCAAAAGCAAGGCATTAACAGCGGGAATGAAGCTTTGGCTAATTAAAAACAAGCGGTCGTAGAGCATGACTAATCCGCGGGAGGCAACCTGAGCTTCTGCGCCTAAAGCGCGCAAATTCAAGACCGTCAACAAGCTCGCAACGCCTGCAAAAATCAATGTCGCCTCTAAAACCCGAGCGGCCACAAAACCCAAAGCGAGCATTTCATTTTGTTTCTTCAACACGGGATAAAAAGCAAGTGCCGTTCCGATGCAGGCCAAAGCCATCAACAATTCCAACAATCCCCCAAGCACCACATCGCTGGATGGCGCTGAACTTAGGATAAAATTCGGCTGGTGAATTTCGTGGTAAAGCGACAAGGTCGGGATGGAAATAAAGGTGAGCAGGTAGAGAATACCGGCGGTCAAAGAGGTTTTGCGCGATGTTGTCATGCATGCAATTTGGAAAATTATTTGAAATCAAAAACGGATTATTATTTAAACGGCAAGCTCGCTATCTTTGAAACACATGAATGTGATAATCCGACAAGCCTCCCATTTAGACCTCGCTGCCTTACAAGCCATCGGCCGAAAAACCTTTGCGGAAACCTTTGCAGATAGCAATTCGGAGGAAAATTTAGCGGCCTATCTAGCAGCGGGATTTTCTGAAGATAAACTCAAAGCCGAACTGCAAAATGATAATTCCCAGTTTTACTTTGCCCTTCAAAAAGAGGAAGTGATAGGTTATTTAAAAGTGAATTGGGGTGACGCGCAAAGTGAAAAGCAGAACCCCCATGCCCTAGAAATCGAGCGCATTTATGTGCTTCAGCAATACCACGGAACCCAAGTAGGCGCATTACTTTACCAACAAGCGTTAAGCATCGCACAGACACGCAAGGCTCCTTATATCTGGCTAGGTGTTTGGGAAGAAAATCCGCGGGCGATTCGATTTTATCAAAAACAAGGATTTGTGGAATTTGGGGAACACATCTTTCAATTGGGTGATGATGCGCAGCGGGATGTGTTGATGAGGCTCGATATTCTACCAACAACTTGATAATCCACAAAATCGAATAACAACGAAGCTCGCTCAGGCGTAGATTTATGCCATGAGCAAGCGATTGTATATGTTGGAGGGCTGTAATGGTGCTGGAAAAACAACGGCATCCAAAGAATTGATTCCGAATGTAATTAATTGCCAAATCTTCGTAAATGCAGATGAAATTGCATTTCAATTGCCCCCATTTCATCCAGAATCCGTTGCGATTCAAGCCGGGAGAATTATGCTCGCGCAAATTCAAGAGCTTCTTCAAGTTGGTGAATCCTTTGTATTTGAAACAACACTTTCAGCTAAATCCTATATTGGTATCATTAAACAGGCAAAAAACCTAGGCTATGAAATTACACTTATATTCCTTTGGCTAAACTCCGTTGAACTCGCCATTCATAGAGTTTCCATACGGGTCAAAGAAGGAGGGCATCATATCCCAACAAATACCATCATAAGAAGACACAAGACCGGGATTACGAATTTATTCCAAATCTACTTGCCCATCGTAGACAATTTCCTGATATTTGATTCCACGGAAACAATACCAATACCCATAGCACACAAATTCCTAAATCAATCTATCACCATAACCGATGTATCCAAATGGCAACAATTAATACAAAGTTGATAGGACAGAAAAAAGAGGAGTTTGAACGCATCGTCGATGCTATGACCCAAATCCCTGTCCGATTAAAAAAGTTGAAAATGGAAAAGGGCACCCCGCTCGTCGTTTTCCGTGACGGCAAAATCCAACACATCAAGCCGGAAGACATACAGATTTAAGAATTAGCAAGATTGCACGGCTAACATCCGTAATTTTGGTAGAAATACCCGTAAAATGTATTTCTTTTTCTCGACTAGGTTCCTTTACTTTATCCCCTTGATAACCCTCTTGCCATGAAAAAGCCCTCGAACCTAAACCGGAGAGACTTCCTAAAAGCCTCAGCCCTCAGCGGCGGAGGATTCTTGCTCAGTTTCTCTTTTTTGTCGCAAGCAAACGCGCAAGTAGCTCCGGGTACTCCGCCCATCGAGCTCAATGGTTTTGTCAAGATTTTAGCGGATAATCGTATCCAAATCATGTCTCCTAACCCCGAAGGTGGACAAGGCGTGAAGACATCGATGCCCATGATCGTAGCGGAGGAATTGGATGTAGATTGGAAACAAGTAGAGGTCATTCAGGCCGATTTAGATACCAAACATTTTACCCGCCAGTTCATTGGCGGAAGTCAAGCAATTCATCAAGGTTGGAAACCTCTGCGGATGGCGGGGGCTACAGCCCGACAAATGCTAAAAGAGGCTGCGGCCGCACAATGGCAAGTTCCTGTGGCAGAAATTAGCACGAAAGCGGGTGTATTAAACCATAATGCTTCCGGAAAAACTGCTACTTATGGCCAAATGGCTACTTTTGCTGCCACAATTCCTGTACCTACGAATATTCCATTGAAGTCGGTGAAAGACTTCCAGATCATCGGGCATTCCAAACAACAAGTCGACATACGGAAAATCGTGACGGGCCAACCGCTTTACGGAATCGATACCCGCGTACCGGGCATGTTGTTCGCGATGGTAACGCATCCACCCGCTTTTGGGATGAAATTAGCCTCTTTTGATGCGACACGAGCCTTAAAAATGCCTGGTATCAAAGCGGTTTTCCCCATCAAACTCTACAACGATGGCTACGAAAAAACCTTCTTCGATACGACCACTTTCCCAGAAGTAATCGCAATCGTAGGACGGAGTACCTGGGAAGTCATGCAGGCCAAAAAAGCCTTAAAAGTGGAATGGACACCATTCGAATCCTACACCCAAAAACGCGATATGCTCGGTCGGAAAATCACCGAAAATGTCCCTGCTGGCCTTGAAAGCACCTCTGTACATGAGGCGCAAATGGCCGCGAAAAAAGACGTTCCGGGAACGGTTAGACGCAAGGATGGCGACATCGAAACGGCCTTTAAAAATGCAGCGAAGGTCTTAGAAAAAACCTATTATGGGCCTTATTTGGCACATAATTGCATGGAGCCGATGAACTTTTTCGCCCATGTGACGAAAGATAAAGCGACGTTAGCAGGACCTTTACAAAAACCGGAATTCAGTGAACAAACGCTCTCAGCGCGCATCGGAATTCCGCTCGAAAATATCGACATTAAAATGACGCGCCTAGGCGGTGGATTCGGTCGGCGATCGTATTCCCACTGGTTGGTCGAGGCAGCTTTGATTTCCCAACAAGTTCAAGCGCCCATCAAACTCATCTACTCCCGCGAGGATGATATGACCGCAGGTATTTACCGCTCTACCTACACGGCAACCTACCGCGCGGCGCTGGATGCAAATAATCAGTTGATCGGATTTCACGTCAAAGCAGGAGGTATCCCGGAATCGCCTTTGTATCCCAACCGCTTTCCGGCTGGGGCGGTCGACAATTATTTAGCCGAAGACTGGACGATCGACAGCAACATTACCGTAGGATCTTTCCGCGCACCACGTTCCAATTTCATGGCCGCGGCAGAACAATCCTTTCTAGATGAATTAGCCGAATTAGCCGGCAAAGATCCCATTGCTTTTCGCTTGGAATTATTGCAGCGAGCAAAGGATAAACCCGTAGGCAAAAACAACGAATACGAACCGGAACGCTACGCAGAAGTATTGCGATTAGTGCGCGATAAATCGGGCTGGGGCAAACCGGAAAACGCGGGCAAAAAACGTGGGGTTTCAGCCTATTTCTGCCATGATTCCTACGCGGCTCATGTGCTCGATTTGGAGATGGAAGATGGCGCACCCGTCGTTCAAAATGTAGTTTGCGCGGTAGATTGTGGCATTGTCATCAACCCCGATGGAGCGAAAAACCTGTCGGAAGGAGGCATTGTAGATGGAATCGGTGCGGCGATGTTTGGTAAAATGACGATTGAGAAAGGCGTACCACAGAGTTCCAACTTTGATACGTATCGGATGATTCGCCACCACGAGGCTCCCAAGAAAATTGAGGTACATTTTGTGAAGAACGAAATCGATCCCACCGGTATGGGCGAACCGGCCTATCCACCGGTTTTTGGTGCATTAGCCAATGCCCTGTATCAGGCCACCGGCAAAAGACATTACCGGCAGCCCTTTTCAGATAATTTATAATTTACGCTCCCCTAGCCATTTTACCATCACCGGATCTCGGTGATCGAAAAAGCTAGATGTCTGCGTATCGAGTGTTTGGATTTGCGCCATTTCGTCCTCGCTTAATTGGAAGTCGAAGATGTTAAAATTCTCCGCCATTCGTTCCCGACTCACCGTTTTAGGGATTGTCACGACTCCACGTTGAACTAACCAACGCAAAATGACTTGTGCAATGGATTTGTTATGTTTTGACGCGATGGCCCCTAACAGTTCATTGGTAAACATCCCATTCTTCCCTTCCGCAAAAGGGGCCCAGCATTCGATCTGAATGTTGTTCTCTTGCATAAAGGCTTGGTTCGCGATTTGCTGTTGGAAAGGATGCGTTTCCACCTGATTTACCGCCGGCACAATCTCCGTATGAATCATCAAATCCACCACACGATCTGGATGAAAATTGCTTATTCCGATGGCCCTGATACGACCCTCCTTGTACAATTTTTCCATCGCACGCCACTCTCCAAACACATCGCCATAGGGCTGGTGAATCAAATACAGGTCCAAATAATCCAGGCCTAACTTCTGCATTGATTGCTCAAATGCCTGCAAAGTTCCCTCGAATCCTTGACCCTGAATCCACAATTTAGTGGTGATGAATAGCTCTTTGCGATCCACGCCAGAGGCTGCAATCGCCCGACCTACCGACTCCTCATTTCCATAAGAAGCGGCGGTATCAATGGACCGATATCCAACCGAAATCGCCTCTAAAACAGCCTGCTCGCACGCGGCAGGATCTGGAATTTGAAACACTCCAAAGCCCAAGATGGGCATCTTCACCCCATTATTTAACGTAACAAATTCCATTTAAGCTTTTAATTGGGGTTGAAAGGGTTGTTGGTAAAAACGTTTTCCCGTCGCCTTATACAACGCATTCGCCACCGCAGCAAAAACCGGAGGGAATGGCGGTTCGCCAAGACCCGTTGGGTCAATTTCATTCTTCACAAAATGCACGTCAATTTTCTTCGGTGCTTCGTTGTGGCGAATCATGCGGTAGGTATCGAAATTCTTTTGGTCCGTCTTACCATCCGTCAAGGTCAACTGACCAAACAAGGCATTGCCAATCCCATCAATCGCCGCACCTTCCGCCATATTTTTCGCTCCTTCCGGATTCACGACTACGCCGCAATCAAGAGCAGTAGTTACTTGGTCGACCGTCACTTGATCCCCTTTCACTTGCAAGTCAATGACCTGCGCTGCATAGGAATTGTGGCAGAAATAGGCCGAAACACCGCGCTTTTTACCCGCGTTTTCCGGTTTGCCCCAGCCCGATTTATCACGCACTAATTCCAACACACCCATGTAACGGCTTGCATCGTAATCGTTGGTTTTTCCTACTGGATTGTCTTTGGCGCGTTGCAATAATTCCAAACGGAACGCAATCGGGTCTTTGCCCATGTATTCCGAAATCTCATCTAAAAAGGACTGCTCTGCCGCGGCATTGAAGTTCGAACGTGGCGCGCGGAACGCACCAATCGTAATGTTCGATGGAATCGCCCAGCTCTCCGCTAGGTAATTGTCCAAAGCCCCTGCCGGGAAACGATTCGCGTGCAAAGGGGATTCGGGAACGCCTCCACCTTTGATGTGCATCGCTGTTAAACGCTTGTTTTCGTCGAAGGCGGCACGGTAGGTCAACTGATAGGATGGTCGGTAAATACCCCCACTCACATCATCTTCGCGGGTATAAATTAATTTAATAGGAGCATTCGCTTGTTTAGAAATCAAGGCGGCTTCGATCATGTAATGGCCATACGCGCGCCGACCGAAGCCGCCGCCCATACGTGCTAATTCAATCGATAGGTTTTCTCTTGGAATCCCTAAGCGTGCAATAATGGATGGAACCATCATGTCGGGAATCTGAATCGGTGCCACGAAACGAACTTTGTCGCCCACAAAATGCGCGAAAGTATTTGTAGGCTCCATGATATTATGGGCTAAAAACGGCGCGGTATAGGTACGCTCGATCACATGTTTTGCCTCCGCAAAAGCCTTTTCTGGATCCCCATCTTTCCGCTCGATGCGGCCGGGTTTTTTATCCATTTCCAGCATTTGGGCATAATGCTTTTTCGTACTTTCTAAGCCAGATGGAACGACCGTTTCGCGGTTATTTTGACCCGCCTCTTTTCGCTCAGGGGCTATTTCCCAAACCGCCTTGATTTTCTTCCGCGCATTCATGACATCCCAAGTAGATTTACCCACGACGGCAATCACTTCATTGAAGGAACGCGTATCAAAACCGGCAAATTTATGGTCGTCATTGTAAACTTTGATCGGGAAAATATCCACGATACCCGGCATCTTTTTCGCCACTGTTGCATCGAAGGATTTTAATTGCATCCCGAAAGCCGGTGGACGCTCCGTCATCGCATATAACATACCCGCCTCGCGATAATCCATTCCGAACAAAGGTTTTCCTTGTACGATTTTAGGGCCTACTACGTTCTTTTGTGGTGTACCCAATAAACGGAAAGACTGATTTCCCTTTAATACAATATCTTTAGGGATCGGTAATTTCGCAGCCGCGGCGGCGAAAGTTCCATAGCTTTCTGATTTGCCACTGAACGCATGTGTGACCATGCCGTTCGATGTCGTTAATTCCGAAACGGGTAAATTCCAAACCTGGCTCGCTGCCGTCAAAATCATTTGTCGGGCCGCAGACCCCACCGTCCGCAATTGCTTCCAAGCCATGCGAACGCCTTGACTTCCACCCGTAAATTGGCGTGGAAAGGCTTTATTATCATAATTCCCTTGCTCTACTTCGACCTGTTTCCAATCAACATCCAATTCCTCGGCGATCAACATCGGTAAGGAGGTCATCACGTTTTGGCCAAATTCCGGATTGGGAGAGTATATTTTAATCGAGTTATCCGAGGCAATCTTGATGAAACTAGTCACCTCTTGCCATACGGGTTCGATGTTCAATTCACCGAGCGATTCCACGGGTTTTGCACTCGCGAACCAAGAAATACCGAGCATCATGCCTCCTCCGGATAGCGATGATACTTTTAAGAACGAACGTCTGCTGTAGTTAGTTTCTGTCTTTTTCATGATTTCGCTGCAGCTTGTTGGATAGCTTTTTTGATACGTGTATAAGTTCCACACCGACAAATATTGCCGGTCATGAAGTTCTCAATCTCTTCTTCCGTAGGGTTAGGTGTGCTTTTCAAGAGTGCCGCGGCGCTCATGATTTGGCCGGATTGACAATAGCCACATTGCGCGACGTCAACGTCCAACCATGCTTTTTGAACGGGATGATCCCCTTTCGCAGATAAGCCTTCGATGGTGGTGATTTCCATCCCCGCCAAAGCTGAAATTGGGAGTTGGCAGGATCGAACTGCATCCCCATTTAAATGTACCGTGCAAGCCCCGCAGGAGCCCACGCCACAACCGTATTTGGTACCTTCCATGCCGAGAATATCTCGGAGAACCCACAAGAGGGGCATGTTTTCGTCCGCCTCTACCTGGTGGACTTTCTTGTTAATGCGAACGGAATATTTCTTGATCATAGTCTAGGTGATTTATAAGAATCGAAGCAAATATAGATAATCAATTCATTCAATAATTATACTTTTCAAACAAGATTAATGCTTGATTTGGTGGGTATCACGCACGCTGCTAAACGTCAATGCAAGCATCTTCCACTCTTTCTCTTGTTTTTGATAAACCTCGGTAACCGTAAATTCGTTAATGGCCACATTATCACGAACAATGGAATCTAGGTTGATTCGATTCCAAACAATCGCGGTATTACCTGAAATCTCCACGGCAGTGTCTTTCACTGTCGCTTTCTTGTACCAAATGCGGCCTGTTTTGATGATATCTAATTCCTCGTCTTTCTTCCAAGTTCCACTCATGTGAACGAATTTGGCTTTAGCATCGAATAATTTGTCCAGCTTGTCCACGTCTTTGTCGGACATCCACTGCCATTTGTCCATCGACAATTGGATTAAAGTTTGTTCTTCAGCGCTTTGAGCGAATGTGGGAGAAAGCGTTAAGAGCGAAAGGCTCAAGAATAAAAGAATTGATTTCATAGGACGTTTATCTCAGACAACAAATTTGCATCGAATACAGCAAAAGCAACATAGATAAATTCCGGGTTTTCCTACCATTTTTACGGATTGGAAATCATTGCAATGGTATGGCTATCAGATAATTGGTAAATTCGTTCATTCAACCCAAACATATGGAAAAGACTATCCTAGTTAATAGCATCGACGAATATAACTTGAACAACAATCACAAGACCCTGAATCCCTTGGTTACGGTAGTTGATTTTTCCAAAGCAAACATACGCGATTGGGGTGACGCGGATTCCATCCGCTTCCAATACGGCCTGTATTCAATCATTTTAAAGGATGTGAAATGTGGGGACATTCGCTATGGCAAACATACCTATGATTACCAAGACGGAACCATCGTGTTCTTTGCCCCAGGCCAAGTCGCTGAAGTGCCCAATCTCAAAATTCCTTACCAGCCGCAAGGACATGGATTAATTTTCCACCCAGATTTACTATTGGGAACTACATTGGGCCGCACGATATCACATTACAAATTCTTTCATTACGAATCCCATGAAGCGCTACACTTATCGGCAGATGAACGTCAAATGATGTTAGACTGTTTCGCGAAAATTGAATTCGAACTGAAGCAGCCCATCGACAAGCATTCCAAGAAATTGATCGTTTCGAACATTGAATTGTTTTTGGATTATTGCCAACGATTCTATGATCGCCAATTCATCACCCGGGAACATGTAAACAAAGGCATTTTGGAGCGATTTGAAACCCTCATGAATCAGTATTTCGAATCCGACCAAGCTCAAGTCCATGGCATTCCATCTGTGAGTTATTTTGCGAATGAGCTGCATTTGTCGGCCAATTATTTTGGCGATTTAATCAAAAAGGAAACGGGATTAACCGCCAAAGATTATATTCAAAACAAAACGATTGACGTGGCGAAAAACCGCGTATTTGATACGGATAAAACCATCAATGAAATTGCCTTTGAAATGGGCTTTAAATACCCGCAACATTTCACGCGCTTGTTCAAGCAGCGCGTGGGACAAACACCAAATGAGTATCGATCGTTAAATTGATTTAATAAATTTCGCCGGAACACCTCCCACAATCGTGTTCGCAGGAACGTCTCTCGTTACCACAGCGCCTGCCGCTACGATGGAATTTTCACCTATCGTAACACCCGGCAAAACAATGGCTCCAGCACCTAACCATACATTTTTTCCAATGAGAACGGCCTTTACATCCAGGCTTTTGCGTTGCATCGGATCCACCGGATGATTTTCTGTGACGATTTTCACTTGCGGCCCAATCAACACATCATCCTCAATCGTAATACCACCCAGATCTAAAAACGAACAACCGTGGTTGATAAACACGTTTTTCCCGATCGTCGTATGCTTGCCAAAATTGGTAGAAAAAGGGGCTAATACGGTTGTCGAGGGATCAATACTTTTGCCTAAAATTTCAGATAAAATAGCACGAATGTCATCGACATTGCCTGAGGAATTCAACTTTGCTGAAAGCGCAATGGTTTGATTAACGATCTCCCAAACCTCTGCCCATTGTGGGTCAGTATGCGGAATGATTCCGCCGGCACGCATGCGTTCAAAAATGTTCATATATGCATAAAAAAAGCCATCCTCTCAGATGGCCTTCTTTTTATTTTTCTACCGTTATCAAACCCGGAATCTCCACCAGTTCGTTTGCTTCCGCCGCGTAATCTACTCCATCTATGCCGAAACCAAATAAGTTTAAGAAATCCGACTTATATCCATTCAAATCACCAATCGAAGGTAAGTTTTCCGTCGTAGCTCCTTTCCACAATTCAGCCACTTCTTTTTGTACAACTTCGTCCATTTCCCAATCGTCGATACGAATACGACCTTTCTCATCCACAGGAATCGAACCGTTCGTATATAAACGTGCGCTGAAAAGGCGTTGGATTTGCTCGATGCAACCTTCATGCGTTCCCTTAGCTTTCATGATTTTATAAAGCAAGGAGATGTACAATGGAATCACAGGAATCGCTGAACTCGCTTGCGTAACTAGGGCCTTGTTCACTGAAACGAATGCTTTACCTCCTATTTTGGCCAAATCATCTGTAATCTTAAACGCCGTCGCTTCTAGATGGTCTTTCGCCATTCCGATTGTTCCTTTGCGGTAAACTGGCTCCGTAACTTTAGGTCCAATGTACGAATACGCAACGGTCATCGCGCCATCCGCTAAAACACCTGCATTCAATAAGGCATCCATCCACATCGCCCAATCTTCGCCGCCCATTACTTCCACCGTGTTCGCAATATCTTCCTCATTACATGGCGTAATGGTTACCTCAGAAACTATACCCGTGTGGAAATCAACCGTTTTGTCCGTGAACGTATTGCCAATAGGCTTCAAGACCGAACGGTGCAACACGCCAGTCACCGGGTGCTGGCGCACTGGAGAAGCTAAGCTGTAAATCACTAAATCCACTTGGCCCAAATCCGACTTGATTAAGTCGATCGTTTGTGCTTTTACCTCGTTAGAGAATGCGTCGCCATTAATGCTTTTGGCATAAAGACCTGCCTCTTTTGCCGCTGCTTCGAATGCAAGGCTATTGTAATATCCTGGAGAAGCCGTTTTGCCTTCAGCAGGTGCCTTTTCAAAAAATACGCCAATCGTCGCGGCATCCGATCCGAATGCACTTGTTATCCGAGAGGCTAAACCAAAACCTGTAGAGGCTCCAATCACGAGCACTTTTTTCGCCCCGGCAATTTTGCCTTTGGACTTCACGTAGTCAATTTGATTTAAGACGTTTTTCTCACAGCCTTTCGGATGTGAAGTCAAACAGATAAACCCTCTCATTCTAGGTTCAATAATCATAGTGCTCGAATTTTGTTTGTGCAAATATAGTTAAAGCAAGTATATTTGCCTCAACAGTAACTGTTTTCATACCATATGATCTGAAAGCGGTTCATTTTTTTGAGAAAACAAGTAATCAAAATGACTTTCATCACCGTATCAACTACCATCAACGCTCCCCTTAAATACGTTTGGGAAAAATGGACTTCTCCAGAACACATCCAACATTGGAACTTTGCAACTCCCGATTGGCACTGTCCAAAAGCGACGACAGACCTACAAGTAGGAGGGGAGTTTCATTACGAAATGGCTGCAAAAGACGGGTCGATGAGCTTTGATTTTTGGGGTACTTTTCTGGAAATTAATCCCGAGCAATCGATACACATATTCATTGGTGACGGCCGCAACATGCTGGTTAATTTCGAAACCACAGAACAAGGAACGAAAGTAACCGAACAATTTGAACCCGAGAATCAAAACCCAGAGGAGATGCAAAAGGCTGGTTGGCAGATGATTTTAGACAACTTTAAAAGCTACGCGGAAAGGGCCTAAGTATGAAACAGCTCTTTCTGAACCTTCCCTCGGAAAACTTAATAAAATCACAAGCTTTTTACGAGGCATTGGGATTTACAGTCAATCCCATTTTTACCGATGCGGATCAAAAATGTATGGTTTGGAGCGAGCAAATATATGTGATGCTCCAAGCTTTCTCATTCACGGATCAGCATGTGAAAAAGCCGCGTGCAAATTTTCAGGAAGTTTCAGGACCTTCTTTTACACTTCCGCTGGAAAACCAGTTGCAGGTTCTTGAACTTTTTCAACAAGGAATCGATGCGGGAGGAAAGGCTTCCTGGCCCATTTTGGATGAAAGCTTTATGACGCTGCGCAGCATCGAAGATCCGGACGGACACTTGTGGGGGTTGATGTATTTGAATCGGGAAAAATTCGAACAACGTAATTAATGCATTTTCCCTTGCTCGGTAAGTAACGTGTAGGCCTCCTCCCAACTCGGAATTATATCAGATTCGTAGCCATAAGTTGGCCCCGTTGCAATTTGATGAAATGCTTTCATGGCCTTCAGGTGAGCACCACCTCGCAAATATTGCAGCATAAGTTCCCGGCTTTCCCAAGCCGAAATGGTACATTGATATTGTTGAACTTTCTTGACGTCACAATGTAAATTTCCTTCAGCCCTTTGGGCTTGTCGGAACGCGGGAATGGCTAAAAACCAAAACCGAATGTATGCCAGAAATCCTTTGGGTTTTAAACCCGTGAGTGAGATATACATATTTTCTATTTACTGTTCCAACCGTCTTTAAAACCTTGGACTAAATCAGACGACCCTACTTGATAGCCAAATAGGCCTACCACGAAAGCAAGGTGTATTACCAATACTGCCTTTTGCCAAGTAGGGCGTTTTTTCCATGGCTGGGATTGATCAAAAGGATCAAATGCTAATGCGATCCCAAATTGTGTTGCTGCTTCAGCCCATGCGTGGTTCGTTAGCCATTGAACAAAACCCATGATGACAAAACCGATGTAAAGGAATTTATGGTAGGATGTTTTCATTACGAAAACAAAATTACGCGTTCAACCCTGTAAACAAGACCTTTCATCACAATTGATTATTATTTAAAATAATTCTAAATAGTGTTGCACATGTCGATTTGCCAACCTACATTTGTACTCTATTTAAAATTAGTCTAAATAAATATTAAAATGAAAAATATAGGTGTATTCCTCTTAATGCTTATTTATTTCCCTACAATGGCACAATTAAGCACCATTTCTGGACAAGTAACGTCTAATACCCATGAGCCTCTTCCGGGAGCATCTATCGTGCTAGTAGGGACGGTGCGCGGAGCTGAAAGTAATCAATCAGGCCACTTCATTCTTAAAGGATTAAAGCCTGGCAAATATCATGTCAAAGTAAGTTTTGTAGGATATCAGCCGAGCATTCAAGAGTTCAGCTTGGGCGAAGGGGAACAGCGAATCGCCAACTTCGTCCTACGCGATGCCACAGAGCTGCAAGGTGTTTCGGTCTATGCGCAGTCGGGCGTGAAAGGAAATACATTCTTACCGCAAGTTAATGAATACACATTAACCGCGGGTAAAAAAAATGAGGTGATTGTGCTCGATCATTTACAAGCAAATTTAGCCATGAATAATTCCCGCCAAATCTTCTCCAGAACTCCTGGAATTTCTGTTTGGGAAAGCGATGGCTCTGGCATTCAATTAGGTGTTGCATCCCGTGGACTTTCGCCCAATCGTTCTTGGGAATTTAATGTGCGCATGGATGGCTATGATATCACGCCCGACCCGATGGGCTACCCAGAAGCCTATTACACGCCACCCATGGAGGTCGTAGACCGCATCGAAATCATTCGTGGCGCGAGCTCCTTGCAATATGGCCCGCAATTCGGCGGACTAATGAACTTCATTCTTCGGAAACCGGATATATCCACCAAACTGGTTGTAGAAAGCCAAAACACCACCGGTAATAATGGTTTATTCAGCTCGTTTAATTACGTAGGGGGTACGTCGGGCCGACTAAGCTATACGACCTATTATCAAAAAAGAATGGGAAACGGTTGGCGTCAAAACTCCTATTTTAATACAGACCATTCCCACGGTGAATTATCATATGCCGTTTCGAACAAATTAAAAATTGGTGCACAATTAACTTATATGTTCACGCAAAGCCAACAAGCCGGAGGTCTGTCTGAAGCGGCTTTTGCACAAAATGCCCAACAAAGTTTCCGTGCTCGAAATTGGTTTAGCAATCCTTGGTTGATTTATGCGCTAAGCGCTGATTACATCATCAATACACAATCAAAACTAAGTCTTAAATATTTTGGAACCACTGCTGAACGCAGTTCCGTTGGATTTACAAAAGCAATAACAGAACTCGATATCAATGGAAAAAGACAGGTTGATCGAGATTATTATCAAACAAATGGAGCCGAGCTACGCTATATCTTGGATTACCCGTTAGGTCATTGGCGAAACACATTAGCGGCGGGTTTACGCTACTTCAAAGGAGAAATCAAACGGAAACAATTAGGGGTCGGTAGCGTTGGAAGCGATATGAATTTCGACATTGAGGGATTATTTACGCGCGACTTAATCTTCCATAATAACAACTACGCAGCCTTTGCAGAAAGTATCCTACGCCCATCTGAATCCCTGCTATTTACGCTTGGAGCTCGATTAGAACAAATTGACACGCATATGAAAGGACAATCTGGCTTAAGTGCCGCCGGTATACCAATCATAGCCACACCTAGTAGCCGTGGACGTTCATTCATTTTATTCGGCGCTGGCGCCGAATACAAAATGAGTACAAACACAAAATTCTACAGTAACATTGCACAAGCGTATCGCCCAGTCTTGGCTTCCGATTTATTACCACCAGCTACGACGGATGTCATTGACCCCAACTTAAAAGATGCGAAAGGCTTCAATTTCGATTTGGGTTATCGAGGAGAAATAGCGAATTATTTAACTTTTGACGTTGACTATTTTTACCTGGATTACGACAATCGCGTCGGTACGATTTCTCGGACAAATACCGATGGAAAAATCTATCAATACCGAACAAACCTGGGGCATTCCGTTTCCAAAGGTGCTGAAGCCTATGTAGAATTTAGCCCGACGACAGCTTGGTTAAAACACCAAAAATTAGGTAATATTTCCATTTTTGCATCAATTGCAGCTATTCAAGCGCGCTACATGGACTTCAAAACAACTTCGATTGTCAACGGTCAAATCGTAGAAGGAAATCTAGCAGGAAAACGTGTGGAAAATGCCCCCGAAAAAATTAATCGCTTTGGAATAACATATACCAAAAAAGGGCTATCGCTCAGTTGGCAAATCAGTGACATCGGTTCCGCTTTCGCAGATGCAAGTAACACCGTTACACCGAATGCCGCGGCAACTACAGGTCTCATTCCGGCTTACCAAGTACAAGACATTTCAGGTTCATATAAATTTAAAAAATATGCCCAATTAAAATTTGGGGTAAACAACTTGACAGATGAACGATATTTCACCAGGCGTTCTGGCGGATATCCGGGTCCTGGAATTTTACCAGCAGATGGCCGCACTTGGTATGTAGGCTTGAATTTGAAATTTATCAACTAAAAAACAATGGCATTTCTTCGACCTTAATAGCGAAGAGATGCCCTTGCTCTTTAGGAATAATTCCTCCAAGAGCAAGGGACCGAGTTTAGCTTGAAACAAAAATAGTGAAAGCTTTTGCCTTCACTATTTTCCAAGGAATACATGAAACCTTATTCTTTAATGTTTTTCGTGCTTTTTCATATCCATTTGATTCTGGAAGCAATGCAAGGCACAGGCAATCCCTTTTAGTGATTTGTGAACATTTCCTATAACCACTCCCTTTGCATCTTTGATGTTACACGTTTCTTGATCGAAATCTTCAATGGTAAAGACGATATTTCCATGGTCATCAAAATAGGTTTTGCCATCTTTACCCATCTTCCCCATGACTTTGCCATGTTCATCAGTCAATATGCCTCCGGCGCTTAAAAACCCTAATTTTTTTCCATGAGAATCTTTAATAATTCGATCTTTCGAAACGGTACCGGTCTTAACTCCATCTAAATAGACATCTCCTTTTGCGTTTAAAAGTAGATGACCTTTGCTATCTCTTGCTTGTTGAGCAAAGGAGGTGATTGATAGGAACAACATTCCTAAAATCAATGCGTAGGCTGATTGCTTTTTCATGATAATTTGTTTTTAAGTTTATAATGCTTGTTGGACGCAAAGTAAACATTTAAAGCGCAATTACATCATGGAAAAAGATGATATTAGTCAGCTTATTGTAAAATGGTACAAGGTAATTCCTCTTCGAAATAGTTCCGTATTAGCACTAATTCAAGAATTCGATTTAACATTTACCAGTTTATCGGACCCTTGCCTAAATACTTCTCGGCAATAGGCATGTAGTAAGATTTTAATTCTTCGTAAACGGGCACAACGGGCGATTTGGTATATAGATCATACTTATTGAAATCGTGAATCCATTCCAAATATTGCTCATCTTTCGCGGTCATGAATTGGCGATAACTTCCGCCGGAATGCCATGGGTAGAACGAGTGGTAGCGAATCATCGCCATGCCCGCTTCCGGAATTTTATTGTCCGGGTGATTTTTCAAAACTTGATATAAATACTCATCATGCCCCCAGGCCAAATGCAAATTATCTAAGCCACAGCCTGCCTCGTAAACCCCTAATTCGGTATTGTAGCGGCTGTCCTGCATATCAGGATTTAATGCGTTGAACTCCGGATAGACACATGAATCGGGAAGCTTACAACCCACCACAAACACATCGCCCACTAAACCCCATTGCTCTGCTTGGGAAGTTCCATCTTCGTCTGATCCGAACAAATACATCGCTTTCCCTAAATCATGAATTAATCCCACCAATTGCATCCAATCCGGTCGGCCGTCAGCTCGTAAACCTTCTGCGGATTGCAATAAGTGGATGATGTTTGGAAGATTCAAATCAGGGTCGGACACATCGACCAAAACATTTAAACGCTCCATCATTTCCCATAAATCCAAGGGGTGATCGAAGGTCAAATACTTTTTCTTCATGCGCAACACGTATTCATACGTTTGATGCGAACGCATCTTGCGGTAATGCTCTTTGACAGCCGCCGTGATGTCCCCTTGTTCGTAGTTACGAAATTCCGATTTGTCTTTTGATATAGTTTCCATGATTTAATAAAATACAGTATAAAGCGCCGAAACGATGCCCATAATTAAAATTGAAATAATGGCAAATTGGCCGCTGACGGAGAAGTCACTACGTTCTACGGCTAAGCCTTTCGGATTATCAATGCTAGAACGATCCGCCAAAGAAATCAAGACCATAATAGCAACCAGAATCAAATAGACCCACATGGTTACATTCAAAAATGGAATCGGATTTCCGCCGATAAAAGTATGCAAATTCTTGAATAAAACCACGAGTGGAATCGAAGCAACCGCAGCAACAATCGCGGCGGCAGATGTTGTCCTTTTCCAAAACAACCCCAAAGAGAATAGCGCAAAGGCCCCTGGCGTGAGGTAGTTGGAATATTCTTGTATGAATTGATACGCTTGTTCTAGTTGGCGTAATTGCGGCGCAATCAACAATGCGATGGCAAAAGACACCCAAATCGCGATACGACCCACCCAAACGGTTTGGGCTTCTGAGGCATGGGGATTCAAGGACTTTTTATAAATATCCAAGCTGAAAATCGTGGAAATACTGTTACTTTTCCCAGCCAAAGAAGCCACAATCGCAGCCGTTAAAGCGGCAAAGGATAGCCCTTTTAGACCCGCCGGCAACAGGTTCATTAACGTCGGATATGAGTGATCCGGTTTAATGATTCCATCAATCGCCATCTCGCTTTGGAAGGCCCCATGTTGGTAAAGCACATACATCGCAATGCCCGGAATCACACAAATCAAAGGCATCAATAATTTCAAAAATGCTGCAAACAAAATCCCAGAACGTGCTGTGGGCAAGTCGGCCCCCAAGGTTCGTTGCACAATGTACTGATTACATCCCCAGTAATTCAGGTTATTAATCCACATTCCACCAAACAAAATCGCGAAGCCTGGAAGCGCATCATAATACTTATCTCCCTCCGAAAATATCATGTGAAAATGGTCGTCGGCCTGCGAACGCAATTCCAACAATCCACCCAAAACGCCTCCGCTATGAAAGCGATCGGAAACCATATCCAAAGCCAAATAGGTCACCACCAAACCTCCGATTATCAACACAATTACTTGAATAAAATCGGTGTATCCGATTACCTTCATCCCTCCTAAGGTAATGAAGATCGCGAAAATCGCGAGCCCAATCATCGCATATAAAAAGGGAATCGAGGTGATGCTTTCAATCGCCAAAGCGCCTAAATACAGGATGGAAGTTAGGTTCACAAACACATAGAGTAACAACCAAAAAACAGCCATAATCGTCGCCACAATATTGTTGTAACGTTGCGACAAGAATTGAGGCATTGTGTAAATCTTGTTCTTTAAGAAAATGGGGACGAAGAAAATAGCGACAATGACCAGCGCTGCTGCCGACATCCATTCGTAAGAAGAAATCGCTAAACCCATCGCGAAACCGGAACCCGACATGCCGATGAAATGTTCGGCAGAAATATTAGATGCTAAAAGGGATGCACCGATTGCCCACCAAGTTAAGGACCCTTCCGCCAGAAAAAAGTCTTTGGTACTTACTTCTGCCTTTTTTTTCCGCTGGTACACCCAATAACCATAGCAGGTCACTGAAACAAAATAGAGTAGAAATACGACGTAGTCGAGGCTATGTAATTGTTTCATGAAAGTTTAATAGGTTTGAAGCCAGAATACTTTGTATTTTCAAACTTAGGAAATTCAATTTAATATTGCTTTAATACTAATTTTAAATGTGCTTATTTTATGACATGAAGTCTCTTTCGCACATCCTGATTGCTTTCTACTTGTTGCTTATAATCAAGTTTGTGGTATTAAAAGATATGGATATGATCCTTATCGGCCACATGCGATTCTATTTTGGTGGGACCCAAACAGGGGATGCGAATTGGATTCCATTCAAAACCCTTTTGGCCTATTTCATGGGTAATAAAGGCTTACTCATTGCCGGCTTAAATCTGGCAGGCAATTTGTTAATACTTGCGCCCCTCGGATTTTTAATTCCTACAGGATTCCCAGAAATTCGTTGGAGAACGATTTGTATCCTTGCGTTCTGCGCGAGTTTAAGCATCGAGCTGATTCAACATATTTTTCAAATTGGGATTTTTGACGTAGACGATGTCCTACTGAACAGCCTTGGATTCATTTTAGGGTTTTATCTTAGCACGCGCGTATCCAGAAACTGGAAAAAGTCATTCACGCTTTTTTTTGCAGCTGTTTTGCTCGGATTTTTTCTTTATTACCTGACGCATTCCGTTCCGATGACCCCAATGCCTGCAATGACTAAACCCTAAAACAAGCATTTCAATGTTTGAGTAAATCGATGAATTTCGCTTTTGGAAATTTCATCGAAATGTTTCACGCGAAAAAGGACAGGCAGCGCACTCTTTGATTCAATAAATGCTTCCGTTGACAGATTAGGTTCTCCATTCATGACGATACCGGCTATCGGAATTTCCCGGCGTTGCAAAGCCTCGATTGATAAAATCGTATGATTGATACTTCCTAGGTAATTGCGCGAGACCAAAATGACAGGGATTCCCAACTGCACAATAAGATCAATCATGAAGTCTTGATTATTCAATGGAACCATGAGGCCACCGGCACCCTCAACAATTAAATGATTCGTTGTCTGAGGTAACGTAAAATCCGAAAGTTGGATTTGCACCCTATCCAATGCCGCAGAGGCATGTGGAGAAAGCGGGGCGTTTAATCGATAGCGCTCCGGATGAAAAAATGATTTCGTATTTGAAGTAAGCGCTTGCACTTTCATGGTGTCTGTCAAATGCAAATCGCCCGATTGGACTGGTTTCCAATAATCCGCTTGTAAATATTCGGTAAGTATGGAAGAAACAACTGTCTTGCCGATTTCGGTACCGATTCCGGAAACAAAAAATTGCATCGTGCTATCTAATTATATGAAATTGTAATCTTTTTCCTGTTTGCTAAATCGTGAATTTCCTTTCTTATAATCACAGATTTCAGCGCACAAACGCGCGTTTCATTGCGTAGCTGCGCGGTCCAAGCGGTCGTTCATTGTGTTTCCGAGCCCTTGTGCGGGAAGTCTTTCAACAATTATTAAATCAAGACCCATCTTGTCTAGGGTATGGAGCGCAGAAAATAGGTTTTGGGCCGCTTCTGCCAAGTCGCCCGAGGGAGCTAAAACGAGATTAACCTCCACATAAATACTTTCAATGGGAACCGACTGATACCAAAGAATCCCCACCTTCTTGTGCTTGATAGCGCTCAACATAAACAAAGGCTCATATGTAACGATTAATTGACAGTTTGGCGAATAATGTTTTTTGTGCTGACCTGGGAGAGACGCATGTTCAGATGCCGCTGTCCGATTTAAAAGACGGCCTACTTGGGATTCAAGGATCTCCATAGAAATTGCTCCATGCCGCAGTAATATTACTTCATCATCCTCAAAACCCACGATGGTGGATTCAACCCCTGAAGAACAAGGCCCGCCATCTAGGGTATAGATGGAAGGGAAATAGGCATCTACATGTTCCGCAGTTGTGGGGCTGATTCGATTAAATGGATTAGCACTTGGTGCTACTAATGGAAAATCCAATTGATTCAATAGACTCAGCGCCGTTGGATGATTCGGAATTCGAATCGCTACATGGTCATTATCGGCGGTCACAAGACCGCTGACTACTTGATTTTTGGGTAGTATCATTGTTAAAGGTCCGGGCCAAAAATGCTTCGCTAATAGAGAAGCTTTTTCGGGAAACCGTTTCACTAACGCGCGTGCTTGGTTAATCGATGCGACATGGACAATGAGTGGATTGGTGGTGGGTCTATTTTTTGTTGTAAAAATGGAGGCAACAGCTTTTGAATTAAATACGTTTGCGGCCAGGCCATAAACAGTTTCTGTGGGAAGTCCTATGAGCTCCCCTTGCTTAAGTTTTTCACGAATAATTGATAGGTCTTTGGTAATCATATTTTACGGGTTACAGAAATCACAATACATGGGTCTTCCATTTTTAGGCCATGACTTGACGTACGGGGCTCGGTAAATAGACAAGCATAAATTTCACGATTTCACACGGCGGGTTGCTTGCCCATAATCCCCACAAGGAAGCACTTTGGCAATGACCATTCGCCGACCCGAAAACAAATCAACATTAACCATGGATTATTTGAAGAAACAGCGGAAGGCCAATGGTGATGTTTACGGGGAATGTCACCCCTAGAGCCATGGGAATAAATATCCCGGGGTCTGCTTTAGGGGCAACAAGGCGCATCGCGGCAGGCACTGCGATGTATGAAGCACTCGCTGCCAGAATGGCGAAAATGAGTCGGCTAGCTTCATTGTCCGTTACAAACTGGCTCACAAAAGATGTAAGACTGCCATTAAAAAGTGGCATGAGCATGGCGAAACAAATAAGAAAAGCGCCTTGCTTTTTAAATGCAGAAAATCGGCTTGCCGCAACCATTCCCATGTCTAATAAATAGATGGCGAGGAATCCCTTAAAAATATCAGAGGTAAAATGTTTAATCCCCTCCGATTGGTGCGAATCAGAGATAAAGCCAATGAGCAAGCTTCCAAAAATCATTAACACACTCCCATTCGTTAAGGAATGTTTCCAAGTAGAACGCCATGCCGTGTTGCGTGGAGCTGATTGCGTGGTGGCTGGAAACAAGTTCATTAAAATTACTCCCATAATGATCGCTGGAAATTCCATGGAAGCCATTACGGCGACCATTTCGCCCCCGACTTTCATTTGATTCATTTCAAGAAAAGCCATGCCTGTGACAAAAGTAACTGCGCTGACTGAGCCATAGCATGAGGCAATCGCTCCTGCATTTACGGCATCCAATTTAAATTTTAAAATAAAGAAGGAGTAGATCGGAATAATGGTCGCTAACAGAAGACCAAACAATAAATGCAGAATCACTTCATGCGTAATGCCGGTCCCCGCAAGTTCCGCCCCCCCATTAAACCCAATGGCAAATAGCAGATACAGGGCAATAAAACCTTTGGAGGCGGCGGGAATCTCTAAATCACTCTTGACGATTTTGGCAATAACACCCAACATAAAGAAGAGCAAAGTAGGATTTTTCAGATTAAAGATAAGTAACTCAAAATTAGACATTTATGTGTTCAATTGTACCTTGTAAAAATATCTGCAGAATCAACTACATGATGATAAGTAGAGTTTTAGGAGCAGATTTTATAAAAAATTTAATATATCGCAAAGTAAATATGCGCACATAAATAATTTTTATTTAAGTTTATAATGCAATGCATTAACCCTATTTATGAATTATACACTAAATCAATTACAGATCTATCTGAAAGTGGTTCAAACCATGAGTATTACGAAGGCCGCAGAAGAATTAAATCTGACGCAGCCAGCAGTATCCATTCAAATCAAAAACTTCCAAGCGCAATTTGAAATTCCACTTATTGAGATCATTGGAAAAAAGATTTACGTTACCGATTTTGGTATGGAAATTGCCAAGTCAGCCGAGGGGATCATCGATCAAGTATATGCCATCAATTACAAAACGATGGCGTTTAAAGATCAGTTACTAGGCCGACTAAAAGTTTCGGTTGTATCTACCGGCAAATATGTCCTGCCCTATTTTTTAACCGAATTCTTACAGAGTAATCCGGGGGTAGAAATCAGTATCGACGTGACCAATCGGGAAAAAGTATTTCAAAGTTTAGAAAACAATGAAGTTGATTTTAGCTTGATTTCCACGGATGTCAATAGCCCAACATATGATTTCATAGATATATTGGAAAATGAACTTTACTTAGTGGGAAATCCCAAGACAGCAGCATTAAACCCTAAATTTGCATTCCAAGAATTCAATAAGGAACTCCCACTCATTTTTAGAGAAAATGGATCGGGTACGAGAAAAATCATGGAATCCTATTTAAAAAAACAGGGGATTCATGCGATGAAAAAAATCGAATTAATGTCGAATGAAGCTGTGAAACAATCCGTAATCGCTGGACTTGGTTATTCCATCATGCCCATGATCGGGATAAAAAATGAATTGAAAAATGGACAGCTCGCCATTATTCCTCGGAGTGGGTTACCTATTACAACAACTTGGAAATTAATTTGGCACAAAGAAAAAAATCCCTCTCCCGTAGCAAAAGCCTTTATCAACCACATTATCGAAAAGAAAGAGGAAATAAAAAGTATGCATTTTAAATAAATAAAGCCGAGCAATCTTGCCCGGCTATATTCCTACAACCCTTTTCATTAATTAAAGTACTCAAACGAAATCGAAAACCTTACGTTTTCGAAACAAACTTATCATCAGAATTTAATAAATAAAAATTAATTTCATTATGTACAACATTAAAATTATTTATGATAAGTTAGGCCTTAATAGTTAATGTAGAACCGACAATCTCAATTTCCAATTTTGCCAAGCCTCGAGTCGCAGGTCCTTGAATCAAAGCCCCCGAAGCGCTAAAAGTAGAACCGTGCGCTGGGCACAAAAAGGAAGAAGTCGTTGCATTGTATTCTACCGTGGCACCCGCATGCGGACAAACAGCCGAGAAAGCGATAAAACTAGCTGGGGTATTCCCCGTGGCCGTACGTATAACAATAACTCCATTTTTAGCTACATAGGAATTAACCGACTTCAAATCTGTATCCAAATTAATGCCAGAACCAGAACTTGAACCCGGGGAATTGATTGCAGAAGGAGCACCATTGTCTTCCTTTGAACAAGCTTGTGCTAGACAGGCAAGGCAAGCCACAGAAAAACTTCCCGTAAGTGTTGTTAAAAATTCTTTGCGTTTCATAAGTGGTGTTTGATTAGTCCATCGCTTAAACTTGAAAACACTTAATATGTTTCAAAACTCCCTAGTAATCATATATTTATGCCGCTTTATCCAAGGCTCCGTTTCCAAAAATTGAGTCTACTAGGATTCCCTAATTTCATTAAAATTACCCGTAAATTCGCTGCTGCTACAATCTAATTAAGCCAATTGGCCATATCAAATTTCGGCAGATGTAAGCGAATCTTTGACTTAAATTTGCTGCAATGCTTGACATCCAATAACCCCTAAGGCCATCAAACTAAATACATGATTCTTCCGAGAAATTTTTATCAAATATATCTCTAAATTTAAGGATTAAACTCAATCACCTAATGTCGTTTCAAGCCTACATCGATAACATTCGAACAAAGACAAGTAAAACGCCCGAAGATTTCGTGCGACTAGCCGAAGAAAAAGGATTTTTAAAAAAAGGGGTCCCCGCGGCCAAAGCAACCGAGATTGTAAATTGGCTGAAAGCGGATTTTGATTTAGGACATGGGCATGCCAATGCGATTTACGCTTATTTCAAGGGGAAAAGAGTCTAAGACATGAACAAACTATGATCGACTGGACAGAGACCGCAGGCCAACTAGAAAAAACATTTACGTTTGACACCTTTGAATCAGCCATGCTTTTCATGCAAAAAGCCGCTGAAAAAATAACGGAATTGGATCATCATCCCACGTGGACAAATACCTTCAATCGAATACACATCGTGCTTAGTACGCATGATGCCGGGAACAAGGTTACAGAAAAAGATAGAGAACTAGCTCAGGCATTGGATTCCATTTATCAACACAACTAATATGATTAAATACCTCACTTTCGCAGCTTGTTTATTGTTAACAGGATGCCAATATTTACCATTTTCCCAACTAACTTCGACGACAACAATCGGCGGGAATGATGCTTTTTTACTTGGGAATAATCCCCATGGTTCCTTTACCGTCAGCCTGAAGAATTTAGGGAAAACTGACGTTAAGATATGGAGATGTCCAATCGACGGAGGCCAGCATTCACCGGTTCAGGTGAAACCGAATGAGCACATATCTGTTCGTGTTGAGAAAAATACGGCTTTACGTATTGAAAATGCATCTGCTAAATCCGTCGATGTTTTACTGAAAGTGAAAGGCGACACCGGTTTGTCAATGGGTTATCAAAAACATTAAGGTTGTAGAAATAGCTGCCGCGTGTATTCCAGCAATCTCGCATCTCCTGCGGCTCCATGTCCAGGAACAACATGTTTTAGCATTGGAAAAGCCGATTGAATGGCTGCGACCGTTGTGGACCAGGCACCTACATTCGCATCGCCTAAAAAGCCTTGGCTTGCACCGATTTCTTTGATCAGGCAACCTCCGAATAAAATCTGTTCATTAGGAAAATATGCCACAACATTATCGCGGGTATGGCCTTCGCCAAAGAAACGCAATTGGACTTCCTTAGCTCCAACTTGCAAGTTCAACTTGCCCGAAAAGCCCTTTTGGGGCACGATCATTTGATGCTGAGTAACCAATTCAATCGTTTTTTCATTCGCAATCGATGGGATTCCTACTACATGAAATGCTGCAAGGCCCCCGAGACAATCATTGTGAAAATGAGTAGGCACAATGGCCACAATTTTGCATTTCAGCACATCCTGCACCCAGCGAATCAGTTCTTGTGAACTGGGATCGTCCGTGGGCGTATCAAACACCGCCACCTCATTTCCATCACGGACAATCAATCCATTGCAAGGAACCTTACCAAAATCATCTGTTTGTAAAAAAGACGTATGCACAAAGCTGTTTTCAGATAACGTGGTGATCAACAGCCGATCCGAAGTATATAATTTTTGTTGGGCCACGGCCCCAAAACTAAGCATCAAAAATGCATACAATAAGCGCTTCATAGTAGTTGAAATAGAATCTAACAAAAGTAAATGATTTAATCCGCTATTTGATTTCAATCCTGTATTTTTAGGCCTTCAAATCGACTACACATGAAACTAGCCACCAAAATCGTCGGCGGAATATTCGTCCTTATATTCATTCTACTAATCATCGTTTGCGAACGTGACCGTCCAGTATCGGAATTGATTCCGTTGTATGCCAACCAAGATTCTCGTTTCATGCCCATTCTAGGAATGCAGGTACATTATCGTGATGAAGGCGTTCAAACCGATTCGGTTCCTTTGATATTATTACATGGGATGTCATCGTCCTTGAATACGTGGGATAGTGTAGCGATGGGATTAAAATCGGAGCGAAGAGTGATCAGCTTGGATTTACCGGGATTTGGCTTGACGGGTCCTTCGCCGGAAAACACCTACAATTTTGATTACTATTCCAAGTTCATTGATTCCTTTACGACGCGCCTCCGCATTAAACGATTCATCCTCGTGGGTAATTCCATGGGCGGTGCGATCTCTTGGAATTATGCCTTACATCATCCGAACGCACTTGCCAAAATGATCTTAATTGATGCAGCGGGATATCCAAAAAAAGGGGAAAGTGGGTCATTGGGTTTCAAAATTGCCTCCACACCGGTGATTAATAATCTGTTACTCTACGCGACGCCTAAATCCTTAGTTCGTAAGAGTTTGGAAACCATTTATTTCGATCAAAAACGGGTAACTGATGCGCAAGTGGAGCGCTTTCATGACATCGCTATCCGAGAGGGGAATCGAGCTGTGGCTTTGGAAATTTTCAAAGGCTCCTTTGGCACAACGAAAATCAAAGGCCGAATCAATCAGGTGAAAACCCCCACGCTCATCTTATGGGGAGATAAGGATAACGTCATCAGCGTGGACAATGTGGTACTTTTCAAGCGAGATATTCAAGGCAGTCGGTCGGAAATTTATAAAAACGTAGGCCATATTCCGATGGAAGAGGTACCAGAGAAAGTGGTAGAGTCGATTTTGAAATTTATCCGATAAAGGCCGAAACTAGATTTGCCCATTCCTCCTCTAGCGAATAGCTAGGCCGCGTTTTCTTCGCACGTGCATACCAGTAATCTGCATTCCAAATGTCGCCTTCCTTCCGGTGTAAATAGGCATGCACCCAAGCGGAATCGCGATCACCCAACTGATCAATGAGCGCATGGGCTTGATCCCAATCCCCTTTGGCATCGTACCAAAGGCTTTTTAAAATCGTGGAAAGTTGGGGATTAGGGGCGTCCAACGCCAGCGATTCCTTAAATGACTTGACGTTCATCATGATTTCCGTAAAATTTTATCCATGGCTTTTCCTTTGGCTAATTCGTCGACCAATTTATCCAAATAACGCACTTGCTTCGTCAAGGGGTTTTCGATTTCCTCGATGCGGTAACCACAGATGAGACCCGTGATTAAATGGGCATTCGGATGTAAGTTGGCCTTCGCAAAAAAGCTACCAAACAAGGCTTTTTCGTCGATGAGCGCCTGCACATCTACGGCGTTGAAACCTGTCAACCAATGAATCACTTGCAACAATTCATCCTCAGACCTTCCTTTCTTGGTGACCTTGGCAACATAGTGCGGATAGACAGATGCGAAGGTCATTTTCGCAATCTTGTCGGTATGGGCAGGGGTTTCTTTCATGCAGGAATTTGTTCTTGTAATACTTCGTTATTTGCTTGGTCGAAATAAGTACAGGTCAAATTCAGGATATCGACCTCCCAAGTTGAGATGCCTGTTTCAGCACACATACGAATGAATGTCGGATAATCCGTTTTACCTTGTTGGTGAGCTAAAAGTTCATATTTAAACTCCTCCGCGTTCAACGTTTCAGACACAACAATTGTATCATATTTCCCTGGAGCCTGAAGGGCTTGTTGGTGATTACCATGATAATCTACTCGCCCATCTTCGACGAAAGCCACATAGCGGGTAACGCCCAGTTCCTTTAGTTCACGAATATATTGAGGGAAATCGGCTCCTGATTTCACGCGGCTGTGGGCAGAGGTGATTTGTTCGAGTGTAAGCATGGTAGCATTATAACTAGGATTCAAAAATAAACGATTATTTCACAATATGCCCTTATTTAACTTTTCAAAACGCCAAATGATTTATTCAATCATTATTTGCGGGCATCATTTTGGCAGCATGTTCACGCATTCGATGCGATTCGTGATTTGAACAACCTGATTTCACTTTCCCAGCAGAAAAACAACTGAGAATCATGTTAATCCGTTTGCCAATTGGGGGCGCGTCCCAATTATCCGGAAGCGATGTACCCAATTATTTAGGGTTGGTCAATGAGTAGGAAAACCGCAGCAAGATTACCATTCGAACTAAATCAAAAAATGAGGCGGAGGCGATATTCGGTGGCTTATCCGCCAGCGGAACGGTAGAAATGCCCTTGGCCAAAGGCCCATGGGGAACTTATTTAGGGGCGTTTCGAGATAAATAGGGGATAGAACGGATGGTAAAGTAAGTTACATGGTATGCAATACCCTTTATCAAAAAATCAGCAGGGGCAATTGAATTATCGACACGTATAAGCTAGGATCTTTTTAGTATTAAACCTATTTGACCTGCGTGATAGGAATTGTGGTAAAGTATATGTGCAAAAAGCCTAGCCTTCGATACGGTGCCGAAAAAAGGGGTATCGATTATATCGGACCAAGTATTTGATGGGGTGGTTTCGATAAGCTGTTCTAACATGGCGAATCCTTCGTCTAATAAGATTTTTGTCTCTTCAATATTCGCTCCTTGTCCGGTATCTTGTTGGCCCATTGTTGTGTTTCCTCTGTCGCTTGGCATGCCAAAAAAATACCCAAACATCAACATCGTCTCTGCGATATGGCGATAGATAAATCCAATAGAACTAGCATTCGTATTGATTCGGAGTGCTAGATTAGTTTGATTTAACTCATTAAAAACATAGCTACAACTCAACTTATTTTGAATTAATAGGTCTTTAAATAGTTGATTTTCCATTTTCGTTAAAGTTAACTAAGGGGATTTATTCCGACAATATATAATCTTAGTTTACGACAAACAAGTTCCAAACACTGAAGGAATGAAATACCGCAATAAACAGATTACTAATAATAACAGGGTTTTTCAGAGTACCCACCGTGATTGGACTTACCAGTTTATATACAATTTGTACCAAAAGTAGTGCCATGACCATTTTGGGGTCAAAACTATATAATAGAACTGCAGAGACAATGAGAATGGCTGCATATATAGCTAGTAAAATTCCTCGTGCTGGTGTTTCAATACCATAAGATCTAGATGTCCACTTGGCTTTAAATAATAAGCCAGAACATACGGGAATAAGTACAAGAATATTAAGAATAAGTGAAATCTTAGGTAGAAGCATAAGGTTAAGATTTAAATGGATTCACCAAATGTCAGCAAATTATGATCCGGATCTAATAGGCTAAACTCCTGTTGGCCCCAGGGTTTTTTCGCCAAAGCGCCATTGGGATGGATGGGAAAATTATTCGCGACCAATTCCTGATAAAACGCTTCGATGTCAACGGTTTGAATATAAACCTGCCCGTAATTTTCTAAGGGATTTAATTCAGGAAATTCAAAAAAATGGATTTCAATTGCGTCCTTTTTTACTAATATATAATCCCCATAGTCGGCAATTTCCTCAAACCCCAAACCTTGCATATAAAACGCTTTGGTCTTTCGTTTATCGCGCATGGGAAGTTTGGGGATAATTTTTTCAAGCATACCTTATTGAATTAACAACCGCCTTGATTGGCTTTACGTTTGAAAACGAATTTATGATCTTTAGTTACATAGCTGGCCGTTAAAATGGGATAGGCGTATTTAGGAGCCTTCGAAACATGATGGCTTTTGATAAGGATTTTGTCATTCACTTGCAGGCTACGCAAATCATCAAACTCGTTGTAAGATTCATCCCCAAAAGCTAGCATATATTCCACCCCATCAATCTTGACCATAAAGCCATATCCGACGCGAGAACCTTCCGGCAAACGGAGCGAGCTAACAACACCCATTATTGAGGCATTTCCTCGTATCGCCCGATTAATTTTCATCGCACCCACATGCACTTTTTTTCCAATAGGTGAGTCTTCCCATAATTGGAACTCAACCCCAGCGGGTGAGGCTTGCCAGCTTTTGAAGCTAGCCCGATTGTTCCCAACTATTGTGGGCTTAATGGCCTTGACATCACTTGTATAAAATAATCCGCTGAGCCCAGCAAGCGATAACAAAAGCGCGTACATCAAGATCTTCATAAGTTGAGCGTTAGATTAATAGGACAATATACAATAAATATTCCCTCAACATAACGAGGCTAAGAAATATAAACTCGGCGAAATTCGAAACTCAATTGAATCGGTTCAAATTTAATGACTCTGCCAACCATCGATAAACCCAGCCTTAATCGCTTCGTAGTTTGAGAGGACGAAGCCAACGACAATAATCCAAAGGATCATTTTCCAATTATTTTTGATAAGTGTTTTTAAGTCGGCAATTAACTGATTCATATCGGTGATTTTAATAGTAAGATTAAACTCATAGGGTTTCGTTTCCGCCTTTGTCGAATATTCGGACAAGTCTGTTTTTAATGCTTCCCCTATTACCTTCAAAGAATGAAGACTAGGTGTCACCTCATTATTCTCGATCCGCTGAATCGTTCGAAGCGTTAAGCCCGTTTGTTCGGCAAGTTCTTTTTGAGAATAATTCAAACTTGTTCTGATTTCCTTTAATCGTAAACCAAATTCCATGTGCAAATATGTATCATTAGCATGAAAAATATGATGACATGATGACGACATTTTAGCGTCATCTGTCCAATAAAGCAACAATAATACACACGGAATAAATTGTTTCCCAAAAAAGACTTTTTCAATTTCAACGAATACACATAATGACTAACAAAAAAAGCCTAAATATTTATTTAACTTGACGTACTAAACCTAATAAATCGATGAAAAAGACACTCCTTGCGATTTTTACTTGTATTGCTTTCCACACAATCGCTCAAGATGGCACCATTTATCCATTAGAAACACCCAAAGAGCCCAATGCGATTCCGTTAAACACGGGCTCAGTAAAGGATCAACCTGCACCTGAAACTTGGTTTCGTCAATGGGGAGACCCCATGGCACGCAATATTTCAACAGCAACCTTAACTCCCTTCTTTCCCGAAAAAGGCAAGGCCAATGGCGCTACAGTGATAGTTGCTCCGGGAGGCGGATACCGCTGGCTTTCCCTGGGAAATGAAGGATGGGAAGTTGCGGAAGCTTTGGCCAAACAAGGCATTACAGCCTTTGTTTTGAAGTACCGCTTGTTCCCAACCCCCGAAAAATTAGAAGATTTTAGCGCTTGGATGAACCGCCCACGTCCCGCTCCTACAAAAACAGATAGCACTGCCAAAAATACAAATCCCATGGCGCAAATGGATCTGTCGAATCAATTGCAAGATGCCGAGGCAGCCTATGCGATGATTATCAAAAATGCAGCAGCTTGGGGCGTTGATACAAAACGCATCGGAATGATTGGATTTTCTGCCGGCGCTGGATTGACGATGCATGCAACCTTGCACTCGAAAACCATGAAATTAGCGTTCATTGGGCCGATTTATGGAGGCATGGGACCTGTAAATGTCCCAGAAAATGCGCCACCGATGTTCAACGTCATTGCTTCAGATGACTTCTTATTCAATGGACAGTTTGGGGTGATTGATTCCTGGTTCAAAGCCAAAAAACCGGTTGAATTTCATTTATACCAAAATGGTGGACATGGTTTTGGCTTAGGCAATCCAAACCGAACAAGCAATAAATGGTTTGATGCCTTTGTACATTGGTTGACAGTTAATAAATTTTTAATAGCAGGAAAGGAAGAATAAACCAATGATTCATTCACTATTTGCAAAAGCATTAGACGAAAGAAATAGCATCGCACTTGATCTCAGTGCTTCAAATACGGAATTGAATTCCTCCATTTATGGGAATACATCCGCCTTCTGCGAATATATCACAACAAAATTAGCGGGTAAGATAGGCTATGGAGGCTATTTAGAACATCGAGTGATTTATGAGTCACACGAGAACTTTGCAACGGCCTCCGCCGATTTCCGAAATATTCATTTGGGCATGGATTTTTGGGCCGACGCGGGTACCCGCGTTTTTGCACCCCTCGCTGGCGTCGTTCATAGTTTCCAGATCAATACGGGTTCTGGAAATTATGGGCCAACGATCATTTTATTCCACCCGAAGGAAAACATGTACAGTTTATATGGCCACTTGGCGAGTTCTGATTTAGAGACGCTAGTGGTTGGGGCACAGATTAAAGCAGGCCAAACGCTTTGTCACTTAGGAAAACCCGATGAGAATGGTGGATGGCCTCCTCACTTGCATTTCCAATTAATCCGTGATATGCAGGGATTTGAAGGGGATTATCCGGGTGTTTGTTCGCGACAGGATCTGAAATTTTATGCGGATAATTGTCCAAATCCGGAAGGATTTCAATAGCAATTACGCGAATCAACCTTAAGCCGGCAACTTCGACATATCCATGTGAAATATTTCCCAGGTATGTCCGTCGAAATCCTCTATCGTGCGTTGCACCATAAAGCCATAATCGCGCATTTCATTGGGTTCGATACCGCCTGCACTTAAGCCGCTTTCCACGACTTGGTTGACTTCTTCTATGCTATCCATGGATAAGGAAAGTAATGCAGCAATGGACGATTTCGTGTCGGCAATTGGTTTATTCGTAAAACTCGCAAATTTCGCATGCGAAAGAATCATCAAAAAGATATTGTCCGACCACACCATGCATTTACCACTTTCGTCGGAGAACTGCGGATTATTCTTGAATCCTAAAGCCGTATAAAATGCCATTGATTTTTCGGGGTCTTGCACCGCAAGGTTGATAAAGATTTGATTTGCCATGAAATTACTAGTTGAATGATTAAAGATATGGAATCTGTCAATCCGAAAGAATATTTTGACAAAAAAAGCCGATCATTTTTGATCGGCTTGCATCATTAATGAACAACGAAATCCAATATCATTTCCAAAAATAAACCGGATCCAATTTTCGATACGGTTTACCGAGGTAGCGTAAGATTTCAGCATGCACGAGTTCGGGTTCCTCCCACGGAGAAATATGCGTTGCATCGGGCACAATATAGAGTGAAGCCTGCGGCAAATTTTTATACAGTGCAATCGTATGTTCAATCGTAAACATATCATGATCGCCCGCCATCACTAAAAATGGAACTTGTATCGAATTTAATTGAGCCAAGGTTATCTTCGGGTTATTATATGCATTGTCGGTTACCTTCTTTCTGGAAGTGGCAATTCTACTTTTCTCGGGTGCCATGCGCTCATAGGTGCTAAAATACTTCGCTAATTCTTTTTTCGTTTTGGCGAAAAGCGGATCTGCCGGATTCATTCGCCAAGTTGTATCAATCCCTATAAATACGCCGGAAACTTCTCCCGTAAAATTTGCTCCCATAATCACGGCCTTACTAATCTTTTCAGGATGTATCAACGCAAGCTCCAAGGCAATGTCACCGCCATCACTCCAGCCAACAAACTTAGCCTTCTTAATCTGAAGTTTATCCATGAATCCATTGACATCCAAGGCCATTTGTGCATAGGTCAATACCTTTTCATCACTATCTGTTGTTCTTCCTTGCGATCGAGAATCAACGGCAATCACTTGATATTTTTTAGCAAAGGCCTCGATCATGCCTCCCATCATTTCGGATGATCCATAGCCTCCATGTAGTAGAATGAGTGGCTCGCCTTTTCCATATATTTCGTAGTACATCGAAATATCGCCAACTTGAACGCGCTTCCCAACTTTCGTATTGGAGCCATAAGGGATTTGAGAAAATACGGTTTGGGATAGCAATAATATCCCTATGAATAATAGCTTCTTCATATCATGATATTTAACAACAACGATTATTATTTACTAAGGCAAATCCGAATTATTCATTTCGCGATGAACTTTCCATTTCCCGTCTTCTTTTTTCCAAACGATCAAATATTTTCCGTTGCCAAAACTCTCTCCACTTTTTGTTTTAAATACAAACACCCCTTCCTCCGTCAGGTAATTTTCATCTCCCCAAACTTCCATGGTTGTGATTTTAAGTCCCCCGACGTTCGTATTTCGGATAAATGCACCCCAGGCTTTGATTAAATTTTCCTTCCCTTTTATCGGTTTCTGATGGTCCGCCATCAAATAGCCATCCGTAGAATAAATGGACGCAATGCCCACAGAATCTCCATTTGCCATGAAATTTTCTGCTTCACGATTTGCTGCTTCAATTTCACTTTTTGCCTTTGCTAAATCGAAGCTTGATTTTGTTTCGGATTGACAAGAAAACAAGCTAGCGGCAATGGCTACTGAAAATAATAGTTTCTTCATTTCAATAAAATTTAAGATTAGTTCTTTTTATATAAATACCACATACAGCTGCTCAACATCACCGGCATCACAGACCCATGCGTTTCATCTGCAAATTCGACAAATTTGGTCTCGATGTTTTTGTAATGGCTTTTGAGTTGATTGTCAAAATAGCGTAAATCTTCGATCGCATCTTTGGGCTCTAAGCTACCAAAGGACAAAAACACTTTTGCACTATATTCTTTATGCGTCGCTGCATAATTTTTTTCTTTCGAACGAATTTCATTATTTAAATGAAGGCGTTGCGAAGAGCTATTAATCCCATAACGATTAAACAATTCTGGCGCTTTGAACATGAGGTCGGCAACAAGATAACCCCCTAAAGAATGTCCTGATATGCCTCGATTCCCATTAAAGCCATATTTGTTTTCGATTAATGGAAAGATTTGTTTGGTCAGCGTCTGTAGAAATAAATCGCCTTTCCCTGAAACAGTACTTCCCTCTGGCAAGTGAAAAACCTTGGCGTAGGTGACATCATTCAAGGTATCTTTTGAAAACGTGTAATCAGGCCAACGGTTGATCAACCATTCGGAGGTTGTCTTTTCAGGACCCGAAATCGTTACAACAATTACTTCTTCAATCAAATTTTCAAACTGAAGCGTGCGATGCGCTCCGTGAGCGATGGCTGCCGCATAATACCCATCTAAAATATAATACACCGGATACTTTTTGCTCGCATCATACCTTACAGGCAAAGAGACCTCCACGGTATACTTCGTCTGATTGTAGTTAGAGGTCAATTCATACTTCGCCGTTAGGTCTTTCGTCAACGGAAATTGCGCATAAAGCGTTTGGGATAGAAATAATATCCCGAGGAGTAATAGGTTCTTCATGGTAAATAAATTTATAGGTTAATTTTTATGGGAATAAAGTACGCGCATGGTCCGACTGATCATCGCTGGTATCACAGAAACATGAGACTCGTCGTTAAATAAAGTCATGCTTGATTGGATTCCTGGATACTTTACAATTAAAGCTTCAAATTCCCGTAATGTTGCTTTATCTTTTTCCCCTTCAAACTGACCGATAGATAAAAATACTTTGGCGGGTAATTGATCATGTTGCTTCCGAAAATTACTTTCTACGGAAAATATATCATTCGACCACATTTGAAATGAGGGACTATTGATACCAAATTTGGAAAATATCCCGTCATTTTTGAATAGGGTATGGGCGACAAATAAACCACTTAACGAATGGCCCGACAAAGCTCTTTCCTGCGTTGTGCTAAATTTGCTATCGATTAATGGGATTAATTCTTGGGTTAACACTTGATAAAATTGCTCGCCGCCACCTGAAACTAGGCCGGGCGACTGGATGTTCCAAAGAGCTGAAAATTGCTTGTCGGTAGCCGGTAAAGCCGTAAAAGTATAATCCGTCCAGCGGTTGACCAACCACGCATAATCATTTGTCTCATTACCAGCTATCCCTACCAAAATAAACTCCTTCACCTCGCCACCCATGTTTAATAATTTCATGGTTTGAAAGGCTAAGGGAAAGGCATAATAAGCATCCAATAGGTAAAATACGGGGTACTTTTTGGCGGGATTATACTGAGCAGGAAGACCTATAGAAATCTTATACGTACGATCATTCAACTGGGAATGTAATGAGATGGATTCACTGGGGGGATTGGGAACAGTATTCCATTGCCCCTTGCCCAAGCTAACACAAGAAAAAAACAGAATAATAGAGAAGAGGTGTTTCATTTAGTTCTTTTTATATAAATACCACATACATTTATTCAACATGAGCGGGATAACTGATGCATGAGTTTCATCAGCAAATTCAACAAACTTAGTCTGGATATTTTTGTAATGACTAGTTAATTGACCATCAAAATATCGAATATCTTCAATCATTTCTTTGGGTTCTAAGCTACCAAATGAAAAATAGACTTTCGCAGGATAATCTTTGTGTGATTCTGCAAATGATTTTTCAATATTTCTGATCTCATTGGATAGCCAAAGTCCTTGAAATGAACTGTTTATGCCAAAACGTTCAAACATATTCGGTTTTTTGAACATGACATAAGCCACGAATTGTGCCCCCATGGAATGCCCAGATATCCCCCTATTCCCATTGAAACTGTATTTATTCTCGATGAAAGGAAGTATTTGATTGCTTAGGGTCTGTAGAAACAGTTCCCCTTTTCCTGAAACGGTACTCCCTGCGGGTAAATTAAACATTTTTGCTTGTTTCACATCGTTTATCGTGTCACTTGAAAATGAAAAATCCGGCCATCGGTTAATGAACCATTCGCTTGGCGTTTTTTCTGGCCCCGAAATTGTTACAACAACCACATCTTCAATGGAATTATCTAGCTGAAGAAATCGATGCGCCCCATGTGCTATATACCCTGCGTAATATCCATCTAAAATATAATAGACGGGATATTTTTTAGTGGCATCGTATGTGACAGGCAATGATACTTCTAACGTGTATTTTTTTTGATTGTATTTTGACGTCAAATCAAACTTTGCTGTTAAGTCTTTCGTGAGCGGAAATTGGGCATAGACCGAATGGGCAAGCAAGAGGACAAGAATTAGGCAACTATGTTTCATGGCTAATGGGTAAATTAAATTGTTAAGGGTACACGCACAAACCAAACGACGAAATTGCGCCAAAAAGGTAAATACACGAGATCAAACAAGACCATTCCGTGTGCAATGATATAAAGGCATACGATCAACGGAAATACCCACCGCGCTTTAGCCTGTTGACGTTCGCGAAAAATGATCACGAGAAAAACCGCATAAAGCGTAAATATCGTGGTCAAATAGGCCGCCAAAGGATCACTAATCACCCGAAATGCAAAGCGAATAAAGGCGGGCTCAATAAATGCCAATCCCGTCACAATCATTCCCCGCGCATGCAATTGATAGTCCTTTTTATACCGAATCGCGATGAAAAAAGCGGTCGCCAAGACCACCAAATCCTTGCATGAATTAAACGCCCCCACTAAATCGTTGTCCGACAGCGGCCCTTGATGCGGTATGCGCGAATGGGTTAATAAAATGATGGAAATAAAGATCAGAGGAATCAACCAATAGCTTACTTTTCCGAGCAAGCGATGAATCGCGACTTGCTTTTTCCGAATTAAAATCGGTTGGATAATCAACAAGCTCATCCAAAGAATAAGCACCGTGGCATGGAAATGAAAATAATAGGTGAAATTGGCCGTTCCATCGAAAAATTTGGCAAAATACGTTGGCCAAAACCCCAAGCATACCAACAGGATTAATCCGAAAAAGTAATAGCCTGATAAATCAAAGCGCAATTTTTTGACCTGGTTCTCCATTTTTGTAAACTTCTAAAACCAAGATAGTTTATTCGGGATACTCGTCCCCCATGACATCGAATATACATGTTCCAAAAACGGAAAAGGGAACAAATGTGCCTTGTAAAATCGGCTATCCTATGCACCAGAAAGCTTAGAAATATGAGAATCTTTGTAACTTCAGCGAATTAGAAATCCCCGTGCATGAAGTACATAAAGTTAAAAAATATACTCCTGCTCATCAGCGCAATAAGCCTTTTCTTCATGCTCATCATTGGGCTAAAATATCCCAAACAACTTAAACGAATTATCAAACGTGTGATTTATTGGGAATATTTTACGAACCGAGATAGCTCTTGTGAGCAATGCGATTTCCTATTTCAAGATGGAGTTTCAGAGCAGGAAAAGGCCTTTCAAAGCGAAGGGATCAAACCCAAAAACAGTTTCGCGGCCATTCACAAGTTAATCGACAAACATGTATTGCGTGAAATTGAAACCTGTGAGGATTATGTCGTGGAACCAATGGATGCATCCGTTCCATGCCTGTTACCTAAAGGGGTCAAATTCTTAAAGCGCTTATCCCAGGATTATCGAACGCTGTGTGAACAAGAGCATTTGGAATATGTTCCCTTTCGGATAACAAGTGCCACTCGGTCGACCGAGTCGGTGAAAACACTCCAACAAAATAATGGCAATGCCATCGAGAACTCGGCGCACCTACGCGGAAAAACATTGGATATTAGCTATTTATCAGCGAAAAACGAGGTCGAGCAAAAAAAGCTTTTCATTAAAGCTTTGGCCGCTTTAAAACAGGAGGGGTTATGTTATGTGAAATATGAAGTGAATATGAAATGCTTGCATATTACTTGTAGGTAGTTACCCCATTTTGAAGAATACATTGGCGTTTTATCATACGCATATTGATTAGAAGCTTATGCAAGAATAACACTGTCGCTAATTATTGCTGTTCGCCAAGCTCTAAAAAATAATTATATTCACGATAGTAATTAATCTCCTATCGCATGAAGCATGTATTCACCTGGTTAATCTTCTTTCTCATTTTTTCCCATGTTGAAGGACGAGCCCTCATCATACATAATGATTCTGTACAAATAAGTGGAATTCCGAGAAGCTTGACTTGGGAAATTAAACCGAGGAAATTTATTCAAGGCAAAAATTCGATAACGATTTTTTCGGGTGAAAAAACGGATATGTTTAGGGATCCCAATGTAACCTACAACACGGACAATGCCCCCAAATTACTTTTCAAATCCGACTCCAACTTTGTTTTTACGGCTGCCATCCACCATGATTTTATTAGCAAATGGGATGGAGGAGCTTTGGTATTGAAAGCGGATAGCTTGAATTGGGTGAAGTGCTGTTTTGAAAAAGATTATACCGGAGCTAGAAGAATTGTGACAGTGGTCACCAAGGGGATATCCGATGATTGTAACTCGGTTAAACTAACAAAAAACAAGGTCTATTTTAAAATCGCCAAAGCGGACAATGTCATTACTCTGTATTATTCTGAGTCGGGGAAAAATTGGTATTTAATCCGACACTTTACCTTTGATTCAAGCCACCTCCTACAAGTCGGATTACTCGCACAGTCGCCCACCGGAAAAGACTGTCGGGTCACCTTCAGCGAACTAACCTACCAAGCTAAAAAGATTAAGGATCCCTATGCAGGGGAATAGGTGATACTAGAACAGGCAAAGATCATCCCATTTACTTTCAGAGTGAAAGAGAAAATTCAAAAGATGGCGCTAAAAAATAGAATTATATAGTCACAAATTGGATTACTTAAATCGCAAAAATCAATTTTCAGACATATATGCCAACAACCTCAATAAAAAGGCTTCAATTTTTATGTGACACCCTTCCTGATATAATGAATCAGATGGATGATGCAACGTTTTCAAAGAAAGATGATCCAAACAAATGGAGTAAAAAAGAAATTTTAGGCCATTTGATTGATAGTGCAACCAATAACCACCAACGATTTATCCGGGCACAATTTGAAACGAATCCTGAAATAATTTATGACCAAGTGAATTGGAACCGATTTAGTTATTACCAACAAATGAACTCGAGTGATTTGATTGGATTTTGGTTGACATACAATAAACATTTGATTAATCTGATCAAAAATATACCAAGGGAAAATTTATCCCGAACCTGTTTCATAGCTGGAAACTTACTTACATTACAATTTTTGATAGAAGATTATATTGTTCATTTAGAGCATCACATGAAGCAAATATTAAATGATTGAAATTAAAAATGAGTTGGTCAATTGACCGACACCTTGTGTTTTCTTGCTCCCCTGACAGACGAAAAATTCAGCTATCATGTGTTGATAGCGTTTGAGTGACTATTAGGTAAATGAAGGGTTAACTATTACATTAGATTATTAAATTCCTCTTTTTTACTTTCAAACCAGGTAGCAAAGTCAGATGAATCTTTCATTAACTTTTGCATTTCATTCATCGCCTGAATATGGGCAGCATCGCCCTTTTGAAACATTTCCATTCCGTGTTTTTTACTTTGGTTAGCAATTTCATCAAAGGTCTCGCCTAAGAATTCAAAATCACAAGCTCCGCCGAGCTGTTTGCAGGTCATTTTTTTCATAATAATTTTATTCCTGGGTTAATAAGTGATTAAATTCCAATGCTTTTTCAATCCAAAAATCAAGCCCCTCATCCATATCAAAACCAGACGCCTTGATAAATAAAAATCCTCGCATGACTTGTCCAGTAAAGTCCATGATGGTACTCCCGTTTTGGTACAACAATTTCTCGTAATTAAGTTTCCCAACACGCACCATCAATCTGTCTTCATTGCGTTTTTTATCAAAATCTAATCCGATACACATTGCATCGCGCACCATAAAAATAAGGCCCCCCATCATTTTCTTTTCAAAATAATGAACTCCATTTAACCGGGCTCGTATTCGGTCCGCTTGATGTTCAGCATATGCCATTGCTTAAATAAAAAAGGTTATACGTTAAAAGTATAACCTTTTTATCATTATTGCCCCCTTACAGACAAAGATGCAGCTGTAATATAATGTTTAAGTAAATTACTATTAAGAAATCACGCGGTTAAACTTTGTACAAAGTTGCAAGAGGTTCTTTTTTTTCAGCAAAAATCTTACAATTTATTTCTTAAAATTTAGACTACCACAGGGAACCGTTATGACATCTTTACCAGCAGCAATCTTGTAAAATAATTGTTTATCTTTGAGAATATATTCTGCGCGAACCGGCCACTTTGTATTATGAATGAAAATTACGCTGTAAAATAAATAATTATTGAATGGTGTAATTCTATTGTTCAAATCCTTTAATTGATTTGATTCATTATATAAAAGTGATGGTATGCCTGTAAGACCAAAATCGAACTCTTGCACTTTGTCATTTGTCATATTCGACTTTGTAAAGGCAACTTTAGCGAACAATTCTTCCGATTTAAAGGAAATAATTGTCGGAAATTTAATTTTTACGTCCAATGACGTTATTGCTTCATTGCGTACATTAGTCCAAAAAATGAAATAATTATAGTCCTTTCCCTTGTAGGAAACGATTCCGCCTCCCTTTGGTAAACTATTAGTAATTATTATTTTCTTTAGGGGTGATGCTGTATAAACAAATTGAGAATATTCCCAATTTCGCTTTTGATCTGATTGTCCATGCAGATTTAACGTGAAATATATAAGGAGGAAAACAAAAAAGGGTTTCATGAAATCATAAAAGGGTTACGCGATACAAGTATAACCCTTTTATCTTTTTATTGCTTCCCTTACAGACGAACGATGCAGCTTTAATATAATGTTTGATTATATTATTAATCAGGTGATTTAAGGGTTGAACCTCGTTTCAAATTGCAGAAGGATTAACTGCCTACTTTGCCTGCTGTTCCATAAAGGATAGTTTATCCCAGTAACCCCTTTGGTAAACTATTTTATCATTTTCAATCCAAAAAAATCCACATCCACGAAGTCCTTTAGGGTCTTTCCATTCTAACATCCCAACATTCCCATCCTCAAATATGTTCTCCACGATACATACCATCTCATATTTTTCAAATTCATCCTTAAACATATTCCTGATGTTGGCTCTCCCTTCCGTAATTCCATTGGGTGTCTGATGATTTATGCAATTTTCAGCGTATAATTCGCCTAATCCATCATAATCGTAACGGTTGAAGCATTCAACCCATTTTTGTAATATCTCTTTCGGTGTCATAAAATAAAAAAAGGTTACACTATAAAAGTATAACCTTTTTATCATTATTGCTCCCTCTCCTGGGCTCGAACCAGGGACCCCATGATTAACAGATTTTTAAGGGTCATAATGATATGTTACCATACAGGGTTTAAACACTGATTTGGTAGAAATCAAATACTAATTAGTTTGTTTTGTCCGACTTTGTCCACCTTTGACTGATATTCTTGGCGTGATTCTTGGCACTTAATTAGGCAGCCAATTTGTTTAGCTCTTTTAAAAGTAATTCTTTAAATGGTTCCGAAATTTTAAAGATGTCTGATATATGGCTTATTTTTTTTGAATTAAATTCCTCAACAGATAATAGATAATCAGCATTTATTTCTTTATGTCTTTTTACTCTTTCGTCTAAGTTAACAATATCATCCAACTGTTTGTAGTTGAAACAATGCCATTCGAGTTGTGCAAGAAAAAGAAGAATTTCTTTCTCTAAAACCAATGTTGATAATTTTAGTGTTGATTTTAAAATCAAAATTTCTTTACTTTTAATAAATAAATTTGCTTTTGAGTCTGCCATCAAAAAATCTAAATAAGACTTTTCAATTATTCTATTAGTTTCTTTTTCAAACGGCTCCCTTAATAAGGGTACATTAAAAGATTGCATTGAATTAAACCACTCAAAATATTTATCATAAAGATTCAATAATGCTTCTAATTCAGCTGATTTAAGAGTAAATCTTACTTGTGTAGATAAGTTCAAATCGTTTTTAAACTGTTCTAAACTTTCATTAAAAAATTGTTTAACTGCTTCAACCTCTTTTGTTATATCACCTATATCTTCCTTAGTAGCTATATTTTTACCTTTTTCTTTAAAATATGAATCCCAAAGTCCAAAACTAAGAACTGCAATTAGTACTATCCCATTTAATAATAAATTGATTTTATAGTCCATATTTCTATTTGATTTCGTTTTCAATAAATTGATTCAGATATTCTTTGTTTTCACACAGAATTGTAGTGTCTGAATGATTGAAGATAATTCTGTTAAACCCTTTTACCATTTCAGCATCGGCAGAATAAATTTTACTTTCTTGAACGGGTGAACATCGTTTAGATTGACAAACTATTAAATTTCTACTATTAATCGGAAACATCGCCAAAGACACAGGATTTAGTCTTTGTACATATTCTATATCCTTATCAACAATTGTATCTACTTCCTCTAATCTTAAATTTGCGGAGTGTGTATCAGATAGAAAATAATAACAGTCAGTAGGAGCAATATAAATTGAAATAACTATTTCTCCCATAAGGTCAAACATATCCTTCGCTAACTTAAAATAGGAGTTTTGAAATTCGCTTAACTTTGAAAAGTGAATAAAAGTATTTTCCTTTTTATTCAAACCTAAATCTATTAATAAGTTATTTAGCATTACGTCTTTAGAAACTTTCCCTAAAGGTGTTTTAAAATTACTTATTAAAGCTCCCATTAGTAACAATTCTATATTTTCAGAAACTTCACTCATGTTACGAGTTTCTATTGCCTTAACTACCTTTTCATATTTTGAATTATATTGATTTTCAAATTTTTTCGACAATTCAGCTTCAACAGAATTGTAATCGATTTGTCCGCTCTGATTAATTAAAGTATTTAAATCCTTCTGAGAAAATATAGATTTTGAGGACTGTTTACTAAAGAATATGTTTTTGTTCTTGTTATATAAAAAGTACGCCTTTGAATCTTTTGAAAAAAATTTCTTAACTACAACTTGAGAAACGTAGTGGTGGTTCCGAGCATCTGACATTTACAATTTTATTAAAATCAATACGACTTCCTACTAATCTCCTTTGACAGCTCCTCTGTTAACTAACAACATGTTGCCTTACATTGATAAGGAATAAAAACAAATATTCTTTAATATGACTTAATACCGCAATAAGTTCAAATCTATTATTGAGTACCTGACTTCCTTCAACTTTGAATTAGGCTAATTAAAAAAACTATATTTCTGTTTTCATGAAATACGCATACTTGGGAAAACTAATATAATCCCTATTTTCACGATTATCTTTCCAAGCATCTTCCAAATGACTAAGTTCAGAAATTGCACTTGTAGTTTTATTCGCAAATTTCTTAATTACTCTTTCAATAATTTTGCGTTGGTTTTCTGATAATACAGAATAGCTTCTATCAGATAATGGCACAAACACATCACCTATATATCCTTCAGGAAAGGGTATTTCAGAGATTTCAATTATATTTTCATTTAATAAATTAAATAAAATTCTTTCAACATCAACTGCAACCGGTCCATATGGAAAAGCCTTATATTTAAGACCCGTCATTGACATACCGGTCTCCTTGAATGATAAAAAATCTGTAAAAAATAAGAGCTTGTGTAATTTTGTTCTAAATAATTGTAAGCTGCTACTAAATTGAATAATAATCTCCTGAACTATATTTAAATCAAGTTTTTTATATCCTGAAAATTCACTGGCTTTTGAAAAAATATCAAATCTATTTTCTTGTTCAATTAGAGCAATTTTTTCCGCTTTTGATATAATACTTTTAATTTCTGCTTCCGATAATAAATGTTCACAGGCATTGACTTGACGAATAAATTCTTCAGGTTGAGAAATGGAAAGAATCAATCTTCCATTTGATACAGAAGGAACTTCTCCTTCCTCGTATGCATAATATACATTCTTACCTAAGCCTAAAATTTGGGATAATTTAGACACCGATATATCATATTTCTGCCTAATTGCGATGATTTCTTCTTTAAACGGAATTCCGTATTTCTCACAATACTTAAACTTAACTTGATTTGTATTTAAATCGTCTAAGGCTGAATCTGTAAACGATTCTCCACTATCAATGCAATGATAAAAATGATAATACACTTCAAATTCCTCTTTCCTAAATTGAAAAGTCCTCTTTTCAATTTTATTGTCCATTTCTTTTCCTGTTATCGGGCTTTTCATGATTTCGGTTATTTAAAAGGGTACTTCATTTCTCTTTCTGCTTCGTGGAATGAGATACATAAAACACTTTGATTATCTCTTCCCATCGATATTTTTATATATATCTCTTTACCTTTAACTTCTTTGCCAAACACCCACATTTCGGAGCCTCCATACAAAATTTCTTCCTTGGGCCCCTCACAATAGTCTTCAGGTATAAGGCTTTTGATTATTTCTTCTCTAATCTTCGAAGTAATTTCTAAACTTAACAATGACTGAGAATTTTTACCTCGTCTATCAACAAAAAGGATTTCAAAAACACTGAGTTTTGCGAAAAATCCATCTAAAAACACACGAACATCATCTTTTTCGGTCAAAATAATTTTATTTTTCATTACAAAGTTACATTATTATGATTATTTTCCAAAATAGATCCCCTTAAAGTTACTTTAATACAAACAACTATTAATCTCCTTTGACTGCTCCACCGTTAACTGACCGACATAGTGTTGTGTTACAATAGTATTAGCATGACCCAAGTGTTCAGCAATATGATTTATTGAATGGCCATTTCGGTTTAAGGTCGTGGCGTACGAATCCCGAGCAATATCTAAAACAAGGTTAATGGAGAGGTCTAATTTTTGGGTAATATACTTTAGCTCCTTATTAATTTCACCACACAACTTATGTGATTTGTTTGACAAGGTCGTATCAGAATATCCGTCCTTCATCTTACCGATAATGAATAGACTATCCTTAACACCAATCTTGTCTAACACCTCCTGTAGTTTGTCTGTAATTGGAGCAACAATGGGTTTAATATTACTTCTTCTGGTTGTCTTAGTTTTGGTCCTGTAGAACCTAAAGCTACCTCCTTTGATATGGTCCCACCGCATCGCCAATAGGTCCACAAAATTGATTCCATTACATCGGTACAAGAACAACCAAATATCTCTAGCCCACTCCTGTTCCTCCCTCTCAAACTCATTTAGTTCAGCAATTGCTTGTATTTCCTCCGCTCTTAATACCACCTTCGATGGAAAATAAGTTTTGATACCATATCCACCTGCTCCAAATGGATATTCATAATCCTGAGGAATAAACTTGGTGATGTTTCTGTGGTAATTGATAACCGTACGAATATCAGTCATGTAACCTGAAATGGTTGCAGCTGAAACCCCTCGATTCGTAACCTCATGGTCAAAATCATGTAGAAAGTTGACGGTAATATCCTTGTAGGTTAACCCTGGCTTAAACTTTTCCAACTGGTTTCTTGCTGTCTTCATTCTGTTTTTCGAAGCAGGTTTTAATCTCTTATTCTCTCTAAAATATTCCGCCATTTCGTAATAGGTCATTTCGCATGGTTTAATCTGATTGATTGGTTCGATTAACTCCTCCTTGAAAAACTCTTCCCTGAACTGTTGTCTATCAAATGGTATTACTCTTGCGAATACCTTCTCCGCCTTCTCTAAAAACTCATCACATCTTTGACGGTATTCCTTACTTTTGTCATCCAACGACCGCTTAACAAAAACGTGGTTATACTGTTGTTCCGTCAGCTTATCAACATTCAGGTATAAGACTTCACCTTGGTGCTGAACAATGACAGAAAGATTAAATCTCCCATGTTTATCGGGTCTATTCCCTCTCTTATCTAATCTAATATTAATTGTTGCCATAGCGTACTTTTCTATTTAATGTTGGTAATGGAGGTAAGTCCAAAGTTGTTCTTACTCCTGATTTAATCCATTGGTCTAATTCATCTCTGTCGAACCGAGGAGAACGACCAATCTTTGAAAATGGTATCTTCCCATTCTTCATCCATTCCCCCAAAGTGGAACGTGAAATGTTCAGATAATCACATGTCATCTTAACGGTCAGGTACTTCGTGTAAAAATAAATGAGGTCTTTCATGATATTATGTTGAAAAACGGCGCCAAAGATATTGCTTCCAATTCAATGACGCCGCATATTTATGCAGCAATCGATAATTCGATTTTCTCTTGTTCTCTTTTTTGAAGACTCTCTTCAAATCTCTTTTGGCAAAACTCAATTGATTTAGGGTCCAAATCAAATCCAATAACATTTCTTCCAAGGGTCAGACCAATGGAAACAGTCCCACTACCAACGAATCCGTCCACAATTAAATCGTTTGGTCGAGAATACGCTTTAATGAAATCGGTATAAATGGATGTAGGACAGGGAGCATCATGTTGGAAATTTTCATCCACAGATTTCAACTCTTTGTTATTAAAAACAGACGTTAAAAAGACATTTGTTTTACATGTTTCAGAGGATTTTACATAAGGAGTTCCAAGAGATGTTCTTCCCAACTTAAATTCAGTAACTGAGGATTCGACTTTTACTTGTTCTTCAAAATATGGTTCTCCACCAGGTTTTCTAACTACGATAATGGCTTCCCATGAATTAATAAATCTATGGGGATGTGCCGTATACTTTTGATTAGACTTAACCCAAACATTTGAGTCGATTGATTCCCATCCATTATCTTCCAATCCAACAATAACTCTATGTATGATATTTCTACATAAACCATTGGAGTA
>JACCDW011677296.1_pt1 | contig 77986 bp, 55 predicted proteins | sample 7449781 | NCBI WGS metagenome assembly JACCDW01 (sample SAMN15323449, study PRJNA562643) | freshwater metagenome | isolation source: river surface water | place: USA:Blue River Watershed | collected 2017-08-18
GTTCCGTCATTTTAATATTTTAGCCTATCGACAAAGTATATATGAAGATGGCTCACTTTTTTATTTAAATAATATCTCAGATGGACTTTTAGGTATCTCTGTGAAGAGAAAAAATATTAAAAAGGGTATATACCAATATTGCTTCGAGTATATAAATACCATAAGCCAAGGAGGAAATACTGGAAGTGAAAATACAATAGCACAACTTAGAGGACAAGATAATTATTTTAATAACTCTGTTTATCTTAATGGTTGGTCTTATGAGGGCAATATTATTGGTACTCCATTATTCACTACTCTTGCACAAATTAATCCTAAATCAGTCAGTGGCTATGGATTCACCAATACACCAAAAAGCTTTATAGTAAATAATAGAGTAAAAGGATATAATTTTACTTTTGCAGGAAAAAGCAATAAATATAACTTTATCAGTAGAGTTAGTTGGTCTTCAAATAAAGGCTTTTATGGCTTCGATATAGAAGTTAAACAATTTTCTTTCTCTCAACAGGTCAATTACCAATTGAATAAATGTGTACTGAATATGAATTTATCTTTCGATAAAGGCACATTATATCCTAACACGTTAGGTTGTTATGTGGGCGTAAGAAGAGTTTTCTTTTGACTCATCTAAAGCTTCATAAACAGAATTATTACTTATATATTCAGGGATAATTTTCTTTAGTTCAGCTACAATTTCAACATTATTTATTCGCGTCATTGTGCTATCTAAACGCTTCAAAGCATTAGAAAGAATATCAAAATCTTCAGTAACTACTTTTGCTATCATGATTTTATTGTGATAAGTAGGTATAGTATTTTCATTACTGTGTAGTAATTCTTCAAAAAGTTTTTCTCCTGGTCTTAATCCAGTAAATACAATTTCAATATCTCTATTGAGAATAAGGCCAGATAATTTAATCATTTTCATAGCTAAATCCACAATTTTGACTGGCTCTCCCATATCGAATACATAAACCTCTCCACCTTTACCCATTGTCCCGGCTTCTAAAACCAATTGACAAGCTTCGGGTATTGTCATAAAGTATCGAATAATATCTTTATGAGTTACAGTAATTGGCCCCCCATTTTCAATTTGTTTTTTGAATAATGGAATAACAGAACCATTTGACCCTAAGACATTACCAAAACGAGTAATGATAAAGCGAGTATTGTTTCCGTGATGCCTATTTAAGCCCTGCACATACATTTCTGCCAAGCGTTTGGTTGCCCCCATCACATTAGTTGGATTTACTGCCTTATCGGTAGAAACCATCACAAACTTTTCTACACCATATTTTGATGCAAGAGTAGCTACATTTTTTGTTCCAAAAACATTTACTTTTACGGCGTTATAAGGATTTTTCTCCATTAAAGGTACGTGTTTGTAGGCGGCGGCATGAAAAACTACTTGAGGCTTTTCTTCGATAAAAAGTTTTTCTGTTAGTTTCTCGTTAGTTACATCTAATACTTCAATACGCAAGTCCGGTAATAAAATATCATTGTCCATACGGGTTAGTTCTGTTTCAAGGTCATAAAGAGCAGACTCTGCTTGGTCTACCAGTATTATTTTACTTGGCATAAATTTGATCAGTTGCCTGACCAATTCACTGCCAATTGAACCAGCTGCTCCAGTTACTAAAACACATTTTTGATGAATAAACTGTTTTACCAACTTATTATTAATTGAAATAGTCTCTCTCTCTAATAGGTCTTCAATTTTTATGTTTTGTATCTGATTAATATTCAATTCACCATCCATCCATTGGCTAATAGGAGGGATAGTCTTAATAGTCACATCTTTTGATAAAAACTCCTCTACAATTCTTGCCTTTCTTGTTGGAGCAATAGACTGTATAGCAAAAATAACTTCAACTGAAACCCCGGCTGGAGAATTAATATAGTTTAAAATTGCATCTTTTTTCGAAATAACCTTGATACCCTCTATCGTTTTATTAATTTTTTGGGGATTATCATCTACAAAGCAAAGTATTTCATATTTTTTCTTTTTATCTTTCATCAATGTGTTTTTAACCATCAACCCGAGATATCCAGCTCCATAGATAATCACACGAACATTCGTTTTAAATGTTCCTAATATATTTTCATAGATACTTTTAACTAATAGTCTACTGAAAATAAGGGTAAAGGAAGAAATAAAATAGTCTATCAGTAAAATAGAAATAGGAATTCTGAAGTAGTTTTTTACATTTGTACCCCAGGATATCACATAGCATAATAACAACATACCAAGTGCTGTACTATTTACTTTAAATAGCATCTTAGCATCTTCAATGCTGGTATGCCTAACAATGCCTGTATATGACTTAAAATAAAAGAATACAGAGAATTTAATAAATAATATAAAAACTAAATGATATTTGAATAAGTCTGGATTAATGTAAGTAAATTCAAAATTAAATCTAAGAATTGATGCAGATGAAAATGCAACGGCACAAATAAATATATCTAATACTAAAATAAGCCATTTAGAGACAAACCTATCTGCATATTTTTGTAAAAATTGTGACATAATTTATAAATTTTGGAGTTTATATAAAATCGCAGACAAAACTAATAAGAAACTATAATTAGACAATATATTGTAGCGTTATATCCTAATAATTTTATTATTCGGTAAAGCTATTAAAAAAGGTCTTCCAAATTGCTGGAAGACCTTTCTTATCAAAAAGTATCTTAATTATTACTTTTTCAATTTTGCATTTTCTTCTTTTAACGCTTTAATTTCTTTATTCATTTCTATCATGTAAAGCGTTAATTCTTCAATTTTCTCCATCAGCTTAGCTGAAGTTTGCATAACATCTAAGCCATTTTTTGACATTTCTTCAGCAGAAGGAACATTTGGCAAATGCTTGTTTTCTTTGATAAAAGACTCAACTTTATCTAAAGACATCAATTTATATGATGGTTCAAAAACATAGTCAGCCCAATCTGCACTTCCTGCAACTGCAACCTTGATTTTTTCAGTAATCATACCACCTTTAACTAAGAGACGGTATCCACCAGAAGTAGCTGCTGCACGGTCAGCTGCTGCTACCTCGCCTACAGCAAGATATTTTGTCGAGAAATCTCCGTAAACAAGTGGAGTTACTGTATTTGAGTTAGCAATGTATAATTTATCAGAACCTGTTTCACTGTAACCAGCTTGAGTTCCTATCAAAATATTCCCTGAACCACTTGTTAGTGAGTTACCTGCTTGATATCCAATAGCAATGTTATTATTGGTAGTAGTTAAATTAACTAATGCACCTCTACCAATAGCAATGTTTTGGCTACCTGAACTATTAGTAAAGAGGGCATCTGCTCCAACCGCAACGTTACTACCACCTGTTGTAGTAAGTACCAAAGCAGCATGTCCTAAAGCTATGTTTCCCGTTCCAGCTGTATTTGAAGATAAAGAAAAACCACCAATGGCAATGTTATTCGCACCAGCAGTATTGCTTTTCAATGCTTCAAAACCTACGGCAACGTTATTATAACCAGTAGTTAGACTTCTAAGAGTACTAGTCCCCAATCCCGTATTATTTCCACCGCCACTCGCTGTTAAACCAGAGCTATAACCCAAGTAAAAATCATTAGAGTTAGCAATTTTACCCGCAGTTACACCACCAATTTTGAAGTTTATAGGCACAGAACCAGGTGTTCCTATGTAACTTGAAGTAGTTGCAACAGAAGGGCCAGCAACATCATTACCATTTAATGACCAATCTGTAGGGTCTAGTGCAACTGATTTATCAGATACAGTATTAGTTAGGGCTTTCCATCCTTGTCCATCGAAATAATAAAAACCAGATAAGAAATCTGTTTGATAAACCACTAAACCTTGAGCAGGACTTTGAATTGCATTACGTTGTTGTAAACTCATACGAGGCATCAACAACCCTTTTGTTGATGAGCTAATTTCCAAAACTGCAGACTGGTCGGGCTTAGTTGTACCAATACCCACATTTTCTTTTTGAGCCAATACTGGCATAGCCACCCCTATTCCAAGAGCAATAGCAATCGCTAATAATCGTAAATTGTTTTTCATTGTTATTTATGACTTTTAAGTTTCTGTGATAATTATAAGATAAAAGTATAATATGTATCTTGCAAATTCAAATGAAAATAACAAATTTTATTTAATGGTTCAATAGTTTTTTTATATTTGTTACAACCATATTCATTTCGGACTCTTTTAAATCAGAACTTGAAGGTAAACATAAGCCAGAGTTAAATAATTTTTCAGAAACTCCAGTGGCATAGAAAGGTGCAGCCTTGAAGACAGGCTGCAAATGCATTGGTTTCCAAAGAGGTCTGGTTTCTATATTAATTTTTTCTAAAGCAACCCTAATGTCTTCATAATTAACTCCCAGTATATCTTTGTCGAATAGAGTAGCTGTAAGCCATCTGTTTGAGAAACTACTTAAAGGTTCTGATTGAAAAGTAATGCCCTCTATTTCGCCTAAATTAGCTTTGTAATATTCGTAAACAGCTCTTCTTTGTGCCACTCTGGTATCAATTACTTCCATCTGTCCTCTGCCAATACCTGCACAAATATTACTCATTCTGTAGTTATATCCGATTTTAGAATGTTGATAATATGGTGCATTATCACGGGCTTGAGTTGATAGATTTTTTGCTTTTTCAATTAGTTGTTTATTATCCGAAATTAGAGCTCCACCACCCGAAGTCGTTATAATTTTATTACCATTAAAAGATAGTATACCAAAATCACCGAATGTTCCAAGAGGTTTTTCTTGAAACTTAGAGCCCAAAGCTTCGGCAGCATCCTCAATAACAGGAATACCATAATTAGAGCAAACCTCTAAAATTTCATCAATCTTAGCAGGCATACCATATAGATGTACAGGAATAACAGCTTTTACTTTTTTACCTTTAGCTAATCTATCTTTAATTGCAATATTAAGCGTATCTGGACACATATTCCACGTATTAGGTTCACTATCAATAAAAACTGGTGTTGCTCCTTGATAAACAATTGGGTTAGCACTTGCTGAAAACGTGAAAGATTGGCATAATACTTCATCATCCCTTTCAACTCCTAACAATATTAGTGCTAAGTGTAAAGCTGCTGTTCCTGATGATAGTGCAGCAGTGTATTGTGCATTTGTATATTTACATAAATCTTGCTCAAAGCCATCTACATTTGGTCCTAAAGGAGCGATGTAATTATCTTCAAAGGCTTTATCAATATATTTTCTTTCGCTTCCACTCATGTGTGGACGCGATAACCATATTTTTTCTAACATTCTATATATTCTTTTTTATCTTACCTGGGTTTCCTACAACTAAAACATTATCTGGCACATCGTTAATAACAATAGTACCTGCTGCAATAATGGACCATTTACCGATTTTAACATTTGGTAATACTACTGCCCCAGCTCCTATTAAAGTACCCTCTCCAATAGAGATACCCCCACATAAAGTTGCGTTAGGAGCTATATGTACAAAATCTTCAATTGTGCAATCATGGTCAATACTTGCTTTTGTATTAATGATAACATGCTTCCCTATCTTTGTCGAAGATTGAATAACAGCATGGTGAAAAACTACGCTACCATCACCGATTACTATTTTACTTTGAACAGTCGCTGAAGGGTGTGTAACTATGCCGAATTGATGTTTTATCTCTTTTGACAGTCTTTGGCGGATACGGTTATTCCCGATAGCTATAATTGCCTTGCTTTCAATAAATGAACTTTCTTTATACTTCCCCAAAACTTTATATTGACAAAGGTCTTTTTTGCTTTTGTCATCATCAAAAATCCCTTCGATAGGTAAATCAGATGCTTCTAAGCAGTCTATTATAACTTTTGCATGTCCGCTCGCTCCATATAATATCATATAGGCCCTCCTGTAAATTTTTCCATCGTCGCATTAGTAGAGGAGCTAATTCCTTCTGAGCGTACGACCTTTTTTATAGTTAAAAATAAAATTTTAATGTCTAAGGCAAATGAAATATTTTCTATGTACCATACATCATATTCAAATTTTTTTAACCAACCTATTGCATTTCTACCTTTTACTTGAGCGTAGCCTGTAATACCAGGTTTAGTTGTATGTCTTTTTCGTTGTTGTTCGTTATAAAGTGGAAGATACTCTACTAATAGAGGTCTTGGCCCAACAATGCTCATATCTCCTTTTATTACATTTAATAATTGAGGTAATTCATCCAATGAATATTTTCGTACAAATTTACCAATATTAGTTAAACGTTCTTCATCGGATAATAAATCTCCTTTTTCATTTCGTTTATCATTCATTGTTTTAAACTTGAAAAGTCTAAAAATCTTTTCATCTTTACCAGGCCTTAATTGAAAAAAAAAGGGTTTACCATCGTTTGCGATTGTGAGTAGTAATAATACCACCAGTATAATTGGGGAGGTTACAACTAAGATTAGGAGAGCTACAGTAAAATCTCCCAACGGCTTTATAAATCTTAAATACATTTTTTAATTATATCAATATATTCTTTAGCTAAAATATCTCTATCAAAATGTTCTTTTGCGTATTTATACCCGCTTTCCCCTTGCTCTGATAGTAGATTTAAGTTATTCATATAGTATCGTATTTTTTCAGAAAAATCGTTTGGATTTTCGGGTTCAACAAATAGTCCTGCATTCGCTTTTTCAACTAAATCTCTTGAAACACCATCTATTGCCATTAGAATAGGCTTCTTACAAGACATATAATCAAATGTTTTGTTAGAATAGACAGTCTTAAATGTGTCATTTTTCTTTAAAACGGAAGCTCCTAAGTCGGAAGCTAAAATGTATTTAAAAACCTCTTTTTTGGGTACTGAGTCAATAAATTTTATATTTTTTAGTTTTCTCTTTTGTACATCTTCGATTAAAGTGGCTTTTTGCATTCCATCACCTATTAATAAAAATAATACGTTTGTATCTTTTAATTTTTCGGCGGTATCAATAATCTGTACTAAGTGATTTGCTACACCATGAGCACCAACATATGTTATTACAAAGCTATCATCAATGCCCAATTCTTTTCTATAAGCCTTTGCATCAAAATTTTGTAATAATTCTTCAGATATTGAAAAATCAGCTGCATTAGGTATAAAGCATATTTTTGATTCTGAAATATTTTTTTTATTAATTAAAACATCTCTAAAAGCGGGCGTTAGCACATTTATCAATTTTGCCTTTTTATAGATAAATGACTCAAACCAATAAGCAAATCGAATAATCATTTTATTAGTTAAGACCCCAGTGTCTATCGCAGATTCAGGCCATAAATCTCTTATCTCAAATATGAATGGAACTCTTTTAAAAACTGATAAGACATAAGCCGTAATACCTACAAATAATGGAGGAGATGTAACGACAATAATATCAAATTTACCATTAGTTTTAAATAAACCACCCCAAATGCTTGAAAAAACAAAAGAAAAATAAGCCCATAAGCGTCCTAAAAAGTTTACATTGTAAGCATCTGAAACATGACATCTTAGGACATCAATATTTGCGTCATACTTTTCAAAAGAAAAATAACGCCCTTTATACTTTTCAGATTTAGTTCCTTTAGCATAATGAACCATACCGGCTAATACAACAACTTCATGACCAAGGCTTGCCCAAACTCTGGTCATTTCATTCCATCTTGACCCACCTGATTCATTTTTTCCAAGATAATATTGATGAATAAGTAATATTCTCACGATAGTTCTTTTGTTTTAATAATCGTTTTAATCGTCTGCTCATTTGTAGAAAAAATAAGCTGATTGGTTGCTTCTTTTACGCCATATAAACCAGAATACCAACCCGTTTTTTGTTTTGCTTCAATTCTATCCCCATTTGTTTGAGTTGAATATATCGCAAAGTTAGTAAAAAAATACTCAGATGGGTTCCAAATTTGATTGAGAGGTAATGTAGTTTGATGTGTTACATAATCTGTAATTTCCCAGAATAACTTATTTTTATGCTTTTTTACAGTTCGTAGGTGTATGATATCCTTAGCAATATGTTCAAATGCCTTAATAGAGCCTTCAAATATATAAAACTCGTCGTCTTCATAAAGTTTTGCAGATACAGCCTGCGTCCAATTATACCATATAAATCTTGGTCCTTTTTTCATTTGGTCAAAATCACCTAACATCACTGTATTGTGTGAAGAAGTGCCATTAAAAAAAGCCTTAAATTGTTCTTCGGTGTTATATTTATAACTTCCAGCATCCCTAATGATGTTTTCATTTTCAACCCAGATATCTAAATGCAAGTTATCTGCTTGAGATGGACGGTCTTTATGGCTACCACACCTCAAAAAGGTCATTGTAGCATCATCTTTAATGATGTAATATCCCCCCTTTGCAAAACTTGACAATTTTTTTATCGGTTGAGATTCAGTTAAATTGCTTTCTGTTGCACCGTACCATAAGCTATCTTCTTGAATATCTAAATCAGCATACAAATGAGTACTATAATAGGCAAAATGAAGGGCATTCAGTTGAGGACGGTAGTCACGGTATTTTTTATTACTTAAAGGAAAGAATAAGGCTCCATCATTCGCTCCATAATTAGGTAAGTGTCCAGAAGTTCTGTCTTGACTGGCTAATAGAAAAGACAACGTATTAGTTATCCTTGACTTCACAACATTATTAAAACTTTCTCCATTTTTACTTGATATACCTAATGCCCAAGTTAATAACTGCACCAGTACTCGATGGTAATTCATTGAAAATTGCAAAAAAGTACCATCTTCGTACACTTGATAAGTTATTTCCTCCTCAAACCATTTTTTTCCTTGTTTTTTCCATTTTTTTGAATCAGGGAAAAAGGGCATCAAGATTCCAGCTAAATACAATGTAAGTGTTTCTGTGATTGCATGGTTATTCCTAACAGCAATTCTTGAAAAGTCAATATTATTGTATATATGTTTTAATTGCCAATAGATGATATTGGTGATTTTGTCAAATATTTTCTCTGTTAAAGTTTTTGAATTACGATAATAGTAAAGTGCAAATAACCAATTTAGGGTTCTTATAGAAATTTCTTGACTACAACGATAATTTGGACCTTGATTTAGAGGGTTTGCTTCAATCCAAGATATAATTTCTTTAAAAACAAAATCTGAACAATCAGTCGAAAAATGATAGTCATATCTGATGACTGTGTATAAATATGAAAACCTGGACTTCTCCCAAACAAATTTTATATCACCTGTTTCAGATGAAAAGTCCGGAATTTCAGTCCAATGTTTAAGGGTATACGCATAATTATTGTCAGGGTTTGTAATCCAATTATAGTTACTACCTAAATCAAAGTATTTTGCATTGAAAAATAAGATTCGCCCATCAAATATATTTTTAGCTTCTTCCTTTAAAGATAGAGTTGGGTTTTTCTGAAATTTAAGAGTCTCCTTGGATTCAAAAAAGAAAGGTTTTGCTGTTTGTTTCCACTCATTTAGAGAGATATACTCTTTTTTACGGAATGATATAGGAAATTTATGTTTTAATAAGCCTGTCTTTTGTAAAAATTCATACTTTACTCTGAAAATAACGTATCTCAAACCCATATTTTTTAGGATTTGAAACAGAAAGGAAAGTTTATCCATCAATATTTTATTGTCAATAAGTGTTCAACAATCCGTGCGGAAGTTTTTCCATCCCACAAAGGAGGAATTCCTCCTTTTTTCCATTTACCCATAAAAAGCTTCTCAAAAGCTGGTAAGACATTATCTGGATTGGTACCAATTAATTCATTTGTTCCTATCTCAATCGTCTCTGGACGCTCGGTATTATTTCGGAGTGTAATACAAGGAATAGACATCTGAGTAGTTTCTTCTGTAATTCCTCCAGAATCTGTTACAACTGCTTTACTGTTTTTTACTAAAAAGTTAAATTCTAAATAACTCATAGGCTCAACCATCAATAAATTTTGAGCGTCAAGTCCTAAATTTTGTAGATTTTTAGCAGTACGAGGGTGCACAGGAAAAACAATGGGTAAACCTTTAACTCCTTCTATAATTTTTTCAAGTAGTGTTTTTAATTTTTGTTCACCATCTACATTCGCAGGTCTATGTAATGTAAGAACAAAATACTCATTTGGTTTTAAATTAGATTTATTAAAGATTTCGGGTTGTTTTAACCTTGGTAAGTTCTTTAATAAGGTATCTATCATTGTATTGCCTACAAAAACTATCCTTGACTCATCTACCCCCGAATTTTGAAGATTCGCATTTGCAGTCTCACTGGTTGTATAGAAATAATCAGTTATTGAGTCTGTAACTAACCTATTTATCTCTTCGGGCATAGTTAGGTCTCGTGAACGAATACCTGCCTCTACGTGAGCTACTAAGAGGTGTAATTTTTTTGCTACAATGGCACATGCCATTGTAGAAGTAACATCGCCTACGACCAAGCACAAATCAGCTTTCTCTTTAAGAAGCAATTTTTCGTAGCCAACCATAATAGCGGCCGTTTGTTCGGCTTGTGTACCACCGCCCGCACCTAAGTTTTCGTCTGGTTCAGGAATGCCAAGTTCTTCAAAGAAATCTCCACTCATTTTTTTATCATAGTGTTGACCTGTATGAATGAGGCGATACTCAATTGACTTACCCAAAGATTTGGCTTTCTTAATTTCAGCAATAATGGGAGCAATTTTCATGAAATTGGGTCTTGCTCCAGCAATAATATCTATCTTCATCTTAATTTATATCTATCCAAGATTGTTTCTTAATACTATCAATAGCAGCAAATGATGCTTTTGTCGTATTTATAATCTCATCAAATGGAATCAGAGCTTCTCCTCCGTTTTTAACTCTATCAACCAAAAGTTCAAATTGTTTTTTGTGCCCTTTGTCTAATGATGTTTTTAAACTCGAAAAGTTTTTAAATCCATATCCTTTTAATGACTGAAAATTATCTAAAACCAATACTCTTTCTTGAGAGTATACTTCAACTCTTTCTTTGGAATACCCCTTATTACCGTTTGAAAAATAATTAATAACTCCTGTCGAGCCATTTTCATATTTAAGTAAAATAGAAGCATTATCAGTATTTCCTTGTGGATTAGCCCCCATAGCATTCATACAGACAGATTTTACCTTACTGCCTGTCAGAAATGTTATTAAATCTATAAAATGGCATGCTTCGCCGATTATTCGACCACCACCTACACTAATATCATGTACCCACGAGTTAGCAGGGATAAAACCGGCATTCATCGTGGCAATAACATTCATAGGAGCATCGCCTAAGAGTGTTTGGGCTTTCTGGATATGGGGTGAAAATCTTCGATTAAAGCCAACAACTAAACTTTTTGAAGAGGCATTATAGACAGAGATTATTTTTTCTAAATCATCTGAATTAATAGTTAATGGTTTCTCAACAAAAACATTTTTTCCAGCTTGTAAGGCATCAATTGTTAATCTAGCGTGCTGATTATGACGAGTTGTGATTAAAACTAAATCAACTTCATTGTCATCGATAATTTCTTTATAGTCGGTTGTACTATATTGAATATCATGTTTTTTAGCTAATGCAGTTCCAGAAACACCACTGGCACTTGCAATGTATTTAATATCAGCATTAACAGACTTCACTGCGGGTAATAAAGTCATCTTGGTAAAATTACCTGCCCCAATAATTCCGATAACACCTTTTGTTTGAGAAAATGATTTTGTACTCAGTTTAACTGATTTGCTATATTTTGATTCAGTCGAGTACCTTAAAATTGAAGCAATCGTCTGCTTATTGCTTAAATCACCATAAATTTTATCATATTCTTCAATGTCAATAACTGCTGTTATATATGGCTTAACATCTATCGAGCCAGATGAAATGGCTTGTAATATTGTTTGGAAGTTTCGCTTTTCAGTCCAACGAACAAAAGGGAGTGGGTAGTCATTTCCATTCTGCTCATAGTTTTCATCGTATCTTCCTGGTCCATAAGAGCAAGAAACTTGAAAGGTTAACTCTTTCTCATAAAAATCACTGCGATTGATATTTAAGCCAATTACTCCAACTAAAACGATTCTTCCTCGTTTGCGAGACATTTTAGCCGCTTGTGAAATAATATCATCACTTTTATTGGAAGCGGTAATAATTACTCCATCTGCACCTATCCCGCCTGTATTATTTTCAACAAACTTTACAGTATCAGTTCCGTTTGCAGGATTAATAGCGATAATTCCTTTAGATTTTGCAAGTTGAACTTTCTGTTCATCATAATCAAAACCAATGACAGTACAGCCATTGTTTTTGAGAATTTCAGCGGTTATTAAGCCGATTAAACCAAGCCCAATAACAACTACCGTCTCTCCGAAAGTTGGATTTAAGAGGCGAACCCCTTGTAAACCAATTGAACCAATAACAGTAAATGTAGCTTCTTGGTCGGTTACATTTTCTGGAATAAGAGCTACCAGATTCTGAGGTACACATACAAATTCTGCATGGTTTCCATTTGATGCAACTCTGTCGCCAACTTTAAAATCCATGACTCCTTTTCCTACTTCGATAACCTCGCCTACATTGCAGTAGCCAAGCGGTAAAGGTTGTTCTAATTTATTAAAAACCGCTTCTAAGGTTGGCATTAACCCTTCGGTCTTAATTTTATCAAGAACTTGCTTGACTTTGTCGGGCTGTTGTCGAGCTTTCTGAATAAGATTTGCCTTACCAAACTCGACAAGCATTCGTTCGGTTCCGAGAGAAACCAAACTATGTGTTGTGCGAATGAGTAGACTGCCTGCTCTGACTTGTGGAGCGGGAATGTCTTCTAATATAGTTTGCCCATCTCTGAGGTTTTGTATTAATTGTTTCACAAATTTTTACTTATATATATTTTTTTAAAATGCTTAATTTTTCTTGATAAGTAGGGTAGCTTATCAAAACAGCTCTGTACTTCCCCTTAAATACGAATAGGCTTCCTGCCGCAGCTCCCACAACACCCACTTTTTCTATTAATTCAATAATATCTTCGATTTTTCCTGCCCCACCTAAAACACTCATTGGTACACTTACAGCATCTCTTACGCTTTTAATCAATTTAAGGTCATAGCCTTCCATTGTACCATCTCTATCAACAGAATTAATGATAATTTCTCCAACACCAAGTTTTTCAAGGGATTTGGCAAATTCAACTGGGCTTTTACCTGTACTTTTCTTGCCATTTTGGTATACAACCTCGTATTTGCCTAAAATTCCAACTTTTTTTACATCAATAACTATCACAACACTTTGGCTACCAATAGCTCTTGCTATATCAGGGATAATTTCTGGTTTTTCAATAGCTAATGTATTTATCGCAACTTTTTCTGCCCCTAAATTGATAATTTTTCTTGCGTGGTCAACTGTTTTTACACCTCCCCCATACCCAAAAGGCATTCTACATTCAGCAGCAAGGTTTTGTATTAAGGTAAAGTCTGGCTCTTTATTATCCACAGAAGCATCAATATCCAACACTAAGAGTTCATCTACCTCTTTTTCGTTGAATATTTTAACGGCATTAATGGGGTCTCCTACATATTTAGGGTCTTTAAACTTTACAGTTTTTACTAAGCCTTTTTTATGTACGAGTAAACAAGGAATAATTCTGGGTCTAAGCATTATAGATTTGCGAAATTTTTGAATAATTCAATACCATTTTGATGGCTTTTTTCTGGATGAAATTGAAAACCATAGACATTTTTATGATTAATGGCTGAGGCAAAAGTTTGTCCGTAATTTGTCTCAGCCAATACGTCTCCTGAATTTTTACATTCAAAATAAAAACTATGCAAAAAGTAAAATCCTTTTTTAGAATCTATATTATCAAATAATGGACTCTCTTGAACAGGCTTTACTGTATTCCAACCCATATGTGGAAGGTATGGTTTGTTATTTAAGAGGGTAGTATCAATTTTTTTAACCACTCCATCAATCCAACCAAAGCCATCTGAACTTCCTTCTTCACTTGATTTACCTAAGATTTGCATACCAACACAAACACCTAAGATAGGCACCTGTTTTTCAAGTACTAAATCATCTAATAGGTGCTTGATACCTAATCCTTGAATTAAGCTCATTGTTTCATCAAAGTCACCAACTCCAGGAAGAATAAGTTTTTTTGCATTTGCTAATTCTTTACTATCATTGGTGATAATATAAGGTATGCTGCTTCGTTTGTAGATGTTTGCTATGGCATGAATATTTCCAGAGCCATAGTTTATTAGTGTCATCATCGCTTAATTGATTTTTCTCTTCCTAAAAGACGCATTACTTTTGCACCTAAATTAAACATCCACTCTTGGTTTTTATAATCTTTATGGCTCTTGTTGGGTGCATCAAAATATCCCTTTAATTCGTCTACTGTAATACCTAACTTAGTAGCAATATATTCAAATTCATTTCGTATTGTATTTTCATCCATAACTGGAATCTTTAATTTTTCAATAGCCTCTTCTCTACTCATTTGATTGGTGAGTATAAGACTCGAATATTGAACTCTTCGAGTATCGAAACCAAATTTTTGAGGCAGCCAGTAGCCTTCAAAAAATCTGGTAAATCGTGACTCAAAGTGTTTTTGAGGATATGGTTGCCACCCATAAGTTTCTTTTAAAAAATTCATTGCATCTGCTTTGATATATGGCATGTAATTTAAAGGCTTGACCATCTGTATTTTTTTGATGTAATGAAGGTAAAACTTATGCCTAAAAATGCTACTAAATGGATACTGCTCCATTTTGGTTGTGCAGTATCTTGAGATAATATCATTAATTAGGGCCATATCTGTACCATAGTAGAAAAACTCAAGAGGGTTTCGCACACATTCAGTTGAGATATTACCACCATTAAGAATATAGCCAATTTTATATTTGTCTGCAAAGTTATATAAAGTAGCTACAAAAGCGTGGTCTTGAGCAAGGTCTATGCCTGGAAGGCCGGATTTAAATAAGGCCAATTGAAAGTCTTTCATTTCTTCCCAGTTTATTACCTCAGTATAAAGGTCTAAACCAAGAGCATCTACCATTACTTCAATATTCTTAACGGCTAACTCTGAATTCCAGCCACCATCAACATGAAACACCAACGGTCTCAGACCAAACTCTTTTACTACTAAATGGAGCATATAACTGCTGTCAGCTCCACCACTCATACCCATTATACAATCAAAGTCTCTTCCCTTTCCATCTTCCTTTATTTTATTTACGATTGTGGCTAATTGCTTTTTGCCAGTTTCGTCAGTATGCCAATTTGGTTTTACATTTTCATGAAAATCATTGCAATGGTCACAAACACCTTTTTCATCGAATACGATTTTGGTATCAGATATATCCATTACACAATTAGTACATATTTGGTAGTCTCTCATTTTTGGTAAGTATAAGGATTAACATATTTTCTATAGACACGATGAGCATCTCTGGCTATTTGCCACATTTTCTTTTTAGGCAAATTATTTATAGAAGAGTGCCAACTGTGTTGAATTTCAATAGAAGGTTCATAAAATGTTTGAAAATTCTTTGTGCTTAGCTGATAACTTAAAAAAAACTCTTCACTCATTAAAAAGGTCGGCGAAAATAACTCTTTAAAATGTTCAAAGAATGTTGGTCCTAAAATATAACAAGAGCCGTGTCCTTGATATATAAATTGAGCTTTATCAAATTGTTCTTCATCAGACCTACCAGTAAATCTCTTTGTAACATGAGCTATTTGCTTAATTAACTTTGCAATAAAAAAATTTGAGTAATATAAATCATACATTACCTCTCTAAAAAAGCTTATCTTAGCAATAACATGTGGATTTTGGTGCTCGCCATCTGCTGTGATAATATTGGGTGAAATTACTGGTATAGTATCTAAAAGGTGTCTTTTATTACTAAGTTGTTCATAGAAATTCTTGGGAAAAATTAAGTCATTATTTCCAATAATTAAAACTTCAATATCTTGATAATTTTCTTTTAAAAAATTTATTCCAATATTAAGACCTTTGAAGTAACCAATATTATCATTGTTGAAGATTATTTTTACATTACTATAATCAAGAGCTAACTGTGTTAATATTTGTTTATTTTTTTCATCTGAATTATTATCTACAATAATAATCAAATGTTGTTGGAATGTCTCTAACTGAGATAGTGATTTGATTACTTTTTCGGAATGTTCGCAACTAAAGTAATTTGTAAATATAAAACCTAACTTCATTTCACCTTAATATTTATTTTATAATAATTTATTTTAAAAATAATGTATAATAATAGAATACTTGCATAAATACTTTTCCAGATAAGAAGGCTAATTATGAAAGAGGTATAAAAATACCCAATCATAAAGGCATATAATGATAACGAAAAAGCGGGTTTTAACTTTGACAACAGATGGTAATAGCAAAGGTTTAGAAGTAATCCTAAAATAAAAATAAAAAGTAAAGATCCAAACATGCCAAAGTCGAGAATTAAACCTCTGTACCAAGTATAAATGTTAGTTTGTAGTATCTCCTCGTACCTTAAATATTCATCAAAAACTCCTAAAGGAATTACCTTTTTACTTCCAAATAGATAGAATATTGGCATAAATGTAAAAAAACCCCATGTTAGTCCTTCTTCTGGTTTATAAGTATTTACAGAAGGTTTTCCTAAATAAAAGGAAAACCAATCAGAAAATGCGTACAAATGTCCAAATGCGTATGATCTAAAGTTAAATTTCAAGGCGTTTACAACTATTTCATAATCACTATCATAGAGGCCTCTCGCTAAAAAAGAAATAATGGTAAATATCAGAACAAAAATAAAAAACACAAAGTATAATTTGATAGACTTCTTATTTATCAACTCATATTGAGAATTAAAAATCTTACCAATCAAGACCCCCCCATAAAAAAGCGTAATAGCAAGAAATAATGCTCCTTTTGATGATTGGGTTGTCATGATAAAGATAGTTGGTAGAAATGACAATACAATGATAAGGAGTTTCCTCATATTACTATATTCTTTGTTTATTATTATTCCTGCAAGTGGTAAACTGGTATAGGTGAAGATATTGCTTAACTGACTAAAAGGGTTTGAAATGATTTCTTCAGAGTATCTCTTATCTGTATAACTTGCCGAACTCTCAAAAAAGTTAAAAATTAAGTCTTCTAACGAAAAGCCTTGTATAACAGAATTAACTAATAGAAATATAAAAGATAGTATTGATAAAATATAAAAAGATTTATTAAGAAAGCTTAAACTAAGTTTCTTTTTATGCGAATTTTGCTCAATTACCTTTTTCCAAGGGAAAAAAAAAGTTGTTACTGTAAAAGTTAATGTTGATATGTATATGTAAAAAATTGATAATGGCTCTATAAGTGCATTAGTAACAAATAATAAGGGGAAAAAAGTATACCCAAACCAAAACAGGCAATACAAAGAGGATGGATAAAGCCAGTTTTTGTATGCTTTTCGGATAATGTAAGCATTAACTAATATTAATAAACTAAAAAAAATCGAAATATATTTATCCATTGCCTTCTTAGCTACTTAATTAGTAATAACATATTTTCTTATTATAAAACAAAATAAGCATATTTCACTGAGTACAAAGCTCAAAGTTACCCCATATTCTTGGAAAAGAGGAATAGTTAGTGAGCAAAAAAGTATACTTATAACTCCTACTATCAAAATTGACCTGTAAAAATACTTTTTTTCATTTAAAAAGTTTAACCCTGCACTACCAGTCATAAAATTGATTACTCCGAAGAAAACAGAAATTACCATAATGAGAAACAAGTTAAATATTTTATATTTCAATGGATAATCTTTTAGAAACGTAGTGAAATTATCAACCCAATTGAAACCTAAGAAAATTACTACTACCAACATGAGTAAAACTAATAGCTGTGGGGTTGTTTGTTTAATTATTATTTTTAGAGCAACTTTATTTGGTGAATTAATATTTTTTAGTTGTGCAATAACTCTTGGGAAAAAGAATTGGTTGAGTGGTCTTGTTGTTGCTTGTAAGCCTTTAATAAATTTCTCTGTAATTGAATAAACCGATATTGCAACCGTATTTGCAGATAATAAACTCATAAGAAATACATTTAAATCTCTAAATAGCAAAACAGACATATTTCCAATAAAGATTTCTTTTCCTTCCCTAATTAATAGAACTATCTCTGAAAGTTTGATTTGTATAAGTTTAATCTTCAAAAATAATAGAATATAAACCAGAGATAGACACCCTCCTAAAAGATAACACCCTCCAATTACTAATGGAACCAAGAAATAATCATGTGGAGCTTTTATTAACAGAGAAATAAAAACTAAACTAAGTAATCTACTTGAAATAGTAAAAAAAGCAACGATAGTATTATTTTCTGTACCTTGAAAAAACCACAAAGACTGAAGAATATAACTTAATGGTATTAACAACCAACCCAACATTATATAAACCGTTTGAGATTCTAAAAATAAAAAGGTAAACAATACTACCAATGTGCATCCTATAAAAATTAGGAGTCGTGTATAAAAAACACCACTAAATATTTGTGAAACTTTATTGTTATCTACTTTAATATTTAAGCCTATTAATTTAGACACTCCATTTATCTCAAAACTAAAAATGATAAAGCTTAATACAACGATTGCAATAGTTTCAGTTGTAACTAACTTTGAATACAACTCTGGCCCTACTTTTTTCAAAATAAAAGGAAAAATAAAGAGTGGTAATAAAGAGTTGGAGACCTGTATTGAGGCAAGTGAGATTATATTAAAATAATCTTTATTTTTCATTTAAACTAACTTTTATTCCTTAATTTCGTAAAATTTATAAGGATTTGTATTAATATTTGTGTAATATTTCTTATCTGGAAGAATTGGCGTGTTTATTTGAAAATAATTATTCAAAATAATTCTGAATGTATTTACGGATGAATATTTCCAATTTTCGAGCGTTTTTTTCTTCAAACTATCATTAGCATTAATATATATGGCATTGAAAATACCGTATCTTTCTGTCACCCATGGTTCTCGATTACTGTAATTAGTATTGGTATTTAGGGTTCTGGAGCCATGGTCACCCTGAATAATTATCATTTTATTCAAAGACTTATCATTTTTTATAATTAGATTTATTGCCTTTAAAGTTTCTGTATTTATATAATTCAATTGCTCAATATAATCTTCCCTCTTCCACAATTTTGCTTTAGATGAGACTTTGTAACGGTAATTCCCTTTTGAATCGAATATAAAAGGTGGGTGGGGTGATATTATATGTGCAAAAACAAACTTTCTTCCTTCTATAGATGCTATTGATGGTAAAGATTTAAAAACATTCTTAATTTTATTTGCAAATCCTTCATTGGTAAAGTTTGAATAATTATCTGGTAATAAAGCAAATATCGAATTATCTAAGAAATGTGTAAAAAAATCATTATCTGGACTTGAAATCATATCATTTTGTACGCCCTCACTAAGAGTTTTAATTAAAATATCTTTGGATGAATATTTAACTTTTAGTGCGTATCCCAAATCAAATAAATAATATTTATATCCATTCGTTTTTAATATTTCCGATACTCTATTGTTAGCTAAATATAATTCTGTATTCTCCTCCCGTAATTCGCCTTTTTCTAATTGATTAATATAATCTAAATTTAATGTGCTGGCAAGCGAAAAAAGCGTTTTATCATAATTAGAAGAGGCGTTTTCTTGAATATAAAAACCTAAGTTTATTAGAGTATCAGTGAATGATTTATTATGAAACTGTCCAAATTTTTCTAAATTTTCGTTAGAAGTATACCCATCTAAGATAATGTAATAGATATTAGGCAAATTCTTACTTTGATTAATATTGAGTCGTTCATCTGCTGAAACAAAACTATTATTGGATGAATTAGACTTTAAAAAAAACGTAGTTATATTTACTGTTGGTAAAATCATCATTACAGTAAAATATATTTTGATTATAAGACTAAAACCTTTACTCTGTAAAAATTCAACTTTATAGAATATAAATCCTAACAGGGCTACTATTAAAGGTATAAAGTATCTATTTTTACCTATAAAACTTAATATACTATTGCTTGCTATAAGTGTTTCATGAGCTAAATTGTAAAAAAAAATAAAGTAAACAATAATAGGTACTAATAAGTCAATGTTGCTGATGGCTTTCCCTTTTATTTTAACAACTTTAAGTATTAGAAAAGTAAAAGCAGATACACTAATAGTTATAAAGATTGGTAGTTGTAGCATAGATACTTTGACTCTACCAATATTTTGTGAGTACAAGAAAAGAACGGGGTATAACGAAAAAAATATCGCTAATAAAAAATCCTTAAATACACTATATTTTTCTTTCATATAAGTATAATTCTCTACTCATTTCAGACACGGGGGACTTTTTCAATAATCTGAATTTTTGTCTGAACGCCAACTCAAAGTTCTCTTGATTGTAATAGGTTTTGTGATGAGGCTTTGCTAATAACAACCTCTTCACTTGTACATCATCAACATGAATAAACTCAATAATTAAGAATTTACAACATTCTGAAAGCAAAGAAGCAATTTTTTCAAAATGAATGTCGTCACTTATAACTAAATGATGAATAACAGCCAATGCTTGTATCAAGTCAACTCCTTGAATTCTATTTAAAAAGGCCTTTCTTTCCTCATTATTCCACCCTATTGCTGGAGTAGGATTAGAGAAATTTACATGCAAAGGAAGTAATAGTTTATTTAATTCTTTTTTGCTTTTTAGATATGAATTTTCAATCGCAACCTCATCCATATCAATCGCAATAGTATATATACCATTACTCGTTAAAATTTCAGAATACGTACCATCGTTTGCACCTATATCAACGGCTATTTTTACATTCTCCAAACCCTGTATATACTCACAAATTATATTAGCTTTGGCATCCTTATCTGCTATATTATATGTATTAGCGTTATTATAGTTTCCCCAAATTGTTTTTGGAGGATTCCACTTTAAATTTCTAATTGTACTACTTAAATGGGTTAAAATATTTTCTAAATTATTAGGTTTTAATTTAATAATTCTATTTTCATCAACTTCTACATTTTCTATCTTCGAGTGAAAATATAGATGGATTAAAAAGCCCCAATTTATAAAGTCTTTGATTGAACAAAGAGAAACTGCTGTTTTTAGTGGAATACCATCAATAAAATACCCCACTAATTTTTGAATATGAAAGTTTTTTTTTGAACTTAAATATAAGGGTGCAAGAAAGTGTTTACAAAATTGATAATATGCTTTCCAAGGGCTGCCGTTTTCATAAATCTCAAATGAGGTTAAATCTATTAGAACTGGCCTATTTCCATGAAATTGGATATTATAGGCACTGGCATCCTTTAATATCATTCCATATTGTAGGGCAATTTGGCATATTTTTAATGTCAGTAAAGATGAATCTTTATATTGAGAAAATGACCATTCTGATGGATATGAAACAAAAGGAATTCTTTTTGTCCGTAAAAAAAAATTAGAAAAACCTTGTTTTAGAATCCCATCCTTATCTTCTACTTCATCAAATTCTATTATGAGATTTTCAGAAATTAATTTTTCTTTTAAACCAGAGGATTTAAAATATTTATAGTGAGTTTGGTAATTGTCACTGATACCTCTATAGTAATAGTCATTATCAAAAATTAATACTGAATCGGGGTCTCTAAAAGAAGCTAATTCTTTATTCTTCATTTTTTTTGCCACCTTTAAAGATACGGCTAAATATATATATGATATAAAGTTTTATTTTATTAAAAAAAACCAACACTGATACAATACCTGCAATAATAGCTTGTAGTAATAGGCTTCCTGCTCCTGGGTCTATGTATAATAGTTTCATTGTTTTACAATCTTACGTCAACAATATTCTTATCTAAAAAAGACTTTATATCATAAATAACCGCATTCTCTTGTTTGTAGGTATCATAATCTAATGATATAAACTCATCATGGGAAACAGCCAATAAAATACAGTCATACTTTGAATTAAGGCTATCATTGAGCTTGATGCCATATTCATGTTTAACCTCTTCTTTATCTGCCCATGTGTCATAAATATCAACATTTATTTCAAATTGCAATAATTCGTTATAAACGTCTACAACTCTCGTATTTCTTACATCTGGGCAATTTTCTTTGAAAGTAAATCCAAGTATTAAGACGTTAGCCCCTTTTACCTGAATACCTTTTTGAATCATTAATTTGATAACCTTATTGGCTACAAATATCCCCATGTTATCATTGATTCTTCTACCTGCACCTATAACTGCTGGATAATACCCCAAACTTTCAGCTTTGTGTATCATATAGTATGGGTCAACACCAATACAATGGCCACCAACTAAGCCGGGTTTAAACTTTAAGAAATTCCATTTACTACCGGCCGCATCTAAAACTTCAGTTGTATCAATGCCCATTTTATCAAAAATAAGGGCTAATTCATTTACAAAAGATATATTGACATCTCGTTGGCAATTTTCAATAAGTTTTGCAGCTTCAGCAACTTTCATAGAGGGTGCTTTGTGTGTGCCCGCCTCAAGGATAGAATTGTAAAGTGCATCAACAAAGTTGGCAATTTCAGGTGTTGAACCCGAAGTTATCTTCAGAATTTTTGTTAAAGTTCTTTCTTTATCCCCAGGGTTTATTCTTTCGGGTGAATAACCACAATAAAAGTCTTCGTTAAATTTGAGTCCACTAAATTTCTCTAATACTGGAACACAATCTTCCTCCGTACAACCTGGGTAAACAGTTGATTCATAAATAACAATATCACCTTTCTTCAAAGCTTTACTTACAGTTTCAGAAGCCTTTATGATAGGTGTTAAGTCTGGTTTTTTGTAACTATCAATAGGTGTAGGAACTGTTACGATATAAACATTAGCGTTTAAGTTTTGTGGATTGGATTCGTATTGTAGGTACTTTGAAGATTTAAGGTCATCGGCACTCGTTTCTCTTGTGCGGTCATACCCGCTTTTAAGCTCTTCTATTCGAGATAAGTTTATATCAAAACCTATTGTTTTATATTTTTTACCAAATTCAACAGCTAAGGGGAGCCCTACATAGCCTAAGCCAATGATAGCAATAGTAACGTTATTCAAACTGGGTTCAAGCATAATTTAAAGATATAATAAGGGAGTTTAGTCCAAACATTCTTGTTTTGTCATACAAAAATACCACATTATTTTTATTTAAAAGAAATATACTCCAAAAACTGATTATACGGTAAGCCCTAAAACAACTCCCCCATCCGATATTTAGGTAAAATATTCAAATGCTTATAGGCTTTTTCAGTGGCTTCACGGCCACGAGCGGTGCGTTTTAGATACCCTTCTTGAATCAAAAATGGTTCGTAAACTTCTTCTATTGTTTCAGCTTCTTCACCTACTGCTGTGGCAATTGTTGATAAACCAACTGGCCCACCTTTAAACTTTTCGATGATGGTTAATAGAATTCTGTTATCCATTTCATCGAGCCCATCTTGGTCAACATCGAGAGCTGTCAATGCCATTTCGGCAATAGCAATCGTTATTTTTCCATCGCCTTTTACTTGAGCAAAATCTCGAGTTCGACGCAACAAGTTATTGGCTATGCGTGGCGTTCCTCGACTACGACGGGCTATTTCATAAGCACCTTCATCTTCGATAGGCATATTTAAAATAAAGGCCGAACGCTTTACAATTTTAGTCAACAATGCAGCATCATAATACTCTAAGCGGGAGTTGATTCCAAACCTCGCTCGTAATGGAGACGTAAGAAGTCCCGAGCGGGTTGTAGCACCTATTAAAGTAAATGGATTTAGTCCAATTTGCACGCTTCGGGCGTTGGGGCCCGAATCAAGCAAAATGTCTATTTTATAATCTTCCATTGCCGAATATAAATATTCTTCTACAATGGGATTCAGCCGATGGATTTCATCAATAAATAATACATCAAACGGCTCTAAATTTGTTAAAAGTCCAGCCAAATCGCTGGGTTTATCAAGTACTGGCCCCGATGTAATTTTTATATTTGTTCCTAATTCGTTGGCAATGATATTAGACAAGGTTGTTTTTCCGAGTCCAGGTGGGCCATGAAGCAATACGTGGTCGAGTGCTTCCTTTCGCTGTTTAGCTGCCAGAACAAATATTTTCAGGTTTTCTAAAATCTTATCTTGACCCGTAAAATCATCGAAAGAAAGCGGTCTTAGAGCTTTTTCTATCTCTTTTTCGATGGGAGAGAGAGCTTCGCCATCACCTTTGATATAATCTTGTCGCATGAAGTTGAGGAAGACTTTATTTTTGAAAGCACAAATATAAGTATTTTGATGGATTAGTTCACCAAAAATATTCCTCCTCGACGAGTAATTTTTTCTCGATATGGAAAATACAAACTTTTGTAGCTAACCACAAAGGCATACATCATTGGAGCAATAACTTTTCCATTATAGCTGCCATCCCAAATCTTCTCAGGGTCATTTGATTCAAATATTATCTCCCCCCAACGATTGTAAATACGTAAATCAAAATCTGTTATATGAGCATTGGGTATCTGTAAAATATCATTGATGCCGTCTTTATTGGCTGTAAAAATTTCTGGAACGAATAAACGTGGCTCACAACCCTCTTTAATCTGTATCTTATCAGTTGTAGAACAAGTAGTGTTATTTGAGAAACGGTTTGTGGCTATTAACGAATAATTCCCTGTTGCACTTACGACGATTGTTGGCGTAGTCTCATTGGTGGGTTTCCAAAGGTATCCTGGATTATAGGCTTGTTGTAATTTAGGGTCAAGTTTAAGAGTTTCGCCTTCTATTACACATACAAATGCCGAGTCTGGAAGGTTAACTACTGGAGTTGGCTTAATGTATAGTGTGTCTATCACTACAAAATCTTTGCACTTTTCTTTCAACGCATTCCCAAGTAAATTATTTAGGAGTGGGATATTCACATTTTTACTCACAATAGTTTCTGAGTAAACCGTTAATGTTAACTTAACTATATACCTTCCTGCTTTTGTATATGTATGAGAGGTTTGCAGGCCAGTACCTGTTTCGCCATCCCCAAAATCCCAAGCGGCTTCGCCTTTCATAGGACTACAAATTCCTTGAGTTTCAAAAATTGTGGGTTGATTCTGGCAGTTCCCAGTGTAAGTAGCACTTAGTCCCTCTCCATCTTGCTTTTGCTTTGCTTGAATAACATTCGGAAACCCTAAACCACTATTTCCTAAAACATCAGCCCCAAATCCACCAGTTATCGGTTGATACCCCACAATCGCAGCATTATTAGTTTGGGTTTGTCCAGAAAGAGCCAACTCATTCGGGTATTGAATATATGGAATATACCGACTTCCATCTATGGCCATATAAACAAACTTAACTCCCATGCCATTTACTGGCCCACTTTGCAATGCACCAAAAGCCATTGCATCAGACTTATCAATTAAGACCTTTCTATTAGCAATATCAACTGGATTTCTAAGGTTTAAATTCAGTTGATAAAGATAAGACGTTTGTGACTTTTTGGGGTCTCCTCTGAGAGTAACATACAGTTTTTGTTCATCGTCTGAAAACTCAACTCCATATACATACGGTGGAGCGGCTACTCCTAAATCAATCGTCAGTGGAGACGAACCTAACCTACCAGTAGCGGCATCAATGTCAAATATCTCTATATAATTCTTACCACCTTTTGAAACAGCCACAGCCAGTTTTGCTCCCGTCGATGAGAGTTTCATATAGCCTTTTTGGCTGGTAGTATCATCGTGAACTAAACCAAGATTTTGAGTTATTTCGGTTGTACCTGTTGAGTCTATCTTCAAGATTCTGAAAGTATTTGTTCCAGCATCATGCGAATACACGAAAAAACCCGTTTCATCTTGGTTTTTTATGGCGGTTATTCGCTGTGAAGTCTGAATATTTATAGGAACATTCTTCTCAACAACTGCTCCTTTACCATTGTTTCGCCGAGTATCTACAATACTGTAAGAGAGCAGGCCTGTTTCTTTATTAATCGTGTAAACATAATAAAGATGATGTGGACATTCATTACAAGTATTTTTGGGAATGATAACGGCCGACTGGGTGGCAGTATTTGTACCCCCTAATTTACTATCTGTAAGGGGTGGTACTGCTGGTAATAGCTGGTCGTCGCTCCCATAAATTGCCACACCATCGGTATAAAAAACTAATGAACCCGTAGGGCCATATACCATTGCAACGCCTTCTGGCGAACGAATAGGGTTACCTGCTGTAGCAGGAACAGGCTCGTAAACAGGGTTTGTTGGGTCTGTTTTACCAAATAAATCGCCATTACTGGCCAGCGTATCTCTTGGGGCTGGTGGACTGGTCTTAGCCTGAAAATCTAACGTTGCCCCTTGTCCAAAATACCACTTTTCGCCACCACCACTGCTCGCTTGCTGCAAACAAAACTTAACATTGATTTGGGCTACCCGAGAACACCCTCCAGTAGAATCAAACACTTCTACCGAGTAACAACCAGTAGAATCTACTTCAATCGTTTGAGTGGTTTGGCCTTTAGGAAACCAAAGAAACTTTGTTCCTTTGGGTGCAATACCCAGTTGGTGTCTATACGGGTCGAGTTTAAGCTTTTTCCCATCACAAAGCGTAGTATCTCCCTTTTTTTTATTAAAAAATAAAGGTTGAGCTGGAGGTTCTTTTATCGTAATTGTGAGGGTATCGGGAGCTTGAACTGTAGTTCCAATAGTACGAATGAGCGTTATAAGGTATTTTCCAGGAGTAGAATAAAAGTATTTTGGATTACGAACGGTAGATACATCACTCGTGGTAGTAGGGTCGCCAAAATCCCATAGCCAAGCAGTAGTTTCTTTTTTTTGGTCAAAAAAAATGGTAGGTTCGCTACAATCAGTGTTTGCTGTGGCTGTAGTGCCCATAGAAGGAGTAGCCGGTACCGCAGCAGAACCGACACAGAGTTTGCCTCCTACATAAAACTGAGCGACAGAATCGAAAGAGATGTATGTAAAAGTGGCAATCAGTAAAAAAGTCTTAAGGGTATTGCCAATACGACCTTTCATAATTCGTTAATTGTTAGGCTACTTATATAAACATACAAACCTTGGAAGTGGTTTTATAAACTAAACGACTTTTGAAATTCTTTTATTTGAAACTTCATTATTAAAAATAAAAGCTACTATTAAAAAATCGAACAATAATAACACCAATTCTACTACAAAGACGTAATTTTACAAACAATAGTTACAAAAAATACGTAACACGCTATTAAATCCGTTTAATAACTAATTAGATTGTATTTGGAATGAAATTTGCTTAGAAATATCCTGTTGAATGCTTTTAATTTAGGCAATGAAAAAACTTTATTTAGGAAGTCTCCTTTTGTCGATGGTCTGCTGGAATAGCATGGCACAAGACGCCCAATTTTCGCAATTTTATGCGGCACCTCTGTATCAGAATCCTGCATTTGCGGGTAGTGCCTACGCACCACGTCTGATTGCTAATTACCGAAATCAATGGCCTTCGATTAATGCCAACTTTGTAACATCGGCTTTCTCGGTTGACCACTACATAGAAAAACTCAATAGCGGTATTGGAGTAATGATGGTAAACGACTCTCAAGGCCCAGGCCGATTGAAAAGTAATGAAATTAGTGGCATCTACTCTTACCAAATTCAATTAGGAGAAGAAAACTTTCTACGTTTGGGGGCTCAAGCTACTTACTCAAACAAAAGCTTAGATTACTTGGGGCTTACTTTTGGGGACCAATATACTAATCGGGGATATACTGGTAATCCTTCAAGCGACCCATTTGCTGATAAAAACAATATTACGCCTATAAAGTTTGTTGATTTTAGTGGTGGAGCATTATTTTACAATAGCCGCACGTGGTTGGGCGTTTCGATGCACCATATAAATCGACCAACTTATACATTCTTAAGCTCAACAACAAGTAGTCCGATTGCAGGTTGCCCAACTGGCGATTGTCTACCTCGTAAACTGAGTGTCAGTGGAGGTTTGAAAATCCCGTTGGCAAATCCTTATTCGGGGGCTGCCAATGCCGATAAAGAGTTTTCGGTTTCGCCAGCATTTTTGTATAAAAGACAAGGGAAATTCGACCAATTAGATTTAGGGTTTTATGGCACCTATTCTTCTCTGACGGCTGGTTTGTGGTATAGAGGTATTCCGATTAAGAAACAAAATATTTCTCGTACTAATCATGATGCCTTGGTCTTCTTACTGGGTTATCGTCAGGAAAGTTTTTCGATTGGATACAGCTATGATGTAACGATTTCGAGTTTGGGCTTCTCTACGGGTGGTTCGCACGAAATTTCGATTGCTTATCAATTAGAGCCACTCGAAAGAAATAGTCCACGTCAAAGAAGAAATAAAAAAGAACTTTCATGTCCAAAATATTGATTTTTTGAAACAATATTTTGCATTTTGCTTTAAAGGTTTGGCTTACCAAGCCTTTTTTGTTTTATATTGCGATATAATTCGTAAAACATTCTAAAAACAAACCCTAAAATTTTATGGAAAAAAGCATTTGGCGTAAAAAGCCCATGGCAGCTTACGAAGCTGATATGAAGAAATCAGAACTGAAACGAGTTCTTACTAAGTGGGGGCTTACATCGCTCGGTATTGGTGCAATCATTGGTGGTGGTATATTTACTCTTACAGGTATTGCTGCTCATAACTTTGCTGGGCCAGCATTGGCAATCGCATTTATTATTGCAGCTATCGGTTGTACATTTGCTTCACTTTGTTATAGTGAATTCGCTTCTATCTTACCAGTAGAAGGTTCGGCGTACGCCTATTCTTACGGTACAGTCGGAGAATTCTTCGCTTGGATTATTGGTTGGAATCTTATCTTAGAATACATGATGGGTGCAACAACCGTTGCGGTTGCATGGTCGGGGTATTTCGAGAAGTTTCTGCACCTGTTTGGGTTAGAACTACCAGTAACCCTCATGAATGACCCATACACGGCTGGCGAAAAACTTGGTCTTGGGGGCCCAACGCCTGCTTTCAATATTGCAGCATTTTTTATTACTTGGGTAGTTACTTCGATTTTAGTGAGAGGTATCCAGGAATCTGCCAAAACAAACAATATCATCGTAATCGTAAAATTGAGCGTTGTTATTTTTGTAATTTTGGTTGGTGCATTCTTTGTTAAAGTTGAAAACTGGACTCCATTTATTCCTGATACTGTTACGGCTGCTGATGGCACAACAACATTTGGATGGGATGGTGTAATTACAGCTGCAACAATCGTTTTCTTTGCATATATTGGTTTTGATGCCGTTTCTACGCAAGCAGGTGAGGCAATTAACCCACGTAAAGATGTGCCTTTTGCTATCGTAGCTTCTTTAATTATATGTACGGTTCTTTATATCTTGGTTTCGTTGGTGCTTACAGGTATGGTTAAATACGATACGCTTGATTTGAAAGCTCCAGTTGCTTCGGCTTTTGCTGATGCTGGTCTTCCTTGGGCGGTATTTATCATCACATTAGCTGCGGTGGCTGGTCTTACTTCAGTTATGCTTGTTATGATGCTCGGACAAACCCGTATCTTCTTAGGTATGGCAAAAGATGGTTTATTACCTAATTTCTTCAAAGATATTCACCCGACTTTCAAAACACCTTGGAAAAGCACTTTATTGGTAGGCTTCATTGTTTCGATTGTTTCGGCGGTTACGCCAATTGATAAAGTTTCAGAAATGTGTTCAGCAGGTACTTTATTGGCATTTGCTATGATTTCTGGGGCGGTACTATTACTTCGTTATCAACAACCAAATATCGAACGCCCATATAAAGCTCCAATGATTTGGTTCGTAGCTCCGATGGGGGTTTTATTCAATCTATTTTTGATGTCACGTCTTCGTACTGATACTTGGTATGCTTTCTTGATTTGGAGTACACTTGGTATTGTTGTTTACTTCCTATATAGCCAAAGAAAGAGTAATCTGAATAGTATGGATAAGTAGTCCAGAAAGACAACAGCGTCGATTAGTAAAAATTACAAAAAAGGCTTCTGAAAAATCAGAAGCCTTTTTTCTTTATAAACAACCTTTATGGCTGAACGCCCAATTTTATTAAATTATCACGGGCATCTTTATAATTTGGATTTCGCTTCATTACCTCTTTCAAATCCTTGATAGCACCTTGGGTATCACCCAAGCTATATCGTGCTACTGCACGGTCATTATAGGCAGTATCGACTGCTATACCGAGGTTTATCATCGTCGAGTAATCATCGTAAGCTTCTTTAAATCTATTAGCCTTCAAGTTAGCAAATGCTCTGAGCCCCAAATAAGCATTTTTGTTTTGCCCAAGTTCCATTGCCTTCGTAAAATCCTGAGCCGACTGCAAGAAATTTCCTGCGTCTCGATTAGCGATTCCTCGATTGTAATATGCTACAAATTTTCTATGATTGGGCGAATTATCAATACTTTTTTGGTAAAGTTCTAAAGCCTTTGGCATATTTCCTTTCAAGTAATAAGCATTGGCCAAAGCTCCCATCAAAGCATACGATTGAACTCCTTTTGAAGCAGCATATTCGCCATAACGAATTACTTGGTCTATTTCACCCGAACGGCCGAAATGGTTTGCGAGGTTTTCGTTAACAACTGGCGACTCTGGCTCGTATTTGTAAGAATTAGCAAATAATGTACCTGTATCTTTGTAAGTAAGTGTTTGCTTATAGGTCAAATACATGAAAACTGGAGCAACCACTAAGCTTCCATAAAACAAAAGGTTTTTAGAAGCCACTTTTTCATTCAGAAAATAGAAAACCAAAAATATAATTCCAAAATAAGGAATATAGGTATAGCGTTCGGCCAAAATAGCACCACCTACCGAAAGGAATTGTAATACCAAAACGATGGTAAAGAAGAAAAACATAATGCCAAAGAAAATCTCTTTTTTACGGCGGAAGAAAAATGCGGCTCCTCCCAAAATCAATAAAGCCCAAATCGGTGCGGTTACGTATTGAATCGCTCCGTACTTATCAGGGCTTGGGTAGGCATAAAAATTGTGCTGATTGATTGGGATAAAGAGTTTAAAGATATAAACTAAGAAACCATAAAAACCAAACTTAATTCTATCACCCAACGTAAGTGCATCAGAAAGAGCAACATCAAGGGTCATTTTTTCGAGTCTTCCACCCAAATTCCCACCGCCTTGTACGTGTACGGCCAAAGCTCCAAATAATAAAGCTACAATGAAGAATGGGATTTTCGTAGTGATATTCTTTACAGTCAAAAAACCTTTATCGAACCAATAATCTATCAGCAATAAAACCAAAGGCAATACTACCGCCATAGCTTTTGATAAACAAGATAAAACAAAGAAAACAAAGCAAAGGATTAGCATTTTTCGCTCGTTTTTCTCTAAATATTTTACGTACTGAATACAAGCCAAAAAGAAGAAAAGTGTATAAAGAACATCTTTACGCTCCGAAACCCACGTAACCGATTCCACGTGCATCGGGTGTATTCCCCAAAAAAGTGCCACCAAAAAACTCACCAAAGTATTATTGCGAGTGAGTTGTTGCGAAAAACGGAAAATCAAGAATGTATTAATTAAATGAATGAGCGTATTAACAACAATAAATGAAGTTGACGCCTTCCCAAATAACGCTGAATTGAGCCACAATGAAGCCACCGTAAGCGGATGATAGTTCAAGGCACATTCTACGGTCAAGAGCCTAATGAGATTGGCAAATGTTGGGTTCTGAATCATTACGTTTTCAGTTGCATACATTTGGTCGTCCCAGTTGACGAAACCATTCGAGAATCCTGCCACAAAAGCAATAATTACTGCCACAGCCAAAAGAATATAAACCACCATAGGGCTCAGAGAAAAATTGTTTTCACTATTTTTGGAAGCAGTATACGCCGTAGCTTGTGGTGCACTGGAAATTTGTGAAGGTAGATTCTGTTTGGTTTTTTGTTTATTTTTTGCCATGATTCTATGAGGTTGAGTTCTCGTTTGCGAATATAGCAATTTCTTTGCCAATCCTAAAAACAACGAGGAGAAGCAGATGACTCTACTTCTCCTCGTTTTACTTAAAATTTATGCCTTAAAACCCATCTTTTTCATCTTCTACTTTCTTTTTCTTCTCATCTTTTTTCTGGGCTTCATCTTTCGGCACATCGGCCAATTTCTTGGCATCGGTTGGTTTTTGGCCAGCTACTTTTGGTTTTTCTTTAATGCCTCTGTAAGTTTCTAAGAATGTCTTGCGGAAAAGCATCGCTTCTGGAAAATCAACTGGAATTACCTGATAATCTTTAATTTTTTTCTTATCGGCTTTTGCGGTAATGGCAGCATTGAAATTATCATCAGACGAAATTAAGCCCATTTGACCATCTTTGTAACCCATATAGTACCAGTGTTCACCCGAAAGTTCTAAGAAAATGTACATTTCATCACCAGTGATTGGGTTTTTACGAATCTCAACATATCCATTGATTTTGGCATTAATATCGGTTTCGCCAATGTTTGAAATACCCAGTTTTCCGACACTTCTATATGAATTGTATTTCGGAGACCAAAGGAGTTTTAAATCACTGAATACAATCGTATTAGCAAATTTTGGTGAAAATTTAAACAGCGGCACATACTCACGAGCAGATTTGGCTTTGTAATCGTCAATGTCTTTATCGCCCACAAACTTGGCAATTTTTGTAATCAATTCGGTTGAATTTAGTTCGATTGCTGCTTCGTTTACACCCAAATCAAGGTTTGTCTTCACAATTTTTTCGGCCATATTTGTCAATAAAGGCTGAGCAATTGGGAAGTTTACGAGCATCATGGTATTAAATTCGTGATTTGCGGTATCCAGACGAATTTTAGCAAAGCCCGAAGTTTGAACGTATTGAGAAATCTTCTCATTCAGCAGGTCAAACTTACCCTCTAAGTTAATGATTCCTTTTTCATCTAAGATTTCATATTTATTACTTGCCAATGCTCGACCTTCTTCGGGAATAATACTGAACAATTTATTTGGTTCATCACGACGACACACTCCACTTGCCAAGAAAACGTTTTGGTCTTCGGGTACTTCTTTGGTTGATAAGAATGTTGGGTAAAGACCATTCGATGAGGTGGTTGTACGGAAGTGAAGACCTGCAAAAATTGGAGAGTTGCCACTTTTCAAGTTTTTATCAACCGTAATTCTGATTTCCTCCGACTTATTTCCTTTGTAAGTTATCCAATAACCACCGAGTTTAGGGTATTTCTTGAGCTCGGGGATAATGTAGCCATCAAGCGAGAGGTTTTTGATTGGTGCAAGCATCGTGATTTCGCCCTTATAAAGCATTTTGGGCGAAAGGAACATACTATCTCGCTCAATAACGGTGGCTCGTGCCACGGTCGAAAGCTCTTTGTTTTTACTTCTCTTGGCAGCTTCGCCATCCATCGTAATTTCACTCAACTCAAAGTTACCCATTTTGATATTGAAGGTGTCTTTCTTAACGTTCACGAACTGATAGGTAGCATCACCCGTGAATTTGTTTTTTGAGACAATCTGAATATTTCCGTTTATCAAATTATGATAGCCATTGAGCGTATCAATCGTCAGGCGGGCGTTTTTAAATGGCAACATATCGGCATCTCGACGTATAGCCACTTGCCCTTTATCGGGAATAATCTTGGCATCGGCTGATTTAATATATGGCACACCACCAATATTTAAAGTCATTTGGTCGATATCATAAGCAGCTGAGTTACCATTAAACGCCAATCCCTGCTGCGAAGCATTGGTTGAAGTAAAGATGGTAGTTGCAACATCTCCTTTCATCGAAATCTTCTTATTTTTGATATTCCACTCGGCACGGTCAACGTTAGTTTTATAGGCTGCATAAGGGAATTCGAGCGTTGAGCCTGTGCTATCGTTGAAGTTTCCTTGATTGGTAGCAATGTTTACGATGCTATTATTGACGTTGAAATTTACGTTTACATTTTTACCCAAAAGAACCGACTTGGCAGTTGTTTGGGTTGACTTTACGTTAAATTGCGACCTATCTGCCACAAAACCTTCTTTATTAAACTTAAATTGGTCGGAAGCAGTCTCAGAGTCAGTACGAATCAATTTACCCAAACCAAACAAACCACCCGTACGTACCACCAACTTACCTTTGAGCGAGGAAGTACCCGTATAGAAATTAAAGCCTGCTTTTGAGGCGATAATCATACTATCAACTTTTGGCATCCACTTGAGTGTATAATCATTAATATCAACCTGCGGGAAATAAGAGCCTTTCAATACGCTTTCATTTACTTTTCCGAGTTGCCCAGAAGCTGTCAGGGAATCAGCCATGAAAAGAATTTCTTTGGCGGTCATGCTTGCGGCAAGGTGATTGATATTTCCTTCGGAATGTAGGCCTTTTCCATCCATTGCCAAAGCCGACGAGAAATTGACCGAAGTTTCATTACCGAAAACATTGTATTTACCGTTTGGCACTCTATGCAAGAAACCAAGCGTGGTATCGGGCATGATTCTCAGCACTTCCTTGAAAGGTTTGAAGATATTTCCCGAATAGAATGTTCCATCAAACTCAATATCTTTCACTGCTAAACTATCAAAATCGATTTTAGGAACATCGAAACGCACATCTCGACTATATTTTCGTACGCCACGAGCGGGTTCGTCGAAGTACACGATTACCCCTTCATCAATTTTCAACCTTGGATATTGTGGCAGATAAACCTTCCCCGATTTATTATCTGGTCGATTTAAGAAGAGCGTACCTGGTTTTAAGAATTTAATATGTCCACCAATTTCTTGACGACCACCTTTTTTATAAACCTCCTGCGGTGTGAAAGTTACAGAATCTATTTTATTGAGTGAAAGTGTAAATTTCTCGTAATCAAACAATAAATCTTTTCCTGAAAAACGATAGTTTCTGGCTTTAAACTGCCCGCTAAAAGTAAAAGCTCTATTTTTTGCGACCTTGATGGTTCGGTCATACGGCAACACATAAATCTTCAGTGAATCACTCAAATTAAATCGACGTATTCCTCTGATGATTAGTGTTTTATCATTCAGATTAAGAGTTGCGTTTGATGTTGAGTCTTTGCTGTTTCCGTAGATAGATGGAATCAAAAAATCATCAAAATCTCGTTTTCCTGCAAAAGCCGATAAGTAATGCTGGCCTTTACTCGTAATCTTGAAAATATCATCCGATGGGTTATAGTCAACAAAGCCTTGTTGCACCGCCACCATCAAACCACCAACGATATTTTTCTTAGGTACTTTGTTATAAGCCGCAATTTCATCGAGTGTAAAGGTCAGTTTATTGTTTTTTTGCGTAAAATTACCCACCATCAACAGTGGATTGAAACCTGCACTACTATTAAGAGCCGTTACGCGTTGAGCATCATAAAAATCAAACGACTCAAAAACTGCAGGTACTTGCGTTCGGGCCGAAACGATGTAGAAATCCATTCGCCCTTCATTCAAATTCCAACGCATCGCATCTGATTTGATATTCATCTGATGATACGTATCCGAAAACGTACTTTCCTTAAACCCACCAACATCAATCTTATTCAGGCGTAAAACGTAGTTTTTTTGATTATAATTAAACTTTACGGCTGGGTGATAGATAGAATCTTTATCTATAAAAGTCACAAAATTGGCCAGTTGTGATGTAATCAACGAATCGCTCAACTCGAAACGTGTACTACTGGCTTTAAAGAAAAATTTGCCATCTTTTTTGACTGATATATTTGAATAGCGATTCTGAACAGAAGAAGAAAAAATTTTACTTCCTGACATCGAAAAACCACCACGATACTCAATATTTCGGTCGATATTTTTAATAAAAGCATCGCTCTGATAAGACATAAAACGAGGATACGTAGGCGGAACACCTTTGTTTCTTTTCTCACTTTTATATTCAAAAACTCCTCTAATCGGAGCAGTCAGACGGTCAGTGTAAGTCAGCGTTACATCTTCGGCCGAAAACTTCGGATTACGAATTTCAAAAGCAAAATCAGTCAAAACTACCGAAATCTGCGGTAATTTGGCACTTTCAAAAGTAAACAAACCACCTTTCCCGACATAAATTCCATCTTTCAGTGAAACTGTTCCGCTTGTCTTTTTTATCCAAACCGAATCACTGGCAGTTGCCATCACAAAATCAATATCATTCAACTGAATCGAAAGACCACCAATAATTGGCATAGGTTTTTTATCGGGAGAAAAAGTAGATTTTGCCGATGTAATGACAGCTTCGGGTGCTGGTGGGGTATCCCAATCATCAAAATATTTAGTTTCTGGGAGTTCGGTTGGCGTTTGAGCTGTTTGTGAGTTAGTCGGAGTTGTTACTGTTGTGGCAGGAGTTGCAGATTCTCCTTTTTTATCTAAAAACTTAATTTCATAAGTGCCTCCTAAAGCATACAAACGATTGAAGTTTGAAGCATAAAGTCGGCGTTTTTCGATAAAGTCCTTCAAAATCTCCAACATTTTGGTTGAAGTCTTCAAATCATATCCATCGACAAATTTTTGAGTGATTTCTATCAAACTACTTATTTTTTCGTCCGAAAACTTTTCTTGTTCAATTGCTTTATCGAGAACAGTGAAGAAAAAGTAAAACTGAGCCATTTTATGACCACGAGTTCCCATGCTTCGGCACGTTGCAATGAGAGCCTTTTTCTGCTCAGTACTAAAGCGAGAGGTCCAATAGGCTTCAAACTTTTTACCAGTTGCAATCGCCACCGAATTATTATCGGTTGCCATTAAGGTCTGAATATCCGTAATAAATGTTTCTGGTTGCTCAGAAAGCCTTATCAACTGTGCTTTTGATGAAAAAGACAGTAAAGCGATTATCGGAAAAAATAGTATTCTAAAGTGTCTCATAAGGATAGAGAAGAAGAGACTTTTGGGTAAAATTAAAAATCAGTAATTCAACTTTTAAAAACGACTGAAGCCCATTGATTCTTGCTCAGTTGAGCTACTTTTTTTAAACCAACTGATTCTGCAACGACTTGAATATCAGCAATATCAGCCTCATAAAAACCACTGATGATAAGAGATGCACCTTCGGCCATGAAAGTCGCATAAGCTGAAATTTGCTGCAAAAGAATGTTTCGGTTAATATTGGCCAAAACAATTTCGTATTTGTCTTGTGGTTCGTTTTCGATTGTCCCCAATCTGACCACAATTTTGCTTGTATTATTCAAAGCAATGTTTTCGATTGTATTTTCGACGGACCATTCGTCAATATCAAAGGCACTTACATATTTAGCTCCGAGTTTTTCGGCTAAAACCGCCAAAATTCCCGTTCCTGTGCCAATATCCAGCACTTTTTTATCTTGGTGCGGAATGGTTAGCTGATGCTCCATGACCATCGAAGTGGTTTCATGATGTCCAGTGCCAAATGACATTTTGGGTGTAATTATGATTTCGTAGAGATAATTGGGTTGCGGCTCGTGGAAATCGGCACGCACATAAATATCATTTCCGATTGAAATGGGTTGGAAGTTTTTTTCCCATTCTTCGTTCCAGTTTTGTTTAGCAATTTGCTTGAAAGCGTATGATATTGGCGTTCGCTCGGCATAAGTTTCAAGCATATTTTTAACGGCCAAATCTTCAAAAAGCTCTTCTTGAATATACGCTTCTAAGCCATCTTCGGTTTCGACAAAAGTTTCAAAGCCAAGTTCGGCCAATTCAGCCATCATGATTTCGTTGAAATCAAGGTCAATTTGTAGGGAAAGTTCGATGTATGACACTTTTTACGGATTTTATTTGATTGTACAAGTTAAGCCGTAAAGTTCGGAATTTCTTCGCTATCAACAACAAAATTATTGCAAACAGCTTTTAAGGGTTGATATTTTTGAAGGAAAAGATACAAATATTGAATAAAAGAGCTTGTGGAAGAGCAAAATCAGAGAGATTTAGATTTTCAAAAATCTGATGATTAGTAGCTTTAATAATAAGATGATACTGTTGGTTTGCAGAAAGACTTTCAATATTTACAACATCATTTGGCTCGGAAACTGGGTCAAACACATTAATCTGAGCATTATTTTGATTTAAACTTTCTACCAAATCAATTACTAATGAGCCTTTTATACTTGGTGTATTAGGCTTGTAACAAATGCCTAAAATCAGAATTTTAATGCTGGTAGTTTGTGGGAAAACTTCTTGAAGTTTGGCAGAAACGAGTTTAGTAATCGTTTGCGGTAAATCATCATTAGTTTTACGAGTTACCGAAAGCATATTCTCTTTTTTATCAGAAAGATGATTTAGATAATGCGAAGCCAAAGGCAAGCAATCTCCACCAACGAGACCAGTTGAAAACTTTAAAAGAATCCACTTAGTGCTCACATGGACAATAGAACGGCACGAATTATAAATCTTTGGTGGTTTCTGTATTTGAACCAGATATTATCTTAATGTTACTTTTTAAGCTATGAAGATTATATGCCATATTGATTCTTTTGGGTAAATATAATAACAAAACTTCAACCTACTTATTTCCTCTAAAATCGGCACACAAATTTTTTCGGTACAACCAGGAAGAACTGTTTTCGAATATACTTGAATAGTTTTCTTTTTAAGAAGAAGGGGGCACTTTTAATGGTAGCTCATAAGTGAACTATGTTCGGGCTTCCGTCTGTATTTACTACATTAGGAACTGTCATTATATAAATATTGTAGTTCGAGGTAGTTTTAGTATATGTTTTATGGGATGGGGATGGAACTCAAGCCTTTTTTAATGGACTTAATAATAAATCTTTCTCCGAAACAATTAGTTTATCAATTTCCACTCCCCAATCTATATTGATATTTTTATCATTGTAGATAACTCCCGAGTCATAATTTGGTGCATAATAATTGTCACATTTATAGGAAAAAATTACCTCTTCACTTAATGTAAGAAAACCATGTGCAAAGCCTCTTGGAATAAACAATTGAAAATTATTTTCATCACTTAACTCATAACTGACATATTGTCCATAAGTAGGAGAGTTCTCTCTAATATCAACAGCTACATCCAAAACTTTCCCTTTTAAAACCTGCACTAACTTTGCTTGCTCAAAAGGGGGTAACTGAAAGTGTAGACCTCTTAATACATTTTTTTTTGAAAAAGACACATTATCCTGAACAAAATTGATGTCTAAGCCCGATAGTTCTTTAAATCTTTTTTCATTGAAGCTTTCAAAAAAAGCTCCTCTGTCGTCAAGATATATATTAGGTTTAACAAGTAAAACACCAGGAATATATAGCTTTTCAATTTTCATATTGTTTCAGTACGTTAAAAGATTTAGTAAATAAGCACCATAGCCACTCTTTACTAATGGTTTAGCAATTGCTTCTAGCTGTTCAGCATCAATAAAGCCCATGCGGTAGGCAACTTCTTCGATACAACCTACTTTCAATCCTTGACGCTCTTCGATAACCTGAACAAACTGCCCCGCTTGCATCAAAGACTGAAAAGTACCCGTATCAAGCCAAGCAGTACCACGATTCATAATACCTACTTGAAGTTTTCCTTGTTCTAAGTAAACTCTGTTAATATCTGTTATTTCAAGCTCACCTCTTGGTGATGGCTTGATATTTTTAGCAATTTCGACAACTCTATTATCGTAAAAATATAGACCAGGAACGGCGTAATTAGATTTTGGTTTCTCTGGCTTTTCTTCAATTGAAATCGCTATTTGGTTTTCATCAAACTCAACTACGCCATATCTCTCGGGGTCATGCACTTGATAGGCAAATACAACGCCTCCATCTGGGTTTGTACTGCTTTGCAATAATTTACTCAAACCACTTCCATAAAAGATATTATCGCCTAAAACCAAAGCTACGCTATCATTTCCAATAAAATCAGTACCAATGATAAAAGCCTGAGCCAAGCCATCAGGACTTGGTTGCTCAGCATAACTAAAACTACAACCAATACGAGAACCATCACCTAATAGTTTTTGAAAATGAGGCAAATCATGTGGTGTAGAAATAATTAATATTTCTTTTATTCCCGCCAACATTAATATAGAAAGTGGATAATAAATCATAGGTTTATCATACACAGGCATTAATTGTTTGCTAACAGCTAATGTGAGCGGGTGCAATCTTGTTCCCGAACCTCCTGCTAATATTATTCCTTTCATAAAATATTATATAATATCAATAAAAATCTTATTTAATTACTAATTTATAATTTTTCTTCCTAATTAATCCCAAAATAACACCCAAAATACCACCTAAGAAAGCGTTTAGTATCACAATAATTGCACGTTTAGGTTCGCTTCTTTTGTTTGGGACAACTGGCGGCTCTAAAACTTTAATTACAGGAGTCTCTTGCTGTAATTTTAATTTTGCTTCTTCATACTTCTGCAATAGGGTATTATAAAAAGTGGATGAAATCTTATATTCCGACTCTATTCGCTCCCTTTGTAAATCAGCTGCTTGCAATTTCATCATTGACAGCTGATATTGGTCGCTGTATTGTGCTTTTTGGGCCTGATTTGTATAGTACTTACCTTTAGCAGCATCTAATCTACCAGCTAAGAAATTCAAATCCCTTTTTGCTTTTTCTGTACGATAATTAGTAATGTAATTAGTCAAGAAATTCATACCGTAATCGGTGATAATTGTAGCAACAACTGGGTCAGGCAGTTTTACTGTTACAGTAATCAGTCCTGATTTCTTATCAATAACAGCACTTATACGCTCACGTAAATCCTTTAAATTCTTCTCTGTTTGATAACTTACTGTAATATACTGATTACTTGTAGGAAACTTAATTTTAGTGTTTTCTTGCTTAATATCATTGTCCAAAACAAAGGTGTCATAAAATTGACTAAAAGTCATTTCTTTATTATCCTTAGTTTTAACCTTAATTTTAAATAAATCTAAAAAGAAAGGCGTACTTTTCAAAACGTCTGGGTATAAATCGGGTCTGATTGCATCTGAACCGCCTCCTGCAGCACTACTAACATCAATACCAGCTAAACTTGCTAAACCTGCAAACTGCCCTAATCCTCCAGATTTAGATTGGTATTCTGGTAATATTTTCCCTGTTGAAACAAACTCTTCACGAGCTGTTAAGGCGTAATAAACGCCTCTAATTGCAAACAATAGCGTTATTAGAATTATCCAAACCTTTTCTTTCCAAATTATTTTAAAAAGGGCATTAAAATCAATACTAACAATATCTTTTTTTTCTTCCATAATCCGATTTATCTATTAAAATGTTCTAATAACTGTTACTAAAATAGTAGCAATCGAAACCATAGCAGAACTAATTGCTATACGTTCAGCGGGTGTCCACTTATATTTTCTTCTGACTGGAACAATAATCTCTGACCCATTCTCAATTTTAGGGTAAGATTTGATAAACAAAAAACTTTTAGTGCGGTCAAGCCTTCCATTTCCGTATTTTACGTAAGTCTTTTTCACAAATGCACTATCAGTAATACCTCCTGCTAAATTTAAGTAATCTTTGAATTTTAAACCTACCGAGTAAGGAACCGTTGTAGGATTATAAACTTGTCCATTTATAGTAACCGTCTCTTTCTTTCGAGGAATCTCTAAGGCATCTCCGGAATTCAATATTAGATTATTTACATCATTTCTATTTTGTAATACTTTAACAATATCAATCCCTATCACTTTCCCAGCTCTTGTAAATTTAGCACTACCTAAGTCCGCTTCACTTTTTAATCCCCCTGATTTGATAATTAAATCTGATATTTTTTCAGTTTTATCCTTTAACGCATAGGGGCCAGGGTAAAATACTTCTCCTGAGATTGAAACGTTCTTTTGTTCTTCATAACGAGGTAATACTCGTATATATACTCTATCAAATGGTTTCAATAACAATTTCTTACTTTCGACCCCTATTAAGTTTCTATCTACATCTATTGTTTCAATTTTAATAGATTGCTCTTTAGAAACATCCATTGTATCTGCTTTAATTCTTCGAGCGATTTCAATTTTTGAAGCCGAGGCCCCATCTGTAAAACCACCAGCCATTGTCACTAAATCTGAAACTGTCATATTATCGGCAAACTCGTAAGTTCCTGCTTTGTTGATGGCTCCACTTATCCCAACAGTCAAACGTTCTCTCAAATCCTTTACGGCTTTAATAAACAATGTATCTTTCAACTTCAATCGAACATCTTCAGCTTCTCCATTTAATATTTTAGATAAATTAAGATGAATAATCTCTGGCTCAAGATTATCTCTTTCTCTTTTTAGTAACACTCTTTCTTTAAACGCATCTTGTTTTAAACCTTCAGCACGGACAATTAACTGTTTTACAGTCATATCCTTTTCTAACTCATAACTACCTTCTCTATAAACCGCACCTTTAATGGTTACAATATTTTCAAATCGATTCAATATTTTACCAATTGTATAAATATCTCCTTTCTGAGGAATAAATGAAACTATTTCATTTTGGTCAATATTAACAATACGTTTTTCGGTTGGTGTCGCTCTTTCTAAAGAAATCGTTTTTGAATATGCTAATTCTTTGAAGCCACCCGCAAAAGCCAACACATCCTTCAATGTTTCACCTCTCTTCACTTCAAAAATCTTAGGATTTCTTACTTCCCCTACAAGTGTTACACGCGTATCCACATAAGGAATACGAATAATATCTTGGTCTTGCAGAATGATATTATCTTTTTGGTCGCCGTTCAATAGGAAATCATAAACATCCAAAGTTCTAATAACTTTACCATTACGAAAAACTTCTATATTTCTTAATGACCCTATTTCTGATGGTCCACCACAGGCATAAAGTACATTAAATACATTTGCAAGAGATGGTACGGTAAATGTTCCTGGCTGAAGGGCTTCTCCGATAACAGTCACTGAAATACTTCTTATATTTCCTAACGTTATATCTGCATAAAGACCACCACCTGAACTGTTTAGGCCTGCAAATCGACTTTTCAATCTATTAATAATTCTTTCTCGTGCTTGCTCAATGGTTAGACCACTTACATAAATTGGACTAAGAATATCTAACTGCACTGTTCCTTCGGGTGATACTTTTGCCTTATAGGTTTGCACTGCAAAACCCGTAATTGAAATATTCAATTCATCTCCTGTTCCTAAAATGTAATTTTTAGGTGTTGGAATACGTAAATTGGGCTCAAAAACAATTTTTTTATTATTAAACAAATTAAGTCCATAGTATTTTTCTCTTCTTATAGCTGTGCTATCTTCCTTAATCTGCTGCCTTACACTTTTGGTAGATGTTGTGTCATTTAATCTTCTTTCAGTGTCAGTAGTATTTGTATTAACTGGGCCTTTTTTATCCGCTTGAAGCCTTGTCATTCTTTCCTTGAACTTAGAAATATCAGCTGAACCAAAACCTTTGGCTGCAGCAGCAGCCATTAGTTGTTCTTCTGTCATTCCACTCTCTTGAGCTTGTTTCATGAATTGCTGAATTTGGTCGTCAGACAGTTCATCAACATCCTGTGCATAAACATTTGAGAAGCCTAAAAGGCTAATACAAACAAAGAGAAAGAATTTACCTATCGAAAAAATGAGTTGTTTTTTTAGATTCATTTTGTAGCTGCCTATGAATAAAATGGCGTTAATTAAAACACAAAACTAAGTATTAAGTCGCAAAATTAATCAAATAAATTTTGTTTATTTATTTTTTGGTAAATGTTAACACTCAAAAAGTAGAATAGAACAAAAAACAATAGGGATAGATTTTGCTGCCAAAACCTACCCCTATTATGAACTTCTTCTTATAAAATTATGCGTTTGGAATTACTCTTTTCGCATTTGAATAACGCTTTTGTACTTCTTCCCAGTTTACAACATTCCAGAATGAATCAATATAATCTGGGCGTTTATTTTGGAATTTCAAATAATATGCGTGTTCCCAAACATCTAAGCCTAGTACCGGAATACCTTTTTTCTCGGCAACATCCATCAAAGGATTATCCTGGTTTGGAGTTGAGGTGATGAATAATTTTTCTTGGTCGTCAACACAAAGCCATGCCCAACCTGAACCAAATCGACCAATAGCAGCTTTTTTGAATTCTTCTTTAAAGTTTGCTAACGAACCCCAAGTTTCGTCGATAGCAGCACCCAATGTGCTTGATGGCTCACCTCCACCATTTGGCGAGAGAATATTCCAAAATAAGTCATGATTGAAATGTCCACCACCATTATTACGAACTGGGGCTGGGTATTTACTGATATTTGCTAATAACTCTTTCAATGAAAGGTTTTCCATTTCTGTACCAGCAATTGCATTGTTGAGGTTTGTTACATACGCTTGGTGGTGGCGGTCATGGTGAATTTCCATGGTTGCTTTGTCGAAGTGTGGCTCTAAAGCATCACTTGCATACGGTAGGGGTTCGAGTGTATATGCCATTTTTGAAACAAAATTTAAAATATTATTATGATAATTTTATGCTACGCTGTTTGTATCAACACTAAACCGTAAACGCTAACTTTCAATTTTATGTTCGCAAAGCCTTAAAAAAATTCTTTAAAATCATTTCGCAATCGGTTTCTAAAATACCTTTTACAACACTCGTTTTTGGGTGGAGTATCGGCGGACTAACACGAGCAAAACCTCTTTTTGAATCCGAAGCCCCAAAAACAATGCGGTCAATTTGCGACCAATGTAATGCTCCTGCACACATCACGCAAGGTTCGAGCGTTACGTAGAGCGTGCAATCTTTCAAGTATTTTGCTCCCAGAAACTGCGTTGCGGCCGTAATGGCTATGATTTCGGCATGAGCCGTTACATCATTTAGCTGTTCGGTTTGGTTACTTCCTTTTCCGATAATTTTACTTCCACCTGCTACTACGATTGCTCCTACGGGTATTTCGCCCGCTTCACCTGCTTGAACAGCCAAATCGAGGGCCTTCGACATAAAGTATTCGTGCGAATATAAAGGATAGTTTCTTGCCACAAATGTATTGGTTTTCCACAAAGATAGTGTTCATGTAAGAAATGAATCACAGATTATCATAAAAACTACACTTTACTTTTATTTTCTTGCTGAAAATCAAGGTTTTACTACAAAATATTCGATTTAAAAAAGTTGTTTTTACAGATTTTTTAGTAATTTTGCACTCCTTTTTACGAAGGAACATTTTATTTTCAACCATTTTCAACTCGGGCAGCTCGACGAGTTGATGTATAAAGAGCTAAAAATCAACATATTATGGCAGCACAAATTGCAGATTTCGACTGGGATAAGGTCACCAAAAGAGGTATTGGCGGAGGCTACTCAGCCGACGAAAAAGCAAAATTAGAAGCACTCTACTCAGAGACGCTTGCTAATGTAACAGAAAAAGATGTAGTAATGGCAACGGTTGTGGGTATCACTGACCGTGAAGTATTGCTTAACATCGGTTTTAAATCAGATGGTTTAGTTTCGACTTCTGAATTCCGTGACCTTCCAAACCTCGCAGTAGGTGATACAGTGGAAGTTTTCATCGAAAAACAAGAAGATGCAATGGGCCAATTGGTTATCTCTCGCAAAAAAGCAAGAGTATTGACTGCTTGGAGCAACATCGAAAAATCATTTACTGAAGATGCAATTATTGACGCATTGGTAAAACGCCGTACAAAAGGTGGTTTGATTGTAGATATTTATGGAATTGAGGCATTCTTGCCAGGTTCACAAATTGACGTGAAACCAATTCGTGACTTTGATATTTTCGTTGGTAAGAAAATGGAAGTTAAGGTTGTGAAAATCAACCATACTAACGATAACGTAGTAGTTTCACACAAAATTCTTATCGAGAAAGACCTCGAAACACAACGTCAGGTTATCCTTACTAACCTTGAAAAAGGCCAAGTATTGGAGGGTGTGGTTAAAAACATCACTAACTTCGGGGTATTCATTGACCTTGGTGGCGTAGATGGTTTATTGCACATCACTGATATTTCTTGGGGCCGTATCAACCACCCGAACGAATTATTGAAACTTGACCAACGTATCAAAGTTGTAGTATTAGACTTTGACGAAGACAAGAAACGTATTTCGTTAGGTATGAAGCAATTAGAATCACATCCTTGGGATTCTTTAGCTGCTGAATTATCAATTGGTTCAAGAGTGAAAGGCAAAATCGTAAACATCGCTGATTATGGTGCTTTCTTAGAATTGAAACCAGGTGTTGAAGGTTTAATTCACGTTTCTGAAATGTCATGGTCACAACACTTACGTAACCCATCTGATTTCTTGAAAATCGGTGACGAAATCGAAGCAGTTGTATTGACTCTTGACCGTGAAGAGCGTAAAATGTCGTTGGGTATCAAACAATTAACTGAAGACCCTTGGACTAAGCAAGACCTTATCAACAAGTATGCAGTGAACACAAAACACACTGGTACTGTACGTAACATGACTAACTTTGGTATTTTCTTAGAATTAGAAGAAGGTATTGATGGTTTGGTTCACGTATCTGACTTGTCTTGGACTAAGAAAATCAAACACCCATCTGACTTCGTGAAAGTTGGTGATGCTCTTGAAGTAATGGTGTTAGAATTAGATGGCGAAAACCGTCGTTTAGCTCTTAGCCACAAACACTTAGAAGAAAACCCTTGGGATACATTTGAGCATATCTTCACAGTAGGTTCAGACCAAGAGTGTACAATTATCTCTAAAAACGACAAACAAGCAACTCTTGAGCTTCCATACGGAATCGAAGGATACGCTTTATTGAAGCACTTAGCGAAAGCTGATGGTTCAGTAGCTGAAGTTGGCGAGAAATTGACCTTCCAAGTATTGGAATTCCACAAAGAAGAGAAGAAAATCATGCTTTCTCACTCTAAAACTTGGGAAGCTCCAAAAGAAGAAGCTCCAAAAGAAGCTAAGAAAAAAGGTGGAAAAGAAGTAGCAACATCTGCTCCTGAAGAGAAATCAACTCTTGGCGACCTTTCAGCTCTTTCTGCATTGAAAGATGCAATGGTAGAAGGCGAGAAAAAGAAACTTTCTAAGAAAAAAGATGCCGCTGTGGACGCAGCAGCAGCTGATGCTGAGGCAGAAGCTTAATTAGTTTCAAAGCTCATATAACAAAAAAGGCTTCTCGCAAGGGAAGCCTTTTTTGTTTACTCACTTTTCACCATCACCGAAATACTACTACTTCTACCTTTATCATCAGTGCAGGAAATTTTCAGTTTACCGAGATTCGGCGTGAAAAATACTGGCTTGTTGGCTGATGCTTTTTGTAATAATCGGTCGTTGATGTACCAATAAACTTCTCTTACATCATTGGCAGTTTGGCAGGCCAACTGCATTTGTTGCGTATCATTTTCGCTCAAATAATATTCACTTCCATTATTCGGATTGGTAATAATCGGGGCATTATTAGCTGTTTTGAAAAACCTTGTACAATTTGGGTTATGCGTTGGTATCTTTTCGTAAAGAATGTGTTTTAATTCATAAAAACTAATCAGTTCGGGGGCAAGATTGCTGTAAAACTTTTCTTTGTATCCATCTACGGGTAAACATTGCATACAATAACTCATTGATTCTGAAAGGTTTACGTAGAATTTCTTGAGGTGCGTACACTTACGTGTGTGCGAGATATTCTTGATAGAATAATCTAAGATTTTATTGCTGCAATATTCGCTCGGTAGGTCGCCTGATTCGGCACAAACTTGTCGAGACACAACATCTTTTGGCTGACGAAACCATACACTTGAAGTATTATAATCAATCGTATTAAAAATCTGAAAAAGCAAGGGTGTAGCAATTTCGGCTCCGCTCAACTCGGGAACACCTTCACCCGAAAAATTACCGACCCAAACTCCAACCGTATATTTTTTATTATAACCAATACTCCAAGCATCACGACGGCCAAAAGAAGTACCCGTTTTCCATGCAATTTTTGGTAAACGATAAGTATAATCAAAATTATTAGGCAAATCTGGGCGTTTGATTTGAGCCAAAATCTCGGTGATTAGATAAGTTGCTGATGGAGAAATGAGTACCTCACCCCCTGCCCCTCTCCTACTGGAGAGGGGTGTTATTTTCTCCCTCCCTATCAGGGAGGGTTGGGGAGGGGCTAAACTACACTTCTGCCAATTTCCATCATTGGCAAAGGCAGCATAAAGCTGAGTCATTTCTTCGAGTGTTACGCCACAACCACCCAAAACAATCGAAAGTCCCAATTCTTTTTCTTGTTTCTTAACTGTCTGAAAATCAGCCTTTTTTAGTTGTTCAATAAGCGTTGTTTTTCCTAAATCTTTCACCACTTTTACAGCTGGAATATTTAACGAATTGGCCAAAGCAAACTCAACAGACACTTTTCCGTTAAATTTTCGGTCGAAATTTTCGGGTTCAAAACCATTGAAATTAGTCGGCACATCATTGATGATATTTTTAGGTGTAATAATGCCTTTATCAAAAGCGGTAGCGTACAAAAGTGGTTTCAAGGCACTCCCTGGCGAGCGAATAGCTTGCACGCCATCTACTTGTCCGCCATCAAGTTTATCGTTAAATCCTGCCGAACCAACGTAAGCCTCCACTTGCATTGTTTCGTTGTTAATTACTAATACGGCGGCATTATTAATATTCATTGCCCGTGTACGATTCACGTAGTTTGCCACCATTTGCTCAACTTTAGTTTGCGTGGCTTTGCTGACGCTGGCGTGAATAATAGCTTCATCAGCAAACTGTTTTTTTAGCCTTAACGATAAATGCGGAGCATCTTTCGGTGCTTCGTGGCGTGCAACAGTCAAAGGTTCTCTCAAAGCATCATTAATTAGTTGATTATCAAATAGTTTTGCTTGCTGGAATCGATTCAACCATTTATTGCGTTCTTCAACAATTAACGGATTTTTAGTCCCCAATCGCAAACTTGTTGGGCGATTGGGTATAATTGCCAACGTAGTTACTTCGGCCAAACTCAATCTATCGGGCGATTTCTGAAAATATAAGTAAGAAGCCGACTTGATGCCTTCGATATTTGAACCATAAGGCACCAAATTGAGATACATTTGCAGAATTTCGTCTTTAGAATAAAAGATTTCGAGTTGAATTGCTCGGAGGATTTCGGAGATTTTATTCCAGTACGTTCGCTCATCAGGATTTAACATTCTAACGACCTGCATCGTTATAGTACTCGCCCCCGACGTTCTACGGTTTTTGGTAATATTATTGAAAGCTGCTCGAAAAATAGCGATAGGATTTACACCAAAATGGTAATTGAAATACTTATCTTCCTTCGCTAAAATGGCTTTTCGTAGTGTCGGAGTTATCTCTTTCAGTTCAACATACATTCGCCATTTTTCGTCTGTACTCAAAAAAGCATGCAAAATTTCACCTTTTTTATCAGTAATAAGTGTAGAATATGAAATAGTGACTTTCGGAGGAAAAAGAATATTTAACATCACCAACAAAATGATAAAAGCAAAAAATACTTTTACCCAACGGCGTTTGAAAATTTCTTTGAGTTTTATATTTATTCGTTCAAACATAAAAATAATGCTACACAGATGCACGAATTAAACGAATTTATGCGAATTTTATGCAGATTATTTTTGAATGACTTAAACCTAATTTCATGGATATTAAACTTAAATCTCAGCTCCGAAAAATTACAACTTTTATTTTTGATGTTGATGGCGTTCTGACCGACGCAACCGTTATTGCCTTACGTGGTGGCGAATTGGCCCGTGTATTTAATGTAAAAGATGGCTACGCTCTCGGGAAAGCCATTCGTTCAGGCTTTAGAATTGCGATTATTTCGGGCGGTAAAGAAGAAAGTATTAGAGAAAGACTCTCGCCTTTGGGCATTAAAGATATTTTTCTGGGTGTAAATACTGACCAAAAATTAAGCGTGTTCGATAAATATATTGCCGATAATAATCTTTCGGCTGATGAGATTGTATTTATGGGCGATGATTTACCCGATTGGGAAATTATGAAACACCGAGATGTTTTATCTGCTTGCCCAGCCGATGCCGTTGAGGAAATTATTGAAGTTGCGGCTTTCAATTCGACTCGTAAAGGTGGCGATTGTGCCGTGCGTGAAGTAATTGAGTTGGTAATGAAAGAACAAGGAAAATGGATGAAGATTTTTTGACAAAAAAAAGACCGAGCTATCTAAAGATTGATAGCTCGGTACCTGTCGTTCATGGAAAACAAGAAAGCACGTAAATCCTTTCAATATTTGAAAAAATTCTACTCTGGTTATGTTAGTCTAAAAAATGTACCAAACTTGGCACGCTACCGTTTATACTATACCAAAAATTAGCAAGTGGATACAATTGTGGATAAGTTGGTAGTATTTCCCAAAACTCTGCTAATCAGCCTTTTATTTCTTCAATTTATTACTTCTTCGCTTCATCATCAAAACAAGCCTTATCGCAAATCAGAAATAACCATTCATGTAAATCTTGGATAATATCTGCCGACTTGCTGTACGTTTGCCACGCTTTTGTTCAGAAAATTTTTCATAAACAAAGCATAAACTATATCTAAACCGTCAGAAAACCATGTTTTTAGTCGTTATCGGAGTTATTATTTTGATAGTGGCATTTGCTATCAATACTCCTTCCTTACAATTTTCTCGTTTTTCTCGTCCACTCAAATTCGTGGGTCTTATTCTCATTATTTTAGGTTTTGCTTCTTCGGCTATCAAACAAATTGATGCAGGTCGAGTTGGCGTACAATCGCTCTTTGGTAAAGTCCAAGAAGGTACACTCACCAGTGGTTTAAATTTCATTAATCCTTTGGTTGATGTCACTGAGTTCGACACTCGTACTCAGAACTATACAATGTCGGGTGTACATGATGAAGGCAAACAAGCAGGCGATGATGCCATTAGGGTACTTTCGTCTGATGGACTTGAGGTAGTTATTGACCTTACGGTGCTTTACCGAGTGCAGCCCGAACAAGCCCCAACAATTTTACGCAAAATTGGAGCAAATTATGAAGATGTAATCGTACGTCCAATTACCCGCACACGTATTCGTGATATTTCGGCTTATTATGAAGCGGTAGCTTTGTATTCGACCAAAAGAGACGAATTTCAAGGAAAAATCTTTAAGGCTATCGAAGCAGATTTCAAATCACGTGGCTTAGTTTTAGAACAATTATTGGTCAGAAATATTAATTTGCCCGAGTCTGTCAAGAAAACTATCGAATCGAAAATCAATGCCGAACAAGAAGCACAAAAAATGCAATTTGTATTGCAGAAAGAAAAACAAGAAGCCGAGCGTAAGCGTGTAGAAGCACAAGGTATTTCGGATTATCAAAGAATCATCACTACAACTTTGACCGACAAACAATTACAGTATGAAATGATTAAGGCTCAGAAAGAAATTGCAACGTCGCCTAACTCGAAAGTGATTATTATGGGAGGAAAAGGAAGTACGCCCGTCATGATAAATGATAAGTAGATTTAACTTGAAAGCGTAAGAACGAAAAAGCCTTGCAGAGTGTCTGCGAGGCTTTTTAATGCTACATGATATAAAAACGCCAAACGTATAACTAAAGTTTCGCACTTGAAAAATTATTCAATTATTTTTCATAAAAAGATTTATTTTTACGTTTTCTAAGAAAATGGTGAAATATTATGCTTAAACACAACTATATAATACCCAGCACATGAGATTAAAGAAGCCTAACAGGCTGATATAATTATAGAAAATTGAGATTGTATTTGCCTAAAAGAACCCCGAATCGGACCGCCGAAGCGGGGGTGATATATCACCCCTTCGGGGTTTAATCGTATTGATGGCCGTTTCATTATAATCTTTTCATCCTTTCAGGATTCTCATGCGTTTGACTAAATTTATCACTGCGATTTGTTCATTAATTATATCCTTCATTCATTAAATTCCATGCGTCAGTCAATCATCTACGAAGTAACTATTAATTATATTGGCTCATTGAGCGAAGTTCGGAAGCGTGAACCTTTTGTGGTTTATTTTTCGAACCTTAAACGAGCTATTGAGTGTGTACAAACAAATTTGGCAGTGAACGGTTGGGAACAAAAAAAGGTAAATTACACGGCAGTTTATCGAACACTCAAAGTGAAGAATAAGTTTGTCTGTGATTTTGATGCCATGAAAGTAAAGTTTTTCCAAGTAATCATCACAACAAAGACACTCAATCCATTGTTGACTACACTCGGGATTGATGAATTTCCTACCACAAAAAAGTAAGACACGATTTAGCAATTTTAGGATTTATAGGATTTTATTGCTCTTGATTTTTACGATTTCTTTCAGAAAAATTAAACTTTTTCTTTACTTTGTGCAATTAATACTTTAACCTAAAACCTAACCAGATGCAGTTTTCAAAACCTAAACTGAGTTTTTCACAAATCATTAATATGAATGTCGGATTCTTTGGCATTCAGTATAGTTTTGGTCTTCAACAAAGTGCCGTAAACCCAATTTATGATTTTTTGGGGGCAAGTCCCGACGAAATCCCGTTGCTCAATTTAGCTGGCCCAATGACAGGACTTTTGATTCAGCCAATCATCGGAGCGATGTCGGATAAAACTTGGTCGCCACGTTTTGGTCGTCGTAAACCTTACTTCTTTGTGGGAGCTTTGATGTGTAGTTTGGCTCTATTTCTTTACCCATTTAGTAGCTCACTCTGGATGGCCGCTGGACTTCTCTGGATTTTGGATGTAGGCAACAACACTGCCATGGAGCCTTACCGAGCATTTATTGCCGATAAACTCGATGCTTCGCAGCAACCTACGGGCTTTCAGGCACAAAGCTTCTTCACTGGTTTAGGGCAAACTTTAGTAAATCTTTCGATTTTTATCTTCCCACTGATATTTTTAGGCACAACTGGCTCTTTGCCTACTTGGGTATATGCGTCATTCTTTTTGGGGGCTGTTTGCTCAATTGGCTCGGTTTGGTGGAGTATGCGAACAACCGCCGAAATTCCACCAAGCGAAGAAGAACTTGCCGAAATGAGAGCAACACCCATGAGTATTCTAACTCCATTTGTTGATATTCCACAAGCTATCAGAGAAATGCCAAAAGTTATGTGGCAGTTGGCACTTGTCTATTTGTTTCAATGGTACGCTTTGTTTTGTTATTGGCAGAATTCTTCCAAAAGTATTGCTCAATCGGTTTGGAAAACAACTACTTATCAAGATAATCCAGTTTATAATGAGGCAGTTAGTTGGACTGGTTTGGTAAATGGCTGGTATAACATTGTTATGTTTTTGGTGGCATTTAGTTTGGTTTATTTTGCAAAAAAATACTCGCCAAAACTCGTACACGCTTTCTGTTTGATTTTAGCAGGAATTGGCTTTTTGGCCTTTCCAATGATTGAAAATAAATATTTACTCTTCCCTGCCATTACGGGCTTTGGCATTGGCTGGGCAAGTATGATGGGAATTCCGTACTTGATTGTTGTGGGCGAGATTCCGAAAGAACGCTACGGTGTTTACATGGGAATTATTAATATGATGATTGTGATTCCGATGTTGATTCAGACACTTTCCTTTGGCTATATCCTGAAGAACTTCTTAGATAATGACCCTGGTAAGGCAATTTCATTTGCAGGAATACTTTTATTAATTGCGGCAGGAGCAACACTACTCATCAAGGCTAAAAAGGTAGAAGGTGATGTAAATGTGCCAATGGGCGGTGGGCATTAAATGATGATTAATGTTGAATGATAAATGTTTGATAAATGAAAAGCCTTCAAAATTTGTAGTTTTGAAGGCTTTTTTATGAAACAAGTTGGAAACTTGTGCTACAAATTATGGCAAATATTGACGAATATAGTTTCTGCTTTGCAAAATTGCTTTTGTAACATCATCAAGGCTGCCTTCATAGGCTTTGTCTTCTACTTCAATCACAACTGGCCCACGATAACGCACGTCGGTGAGTGCAGCGAAGAATTTCCCCCAACGAACATCTCCCAAACCTGGAAGTTTTGGCGAATGATATTCAAGCGGATTCGCTAAAATCCCTACCCTATCCAATTTATCGTGGTACACTTTCACATCTTTCAAATGTATATGATGCAAGCGGTCTTTGTACTGATAAATTGGCTTGATTTCGTCCATCATCTGAAAAATCATGTGCGATGGGTCGTAGTTGAGTCCGAAAAGCGGCGTTTTGAAAGTTTCAAACATTCTATCCCAAACTGCTGGGCTAATTGCTAAGTTTTTCCCGCCTGGCCACTCATCATTCGTAAAGAACATCGGGCAATTTTCAATACCAATCTTGATACCTTCCTGCTCGGCAGTTTCGATGATTGGCTTCCACAACTTCTTGAAAATCTTCAAATTATCTTCGATATTCTTCTTAGGGTCACGCCCAATAAAAGTATTCATTACAGGAACACCAAGCGTATTACAGGCCCTAATTACTTTCTTGATATGCTCAATATAAAATTCTGACTTTGCCTTATCGGCATCTAAGGGGTTAGGATAATAACCTAAACCCGAAATACTAATGTTTTTTTCGTGAAGATATGATTTGATATACTTCACCTGATGTGGGTCGTGTAGTTTATCGACATTGATGTGAGTTACGCCTGCATAACGACGTGTCTCGCCACCCTCAGTTGGCCAACACATCATCTCTAAGCACGAAAATTCGTGTTTAGATGCAAAATCTACTACGTGTTCAAAGCCAAAATCGGCCAGAATTGCACTTACAAATCCGAGTTTTAACATAATACTTGTTGAATAGAAGTTTATACAATCAAATTTATAAAAAAAACAGCTTTAGAAAAATCTAAATCAGTAGTTTATGCGTATATCTTTATTTAAGCACAATAAATATTGTTTATCATTTTGTCTTCTATATTAAACAACAATAATTATCTCAAAATTTAACACACATAAAAAAAGAAGGTTTTTTGGCACAAAATGTCACATATTCAATAATTTTTAGTGATTAATTTAACTTTGTTTAATTTTTATAAAAAATATTTACACAAAGTCTTGTTTTCATAATTATTATTTGTTTAACTTTACATCAACAAACATAAACAAACTATGACTGCCCTCGAATTCAACTACGCCATATCAAAAACATCAAAGTCATTAAAGCCTTTTGCTATGAGGCTAACCAAAGACCACGAAGATGCCAATGATTTATTACAGGATACGCTAATGAAAGCGTTTTTGAATCGTGATAAATATTCAGATGGCACAAACTTAAAGGCTTGGCTTTATACCATTATGAAAAATACGTTCATTACGAACTATCAGAGAATGGTAAGAAAGAATACATTTATTGATACAACGGATAATCTTCATTATATCAATAGCACTGAAAGTTTGGTTGATAATGATGCTTATTCGTCGTTTGCGATGGAAGACATCAATAATGCAGTAGAGACACTTGATGAAGCGTATCGTCAGCCGTTTATGATGCACTTCAAGGGTTTTAAGTATCACGAAATTGCTCAAAAATTGAGTATTCCGATTGGTACCGTAAAAAATAGAATACACATTGCAAGAAAAGAATTAAAGGATAAGCTTTACATGTACGCTTATTCTTTCTAATAATATTATTGAGTGGCAAAGCCGTTCATTTATAAGTTTTTGGTTAAAAAAGAGGAAGGTTCAAAAAGGTTGTATGCTTTGCTGACAACCTTTTTTCATTTCTAACAGTGTTATCAAGATTATTTTTTAAAACAAAATCCTTTCGGTTTTTACTTCACACACAACCAAATGTAAAACCCATTCAAACAGACCGAGGCAAGCAAATTAAGCCACATTGTATTTTTGAAGTTCGCTTGGCTTTTATTTTTTAGCGTTTTCAGAAACCACCAAGCAAAAAAAGCGAGCGTTGGTAGATTAAATATAGATAAAACTATAAAATTATTGATTGTGAAATAATAGAAGAATCCAGCAAAGGCAAGCATAAACACAATGGCCGTAAAAACGAATGTCCCGTTGATGCCTAATAATATACTCATGGTGGTGTCTCCTCGTTTGGTATCTTCTTCGTGCTGATAAATCTGAGACATCGGATAAACCGCCCAAAGCATCAATGTACTTATGATTGCAGGTAAAATTTGAAGTTTTAAGATTTCAAAGTTTTTTTCAAAAGCCATAATGATTGTGAAATAAGTAAAAGCCCCTTGAAAAAAGCCCACAACTAACCAACTCAAAATCGGGTATTTTTTTAATCTAATGCTATCGTTGCTATAAGCTTTTGAGACTAAACCATAAATAAAAATCATCAGAGCAAAAGCCCAATCAACTACCCAAAAACCTATAATTACCGCCAAAACATCCATCGCCCACGAAACCCAAAAAAGTTTTTTATCAACGGCAGGCGGTTTTTCGAGTCCACCAATACTTCCTTCGTCTTTATCGAAATAACTATTATAGGCATTACTGGCAGGATAAACCAATATGTGTAAAATAATAAATATCCAAAAAGCTTTAGATTTATCGAGATTGGGAGCCTGACTAATCGCAAACCAATAGACAGGCATCAAAAAAAACGAAAACGGGATTCGTAGGTGCAGTAAAATATCTTTAGCATTCATGGGTTCTTAGCTCAATTTTTCATTCTAATCAAAAGTAGATATATACCACACAAAAACAAAATATCTTTCGGATTGAGGTTTTATAACTGTACATTTAGCACGAAATCTAAATCATGAAAGAATCTTTATTTTGGTATTATTCTGAATTTAGAAGGAAGGATTTTAAATTTGTGCCTAAATTGCCGTGTTCATCATCACACCACTACCCTATGCTAAGAGCCGTTATACCCATAAAATTAATTTCCCTACTATTAACCCTGACCTTTTTAGTCGCTATTCGGGTCAATGGGCAAGAGTATGGCCTTGAATTCTTGGGACACGAAGTAGTTACCGACCAACGCACCGCCTTAATAATAGGAAAAGAACAACCTATTTGCATAAAAAATGATTTTGAACTAAGTTTTGAGCTAAAATTTAAGCCCAAGGTTCAATCATATTTTGGGTATGTATTCAGAATCATTACCAACGAAGGCCAAAATCTCGACTTATTGTTTCAGTCGGATGCACGTGGCAAACAACAAGCTTTTAGAGTAATTTCGGGCGATAAAGACATCAAGTTAAAAGCACTCAACACTAATGTACTCTACACCAAGTGGAGTAAGTTTAGAATTACGATTCAAGATAAAAAAATTGAAGTCTTTAATGATTATCAAGTATTAGGCTCAGGCGAAATATCGTCTAATATAAAAGGTTGTTTCAAAATTTACTTTGGTGAATGCTCCGACCCTAAGTTTCTAACGAGCGATGCCCTACCAATGTATTTACGAAACATCACACTCAAATCTGACCAACAAATCCTACACCATTGGCCGCTGAGAGAAATTTCGGGTATAACGACTGCTGATATTTTTAACGCTCAACAAAAAGCCTTCACCAAAAATGCTCATTGGCTACTGAAAAAACACTACGAGTGGAAACAGCTCGGCAGGGTGAAAGTAAAAGGAAATTCGAGCTTTGCTTTTGATGCTAATCAACGAAGAATTATTATCAACACCGACCTAAGAACCTATTTTTTCAGTACCCAAAACGATTCTTTGAGCAGTAAACCACTGGAGCAAAGCCATAAGAAATTTACGTTTGGCGACATGGCGGTTTTTCTACCATCACAAAACAAGCTTACGAATCTTCGATTAAACGAAAAAAAGGTCTTTAATTATAATCCTTCACAAAACAGTTGGGATATTTCGGCCGACGAAAAATATAACCTAACCGAATATTGGCATCATAATAAATACATCTATCCAACAGATTCGGCAATGGTGCTGATTGGTGGCTACGGGCAATATAAATACAAAAACAGTTTTCAGAAATATTCTTTTAAAAACAGTACTTGGTCGGATTTGCACCTAAAAGGCGATACCATTACGCCACGATATATGTTTGGTCTCGGCACAAAAAATGGCACAAAATCGTATTTATTCGGTGGATTTGGCTCAAAAACGGGCGACCAAGGCCTAAATCCACAGAATTATTATGATATGTTTGAAATCGATTGGCAAACAAACACTATCAAAAAAATCTATGATTTAAAAGTACCCGAAACACCTTTTGTAGTAGCATCATCTTTAATTTTACATGATAAAAACGATACTTTCTACGGACTAATCTATAACCAGTTAAAGTTTAATTCGAGTCTCCAGTTGGTTGAAGGGTCACTTTCAAAACCTGAAATAAAACCTATTTCTAAAGAAATACCTTATCAATTTTTAGACGTAAGTAGCAACGCCGATATTTATTTCGATAAAAATAACTCAAAGCTATTTTGTGTAACGAGCTTTCATAATCGAATGCCAGTCGATTCGACCGAAATAATTATCTATTCACTTGATTTCCCACCATCAAACCTACCCGCAGAAATAAAGGCCAATAAGGTATCCTTTACTGAATATTTCAGCAAAAATATTTACATTATTCTTCCACTTTTATTGGTGGGCGGGCTCGGTTATTATTTTTTGCGTAGAAAAAAGCCGACAACAGAAAATGTAGGAATCTCACCAAATGATATAAAACCCGAAGCAATTTCATTGGAAGAAACAGTAGTTGAAGAGCAGCCAACGCTTCAACCTAACAGCGAAACTATCAGCAAGGGGAAAGTGCTTTTATTTGGCGGTTTTCAATTCATTACCGATAAAGGCACTGACCTAACTAATATGTTTACGCCTTTATTGAAGGAAATGTTTCTGTATATTCTCTTACATTCGGTCAGATGGAATAAGGGTATTAATTCACAACAACTCAACGAATTACTGTGGTTCGATAAAACCGCCGACAGTGCCAGAAATAATCGCTCAGTAAATATTACAAAACTAAAGACCATTTTTGAGCAATTACCTTCGATAGCTATTGGTAAGGATACTGGAAACTGGATGATTACACTCGACCCAGAAAAAGTGTATTTAGATTACTTTGAGTTTTTGAAACTGACTAACTCGAAGAAAACAATCAATGGTCAACAAATTGGTCAACTAACCGAAATCATTAATCGGGGCGGATTTCTGACAACCTTAGAATACGAATGGCTCGATGATTTTAAAGGCGAAATCTCCAATAAAGTTATTGATACATACTTGGCTTATTCTAAGCAACTCGATATCAGTAAAAATGCTGAGGAGATTATCGAGATAGCCGATAATATTTTCAAATTCGACTCCGTTGACGAAACCGCAATGTCGATGAAATGTAGGGCTTTAGTTCAACTCGGAAAACACTCTTTAGCCAAAACTTCTTACGAAAAGTTTGCAAAAGACTACAAACGTTTATATTCCGAAGATTATAGTGTCTCATACAAGGAAGTCTTGGGAACTTAAACCCCAAAGACAATATTAAGATATTATCAAATATTTGTTTATTTATTAAAAAATTTAAAAAAGCCCTTTAAGCGATGTTTAAAGGGCTTTTTTAGTGCATATGAGCCTATTTATACTTATCTCAGGTACTTGAAAGTGCCTACAAGTGAGTTTTCTGTTAATTTAAAATTAAGAAAAAATTATGCGTGTGTTAATATTTTAGATGTCAATAAAAGTTTCATAATTCTTTTCATTAACCTAATATTTAAATTCAAGTATGAAGAAAACATTACGACAGTTTTTCAATGCCTTCATACTTTCTCTTTTCGTGTTTTCGGCCTATGCTCAAAACATGAAAATCACAGGGAAAGTAACCGACGACGGAGGGTCTCCCCTCTATGGTGTCAATGTGGCAATTAAAGGTTCTACCAAAGGTACCATTTCTGATGATAAAGGAATGTACTCAATTGAGGCTGCTAAAGGAAGCGAACTAACATTTAGTTACATTGGCTTTTCTGCTACTAACGTAACGGTTGGTAGTTCAAATGTTATCAATGTAAGTTTAAAACCAGAAGCTGGTGTACTCAACGAAGTAGTTGTAACGGCCTTAGGTATCTCTAAAGAAGCCCGCAAAGTTGGTTACGCAGTTACAACGGTAAATGGCGACCAAATGACCAAAGCTCGTGAAACTAACGTGGCTTACTCAATGGCTGGTCGTGTGGCAGGTTTGAATATCTCAGGTACCAATGGTGGTTCGGGTTCTTCGGCCAGAATTTTGTTGAGAGGTATGGCAAGCTTTACGGCAAGCTCTCCGCTAATCGTATTAAACGGTGTGCCGATTGACAATACGCAAAGAGGTAGTGCTGGTGAGTGGGGTGGTGCAGATAACGGCGACGGTATCTCGAACTTGAACCCTGACGATATCGAAAGTATGTCGGTATTAAAAGGTGCTTCAGCATCGGCCCTTTATGGTGCAAGAGCAGCCAATGGCGTAATCTTGATTACGACCAAATCTGGTAAAAAAGGTAAAATGTCGGTTGATTATAACCTTAATACAGTAGCCGAACAAGCCATTAACTTTACCGATTATCAGTATGTGTATGGTCAAGGCTTAAACGGCAAAAGACCAGCCAATACTGTTAGTGCTTTAAACAGCGGTATGTTGAGCTGGGGTGAAAAATTAGATGGTGCTTCTACTATTCAATTTGATGGTAAAAGCTATCCATATTCTGCGGTTAAAGACAATATCAAAAACTTCTACCGTACGGGTTCTTCAATCACTAACTCATTAGCCATTGCCAACGGTAACGAAAATGGAAGTTTCCGTCTTTCACTTGCTAATTTGGATAATAACTCAATCCTAAGAAACAGTGGCCTTGACCGCAAAACTGCCAACTTCACTGGTTCTCAAAAATTCGGTCAAAAACTCAAAGTTGATTTGATGGTAAATTATGTTGATGAAAAAAACACCAACAAACCACAACTCAGCGATGGCCCAATGAATGCCAACAACATTAACTTCTTGGCAACCAACGTGGCTCAATCAGTATTAATGCCTGGCTACGACGCAAACACTGATAACGGGAACGAGATTCAGTATAACGATGATATTTATGTAACCAACCCATGGTTTGTAGTAAATCGTTATAGAAATGATGTAAAACGTAAGCGTATGCTTTCGGCATTGACGGCAAAGTATGACATCACGAAAAGAATCTACTCACAAGTTCGCTTCGGATATGATTTGTTAAACGATGGAACTTTCAAAGTAACTCCAACTGGAACAGCCTACTCAAATGGACAAAAAGGTGGTTTAGATGATTTATCAAAATCTACTACTTCTGAATTAAATGCGGAAGCCATTTTAGGTGGTAGCTTTGATTTAGTGAAGGATATTTCATTAGATGCCATTGTTGGTGCGGCGGCTCGTAAAAACAAATACGATATGCTTCGTGTTGGTGGCGGCCCATTTGTTATCCCGTTCTTCTACAGTCCATACAACGTTCTTTCTTTCAACCGTGATTATGGTTATAGCGAAAAACAAACCAATTCGGCTTTCTATTCATTAGATTTCAACTACAAAAATCAGTTGATTTTATCTACTACGGGCCGTTATGATGCGTTCTCGACTTTACCAAAAGACAATTACGGTATCTTTACACCTTCAGTTTCTTTGAGCTATGATTTCACTGATTTAGTAAACTCATCAAAATTGAGCTATGGTAAATTCAGAGCATCGTATGCAGTGGTAAGTGGTGAGCCAGCTAACCCTTATAGCACATCGCAGTATTATAGCGTTGGTGGAGCTATCCAAGGCACTACAACTGGTTCATTCAGCAGTACATTACCAAACTTATTCTTGAAACCTTATACACTTTCAGAGTTTGAGTTAGGTACTGAATTGAAATTCTACAAAAACCGTCTCGGTTTCGATGTGGCTTATTTTAACCGCAAAACTCACAACGAAATCATCAATGGTTCGTTGTCAGAAGCAACTGGTTTCAGCAATCAACAAATCGGTACGGGTTCAACTCAAAACTCAGGTTTAGAAGCATTAGTAATGGGTGTACCAGTTGAGACAGGTGGTTTGAAATGGACAACTTCATTCAACTTTACTTGGATTAAAAACAAAATCGTTGAAATCAATGGCTCTGGAAGCCCTGACCAACAATTAGGTTTAGGAACATACCGTCCGTTGAACGCTAACACAGCTTTGATTAAAGGCTTACCTGGCCCACAAATCATGGCCTATGACTTTGTTTATGACGCTCAAGGAAGAGTTGTTATCGACGAAACGGGTATTCCTGTACAAGCGGCTGCACGTACGCCAATGGGTTCGGTTTTACCGAAAGTTTATGGTGGTTTCAACAACGAATTTAGTTACAAAAACTTTAATCTTTCATTCTTGTTCGACTACCGTTTTGGCAATAAAGTGCTTTCGGCAACCAACTATTACACAATTTTCCGTGGCTTAAACCAAATGACATTGGAAGGTCGTGAGACTGGTGTAGTGGCAGTAGGTGTAACAAAATCTGGTGCTACAAATACAGTAAATGTACCAGCTCAAACTTACTACCAAAACTTAGCTCGTAGAATCTCGGCATTGAACGTAATGGACGGAAGTTTCATTAAACTTCGTCAGGTTACACTCGGCTACTCATTAAATCCTAAATTCTTGGGTAAAACTCCAATCAAATCTATCGAGCTTTCAATCGTAGGAAGAAACCTTCTTACATTATTGAAACGCACCGATAACATCGACCCAGAAGCAGGTTTCTCATCTGTACTAAGCTATGCAGGTATCGAAGGTAACAGTTTGCCATCTACTCGCACTTATGGTTTGAACCTAAATGTTAAATTCTAAACGAGGCTTACTATGAAAAAAATAGGATATATATTAACAATACTGACAGTATTTGCTACGGCTTGTACTGACAAGTTTGAAGAAATCAATACCGACCCCAACAAAACAAGTGCGGCGGTCTTCAATCCAAATTACTTATTATCGCAGTCACAGTACGAATACGGAAACACTGGTTATTCTCAGTTGTTGTTCCAAAGTATGTGGACTCAAGTTTTAGCCTCTACGTTCTCGTATTATGGCAATGGCGATAAATACGTTCCATCGGGTAGCTTTGTAGCCTACCAAGGTCGTGTACACGAAGAAACCTACCGTGCCGCTTCGTTGTCTTACGAAATGATGAATTTAGTAAAAGACAAACCAGAGATGTCGAACCTATATAATGTAGGTACAATCATGAAAGTACTTTGTTTAGCACGTATTACCGATTGTTATGGCGATGTTCCTTATTCGCAAGCTCTTAAAGCAAAAGAAGGAATAACATTACCAAAATACGATTCTCAATCGAGCATCTACCCAGCTATGTTAACCGAATTAGATGGTGCGATTACAGCTCTTAGTACATCTAAAACAAAACCAACGGCTGATTTAATCTACGGTGGTGATGTGGCTAAATGGAAAAAATTTGGTTATTCTTTAATGTTACGTTTGGCCATGCGTTTATCAAAAGTTGATGCCGCTGCTGCTAAAACTTGGGCTGAAAAAGCGTATGCTGGTGGTGTTTTTACAAGCATCGACGATAACGCAAAAGTATTGACTGATAATGCAACTGCAGGAAACAACACAAGTGGTGCATTGAGAGTACCTGACGATTACCGTGAAGTACGTTGGAGCAAAACTTTCATTGATTATTTGAAAGCAACCTCTGACCCACGTATCAGTGCAATTGCTGAAGTAGCACAAGCAGGTTACGCTAATAATACCAACCAAGCTTTAGCTGGCGATAATTCAGCAGCAGCACAAATCGGTCTTCCGAATGGTTATGATTTGAATGGCGGTGCTACTGACATTGCCAAACATCCTCAATACCCAGGTGCTTCGGGCTCAGGTGCTGATGTCGCTCGTGTAGGTAAATACTCTCGCCCACGTACATCAATTTTCATTGATAGAAGTGGCGTGAATTTTGTATTGACTTATGCAGAAACTGAATTGTTATTAGCAGAAGCGAAAGTAAAAGGTTGGAATGTTGGTGCAACAACTGCCGCTGACCACTACAAAAATGGTGTAAAAGCTGCGACTGCATCTTTGGCACAGTTCAACACAACGGCAGCAGGCGATGCCGCAGTTGCAAAAGCTGTATCGGAAATGGATGCTTACTTAGCTAAAAACCCATTGAATGTAAGCTCAACTGATGCTTCCATCAAGCAAATCAATGAGCAGATTTGGGTAGCAACGGGTATGACTTTCAACTTTATCGAAAACTGGTCTAACTGGCGTCGTTCGGGCTATCCAGCTCTTACTCCTGTTGTATATCCAAACGGATTCTCTGGTGGAACTATTCCAAGAAGAATTCCTTACAAATCAACAGAGCCGTCATACAACCCAGAAAACTACAAAGCAGCTGTCGCTGGTATTAACGGAGGCGATACATTCACTGCAAGAGTTTGGTGGGATAAATAATCTTTATTAGTAGATTTGTTTCATAATAGTTTTAGAAACGGGGCAGTATCTGCTCCGTTTCTTTTGTTTATGACAAATCTGTATTAAAAAACTTAGCTAAAACATAACTTCCGAGCAGAATACTAAAGAATACCAATGAAAGATTGAAATTATAAATAGTTAAGGCAATTAAAGCCGTTGAAGCAATCAACAAAGCTACTATTGGAGAAAGTGGATAAAAAGGTACTTGGAAAGGACGTTTGAGGTTTGGTTCTTTTTTTCTTAGAACCAACAACGATACCATCGAAAATATATACATCACTAAAGCTCCGAAAGCCGAAAGAATAATAATATCGGCCGTTGAATTACTTAAAAGTGCCACAATTCCTAAAACCATATTCAATAGTAAGGCGTTGGCTGGCGTTTTAAACTTTGGGTGAACATTTCCCATAAATCGTGGAGCATTCCCTACCCTACCAAACTCAAAAGTGGCTCGTCCTGCCGCCAAAACTAAGCCATGAAACGATGCAATGAGTCCACAAGTACCAATACCCACAATGAGTTGATAAATGCCGCTCGTATCGCTCATAATTTTGCTCATAGCCATCGGCAAAGGCGAGTCTGTCACGCTGCCATCAGCTTTGTAAACAATTGACTCCCAACCATTGATTCCGACCGCTGTAATGAAAGTCAGCACACACAAAACCACCAAAGTTGCCATTGCTGAACCAAATCCCCACGTAATATCTTTTTGCGGATTATTTGATTCTTCGGCCACATTGGCCAAACCTTCAATTCCCAAAAAAAACCAAATCGCAAAAGGCAAAGCCGCAAAAGCTCCGCTCCAACCATTTGGGAGATTATTGGTCAGTAAGTTTTTTACTTCAAATTTCGGAAACGTGAAATACCAAAAGATTACCAGTCCCAAAACTGCCAAAACCGTAATTATCAACTCGAATGCCGAAGCGAGTTTTGTGCCGAGAATATTGAGCAATGTAAAAACTAAATATGCTCCAATAGCCACGCCCAGAATAGAAAGCTGCGGAAAAACGGCATTGAAATAGGCCCCGATTCCAACCGCAATGGCAGGTGGAGCAAACAAAAACTCAATGTTCTGAGCCATTCCTGCCAAAAAACCCCATTTTTTTCCCAAAGCTCGATTAGCATAATCAAAAGCCCCACCCGCTTGTGGAATAGCACAGGCCAATTCGGCATAACTCAATGAAAATGTAACGTAGAGAATAATCACAAAAAAAGTAGCAATGGCCATGCCGAGCGTCCCGCCTTTTTCGAGGCCAAGGTTCCAACCAAAATACATTCCTGAAATAACATATCCAACGCCCAAACCCCAAAGTAGTGTAGGGGTAAGACTTTTTTGAAGTTTTTGTTCATTGGGTGATTCGAGATTAGAAGACATGGCAAGGTTTTAGTGTTGAGTTAATAACCTTAAAGTAAGGTCATTAATCGCAAAAAATCAAGCGATAACTCTTACAAACCTAAAAATCTTACAAATCCTGTTATGTTTTCGTATATGTTCTGTAATTTTGTAAAAAAAGCCTAAGAAATGTCTCATACGTCTGCTTTTCGATGTTGTTGCTGCTGCTGTTTCTGCTAACTATTTATTAATCGGATAGTTCGTTTCTCCTTATTTCTAACATAAAGACTTTCAAAAGAATGTTGAGAACATTCAATCATTCTTTCACTCAATAATTCATCATTGATTTTTCTATGCAAAATCTGAAAATTTATAATACACTAACTCGCCAAAAAGAAGAGTTTCAGTCCATCACGCCCAACCACGTAGGTATGTACGTTTGTGGGCCAACGGTTTACAACAATGTTCACTTAGGCAATGTTCGTACATTCATGACCTTCGATGTGCTTTATCGTTACCTGACTCATATCGGCTACAAAGTGCGTTACGTGCGAAACATCACGGATGTTGGTCACTTAGTGGGTGATGGCGACGAAGGAGAAGATAAAATCGGCAAAATGGCGAAACTCGAAAAACTCGAACCAATGGAAATCGTTCAACGCTATACCAACGACTTTCACACGGTTTTAGAGCAATTCAACTTCTTACCACCAAGCATTGAACCAACCGCAACAGGACATTTAATTGAGCAAATTGAGGCCGTTAAAACCCTAATTGAAAAAGGTTTAGCTTATGAATCAAACGGTTCGGTTTATTTTGATATTAATAAATACAACGAAGGTGGACACGATTACGGCAAACTTTCGGGCCGAATTTTAGATGACCTCTTGAACGAAACTCGTGAGTTGGACGGGCAAGCCGAAAAACGTAATCCACTCGATTTTGCAATTTGGAAAAAAGCAAATCCTGAGCATATCATGCAATGGCAAAGTCCATGGGGAATGGGCTTTCCAGGTTGGCACTTAGAGTGTACCTGCATGAGTACCAAGTATTTAGGGGCTCAATTTGATATTCACGGCGGTGGTATGGATTTAAAATTCCCGCACCACGAATGTGAAATTGCACAAGGTGTAGGTATCACGGGCAAAGAACCTGTAAAATACTGGATGCACTCAAATATGCTTACCGTAAACGGCCAAAAAATGTCGAAATCTCTCGGAAATTCGTTTCTACCAGCCGAACTTTTTGCAGGAAATCACCCATTGCTTGAGCAGCCATACAGCCCAATGACGGTGCGTTTCTTCATGCTACAATCGCAATACAGAAGTACACTCGATTTCTCGAACGATGCCCTTAAAGCAGCCCAAAAAGGCTTCCGCCGCCTAACAAATGGCCTCCGAATTGTAAAAACACTTACATTTGAGCCTGCTGAAGTTGCGACCGACGAAAAGAAAAAACAAGACATCGAAAAATCTATCGTGGCATTTTATGATGCCATGAACGATGATTTGAATACTGCCGTAGCCATTGCCCAGCTTTTCAATTTGCTGAAATATGTAAACATGATTTACATGAATCAGTTACAACCAGCGGCCATCGGTGAAGAAACGTTCAATGAGTTAAAAGACAAATTTGTGCTTTTCATTGAAGGTATTTTAGGTTTAAAAGAAGAAAAAGCCGAAAACTCAGATGCAGTTTTGAACGGCATGTTGAATCTTTACCGAGAATACAAAGCAGCTCAACAATATGATAAAGTTGACGAAATCAGGAGCTATTTCAAGGCTAACGGAATGTCTATCAAAGACATGAAACACCGCATTGATTGGGCTTGGGAAGAGTAAGAATTCTTACAGGATGTCCCAGCGGGACTAAATATTGATAGATTTAATCAAGAGTGTTATCTATCGAAATGCCGTAGGTATGACATATATCACCGTTGTATACCTACGGCATACTAAAATATCTGTTTTCTTTGTACTTCTACCAATATTTTACCCCTATGGGTATTTCTGAATTTAGCAGGGCTTTACTTTAAGACAGTTTTATGAAAATAGCTTTTTACTTCTATTTTTTGCTTTTATTCCATACTGTTTTTAGTTTCGCCCAAACCCCTACTCAAAATCTTCGAGGAAAAGTTTTAGATAAAGAAACCCAACAACCTATTCCTGCGGTTTCGGTCATTATTTCGCCATTAAACAAAGGTACAACTACCGACAACGAAGGTAATTTTCGCTTTGAAAAACTACCTATCGGGCGTTATTCGCTTACTTTTACCATGATTGGTTATAATAAACGCACCCTGCCAACACTCGAAATTGGTAGTGGAAAAGAGTTGATTCTGACCATAGAAATGACCGAAAGCCCACAATTTCTGAATGAAGTTGTCGTAAAAGCCGAACAGAGTAAAGAAAAAACCTTGAATGAACTCGCCATGGTCAGCGGGCGGCAGTTTACGGTGCAGGAAAGTAATCGCTACGCAGGCGGATACGCCGACCCCTCACGTATGGCAATGGCGTTTGCGGGTGTAACATCGGCAGGAAATGACCAAAACAACGAAATCGTTATTAGAGGAAATTCTCCTAAAGGTTTACTTTGGCGTTTAGAAGGGGTAGAAATACCCAATCCTAATCATTTTGGCGATGGACAAGGCTCAACGAGCGGCATTATCAGCATGATAAATAGTGGAAGTCTGGCAAATTCTGATTTTCTCACGGGAGCTTTTCCTGCCGAATATGGCAATGCAACTTCGGGAGTTTTTGATTTAAAACTTCGCCGAGGCAACGACCAAAAACATGAATTTATGGCCCAACTCAGTGTTATTGGTTTAGAAGCTGCCGCCGAAGGCCCCATTTCTAAAACGGGAGCTTCGTATCGCTTCAATTTTCGTTATTCTACGCTCGAACTTTTATTAAAGTCTGGGCTACTCGCCATCGAAACGGGAGGATTTAAACCTGCTTACCGAGACATGAATTTCACAATAAATTTACCCACTAAAAAGGCAGGAACATTTTCAATTTGGGGCGTTGGTGGTTTAAATTTTTCAGACGATAATGGAGCAACTTTTAGAGCAAATGAACGTAATCAAATGGGCGTGAGCGGCCTAAGTCATAAAATATCGACAGGTAGTAAAGGGTATTTTTATTCCGTTTTGTCGGTCTCAAACGAATCTAATAAGTCATTTCAAGAGAATTTTATCAATAATTCTACTTGGGTAACAACGAACCAAAACCTCTATGCCTACAATAACCTTCGTTTTTCAACGCTCTATAATTACAAGATAAACTCTCGTGGAACCATTCGTACGGGACTTATCATTAGCAGATTAGGCTATAAATTAAATGAAGACCGCCGAGACAATACCCGAAATACGTTGGTGAATTATTTAAAAGAAAACGATGCCACGCAGTTTATTCAAGCATATAGCCAAGCAAAGTATAATCTTACTCAAAAACTGAGTATTACAGGTGGTGTACATTTCAACCGATTTTTATTGAACGATAATCAGACCATCGAGCCTCGTTTGGGGCTACGTTATCAAATTAATGAAAAGCAATCGCTCAGTGCGGGTTTTGGCCTTCATAGCAGGCTCGAACCAATTTCGCTATACCTCTACAAACGCCGCAAAACTGGTGAAAGTTTCGTGCAGGCTAACCGTAACCTGGGCATGACCCGTGCTGCCCATTATGTCATTAGCTACGACCGCAGTTTGGGTGAAAACGCTCGACTGAAAATTGAAGGGTATTATCAGAAATTGTTTGAAGTACCCGTCGATTCAAACCGTAAAAATTTCTTTTCGATGCTCAATTCTTCGTCGGGTCTGACAACGACCGTACTTAGCAATGACGGTTTGGGCGAAAATCGAGGCTTGGAGCTAACTTTAGAGCGGTACTTTGCCAAAGGTTATTATTTTTTGCTTACAGGCTCATTGTTTGAGTCGAGGTTTAAAGCACGAGACAATCAATGGCGAAATACGGTTTTCAATAATACCTATGCAGGAAATGCCTTGGCAGGAAAAGAGTTTCCGCTGGGCCGACAAAAACAGCATTTTTTTGTAGTAAATAGCCGATTGATGTGGCGGGGTGGAAATCGGTACATTCCCATTAATTTGGCAGAATCAATCAAAAGAAATACGACCGTTACTGACGTTACGCAAGCGTATGTACCTCGCCTACCCGATTATTGGCGAATTGATTTAGGCATTGCCTACAAAATCAATAAAATGGGTGCTACATGGACACTGAGTGCTGATTTACAGAATGTTACGAATCGAAAAAACAAAATTCAGCAACGCTACAATAGCACAACCAAGCAAATATATTATAATTACGCCCTACCGATTGTGCCTATTTTGAACTTCAAAGTTGATTTTTGAGAAAAATGTAACCACGGAGACACGAATTTTCACAGAATCAATTCCGTGCTAATCTTTAAATCTGTGCCTCCATGGTAAAAGAGAATCTAACGCACAACTTGCTTAAAAGTGTAGAACAAAACACTTCCATACCCTACAATCAGCATCAGATGAAAAGGGACTAACCCGTAGTTGTTTAGGTATATTTCAATAAGCAAAACCATGGTAAAATAGCACATCAGCAGTAGCTCAATCCAAGTACTTTTGCCAAGGTTTTGGGTTAGATATTTATTTCCTCGCCACGAATCCGATTGACTGTTTACATTAAACTTGGGCGTACGCACAAAAGGCGTTTTTCGACCTATCCAACCTTCAACTACGGCAATCGAGTTATGAAACGAAAGTCCCATCATAAATAACAGAAACAGCACGAAGCGTTTCACAAATTCAAAAAAGCCAAGTCCAGTTTTTCGGAAAGAAATCCAATAAAAACAACCCAAAATCACCCAACTGACTTGAAATAAGGCCGTATATCGAAAAAACACATCGAATCTATCAGAATCTGACGTGATGAGCATCACAGGTAAACTCAACATCGACAAGAAGAAAACGGCCACAAAAACCGCACTATTCATCAAATGATAAAAACCGTGCAGGCGTGTAGAAATACTTAAATGACTATCGGTCAATAGTTTACGTAGGTTTTTCACGACACATTCGGCCGCACCTTTTGTCCAACGATATTGCTGAGACTTGACGGCCGACATCGTCACGGGTAACTCGGCTGGGCAACCAACGTTTTCTAAATACACAAATTTCCAATCTCGCATTTGGGCTCGGTAACTCAAATCTAAATCTTCGGTTAGCGTATCGGCTTCCCAACCACCTGCGTCTTCAATCGTACTTTTTCGCCAAACACCTGCCGTACCGTTGAAGTTTATGAAGTGATTTTCGGCATTTCTTCCACCTTGCTCAATCGTAAAATGAGCATCTAAGCCAAAACCCTGTAACTGGGTTAGTAAAGAATAATTTTCGTTGAGGTGCTGCCAGCGAGTTTGTACTACTCCGACGTTTGGAGAGGCAAAATGAGGAATTGTTTTTTGTAGAAAATCAACTGGCGGAACAAAATCAGCATCAAAAATGGCAATGAATTCACCTTTACAAATTTTCATGCCGTAAGCTAAAGCACCAGCTTTGAAACCTTTTCTATCTGTGCGTCTAATATGCTGAATATCAATACCAGACTCCTTAATTTGTTTGAGTTTATTGGTTATAATTTCTACTGTTTCATCGGTCGAATCATCTAAAACTTGAATCTCAAAACGCTCTTTCGGATAATCAAAAGCTGCTACGGCATCAATCAATCGCTCAACTACATACAATTCATTATAAATAGGAAGTTGAATTGTTACAAAAGGATTTTCTCTACTGATTGTTGACTGTCGACTGTTGACTGTTGACTGCCGACTACCTAAATAATTGATAATCAAACTCAACTGCACCAAGCTATACGAAAAAATAAAAACCAACGGAATGGCATAAATGACAAGAATGAATAGCTCCATTGACCTTTACAAATATTTAAAAATAGTAGTAATAATCTTATAACCTGCCAAAATGGTTCCTTTCACCGTTCCCGAAATCTTCGATTTTCCTACTCTACGGCGATAATTGACGGCCATTTCGGTGGTTTTCATTTTCATTTTAGCAGCTTTTAGCTGCATCTCTACCGTCCAGCCGTAGGTAGTATCCTGCATATTAAGTGCCAAAAGTGAATCAAATTTTATGGCTCTGAAAGGCCCTAAATCAGTGTAACGCACACCATAGAACAAACGCAGGAGATTAGTTGCCAACCAATTACCAAAAATCTGCGGAACGGTCATTGACCCAACCTGACGTTCGCCCAACGCTCGTGAGCCAATCACCATATCATAGTTTTGTTCGGTAATGGGTTTTATCAGTTCACGCATTTCTTCGGGGTAATCCGAGTAATCGGCATCTAAGAAAACCACAATATCGGGTTTTTGTTTTTCTGCGTACTCAATTCCCTTCAAACACGCAAAACCGTAGCCTTGACGAAGTTCGTCTAAAACCGTTGCTCCTGCCCATTGTGCTACTTTTGAGGTTTCATCGCTCGAATTATTATTTACCACAACCACCTCATCAACAATATCTTGTGGAATCTCGGCAATGACTTTATCAATAGATTTTGCTTCGTTGAAAGCAGGAATGATGACGATTATTTTCATTAAAATTATATTTCGACCGCAAGTTAGGCTTTTTATAAATATAGATACGTAAGCCAGCCGACAAAGTGTATGAATTTGAGAAGAAGAATTATTGAAGGTGAGAAAAACATCTCGTAGAGATGAAAGATTGATAGAGAAACGAACAATATTAAATACTCATGTCTTAATTATGAAACAATGTTATTTACCTACGGCAAACAAAGTGTATGATACACTGTTTTTCTACCGATATTTCATTCCCAACGGAATGATTATTTTGGAAAACTTCTTCTTTTATACATTAACTAAACCAATTTTCCTCTTTTACTCCAACAAATAAGGCAGAAAAAGAACTTTTCTCTAAAAAAAATACAAAAACTATGTCACAAGTTTTGCTTTTCAGAACTTGATTATCTAATTTTGCACCTTGAAATAGGAGTACAAACATCATTATTTCAGATTTTAATTTAAAATTCTCAATAAATGGCAAATATCGGTAAAGTCTCACAGATTATCGGACCCGTAGTGGACGTAAGTTTTGAAGGCGAAAATTCTCAAATTCCTCCAATTCTTGATGCGTTGTCAGTAACTAAGGCAAACGGTCAGAAAGTAATTCTTGAAGTTCAACAACACCTTGGTGAAGACCGAGTTCGTGCCATTGCGATGGACGGAACTGAAGGTTTACAACGTGGAATGGAAGTCCTTCACTTAGGTACACCTATCACAATGCCTACGGGCGAGGAAATCAAAGGTCGTTTGTTCAACGTTGTTGGCGAGGCGATTGATGGTTTGGGCGAAGTGACAACTAAAGGTATGTCGATTCACCGTGCTGCTCCTAAGTTTGAAGACTTAGCAACGGCTACCGAAGTACTTTTCACTGGTATCAAAGTAATTGACCTTTTAGCTCCTTATGTAAAAGGTGGTAAAATTGGTCTTTTCGGTGGTGCGGGTGTTGGTAAAACCGTATTGATTCAAGAGTTGATTAATAATATTGCCAAAGCTTATGCTGGTCTTTCAGTATTTGCGGGTGTAGGTGAGCGTACTCGTGAGGGTAATGACCTACTCCGTGAAATGATTGAGTCTGGTATCGTTAAATACGGTGACAAATTCAAACACTCAATGGAAGAAGGCGGCTGGGATTTGAGCGTAGTAGATAGAGAAGCTTTGAAAGAATCTCAGGCTACATTTATCTTCGGTCAAATGAATGAGCCTCCAGGTGCTCGTGCTCGTGTAGCCCTTTCGGGTTTGACAGTAGCCGAACACTTCCGTGATGGTGATGGCGAAGGTAAAGGTCGTGATATCCTTTTCTTTATTGATAATATCTTCCGTTTTACACAAGCGGGTTCTGAGGTATCAGCCCTTTTAGGTCGTATGCCATCAGCGGTAGGTTACCAACCAACATTGGCAACTGAAATGGGTGCCATGCAAGAGCGTATTGCTTCAACAAAACGTGGTTCGATTACATCAGTACAAGCTGTTTACGTACCTGCCGATGACCTGACTGACCCTGCTCCAGCAACAACATTTACTCACCTTGATGCAACTACTGTATTGAGCCGTAAAATTGCTGAATTAGGTATCTATCCTGCGGTTGACCCTCTTGATTCATCTTCACGTATTCTTTCAGCTGACGTATTGGGCGATGCTCACTACAATACTGCTCAACGTGTGAAGAATATCTTACAACGTTATAAAGAATTACAAGATATCATTGCTATCCTTGGTTTGGAAGAGCTTTCAGAAGAAGATAGATTAACGGTATCACGTGCGAGACGTGTACAACGTTTCTTATCACAACCATTCTTCGTAGCTGAGCAATTTACAGGTTTGAAAGGTGTATTGGTTGATATCAATGATACAATCAAAGGCTTTAACCAAATTATCGACGGAGATTATGACCACCTTCCAGAAGCAGCCTTCAACTTAGTAGGTACTATCGAAGATGCAGTAGCTAAAGGTGAGAAATTGATTGCAGAAGCGTCTAAATAATTACAGTAAACAATTAACAATTAACAATTAACAATTATCTAAGAACAAATCTTAGTAGCTGATAATTGATAATTGATAACTGATAATTGAAAAAAATGAACTTAGAAATAATTACTCCTGATAAGAAAGTTTACGCTGGTGTGGTTGACTCGGTAATTTTACCGGGAAGCAACGGTGGATTTCAGATTTTGAATAACCACGCACCCATCGTTAGCACACTCGCTAAAGGAAACTTAGTTATCGAAGCCAACGGCAAAAAGGAAACTTTCGTTGTGGATGGTGGCGTAGTTGAAGCAGCCAAAAATAAAGTTTTGGTTTTAGCTGAGTCAGTAGCTTAAAAACTTTTCTTGAAAAGCATATCCGAAAGAGGCATAGAGAATTCTGTGCCTCTTTTGGTTTTTTATACGAAATGAGAGTATATTTACTCAAACAATAACACCTAAAGTTATAATTTTTGAACCTCAAAGATTATAAATAGGTTATGTATGTAACTATTACTTATCGTATTGATGCTCATAGATAATCACGGAAGACCCATTAATTACCTGCGATTGGCCGTTACCGACCGCTGTAATTTGCGTTGCTTTTATTGTATGCCCGAAGAAGGAATCCAGTATTTGCCTAAGCCGCATTTATTGAGCTACGAAGAAATGATTCGACTTTGCACGATTTTGGCCGAAATGGGAATCAGTAAAGTTAGAATTACGGGTGGAGAACCCTTTGTGCGTCGAGATATTATTCCTTTTCTCTGGAAATTATCAGAAATTGAGGGAATCAGCAAAATCAATATCACAACCAATGGCGTGCTAACAGCTCCATTAGTACCCGAATTAAAGAAAATCGGCATCAGTTCGGTTAATCTTAGTTTAGATTCACTCGACCGCCAACGATTCTTTGAAATCACTCGCCGTGATGAATTTCCGAAGGTTTGGGCAACTCTTGAAGCCCTCCTCGAACACGATATTTCAGTAAAAATCAATACGGTTGTAATGGCGGGCAAAAACGACGAAGATATTTTATCAATGGTCGAACTGGCTCGAAACCAAAACGTTTCATTGCGTTTTATTGAGGAAATGCCATTTAACGGAGAAGGACTTCGCCCTGAACAAATGGAATTTTGGAGTTATCGTCGCATCATTGATTTAATTCGTTCGGCTCACCCCGAATTATATAAATTACAAGACGAACCAAACTCTACGTCATATAATTATCATATTCCTAATTTTAAAGGAACGGTTGGTGTAATTGCCGCATTTAGTCGCACTTTTTGTGGCACTTGTAATCGCATTCGTGTAACACCAACGGGTAGTTTCCGAACTTGTTTGTACGATGATGGTGTTTTCAATGTAAGAGATTTTATGCGTCAGAAATTATCTGATGATGAAATCAAACAACGCATCTACGACGCCCTGCAAAATCGAGCAAAAGATGGTTTTGAGGCCGAGAATCGCCGTTCAAGTGTCGTTTCGGAGTCTATGACAACGATTGGTGGATAAAATACTTTACCAGTAACTAATTTTCAAATAACAAATAACGGTGGCTTACCACCGACCAAATTCAAAAAAAGTATGTTAAAAGCAGAAATGATTACCGACAAAGGTACAATGACAATCGAATTTTATGAGCAAGATGCACCGATTGCAGTAAATAACTTTGTTACTTTAGCAAAAAAAGGGTTCTACGATGGTTTAATTTTCCACCGTGTGATTCCAAACTTTATGATTCAAGGAGGCGACCCAACTGGTACAGGTGCAGGTGGCCCAGGATATACAATCCAGTGCGAATTGACAGGAAATAACCAATACCACGATAGAGGCGTACTTTCAATGGCTCACCGTGGACGTAATACGGGTGGTTCGCAATTTTTTATCTGCCACAATCGCTCAAATACACAACACTTAGACCGTAACCATACGTGTTTCGGTAAGGTAGTTGAAGGTATCGACATCGTAGATGAAATTCGTCAAGGAGATAAAATCCAAAAAATCAATATTATCGAAACAGAAGCGTAACATTGACCTATATTCTTTCCAAAAGCTACTCAGAAACGTATTTTTTGAGTAGCTTTTTCTTTAGGCTTCATCAAAAATAATTATTTCTTTCTATCTTCGCATAAAATCAAACTTCATCCATTTTATATGAAAAAACTATCCATCTTTACCCTATTTACGCTCAGTTGTAGTTTGGTAGCTCAGGCTCAACGCCCAGCAGCAACCACCGAATACAACGCCAATACTCGATTTGAGCAAATAGGAGCAGCATTGCCAACACCTAATACGTTCCGTACGGCCGCAGGTAGCCCTGGGCGTGACTATTGGCAACAAAAAGCCGACTACGACATTAAAGCTGAATTGGACGACACAAAACAATCTATCTCAGCATCAGAAAAAATTACTTACACCAATAATGCTCCCGAAGAGTTACGCTATTTATGGCTTCAACTCGACCAAAATCTCTTTGCTAAAGGTTCGATGGGCACAAGTATTGGTCAATCAGCTATCAACCCTACCAACGGAGCAAGCCTCAACACATTGAGTAACATGACAGGAGCAAATGCCAAAGATTATGGTTATAAGATTTCGGCCGTGAAAGATGCTCTCGGAAAAGATTTGAAATATACCATCAACGAAACCATGATGCGTGTAGATTTACCAACACCTTTGGCGAAAGGAATGACTTTCACACTTCAAGTTGACTGGAAATTTAATATCGTAGATTTAAAAGGAAGTGGAGCAAGAAGTGGTTACGAGCTTTTCCCGAAAGATGGCAACGTTTTATATGAAATCGCTCAATGGTTTCCACGCATGGCCGTGTACGATGATGTAAATGGTTGGCAACACAAGCAATTCTTAGGTCAAGGTGAGTTTACACTACCTTTTGGCGATTATAAAGTAGCCCTTACCGTACCAAACGACATGGTTGTTGGTGCAACTGGCGAACTCCAAAATGCGAAAGATGTATTGACTGCTACGCAAATCAAGCGTTGGGAACAAGCAAAAAACACGAAGAATCCAATTGCAATCGTAACGCAAGAAGAAGCCGAAGCTGCCGAAAAAGGCAAACCAACGGGCAAAAAAACATGGGTTTATGCTGCAAAAAATGTGCGTGACTTTGCTTTTGCGGCTTCTCGTAAATTTATCTGGGATGCCATGCAAGTGGATGTAGAAGGTAAAAAAGTTTGGGCAATGTCGCTTTACCCGAAAGAGGCAAATCCACTTTGGGGACAATATTCAACTCGTTTGGTAGCTCATACGCTTACAAGTTACTCAAAACGCACCATTGCGTATCCTTATCCAGTTGCGTATTCGGTGCATGGTTCGGTTGGCGGTATGGAATACCCGATGATGAGTTTTAATGGTGCCAGACCAGAAGCTGATGGTACTTACTCAGAAGGCACCAAAAATTTCTTGATTTCGGTGGTAATTCACGAAGTAGGACATAATTTCTTCCCGATGATTGTCAACTCTGACGAACGTCAATGGTCGTGGATGGATGAAGGTTTAAATACATTTATGGAGTGTTTGGCCTCACAAGAATGGGACAGAAACTTTCCAGTGGGTGGTATCGAGCCACAATCAATCACGGGATATATGAGAATTGATGCGGCTAAACAAAACCCTATCATGAGTAGCTCGGATAATATTTTGCCAGGAACTTTCGGGCCAAATGCTTATTCAAAACCAGCCACTGGTTTAAATATTTTGCGTGAAAGTGTAATGGGTCGTGAATTATTCGACTATGCGTTTAAAGAATACGCTCGTCGTTGGGCATTTAAGCACCCAACACCAGCCGATTTCTTCCGTACAATGGAAGATGCTTCGGGCGTTGATTTAGATTGGTTCTGGAAAGGCTGGTTCTACGGCGTTGAGCCTGCCGACCAAGCAATTGCCAACGTAGAATGGTACAGCATTGACAGCCAGGACCCAAC